>Ga0114951_10000724_pt1 | contig 44637 bp, 53 predicted proteins | sample AM7aDNAmetaG_FD_88677 | JGI IMG/M metagenome (GOLD analysis project Ga0114951, IMG submission 88677) | Freshwater microbial communities from Finland to study Microbial Dark Matter (Phase II) - AM7a DNA metaG | ecosystem: Environmental > Aquatic > Freshwater > Lake | place: Finland: Lake Alinen...
CGATCAGCACAAATACCAGCAGAGCGCTGGCCAGCATTGCAAGTACAAGCGTAATCTGGAAATTCAGCGCCTGCCGGGCATTATAGTCGACAAATGGGTACTGGTCTTTTTTTATCAGCCAGATGACCAGCGGCCCGATGATATTGCCGAACGGCACTATGCATCCGGCAAACACCGCCATGTGGCAAAACATACCCCAGTTTTTTTCGTCCTCCGATAAACCGGCACCGGCGGCCGGCGTCGCATCGCGAGTCTGTTCGGGTGGCCTGCAGTCATCCATTGTTGGTTGCCTCCTGTAAAGGAGTTTAGATAATTAAATATAACAAAGCTTATACAGCACATCCCGCATTTGCAACAGAAATAATACTGCTGTTTTAAGGTGCCTGGCCTGCACTGTGGGGCGCATAGCTTACATATTATGCTTTGACAGAAGCATTATATTTTTTTATATTTCATTATCAGCTTGCGCATAATAACGGTTATTTTGGTTGTTTTTTTCAAGAGGATACAATGGCAAAAAAAGAAAAGACAGTACAGGCTCCTGTGGGGGAAAAAGCTGTAGCGCCGGTGCGAAAAGAGCGCAAGCATATCCACGAAACAGCCGAATCAATGGCCGCCCGGCAGCGCGATATTTCCGTTTCGGAATTCTTCGCTAAAAACCGGCATCTGCTGGGGTTTGACAGCCCAAGAAAAGCCCTGCTCACGGCCATCAAGGAAGCCGTGGACAATTCACTTGACGCCTGCGAAGAGGCGGGCATATTGCCGGCCATCATCGTTGAGGTGAAAAACCTCGGCCGCGACCGCTATATCATAAGCGTGCAGGACAATGGCCCCGGCATTATGAAGAAGCAGATACCCAATATCTTCGGCAAGCTGCTTTACGGCTCAAAATTTCACCGCCTCAAGATGAGCCGCGGCCAGCAGGGCATCGGCATAAGCGCAGCAGGCATGTACGGCATGCTGACCACGGGCAAGCCCGTCGAGATCATCAGCCGCACGGGCAAAGGCAAGCCCGCACATCACTTCAGACTGCAGATAGACACCAAGAAGAACAAGCCCGAAATTGTGAGCGACACGGAAATCGAGTGGGATGCCGATCACGGGACAAAGGTGGCCATCGAGCTTGAGGGCAAGCACATGCAGGGCCGCCAGTCTGTTGACGAATACCTGCGTCAGACGGCCATAGCCAACCCCCATGTGCTGATTACCTATCTCGATCCAAATGGCGCGACTATCATCTACGAGCGATCCACTCAGGAGCCGCCCGCGCACACGCAGGAGATAAAGCCCCATCCCCTTGGCGTTGAACTTGGGGTCATGCAGGCCATGCTCAAAGAAACGCGGGCGCGCAACCTTGCGGGTTTTCTCCAGAATGAATTTTCCCGCGTGTCAAAGCGCGTGGCAGAAGACATCTGCGCAGCGGCTGAGCTCAAGCCGGGCGCCTCGGTTTCGCGGATGGGCCACGTAGAGCTTGAAAAGCTCATGGAGGGCATCACAAAAACAAAGATAATGAATCCGCCCACAAATTGCGTGGCGCCTATTGGTGAGGAGCAGCTGGTGCGCGGACTCGGCTCTGTTGTGCCGGCTGATTTTTACGCCTCCACCACGCGGCCCCCTGCGGTGTATCGCGGCAATCCCTTCATCATCGAAGCAGCCCTTGCCTATGGGGGTCAGGGCCAGGAGGCCGATGGCCCGGCCCGTGTGCTGAGGATCGCCAACCGCGTGCCTCTCCTGTATCAGCAGGGCGCCTGCTGCTCGTATCAGGCTGTCGTGCAGACCAACTGGCGCAACTACGGCATCACGCAGCCCCGTGGCGGAGTGCCGCAGGGTCCGGTAACAATTGTCGTGCATATGGCGTCGGTATGGGTGCCGTTCACCAGTGAGTCAAAAGAGGCAATTGCCGCCTACCCGGAAATTGAAGATGAAATCATTAAGGCACTTCAGGAATGCGGCCGCAAGCTGAAGATTTTTCTTTCCAGCCGCAAGCGTGATATGGATGCCCAGCGCAAGCAGGATTATATCTCTACCTATCTGCCCCATATCGGCATCGGGCTGCGGGAGTTGCTGGGGTTATCGGAAAAAGAGGAGCACAAAGTCGTGGAGACGCTTACCGGTTTACTCGAGAGGCACAGGGAATGAAAGCGGTTTAATTGGTTCGGTTAGTTGGATTGGTTTTGATTAATACATGTAGTGGCGGGCTTTATGCCCGCCTGCGGGAGGGGATAAACCCCTCCCCTGCAAAATAAATAAAGAATCAGGAGCAATAATGGCAAAAAAGACGACACCAAAACCTGCGCCGGAAAAAACGCCGAAGGCGGCAACAAAGAAACGCTCAACCCTGCTTGATCTTTCGCGCACGCCGGCCATGAAAAAGCTTACCGGGCAGGCAGAGGGTATTTACGGCGACATCAAAAGCGGCCGCAGGCCATCGCTGCGCATACCGATTCGCGGCCTTTCCAATGTGTCCTTTTCCCCGCGCAAGGGTTTCTTTACTATCGGCGACAAGGTGAGCAAACGCACGCTTTCTTATCAGACGGTGAAGCCCTTCGCCCAAAGCGTGCGAATGATGGCCTTTTCCAAGAACCTGATCGAGACCGACGACTTTGCCTCAAAAAGAGAGGTCTACTACACGGCCAAGGGCTCGGCCAAGCGCGGCAGCGAGCCGGGCAGCGCGGGATGGGGCCCGGCAGCGTTCAAGGAGCAGGATGAGTCCGATGCCATCATGGATGACATGGAGGCCATGGTCGGCGTCAACCGCGAACAGCTCGGTTTTATACCTGCCGAGCAGAACGGATCGGTGGCGGGCGAGCTTATTGTCATCGACATCGATCCGGCAACGGGCAAAAAAATCGAGATTGACTGCACGGCCTTCGGCAGGGGCAGCTATTCGATTCCCTCGCGCGTGGAGGGCCTTGAGTTCCGCACCAGCGCCAAGTTCGTGCTGGCGGTTGAGACTGCAGCGCTGTTTGAACGCTTGAACGGCCATGCCTACTGGCGCGACGGAAAATGTATTATCACTGCCATGGGAGGGGTGCCCACGCGGGCAAACCGGCGTTTTGTGCGGCTGCTTGCCGATGCCTGCAAACTGCCCGTCTATATCTTTACCGACGGCGACCCCTATGGCTACTGCAACATCTACCGAACCATGAAAGTGGGTTCGGGCAATGCCGCCCACATTAGCGAATTTTTTTGCGTGCCCCATGCAAAGCTTATCGGCGTGACCCCTCAGGATATACGCGACTACAGCCTGCCGACCCACCCGCTTGAGGATAAGGACAAAAAGCGCGCGCAGGACGCTATCAAAAACGACCCCTTTTTCAAGAACAATAAGCCCTGGATTCATGCGCTGCAGGACATGGTTAAGATGGGCGTGCGCGTGGAGCAGCAGGCTTTTGCCGCTCGCGGCCTTAACTATGTGCTTGAAACCTATCTGCCTGAAAAACTAAAGCGGCCCGATAAAATGCTGCCGTGAGGTAGGAAAGAGAATTTTTTTATTGTTTGAGGTGAACAAGGAAAACCTAGCAGTGCATTTTTTAAAAAGCTGTAGCTGCATTGTCATTTCGACTGCAGGGAGTCCGCAGGTTGCGCCTTTGCGCATCAATCTTAACACGTTGATTGTACTTCAGTCTAAGATCTCTCCCTGCAGTCGAGATGTCAGAATAGATAAACCGTTTATACCAAAAGAAAATGTGCTAAGGGTATTGTTGCCATGAAAATTTTTCATCGAAAGTGTTTCTGCTCGGTTTTTTTTCTCGGGTTGGTGCTGCTGTGCTGCCCTCTGTCAGCACGATCTGCAAAGGCAGGTTTTACCTTCAATGACCCGAACATCCCCGATGGCGAAATACTTATCTATTCGTCGACAACGGATGGCGCAATAACAGATATTGTCGAGAAGACAGTTATAAAGAAGCAGGGCGGCAGGGAGTTTTACGAAATCACCTCCAATTCCCCGGCCCTTGATCTTGTTCTCCGGATAGAGCGGCAGAGCATGGCTGTTTTGTCTGTTGAGCAGGTAAAAAAATTTAATGAAGTTACCCTCGCATCGAAGATAGATGTCACCAGGCAGAAGCCAAATTCCTCCAATACGGAGATCAAGCTTGTGCACTATACAACGCTGAAATATCTCATGCGGGGCTTCCCGTTTGCTGAAGGCCAACGAGTTCGTATCGGCTTTTACGGAGAGAGTGAAAAGAGCAAGTTTTCAATGAGCCTTGCCTGTACAAAAAAGGAAACGATCAAAGTCCGGCAGAAGCCTGTTGAGTGCTATCATCTTGAATTGGGGCTTGATGGCTTTTTCGGAACGTTTTTTTCGAACACGCACCTGTGGTACAGCGCTGAGCTTCCGCACCGGCTTGTGAAATTTCAGGGAACAAACGGCCCCATAGGCTCGCCGGAAAGTTTGGTCGAGCTTGTTGAGGCAGCGGGCCCGGGTCCATAAAAGCAATTTTTATTCCAGTATTGCTTCAGGAAAGCAGAAAAAGTTTTTAAAATCTATTTTTATCTTAAGAAACTATTGCCATTTGCCGACGATTGAATTAATAAATACAGCACAGAGGTAGTTAACCATTTTTCTAGAAAGGAAGGTATGTCATGTCAAAAGGAATGGATGCCAAAAAAACAGAGAAAAAGAAGTCGGAAAAAAGCCTGAAGGAAAAGCGAGCCGAAAAAAAACAAAAAAAGGCGAATAAGAGCTGATTAGATAACGATCCGGGATGAGTTGCTTACGCGCTCATCCCGGTTTTTTTAGTTAGGTGGTGTATCCGTGGGTCACGGCAGGGAAGCTCAGATCGCCGCCGTCAGCGGACTGATGCCGGCGGCATTGGCCGAAAATAGCCGCGTTTGAGATAGATGTAGATGGCCAGCCCCCACCATCCCGCAAGAAACGACCATGACATCAGCACCGCCAGCTGATCTACCATAGACCCCATTCCCGGCCCCAAAGAATTGATCATCTGCGAACTGTTTGCCAAAAATGCCCGCCGGGCCGGGGCATCAAGAATGAACAGAACCTTGTCCAGCGTGTAGGCGGCAGTGGCGGCAGCCGTTGCCGTAAGCGCCCATGATTTGCGACCGGCCAGAGCATATCCCATGGCCAGGAACAATGCGCCAAGAACTCCGTTATACGCCACGGCCACAGCCCCGCTTTGCACCGCGCCGAACAGGGGTATCGGAGACGTGCATGTCACCAGCATCCAGACCCCGGACACCGCCAGCAGCCAACCGCTGGTCAGCATGGTGAAATTGCGGCCTGCTGCTGCACGAGGGGGTATGTCGGGAGAACGCCACTGCCCGTCAATCAGCCTCGCACCGCAGAACCGGCACAGCTGCGCCTCGTCCTTGATCTCTTCGGCGCAAAACAAACACTTCAAGCAGGGCCTCCCGTCATACTGAAAAAAACGCGCCAATCGGCGCGCTTCTTTTTTTATAAGGATTTTATAAATCTTTCCATCCGCGCCACAGACTCCTTCAAAAGCTCAAAGTCGATAGCATAGCAGATGCGCACGCGGCCTTCGCCGCCAAGTCCGAACACATTGCCGGGGATAACGGCCACGCGCTGCTTTTCCAGCAGCCCCAGGGCAAACTCTTCAGAGGAAAGCTTCGAGCATTCGATGGACGGAAAAATATAGAAAGCGCCTTCTGGCCGCTCCACCGTCATGCCTATTTTATTGAGTGCCTCAAACATGTAATTGCGCCGCCGCCAGTAGCTTTTTTTCATTTCTTCCATTTCGCCCATGCCCCGCTGCAACGATTCAAGAGCAGCATACTGAGCCATGATGGGAGCGCACAGCGCGGCATACTGATGTATCTTAACGGCCTGTTCAAGAAAATCGTCTGATGCGGCAATATATCCGAGACGCCAGCCTGTCATGGCAAATGCTTTTGAAAAACCATTGAGCAGTATTACGCGGTCCTTCATGCCCGGCGCCGCAGCTATGGAGTAATGCTCTTTTTCATAGGTGAGCTCGGCATAGATTTCATCCGATATTATCCACAGGTCGTGCTTGCGGGCAATTTCGGCGATCTTCTCGATTTCGGCACGGGCGATTGTATAGCCCGTTGGGTTTGAGGGATATGACAGTATTATCACCCGGGATCTGGGCGTCACTGCCTTTTCAATATCATCGGCCGTTATCTTGAAGCTGGGGTTGCTCACCGCCACGGCCTTTGCGCCCGCAAGCTCGGCCAAAGGCCTGTAGCACACATAGGTGGGCTCGGGCAGAATCACCTCATCGCCTTCATTAAGGATTGTCCGCAGGGCGATATCAACAGCTTCGCTCACGCCAACGGTGATCATGATCTGCTCGGCGTCATATGATACTGCAAAGCGGTCTTTGAGATATTTTGCCGTTTCCCTGCGCAGCTCCATGAGGCCCCAGTTCGAGGTGTAGCTCGTTCGACCCTGCTCAAGGGAGAAGAAGACCCGCTCGCGCACATGCCACGGCGTGACAAAATCCGGCTCGCCAACGCCAAGAGAGATAATGTCTTTGGCATCAAGCACGAGATCGAAAAATTTACGGATGCCCGATGGCGGCATCTGCTCTATGCGATTATTAAAGCGCGACATTGAGCCTCTCCAGCTTGCTTTGTTTGTACAGCATGGTGCCGTTTTCTTTGTACTTTTTCAGAAGAAAATGCGTGGTTGTGCTCTTGACATTATCAAGCGTTGAAAGTTTATCTGACACGAAGAAGGCCACGTCTTTAAGATTATCGCCCTCAACCACGGCCAAAAGATCATAGCGGCCCGACATAAGGTAGAGCGACGTGACCTGTGGAAACTGGTAGATGCGCTCTGCAAGCGCGTCAAAGCCCTTTTCGCGCTCGGGCTGCACCTGGATTTCAATAAAGGCAACAACTTTGTCTTTCTGCTTGGTCAGCTTTTCCTCGTTTATGATGGCGCAATATTTGACAATGGTGCCGTCATCCTCCATCTGGCGAATTTTATCGCGCACCTCTGCCACGGTTTTGTTGAGCATGGAGGCGATGTCTTCAGGTGTAAGCCGCGCGTCTTTTTGTAAAAGTTCAGCTATTTCGTTCATAAAAATTCTCCCGATACAATGATTGTAACTCAAATATAATCTATAGTATCATATGTCAACCGTAAAGGTGAAGGAGAAATGCAATTTTGCGCTGAGCGGATTTTTTACCAACCGTGCCCCGGCGGCATGCTAATAGATCAGGACTTTTTAATTTGACACCCCTCACCCCTTGGAGTCGTAGGGAACGGTCGCGACCGTTCCCTACGACTCTGCGATTGCGACACAGCCTCTTGATGGCAGTGGGTGAAGGGCAATACATTTGAATTGAGTTCAGCGTATTTCTTCCTCGCCCCCGCGAGGGGGAGAGGATTAGAGGTGAGGGGGCCTGCAACTGATAATTTTAAATTTAGACAGGCTATGAAAAAAATGTTTTTTGACGTTGTCCTTGCTTTCCTGATTTTTTATACCGGCATGCTACTGCTCGTCTATTTTCTGCAGGACCGGCTGCTCTACTTCCCTTTCAAGGAGATCGACGCAAACCCCGCCGCGATACAGTTGCCCTTTGAGGATGTGCGCCTTGCAACCTCAGACAGCACAACCATTTCGGCCTGGTGGATACCGGCCCACAACGAGCGGGCCGTGCTGCTTTTCTGCCACGGCAATGCCGGCAATATCTCCCACAGGCTCGACTCGCTGCAAATTTTCAACAGACTGGGCTTGAGCGTTCTTATCTTCGACTACCGCGGCTATGGCGCAAGCACGGGCCTCCCCTCTGAAAACGGCACCTATCTCGACGCTGAAGCAGCATGGCGCTATCTGGTCGAGGTGCAGAAAAAACAGCCTGAGGAAATAATTCTTTTCGGCGAGTCGCTGGGCGGGGCAGTGGCCGCAGAAATTGCCTTGCGGCACAGGCCCGGCGGGCTTATCTTAATGTCGAGCTTCACCTCCATACCCGAGCTTGCAGGCATGCTCTACCCCTTTCTGCCGGCCAGATGGCTTTCAAAATTCTGCTATGCTACCATCGACAAGATCGGCTCTATTGCCGCCCCCACGCTCATCATCCACTCACCAGATGATGAAATCGTCCCCTATGCCCAGGGCAGGGCGCTGTATGAAAAAGCCGCCGGGCCGAAAGAATTTCTGCAGATCAAAGGCGGGCACAACGAGGGCTTTCTTGTATCTGGCGAACTGTATGTGCAGGGGCTTAATCATTTTATTTCTAAACATTGGAAATAAAACACAGGCAGGCACAGGGGCCTGCCCCTACAACCCTAAATCCTATCTTCTGCCGTCTCGGTTGTTGAGCTGCGCCCCCTGAACCCTCGTCCCTAATATCTTACCCCCGACAGCACTTTTGTGTTATACAGCCGGTAGGTTGGGCAAAGTGAAACGTGCCCAACAATTTTTTGATTGAAAACAAATTCATGCTGGGCACGCTCCGCTTTGCCCAGCCTGCAAACGCTCTCAAAAGGGGGTCTTGTCAGCATTAAAAAAGGCCGGTCCTTTACAGGATCGGCCTTTTTTAAACTCTTATCGTTGTGTTCTATTTAAAAGAAGCCTTATCGTGGCATCTGCCGCTTGCGCAGGCGGATGGACTTGGGGGTTATTTCTACAAGCTCATCATCATTAATCCATGCAAGGCAGTCTTCAAGGCTGAACTTTTGCGGCGGGGTGAGAACAACATTTTCATCGGAGCCGGCGGCGCGCATATTGGTCAGTTTTTTGCCGCGGGCGGGGTTTACGATCAGGTCATTTTCGCGCGCATGCTCACCTATTATCTGCCCCATATAAACATCAATGCCCGCACCCATAAACAGCCTGCCGCGTTCCTGCAGGTTAAAAAGAGCAAAGGCGATAGTTGTGGCCGCATCTTTCACCACAAGTGCGCCGTTTTTGCGGTTGCGCATCTCTCCGGCATGCGGGCCGTAGTGGCTGAACACATAATTCATCACGCCCATGCCTTTGGTGATGGTCATAAACTCCGAGCGAAAACCCAGCAGCCCGCGGGTGGGGATTGCATATAAAAGCCGCGTCATGCCCTGGCCCTGCTTCATCTCGCGAATCTGGCCCTTGCGCATGCCGAGGCGCTCGATCACTGCGCCCATATACTGCTCATCGACATCAATGGTCAGCTCCTCATAGGGCTCAAGCATCTGGCCGTCTTTCTCCTGCATGATGACCTGCGGACGTGTCGCCTGGAATTCATAGCCCTCGCGGCGCATGCGCTCAATCAGGATCGAGAGATGCAGTTCTCCCCGTCCCGAAACAGAAAAGCCCACGCGGTCCTCAAGCTGCTTTACCACGAGCGCCACATCGGAAAATGTTTCCCGCTCAAGCCGCTCGTCGAGTTGGCGGGAGGTGACAAACTGGCCCTCGAGCCCTGCAAAAGGCGAGTCATTGGGGATAAAGTTCATCGATACCGTCGGCGGATCAATCACCGTGGGCGGCAGAGGAATGGGATTGTCGGGATCAGTAAAGGTTACCCCTACGGTCACATCCTCCATACCGGCAAGGGCTACGATTTCACCAATGCCTGCCGTATCGGTCGCTACCTTTTGATTGGCCTCGAACCGGTAGACCTTGGTGACGCGTGCGGGCTGCAGGCTGCCGTCGCGCCGGGCCATTACGATGTCTTTATTGACATTGAGCGTGCCTGATGTGACTTTGCCGATGCCCAGACGGCCGAGATAGGGCGAATAGTCAATGGAGCTTACCAGCAGCTGTAAGGGGCCTTCCGGGTTGCCAACAGGGGCGGGTATGTGAATGATAACCTTCTGAAGCAGAGGCTCCATGGATACAGGCTCGTCGCCCAGATCATTGATGGCATAGCCGTCGCGGGAAGAGGCATAGACAATAGGAAAATCAAGAATGCTTGATGGTGCGTTGAGTTTTACAAACAGATCAAATACCTGGTCAACAGCCCATTCGCACCGTGCAGCGGGCTTATCGATTTTATTGATAACGACAATAATGGGAAGCTTCAGCGAAAGAGCCTTTTTTAGAACGAAATAGGTCTGCGGCATGGGGCCTTCCTGCGCATCCACCAGCAGCACGGCGCCGTCAGCCATCTTGAGCACCCGCTCGACCTGGCCCCCGAAATCGGCATGGCCGGGCGTGTCGATGATATTGATGAGAAAATCCTGGTATTTGAATGACCCGTTTTTGGATGCGATGGTGATGCCGCGCTCGCGCTCCAGGTCGATTGAGTCCATGAGCCGTTCGGCCACATTCTGGTTGTCGCGGAACATGCCGCTTTGCTTGAAAAGCTGATCGACAAGCGTTGTCTTGCCATGGTCGACATGCGCGATAATAGCGATGTTTCTTATTTTGTGCTGCTTGATCATTGCTGGAGGGTTATCCTGATTTTCTATGGGTTACAGTGTGCCAGTCAACCACCACCCGCATAAACGGGTGGCTTGATTTCGCCCTGAACGGGCGCAATCAAAAAACACGCAGTGTTTGAGTTGCCTTTTTCAGGGAACCATCGCTATAGGTGATGGTTCCTGAATACAATAAAAATGGCGGCACTGTGCCGCCATGAGGTGTTCGAGTGAATATTCATTATCCACAAAAAGTTAAAAAAATCAAGGAAAAGTTTGAGAAGCCATAAAAAATAAGCGGGAATTCAAGCAGTTATTTTGCAACCGAGGATGCTCGCAAGCGTTTAATAGATGGGACATCAAAAACGCCTTTAAAAAATAAAAGCACTACATGTTGATTTTTTTGTAATATAGGCTACAATATATAGTAAGAAAACAAAACGGGAGATATATATGAAAAAGCTGCTTGTGGCGACAATACTTCTTGTTTTAGCAGCACTCACTGAAACACCAGATGACTATATTTTGGGAGGCAGCAGCGATAAAGGCCAGGTATCTGCCTACTTATCTGTCTGGGAAAACCCCAATGCCGATGAGGTCCGGTACAATGAGGAACAGTTTTTTGAAGAACCAGTCATTGAAATAAATTCAGGCGGTTTGAAAAGCATGGATGCACTACCCGATTCAGGTGTAGCTATTTAACCGGAGGTTCAAGACACCGTAGCTGGTGGCTTTATATATAAACAAAGGCGGCAATGCAGGCACTCGGCATTGCCGCCTTTGTTGTAACTACTCAGGTAGCGAGGATTCAGGATTCAGCAGACCTGTCCTGCCCGCTTCCCTGAGACCTGAACAGTTACCCGTTTTTATTCCTTTTACAGATGCCCAACCCGGTCATGTTTCTTGACAAACAATAAACCCGGGGCTATAAGTATATAGCTAATTAGCTATATATCTTTTTGGAGAGCTGTATATGAGAGAGCTTTTAAAAGTATTCAAAGCAGCAGGCGACAAGAACCGCCTGCGTATACTGAAAATGCTAGAGCATAAAAATATGTGCGTGTGCGAGCTGTCGGCGGCACTGGGCATAACGCAGCCCAGCGTTTCCAAGCACATGAGCCTGTTAAAGGAGGCCGGTCTGGTGTGTGATGAACGGGAAGGCCAGTGGATAATCTACCGCCTCTGCGACGAAAAAATAAATCAATATGCTCACGTGATACTCAAGCAGCTTAACGTCTGGGTAAACGATGATCCTTGTGTCAAACACGATAAAAAGACAGCGGCTACGCTGTGCAGGCAGGAGATTTGCAAAAAAAACAACTAACTCATAGAAAAGCAACAAAAGAAAGGGGATGAATCATGACTGAAAGCCTGACAAAAAAATTATCATTTCTTGACCGCTATTTGACTCTTTGGATTTTTCTCGCCATGTTTATAGGGGTTGGGTGGGGGTATCTCTTTCCGGGCATTGCGGGATTCTGGAAGCAGTTCGAGTCGGGCACCACCAATATTCCCATCGCCATCGGGCTTATTCTCATGATGTATCCACCTCTTGCCAAGGTCAAATACGAGGAAATGGGCGAGGTGTTTAAAAACTTTAAGGTGCTCGGGCTATCGCTCGTGCAGAACTGGGTGGTGGGGCCCATACTGATGTTCGTTCTGGCCATTGTTTTCCTGCGGGACTATCCAGAATACATGGTGGGACTTATTATGATCGGCCTTGCGCGCTGCATTGCAATGGTCATTGTCTGGAACGATTTGGCCAAAGGCGACACAGAGTACTGCGCCGGGCTTGTTGCCTTCAACTCGATTTTTCAGGTGCTGTTCTTTTCCCTGTATGCCTGGATTTTTATAACCGTGCTGCCGCCCATGCTCGGGCTGAAAGGCGTTGAGGTCGATATTACCATCGGCCAGATTGCAAAAAGCGTTTTCATCTATCTCGGCATTCCCTTTATCGCAGGCATTATCACGCGCTTTACGCTCATAAATATCAAAGACAAAAAATGGTATCAGGAAAAATTTATTCCAAAAATCAGCCCGATCACGCTGATTGCACTGCTGTTCACCATTCTTGTCATGTTTTCGCTCAAGGGTGAAATTATTGTAAAAATTCCCCTTGATGTTGTCCGCATCGCTGTGCCGCTGCTTATTTATTTTGTCATCATGTTCTTTGTATCGTTTTTTATGAGCAAGAAGGTGGGCGCCAGCTACGGCCAGAGCGCCACGCTGTCATTCACCGCAGCTTCCAATAACTTCGAGCTTGCGATTGCTGTCGCGGTGTCCGTGTTCGGCATCAACTCGGGTGCGGCCTTTGCCGCCGTCATCGGCCCACTTGTCGAGGTGCCGGTGCTTATCAGCCTTGTCAATGTATCGCTCTTTTTCAGGAAGAAATATTTTAAAATTACTAATGGCGCGGTTTGATAACGTTTCAAGAGGTAAAATCTAATGGCCAGCAAAGACGAAATAAAAAATATCGTTAAAGAAAAATATGCAGAGATTGCAAAAAAATCCTCCGCGGCAGCTTCCTGCTCCTGCTGCTGTTCTGGCGGGCCGGCAACAGATATCTATACAACATTCAGCCAGGACTACTCAAAGAAAGAGGGCTATGTTAAGGATGCCGATCTGGGGCTGGGATGCGGCATGCCTACAGATACAGCAGCCATCAAGCCCGGCGAAACGGTTATTGATCTGGGGTCGGGCGCGGGAAATGATGTCTTTATTGCACAAAGGATTGTCGGCACAACCGGCAGGGTCATCGGCATCGACATGACCCAGGCCATGATTGAGCTTGCACAGCAGAATGCCTGCAAGCTCGGCTATGACAATGTCGAATTCAGGCTTGGCGATATTGAGCAAATGCCGATAGACGACAATACCGCTGATGTCGTTGTGAGCAATTGTGTTATTAACCTCGTGCCTGATAAGCTTAAAGCATTTCGGGAAATTTATCGTGTGCTGAAGCCAGCTGGACGATTTGCCGTTTCAGATATCGTCGTTAACGGAAAACTGCCTCCCTCAATACAATCGGCAGCTGAAATGTATGCGGGCTGTGTGGCTGGTGCGCTCACCAAAGATGCGTATATGACTATTGTTGTCGAAGTGGGATTTGCCAACATTGCCATAGCAAAAGAAAAAGTATTCGCTTTGCCTGATGCTGTTTTATCCAGGTTTCTCTCACTCTCTGAAATAGATGACTACAGACAATCAGATGTAACTATTTTATCCATTACCGTATATGGCGAAAAGCCATCGCATACATGTTAATTGAGAGCTCCTTCTCCCCTTGCGGGAGAAGGTCGGGATGAGGGGTGATAAAAAATGCCCCACTCACCTCTAATCCTCTCCCCCTCGCGTGGGCGAGGAAGAAATACGCTGAACTTAATTCACATGTATTGGGGACGAAGGGGAGGGTGCCTGCAGATCATTTTAAATACCCTGCCAGGCTAATTGCATAGAAAGTTTTTGAGCTATGAAAAAAAAGGTACTCTTTCTCTGCACCGGCAACTCTGCCCGCAGCCAGCTTGCCGAAGGGCTCATGCGGCATTTCCGCGGCGATGAGTTTGAAGTTTTTTCGGCTGGCACTGACCCAAAAGGCGTGCACCCGAAAACAATTGAGGTGCTGAGTGAAATCGGCATCGATGCCTCGACCCAGACATCAAAGCATATCAATGAGCTGCCGGCAAAAGACTTTGATTATATTATTACCCTCTGCGGCAGCGCCGCACAGAACTGCCCGGTCTTTTTCGGAAAAGGCGTAAAGATGCATCAGGGCTTTACCGATCCTGCAGCAGCTGCAGGATGCGATCAGGAGGTTTTAGAATCATTCAGAACAGTGCGGGATCAAATCAAAACATTTATCCATGAGTTTAAAGCATGATAGCATCTGCGCCAAAAGATGAACACAATAGCGAGTTGCGCCGCATAGCACTTGTTGTCTGCGCAGTTGTCCTCTGGGCAGTCCTGTATGCATGGCTTGAGACGCTTGCACGATGGTTGACAATAATCGTGCTGCATCTTGATACTGCCTCGCAGTTTGGAGCTGCTGTTGCCTTCTTTATTTATGAAGCGCCCAAGGTGCTGATGCTGCTCGTGTTGGTGGTGTTTGGCGTTGGGGTTGTGCGTACGTTTTTCACCCCTGAACAGACCAGAAAGATGCTTGCTGGCCGCCGGGAATCGGCCGGCAACGTTCTGGCAGCTTTGCTCGGGGTGGTTACGCCGTTTTGCTCATGCTCGGCAGTGCCGCTTTTCATTGGCTTTGTTACCTCTGGAGTTCCGCTTGGTGTAACATTTTCATTCCTTGTTTCAGCGCCCATGGTCAATGAAATAGCCCTTGTCTTGCTGTTCAGCCTGTTCGGCTGGAAGATAGCCCTGCTGTACATGAGCACCGGCCTTGCGATTGCCATGATTTCGGGCTGGGTGATCGGCAGACTTAAAATGGAGCGCTTTGTGGAAGACTGGGTCTACAAGATGCAGGTCGGCTCATCCGACTGTGCGAGTCCCCACCAGAGCTGGGATGAACGTATCGGGTTGGGCCTTGATGCGGTGCGCGACATTGTGGGCAAGGTCTGGCCCTATGTGCTGGCGGGCATAGCAGTTGGTGCGGGCATTCACGGCTACGTGCCGGAAAATTTTATGGCATCCATCATGGGGAAGAGCGCCTGGTGGGCCGTGCCCGTGGCAGTGCTCATAGGAATCCCCATGTATTCAAACGCTGCAGGCATCATTCCTGTGGTGCAGGCGCTGCTGGAAAAAGGCGCGGCGCTTGGGACAGTGCTTGCCTTCATGATGGCTGTCATCGGCCTGTCTCTGCCCGAGACAATTATTTTGCGAAAAGTGCTCAAGCCCCAGCTTATTGCTGCTTTTATAGGTGTTGTGGGGTGCGGTATTCTTATTGTCGGCTATCTCTTTAATATACTGCTTTAAAAGGAGCCCGTTATGAAGATTGAGATTTACGGAACAGGGTGTGCCAAATGTAAAAAACTTTTTGAAAATGCTCAAGCTGCGGCAGGCAGTGATGCCCTGGTATCCAAAGTCGAGGACATTCAGCAGATTATGAATGCCGGAGTCATGCTTACGCCTGCCATTGCAATTGATGGAGAGGTGAAATCGGCCGGGAAAGTACTCAGCGTTGATGAAATAAAAAAAATGATTTCTAAGTAACGGTTTTTAACTGCAACACGGGAGAAGCATCATGGCAAACGAATGTTGTTCGGGCACGACTACAGTACTATTTACCTGTTCGGGGGCTGCAAATGTGGGGCAGGTGGCAAATCAGGCCGCTGTTGATCTGCAGCAGGAGGGGATTGGGAAAATGCTCTGCCTTGCCGGTATCGGCAGTCATAATTCCGGCATGATAGCATCGGGGAAGGGCGCTGACCGTGTTGTGGGTATCGATGGCTGCACCGTTGCCTGCACGAAAAAGGCTCTGGAGCATGCAGAGGTGCCCATGACTGACTATGTGGTGGTAACCGGGTTGGGATTCAAAAAACAGGCGCATGATGGGGTTGTGGACAAGGAGGCGGTGGAAAAGGTAAAGGATGAAATCAAGAAGTGCCTCGGTCCGGTTGTTGCATCCGGCGGCACGTGATGCTGACAGGTGATCGGGCGGTCAGCCTGATAAAATAATCCAACAAGGTGATATATATCAAGGAATAAACAGAGAGGATAAAATGAAATATAAAAAATTTACAATTCCGACACTACTGTTCCTGCTGATTACCTGCACCTCCGTCATCGGTGCCGATAATGTAACTGCAAAAAAGGCGCCGGAGGCACAATCAAAGTCATTTATCGCCGCCTACTATTTTCACGGTAATTTCCGCTGCCCGACCTGCAGAAAAATGGAGCAGTATTCCCGTGAATCGATAGAAATGAATTTCGCGCAGCAGCTTAAAAGCGGCGCGCTGGTTTTTCAACCGATCAATATTGATGAACCCGAAAATCAGCATTTTGTGCAGGATTATCAGCTGGTAACCAAGTCGCTGGTATTGGTCAAGTATGAAAAAAATAAACAAACCGCCTGGAAAAATCTTCCTGCTATCTGGCAAAAAGTCGGCAATCAGCAGGCCTTCTTTGAGTATGTTAAATCCGAAATAGCAGCATATCTGTAATTTGTATGGACAGCCAGACCCTTCCAATCCTAACGGCCCTGTGGCTGGGGATTCTTACATCGGTGAGCCCCTGTCCTCTCGCGTCCAATATCGCCGCCGTGTCATTTATCAGCCGTGATATCAAAAAAAAATCAACGGTCCTGTGGGCCGGGGCAAGTTATGTGTTCGGCAGGATCCTTTGCTACACAGTGCTCGGGGCATGCATCAGCGCATCGCTTGTCAATGTGCCCCTGGTGTCGCACTATCTGCAAATGTATATGCCCAAAGTAATCGGCCCGCTGCTGGTGCTGACCGGCGTAGTACTGCTGGAACTGCTGCCGATAACATTTTCGGGCCTGGTGATTTCTCAGGAGTCGACTAAACGGCTGCAAAGCCGTGGAGCCTGGGGGGCGCTGCTGCTGGGGCTTATATTTGCTCTTGCATTCTGCCCGGTCTCAGCAGCGCTGTTTTTCGGCAGCCTCATACCGCTTGCCGTAAGCAGCAAGTCTCCTCTGCTGTTTCCTTTTGTCTACGGTCTTGGCACGGGCCTGCCGGTTATTGTATTTGCCGTGGCAATCGTTTTTGGTGTGCACTGGGTGAGTGCTCTGTTTAAAAAAATAACTGCAGCAGAGCGCTTTGTGCGCATAGCCACCGGTGCTGTTTTGATACTGATAGGATTATATTATATAGCAAAATATATTTTCTATTTTGAGCTGTTTTGATGTAAACAGAAGCCATGTCTCACATTGCTCATGCATCGGCCTATCAGCAGCTGGTGGAAAGACTTAATCGCTTTCCGCAGGGAGCTCCTGCGTCGGAGCTGCTTTTTAAAATCCTGAAAATGCTGTTTTCGGAAAAAGATGCCCGCCTTGTTTCGCTCACGCCAATCAGGCCGTTTACGGTAAAAAAAATTGCGGCAATCTGGAAAATGTCTGAAAAAGATGCCCGCCTCGCGCTGGATGATCTGGCAGGCAGGGGCTTGCTTATTGACCTTGAAAGTGAGGGCGAACTCCTCTATGTTCTTCCCCCGCCCATGGCGGGCTTTATCGAATTTTCCCTGATGCGTATCCGCACCGACATTGATCAGAAAAAACTTTCAGAGCTTCTGCATCAATACTTGAATGTAGAGGAGGACTTTATCAAAACCCTCTTCACCACAGGAGAGACGCAGCTGGGTCGGATCTTTGTGCAAGAGCCGGCGCTGCCGTCAGACAATGCCGTGCGGGTTTTCGACTATGAACGGGCGAGCGAGGTAATCACCTCGGCGCGCCATATCGGCATCGGCATTTGTTACTGCCGGCATAAAATGCAGCACCTTGGCAAAGCTTGCGCAGCCCCGCAGAATATCTGCATGTCATTTAACAGTGCCGCCTATTCCCTTATTAAACACGGTATTGTCCGCAGGGTCGATAAAGCGGAATGCCTTGATCTTTTGCAGCAGGCCTGCGGGAATAATCTGGTTCAGTTCGGAGAAAATGTCCGCCGGAAGGTAGGGTTTATCTGCAACTGCTGCGGCTGCTGCTGCGAGGCCCTGCTTGCCGTAAAACGGTTTGGCGCGCTTCATCCCGTGCACACCACAAATTTTATTCCAGGCATCAGGGAAGAATCCTGCATCGGCTGCGGCAAATGCGCACAGGCCTGTCCGGTCAATGCTCTTGAGCTGGCGACTGGTAACGGGCCAAAAAAGAAAAAAGCGCTGCTTAATCCCGATATCTGCCTTGGCTGCGGGGTGTGCGTGCGAAATTGTCCCAAGCACTGTATAGAATTAATCGAACGCTCAGAACGGGTTATTACGCCGATCAATTCCGCGCACCGCATCGTCCTGATGGCAATAGAGCGGGGCACCCTCCAGCATTTGGTTTTTGATAATCAGGCACATCTCAATTACCGGGTCATGGCGGCTATACTGGGCGTAATTCTTAAGCTGCCGCCGGTAAAGCAGATCATGGCAAGCCGTCAGATGAAATCCCGCTATCTTGAGAAGCTTCTGGCCAGACAAGCAATATAGCTGCTATTTGTCAGCCGCTTGTGCCGGGTGAAATATGTCAGCGCAGGATTTAAGCCTCTCGTCGGGTTTGAGGAGCGGCTTGAAATCGTGCTCTTCGCGGGTAAGAATGAGGGGCTTGAGGTGGGGGTGATCGGTGAAGGTGATGCCGAAAAAATCATGGGCTTCCCGCTCATGCCAGTCGGCGCCCTGATATATGCCTGCGATAGACGGAAGGCTCTTGTCCGGGCCTGCCGATACCCTGATCATTATGCGGCAGGATGTTTCAAAATGACCGAACTGGTATATCACCTCACAGGCGGGGTTCACATGCACGGCCGTTATAAAACTTACATAGAATTCATGCTCTAAAAGTTTCTTCGCGCAGTCCTGTATATGTTTGCTGTCAATCCGGATATCGATATCGCAGCCGCACTTTATCCCTGTTTGTTCAATGGGGATTTCAGCAAAAGCTTGCAGTGCCGCTATGAGAGGTGCTTTTTCAAGCATGAGTTTTTTTGCTTTCATGCTTGTTTTGCGGGAAGGGATGCCGCCTGCCTGTTATTTTTTCCTGCAGCTTGAGTATGGCTTCGATAAGCCCCTCGGGCCGGGGCGGACATCCAGGCACATAGACATCCACCGGCACCAGCCTGTCGACGCCCTCTATGACATAATAATTATCCTCTCCGGCAAAAGGGCCGCCCGAGATTGCGCAGTTGCCAAGGGCAATCACCCATTTGGGGGCGGGCATCTGTTCGTACAGGGTCACCAGCACATCGGCCATTTTTTTATTGACCGTACCCGCAACAATCATGAGGTCGGCCTGGCGGGGCGACGGCCGGAAAACTTCCGAGCCGTAGCGGGCGATATCGAACCGGGCCATGCCAGCGCTCATCATCTCGATGGCGCAGCAGGAAAGCCCGAATGTGAGGGGCCACAGGGAATTGGCCCTGCAGACATTGAGTATCTGCTCAACTATGGGAATACGGGCAAGGGGCGCAGCCTCATATTCTGTCGCCTCCTGCACCCGTAAGCGCAGCTTTTCAGCGTAGCTGTTAAGATCTAGTATATCTTTTTTTCGCTTGTCCATAAGAAGACGCCTTTGCGCCAGGCATAGATAAGCCCAAGCGCGAGTATGCCAAGAAAAACCACAAAAAGCCCCACGGCCCTGAAGGCTGGTACTTTGTGAAATACTGTAGCCACGGGATAGAGATACAGCACGTCGACTTCAAAGGCAAGAAACATGAGCGCGTAAAGATAGAATCCTATGCCGTGCCTGAAATCCCATGACTGGCCAAAAGGAATATTGCCGCACTCATAGGTCTGAAGCGTTCGCTGCGAAATTTTCGTGCGCGGCCGCACCAGCAACGATATGAGAATCGGAGCGCCTGCTGCAGCGATGCCGCACAGGAAGAACAGGCCTATATACATATAATCAATGAGAATTTTATCGTTCATACTATCATGCCATCGCTTGATTGAAGCAGGAAGCCATGCTAAAGTAAAAAATCTTTGCAGCAACTGCCAGCACCGGGACCGGTGTAAAAGCCATTTCTACAAAAATAAATTTGCTGTAATGATGCCCAAATATTACCTCAATATTTGAACTATAATATATTTTAATTACTTTGACAAGGAGTTGTCATGGAAACCCTGCACAATGAAGATATGGAGGAGACCTACAACCGAAGGCTTGAGAAGGATTTTGTCGAGCAGCTGAAGGGCCGGGTGAGGCGGGTTTCAAAAGAAGAATTGCGCGAGCGCATTATCACCTTTCTGCAGCAGGAGGTGATCTGCACGCTGGCTACCTGTTCTGCCGATATGCCCAGGGCAACCGTCGTGCGCTACCGCAGCTATGATCTCACGGTTTATATCCTCAGCGAAGGCGGCGGTAAGATTAAAAACATCAGGGCCAACTCAAATGTATCGCTCAGCATCTGCGGCCCGTACAGCGGCTTTCAGTCGGTAAAAGGTCTTCAGGCCTGGGGCAGGGCTTCCATAATCGATCCGCAAAAAGACCGCGAGAGCTATAGCCAGGCCCTGCACGTCATGAATCTTGCCGCGCGTGATGATCTTAAAAACATTGAACTGCAGCGTATACCCGACATGTATATCATCAAGATAGACATAACCCGGGCCCGTTACCTGGACTTTCCTGAGGGCATTCTCAACCAGGTGCTGAGCATTTAATTAAAAAAAGGCCGAGATCAATGACACATGATCCCGGCCTTGCACTCTACGTACTGCAAAAAATTGAGCCCGCGGACTAAGCCTTCTCCGCACCTGCGGCCTTTTCAGCCTTATCACCCTTTTCAGTCTTTTTTGCCTTTTTTTCCTTCTTTGCTTCTTTCACGGGAGCGGCTGCAACCTTTTTCTTCTTGGGGCCTTCAGCAGCTGCTTTTGCCGCATTCTCGATTTTCTTTTGATGTGCGTCGTCAACAGTCTTCCTCATTTTGTCGATTGAAGCAAGGGCCCTTGCGGTCCGTTTTATCTCAGCCTTCAGATGCAAAAGCACCTTGTCTTTTTTCTGCTGTTTATCGGTTGTGAGCCCCAGCTTTACAAGTTCGTCCTTGCGCGCAGCAAGCCGTACATCAAGCTTCTGCTTCTGCATCTCACGTATTTCTCTAGTGTTTGATCCCATTGTTACTCCTTTACTTAAATGCTGTTATATAAAACGTTATTATTATTATAAAACCTTTGAATGCTCAAACCCGCAGGTTTAGCGATTCACCTTTTGGCAAGTTATGGATTTATAGCATAATTTGTGCTAATCACAAATACAATCTTACAGGCTTCATACAGGAGGTGCCCCGAATGCCTTACTGCCACATCTGCAAAAAACCGATCGAAGCAGGCGATCTGATAGGGCGGACCGATACCTGCCCGCACTGCAACGGCGATCTGCACTGCTGCCTGAACTGCCGTTTCTACGATTCAGGCTCGCATAATAAATGCCGGGAACCACAGGCTGAGCGCGTCGTTGATAAAGAAAACTCAAATTTTTGTGATTACTTTTCCTTCGCAGAACGTTGCGCAAGCGATTCTGCAGGGCCTAATGCAAAACACAATCCACTTGACGGGCTTTTTAAAAAATGACCGCAGCATCTCAAACCTTTCAAGGGCAAAATTTAATTGTGCAGCGCTGCCTGCTCGGCTGCGCCATACTTCTGACTACTGCATGCGCAGGATGCGGGGGAGGATTTGTGTATCGCCCCGATCCAGAGCCGCGGCAGGAATTTCCTGTTGACATATCGGTAGAGCAGAAAATATATGCCGCCACCGCACAGAAGCCCCAAAAGGCAGTGCCTGCCGTTGAGACCGCACAAACCGAAAAGCCGGCACCGGCATCATTCCCCCAGCCGGCAGATCATTTCTACAGCGTACATCTATTTTCATTTAAGCGGCCCGATTTTGCCAACAGCGCTGCACAAAAGCTGGCGGCGCAAACAGGGCAGCCGGTCTTCATCAAAGAAACCGACCTGCCCGGCAGCGGAACCTGGCAAAGGGTATATGCCGGCATGTTTCCATCAGAGGCTTCAGCAAAAGCGTTCGGCGGGAAGATAAAGTCGGATGGTATTTCTGACTATTTCTGCGTGTACAGGCTTGCTGCTCCTCTTGTCGCCGAGCCGCGGTAATAGGCACAATTCCCCCCACTACAGAAAACTCTTCACTTGGCGCCAGGCCCATTCCACAAGGGTTATGCCCATATAGCAGACAAGTATCCAGTATGCATTGCCGATGAGAAAGCCGCCTGAAAATATTTGCCAGTCCCGTAGTATCCTGCCGTTGAATTTACCCCGCCAAAAACATTGAATACATTTCCTTAATTATGATACAATTTATTGAGGTTTATAAAAAAAGGGGCTTCCAGGCCATGAAGCAATTCAACCAATTACGCAGCCTGTCCAAAAAAGAAAAACTTTAGTATTGCATCAGCCCCGTCCTTGATATAAAAACAAATTAAGGAGACCATTTCAATGGCCATTTCACAGGCTGAACTTGATACAATCATTACGCTATCTAAGAGCTACGGTGCCACGCGTCTCATACTTTTCGGAAGCGCCTCGCAACCCGATACTCCTGCACGGGATATTGATCTGGCATGCGATGGCGTTGATGGATGGAAACTGTATGAGCTGGCTTCGCGAATAGAGGAAAAACTGCATACAACGCTCGACATAGTCCCGCTGAACCCAGCTACCCGTTTTACCCGCCTCATCGAATCTCGCGGCAAGGTGTTGCTGTGACCGTTCAAGAGCTTCGCGAAGAAATCAGTATCGAGCTTGAGTACCTTGAAACCGTCGTTCATGAACTTGACGCGCTGCGCAGCGACCTGGGGGATCGTCAACCGACGGTACGCGAAAAAACAGCGGCAGGCGCATTCCTTGCGCAATTTTATGCCGGCATCGAGAATATACTCAAGCGCGTCAGTCATTTCCATGCACTTGAAATACCCGCTGGAGAGTCATGGCATATTGAACTGTTTCAGCGATTCTGCGATCCTTCCCGGCAGCCCCTGCCGATATTGTTTAATGCCGAGCTCGCCCAAAGTCTGAGCCCGTTTCGCAAATTCAGACATGTTGTCTATCATGGATACGGCTTTCAGCTGGATTGGTCGCGTATGCGGGAAGGCGTCTTTCGTATTGATGCTGTTTTTCACAGCTTCAAGGAAAGTCTCAACAGATATTTGCTTGATCTTGCTAAGTAGGGGCTCAAAATTTTGGGCCCCTACCTGTTACCATTATTACAAAAACCCCTTCAACCCCTGCCAGACCCACTCTACAAGCGTTACCCCCATAAAGCAGGCGAGTATCCAATAGCCATTGCTCACAAGTACGCTGCCGTAGAATATCCACCAGTCTCGGCTGGTCATTCCATTAAATTTGCCTTTTCGCAGATAGGCCGTGGTGATAAACGGATCATACCAAAAGCAGAGAAACAAAAATGCTGCGGGATCGCTTTTCCTTAAAAACCAACCGGTTATTCTGCCTGCATTCTGTTCACCCCGATAATCTTTAAGGCTTTTTATGGCTTCAATACCCAGCCAGTCCCGCTGAGACCAATCGTAAAACTTCAAAGTAAGCAGGCTTGCAAACAGCGATAAAAACATCATGACGATACCGCCCTTCAAAGCGCCATACTTGTATATTACCCATGGATAGAGGACATAGCTGAATAAATTCTCAATGAGCTTGTTTACGCCAATGCCCAAAGCAAGCTCGGCAACCCGACCGCGATAAGGTAAAACTCTTTCAAGAAAACTATTTGGCATTATTTTTTTGCCAGTCAATTTTTTCAGAATATACCATTGAAACCAGCCGCCATACTGTTTTTGCAGTTTCAAGGTCGTATTAGAATCTTTTTGTATTTCGGCGTTTTATAGGTGCCGTCAGGAAGCTTTGTTATTTTTTTCAACTCAGCCAATATATAATCCTGCAAAGCCCCATGCTTCTTATATTTTTCAAGAACCTCAACTGGCAGAGTTAAAATATTACCAATCATTTTTCTGCAATTCTTTGACCCGCAGTTGCACTGCATTGTCCATAATGACGCAGGACAATTGGGGCCAACGGTGGCTGAATAATCATATGTTATCTCTACGCCGGCTTTGATGCTTTTAAGTGCAAACAGTTCGCTGGTTTTTCTCAGTCCGGCATTAGGCGAGCAGCTATGGTTAAATGTCCGTGATACATCATCTAAATCCATATCGAGCTCTAAGCTAATCTGGAGCGTATCGGTTCGTGCTTCATCGCCACTCTTTATCCTTTTTTCACACTCTTCAAAAGTGATCACTTCTCCGCTAAAAACTTTTATCACCTGGCCTTTTTTTATTTCTTCTCCAGCAAAAACACCAAGCCCGAACTTGCCAGTATCTTTAATTATGAGTTTTGGCTCTTTAGACAAAGCTGCGACTTCCTCCTTCATGCGCTTTTCGCTGCCTTAAAAATACTCGGTAACTCAGAAACAGAAGTAGCAGGCGTCCCACTTTTTTGCTGCTTTAAATGCGGCAACTCGCGGAGGCGTAGATTGTTTTGCATAGCGTAATCAATTAAATATTGATTGACCACAGGTGGATAACTGCACCAATAAAAGTCTTCATATGGGGTTGTGCTCTTTGGTTCAGACCGAACGATTAATGGTTTTAATCCAAATTTCCGTTCTATTTTTTTAATAGCCGGTATTGCTATATTAGTTGTAAAAGACATTTCCCGCCCCCCTCCCTCTGTCACAAATGTTTCAAATAAAACCCCATGTGCTGCAAAGTGCAATAAATAAGGGTAGTAAAAAATTTTAGGCGGCCCGATTTTACTAATCCAGCTTGATGAATCTTTCAGATCGACATTGAATTTTGATAAATCCAGCAACTCATGATGAAAATCGACAAGCTTGCAACCTGTTTTTGTAACAACTTCATTTATTTTTTTCTTCTCATTTGCATTAAAATCAACAATATCAAAAAAATATCTTATCCCATTATCATTCCATACACGTAACCTCCCTAATCCCTTCTTTTCTTCGTTCAGCGATACGAACATATCTTCAAGATATTCATTTGATAATGGAAACGCGCCTACATAGTAAGAGCATTTCAAAAAAAAGATGAAACCGTTGTTTGGTGATGGCAAATGCCTCCCGATATAACCTCTTGGTTTGTCCTTGAACTGAGGCCAAAAAGTCTCGCCTAGCTCCGATTCAATTGCTTGTTTTAGCTCTTCATCCTGCCATCGCTTGTGAAGTTCTTCTCTCGCTTCATCCAGAGAAACATAGAGATTTATCATCTGTTTCCTGCCCCCTTCACCACTTGTGGCTCATTTTACGGCACAACTCAGATCAATCTTAGAGATTCCGAGAAAGATACATGCCGCATAAAAAAAGGCGCGTGCTCCAAGCCCGTGCCTTCACCGAGGGACCGCCAAGCCCCTATGACGAAACACATGACGAGGAGACGCGCCCCTTTGAGGGGGCGCGTTCCTGCCAGTGCCGTTTCGTCATAATAGAAAATTGGCGGTTTTCGGTGAAAACGGTTACTGCAAAAACGCAATTATTTATCGGTGCGCAGTGCGCACACTACAATCTGCTTTTTAAATTATGTCATAAAATGCCTTTTTAGTGGTTTTTTGGCGACCAGTTGCGAGCGCCATGTATGATGCCGGTAATCCAAACATCAGCGTCTTGGAGACGATACATGATTCTATAATCTCCGCAAAATATTTCCCGGCATAAATCGTCATTTATTTCCGGAATTATCCGCCCGTATTTCGGGAAAAGCTGTAAGCGATCTGTTACTTCAAACAATCTTACTACCAGAAAAGCGGCCTGATCAACTGAATCATGGGCAATATATTCCGCTATGGCATCAACATCATGCAATGCAGACGGCGACCAGATTACTTTACCCATTTCTGCAGCCTTTGTTTTGCTTCCTCATGCTCGATCCCATGGCCTTCCCTGATTTCAAGCTCGCCATGGTCAAACTTTGCACGAACATACAAAGCATGCATAATATCATCCATGGTTGCCTGATCCGGCAGACTGTCTATGACCGAATGGGCGATGCCCTTTACTGAAGAACTTATGCTCTTCTGCATTTTTTGCTCCTTTTTTTACGAAGCCATCATTGTAAAAATTCAAGCCGGAGCGCGCATGTGCTTGTGCGGCTGCGGTTTATGCGCGCGTTTTTTGGGGGCAACCATTCGCGATGCCAGCTTTTTTTGCATATCCAGATAATAATTAACCAATTTTTCCGGGTCGTGAGCGCATTCAGCCGAAATTTTGCTCCGTATGGCTCTTGTTCTATTGAGTGCTGCATCGATTTTCATGTTTAATCTCCCGGCATTAATTCAAGCGGTGTTACCAGCAAAGGCGCATATAAATTCATCATGGTGTTGATCCGTTTGATATGCTCAAACTTGTTGGCGTTGGCCAGATGCTTACAATTCCAGGTCAACAAATAGTCGCATTTGTGAAAAGATGCAAGCGCCAGATGCAGGGCATCGCCGACCGGATTATTCGGCATGACGCTGTTTTGAATATATACCCGCACAATATCAAGAACCGGCTTTTCAACAGGCACCAGCGAAATATTATCCATTAATCGGAGAATTCTCGACTTGTTCGGATAGTTCCCCCTCGACAACTCATCAAGAACAGGCGGACTTGTGACAACTTCATAGCCATTTTTGCATGTAGCCCACCATGTCCGTGTCCAGTTTCTTCGAGCAACCATTTCGGGCTCTTTCCTTGTTTCATAATAAAAGCTCGGAATGGTTGTCTCGATGTACACCCTTTGGCGCATACGAAAGCCTTTATTTAATAATTGCCCTATTTCTTACAGGGAACATGGTTTACGGCAAGAAATTTGTCGTCATGCCGGTACATGCATTGTAGCTGAGTTACCCGCACATTCTTGTTGTCAAAAATACTATCATAGTCATGGCCGATGTCAATGCCGGAGCACGGAAGAAAGTATCTGGTGTAAATTGGCGTAATGCGCCCAACAAAATTTTCAGCCTGTTGGGTGGCGCAGTGCGCACCACAGCCGCTACTTTCCCTGGGTGGTCTGTGATCATAGTGATGATGATTGAGGAGGCATGGTTCATGTGCTTGTGGTGCGTTTTTTATATATGTTCCTATTGCCTAAAAAAACAGCTCAATAGTTTGTGATATCAATAAACAACAAGGACGTATTTTCACAAACGTTTTTTGACCTCGGCTTCAACTTCGCTCCTGATCTCATCCAGCCGTTCGGGCGTGTCAGCTTCAAAGCGCAGCACCAGAACGGGCTGCGTATTTGAGGCCCGTACCAGGCCCCAGCCGCCCGGCATGAGTATGCGGGCGCCGTCGATGTCAATTACATCATATTTTTTCCTGAAGATATTCCGCACAGCCTCGATGATTGGAAATTTTTTATCGTCCGGGCAATCGACACGGATTTCGGGGGTCGTATAGGTTTTTGGCACGTCTTTAAGCAGGCTGCTGGCCGGAGCAGTTGTTTTTGACAGTATCTCAAGAAGGCGGCATGCCGCATACACGGCATCGTCAAAGCCGAAATAACGGTTCGCGAAAAACATGTGGCCGCTCATCTCGCCGGCAAGCGCAGCGCCCTCTTCCTTCATTTTGGCCTTAATGAGCGAATGGCCCGTCTTCCACATGATGGCCCTGCCGCCGTGCGCGGTGATGTCATTGTACAGGCTCTGCGATGCTTTCACCTCGGAGATGATCGTGGCGCCGGGCAATACTTTTAAAATCTCGCGGGCGTAAATTATTAAAAGCTGGTCACCCCAGATGATTGTGCCCTGCTCGTCAACCGCTCCGATGCGGTCGCCGTCGCCGTCAAATGCTATGCCTATATCAGCCTTCTCCGACTTTACCGTCGCGATGAGCGCCTTCATATAGGCCGGCACCGTGGGGTCGGGATGGTGATTCGGGAAATTGCCATCCATGTCGCAGAACAGCTCGATAACCTCGCAGCCCATACGCTTGAACAGCGGCACGCCTGCCATGCCGCCGGTGCCGTTGCCCGCGTCGACCACCACCTTCAGCGGCCTGGCTATGCCCACATCAGAGGCTATCCGCTCCCAGTAGGCCGCAAGCACTGACTCATAGCGCAGCCTGCCCGCACCCTTTTCAAAGTCATGCGCCAGAATAATATTTTTAAGCTCCTGAATCTCTGCTCCGTGAATGGTTGATTTGCCCCGGCACACTTTGAACCCGTTGCATTCGGGCGGATTATGGCTGCCCGTTATCATTACGCCGCCGTTCAGGGCCAGATGGAAAAGGGAAAAGTACACAAGCGGCGTATGGCAGACGCCGATATCGACAACATTGATGCCCGTTGCAAGTAGGCCCTGCAGGAGGCTGGCGCGCAGGCTGTCTGATGACAGGCGGCAGTCGCGGCCAAGCACCAGCTCGGAGGCGCCGCTGCGCAACAGATGCGTGCCCACGGCTTTTCCCAGATTCTCAACGGTCTCAGGCACAAGATCATCAGCCACTACCCCTCGAATGTCATACTCTCTAAATATCTGCTCGTTCATGAACAATCCTTTCAGGTTATAGGGTGAGAATCGCCTGTACCCGCTCAGAAACTTCTTTTAAATCGTGCTCGTCGGGCCGGCCGGTGATGTCGCCGAAACGACCGCCGGTATTATGATTCTTGAATTCATCGGACTTAAAATCGCCGATAAAATACCACTCATCCACCACCGTTATTCCCAGATGATCAAACAGCTGGCCGCAGAACTTTACCGCAGGCACAGCTTCATTGATGCCCGTATGCACGCCGCCATAGGTGCAGTAGACAACAGCGTGCCTGCCCGGAAGGCGAGGGGAGCAGGGGCGGATAAGGCTTGCCTGCGAACAGCGCTGCCGTGCGCCGCGCAGAAAATCAAGCATGGGCTTGCCGGGCAGCCACTGGTAGACGCCGGACCCGACAAAGAAAAAATCATATGCCAGCAAATCAGGCTCAAGCTCTTTTGCAGCCTGCAGCGTATCGACGCTGTGGCCAAGGCTTTGTGCGGTTTCAGCGATGCGCAGGGCGATCTTTTGCGTGTTGCCGGTTTGGCTGTGGTAGAGATTGAGAATTTTCATGGCATCCGGCTCTGTGCTGTCAATAATCATAAATATGTAGCATAAAGAAGCATGGGATAAAAGCGGCAAGTTTTGGCGCTGTTCAAAAAGGCTCATTCGATTCAAAATTTGCCGGGAGCTTATTTATAAAAGGCCGGTGGCTCTGCCTGCGTTTTGTATACAGCCCGTACTGTTTCAGGATTTTCCTGCGTAAGTGAGGTAATGTATCGTTCTGCGCATTCAAAAATCACTATATCGGGCTTTTCACGCTCAATCAGCTCGGGCAAAAAATCAAAAGTCCAGACATAGACCGAGCTTTGGAAAAACTCGGCAAAAAACGGAATGAGCGCCCAGCCGAATGAATCGCGAAACACCAGAGCCCTGGGGAGCCGCAGGTCGCCTGTTTGCCTGACCACCATCTCGCGGCCGGCCAGGGAGACAGGGTCGGGGTAATCTCGCGTGCTTTCTATTGCCTGCAAGCCTGCCTTCGGCGTCATTGTGATGCGCTCTTCTTTGAGTATGTCTTTCATGGTAAGCATGTTTGCAAGATCGCCCCCATCGCCCAATTTTTCCGCGATAGTATAAGCGTCCTCATGCGGAACAGAGACAGCTGGAAAATATTTGTTAATGCGCTCCATAATTTTTTTGCAGGCGACAAAAGCTCCCCGGTCATTCCAGTGCGAATCGGTCAGGTGGTAGACGTGCTGCTTTTCTTTTGCTGCAAGGAGTTCACTGCGCACATCAATGAGTTCGATATCGGTGTGGGCGGCAAGATACCCGGCCACCTGGTCAAGGCGCGACCTCTGCCCGATTTTGTGAATGTGCGGGGGCAAATACTCCGGGTAGATAGTGTGCTTGTTGGGCGCGACCAGCACAAAGAATTTGATGCCGCGGGCTGCAAGCCAGCAGCGACGCTGCTCTAAAACCCGGGCTATTCCTGCAAGGTCATTCTGAGAATAAGGCATAATGTTTTCATAGTCTTCCATATTCCACTCATCGGCATAGTAGAGCCAGCCCTGCTGTCCAATCCTGACGCCCTTCACCGCCGATTCGTGAAAGAGAGCAAGCCGCAGAACATTGTTCCACCGGATGAACAATGCGCGAAAACTGAGGCTGTCATTGAACCAGTTTTCAAACTGCGCGGTAAACTGTGCCGGCTGCCGCCATGCAAGCCAGGGCTCCGGAGCGGATGCCGGTGTTTCTTTTTTCAGCGGCGCCATGCCTGCAGCCCCCTGCCACAGGCTGAATGCCGCAGGGATGCAGAGCATTGCAATAAAAATCAATGCGGCAGCGGCCCGAAAAAAGAGTCGGATCTTCATGGCTAAAACCGCGTATAAATGAATGGACTGTAGGTGTCGCCCGCGAGCTGCATGGCGCAGGCTATAAAAACACTGAACAAAAAAATCATGCCTGCCGCCAGATAGCCCGCATAGGCACAGCGCGCATGCAGTTTCGCTCCGTTTGTTTCAAGCCTGATTTTTATGGAGACCAGATACTGCCACACGGGAGCTGAAAACAGGCAGGCTGCAGCCAGGGCGGCAAGAAACTGCCGGTTCACGAATGTCATGTGAAAATAGTCGAACCCGCCGCTTGTAAAAGAAACCATGGCGCGCAGATAGTCTGCGGCAAAAGCCAGGCTTTCGGCCCTGAAAAAAACCCAGCCTGTCATAATCACAAGCACGGCATAGAAGTGTTGCAGGGGCCGCCATGTTTTTGAGAGCAGCCGTGCAAGGCCCATTCGCTCAATGACAAGAAAGAAACCGTGATAGAGGCCCCAGGCCGCAAAGCTCCAGCTTGCCCCGTGCCACAGGCCGCAGAGTAGAAAAACGATCATGAGATTGGCACAGACTCGCGCCGGACTGCAGCGATTGCCGCCAAGGGGAATATAGAGATAATCGCGGAACCATGTTGAAAGCGACATATGCCAGCGCTGCCAGAATTCGCCGATCGTCTTTGCCGTATAGGGATACTTGAAGTTTTCAGGCAGGCGCAGGCCAAACATGCTCCCCAGCCCTATTGCCATGTCTGTGTATCCGGAAAAATCAAAATATATCTGAAGGCTATAGCAGACAATGCCCAGCCATGCCGTGGGCATGTCAAGATCTGCGCCGTGCAGCCTGAAAGCCTCGTCAGCAACTTTGCCAAGCGTGTTTGCAATGAGAATTTTTTTGCCGAGACCGAGAATAAACCGCTGAACACCATCGGCAAATCCTTTCAGCGTGACGGTGCGGTCGACAAAGTCGCCTGCCATATCGGCATAACGGGCAATGGGGCCTGCCAGCATCTTATGAAACAATGCCAGCCATGCCCCGAAAGTGATGATGTTTGGCTCCGCCCTGTTTTTTTTGCGGTAGATATCGATTAGGTATGCAATGGCTGAAAAAGTAAAAAACGAAATGCCCGGTGGCAGGTGTCGGGCCGGGGCATCAATGCAGGCAGGCAGGATATCCGGACCGGTGAAAATACTCAGCAGAAATCCAAGATACTTATACTGCACGAGCAGGCAGATATTTGCTGCAATGGCAAAGGCCAGAAATAGTTTTTTCAGGCGCTGCGCAGGTATTCTGTCAAGCCACAGGCCCGCGCCGTAATTAAAGATGATCGATATGCAGAGAACCGGCAGCGCCGCGGCATCGCCCCAGGCGTAAAAAAAAAGGCTGAGTACAAGAAGGGATGAGTTTTTCAGACGCTTCGGCGCCAACCAGTGCAGAAGCAGGGCCGGGGGCAGAAAGGCAAAAATAAAAAAGAGAGAATGAAGTGCCATGAGCAAAACTGCCGGGCAGCGGTCAGGTCTGGTTTATAAGGCTTGCCATATAGCCGGCGCCAAAGCCGTTGTCTATGTTCACCACGGCAAGGCCTGAGGCACACGAGTTGAGCATGCCCAGAAGCGCCGCCACGCCGCCGAAGCTTGCGCCGTAACCGGTGCTGGTGGGAACTGCTATAACGGGCCGCGATACCAATCCCCCGACAACGCTCGGAAGCGCCCCTTCCATGCCCGCCACAACGACTATGACATTTGCCGACATGAGCTTATCCTTTTCATTCATGAGGCGATGTATGCCCGCCACGCCCACATCATACACATGATCGACGGTGTTGCCCATGATCCGGGCGGTCACGATGGCTTCTTCCGCAACGGGAATGTCCGAGGTGCCCGCAGACACAACGAGTATGGAGCCGCGGCCGCGCTGCTCAATGGGGCCGCTTGCCAGTGTCAGCGCCCGCGAGGCTGTGTGGTAGACAGCTTTCGGGAAAGCTTTTTTTATAAGCTTTGCCTTTTTCTCATCTATGCGCGTGGCAAGCACATGGGATTTTTGAGCTATCATCTTTTTCATGATCTGGGTGATATGCCCGGCTGTTTTGCCTTCGCCGAAAATAACCTCAGGGAAACCTTTGCGCATGGCGCGGTGATGATCGATATGTGCAAACCCTATGTCTTCAAAGGGCAGCGTCTTGAGGTTCTGTACAGCATCCTCAACCGAGAGCGCACCTTTCTGAACTTTCTGAAGAAGTTTTTCAATATCCTTTTCGTTCATGGCGTCTCTTTCATGTTTATTCCTACAGCCTAATAGCCTACAGGCTACGCCCTATTGTATTTCCTGCCTTAAAAATGCCGAAAACCTGTCGGCAGAGGCCGGACACGTGTGCCGTTCTGGTCAACAACCACAAGCCCCGGCCGCTTATCAGTTGTCTCACCAATGCAGGTCATGGACAAGGCAAGCTTTTCAGCAAGCAGCCGCACCCGTTTTTCATTGCGCCGCGGCACAGTGAAAAGCAATTCATAGTCCTCGCCTCCGCAAAGCGCCGGCACATAAAAATCCCGGGATAGCCGGGGGCACTGTCTTTTGTATGCCGCAGACAGAGGCAGGCGGTCAAGAAAAATCCGGGCCCCCACGCCGCTCTGTTTCATAATATGCTGCATATCGCCGAGCAGCCCGTCGCTTATGTCCATCATGGCGCTTGCCGCCCGGCTGCACGCTAAAGCCTGGCCTGCCTCAATGCGCGGCTGCGGGTCAATATGCTTTTTCACAAGCACGTCTCGTGGAGAGCCCAGCCCTTTTTCAAGCATCATAAGCCCCAGAGCAGAATCACCCAGTGTGCCGGTCACGAAAATCAGATCTCCGGGCCGGGCGCCATGGCGATACAGCACCGTGCGTTTTGCCGCCCTGCCCAGAAGCGTTATGCTGATCACCAGCGAATCCTGCGAGGCTGTGGTATCCCCGCCCAGAAGCTGTGCGCAGAAGTGCCGCGCCTGGGCGTTCATGCCCCGGTACAGCTCCCTGATAAAGCTATAGGGCGTGTCCGGCGGAATTGCTATGGAAACAAAGTAGTACAGCGGCGCGCCACCCATAGCGGCTATGTCGCTTAAATTTACGGAGAGGCATTTTTTGCCCAAAATAAAGGGGCTTGAAAATTTTTTTTTGAAATGAATGCCTTCCTTCAGGATATCGGTGGTGACGAGCAGGCAGGCAGCTCTGTCCAGAGAAACAACCGCCGCATCGTCTCCGATGGCTTTCACCACCTGCGGGTCCGATACGGCGGATATGCGGGATATATTCTCGATTAGTGCGAATTCGCCAAGCTTTTTAATCTGCACGTTTTTTCTTTTGAGCAGGCTTTGGGGTCGCGCCTGCGGTTTTCTTCGGCCCCGCTTTTTTCTGGTTCTTTGCTGCAGAGCCTTTTTTTAGAACTTTTTTTACCAGCGCAACATCAAGAACATCGTCTACGGTGTTTACAAAAATAAAATGCATCTTATTTTTGATGGTTTCGGGCATGTCCTCAAGATCCTTGCGGTTGCGCTCGGGAATGATGACTCTGGTGATATTGTGCCGCAGTGCAGCAAGGGCCTTTTCCTTGAGCCCGCCGATGGGAAGCACATGGCCGCGCAGGGTGATTTCCCCTGTCATGGCAATATCCTTGCTGGTCGGGACACGGGTGATGGCCGAGATAAGCGCCGTTGCCATGGTAATGCCCGCAGAGGGGCCGTCTTTGGGGATGGCGCCAGCCGGCACATGGATATGGATATCGTGTTTTTCAAAAAATGTCGGGCTGATGCCAAGTGCATCGGCCCGCGCGCGGATATAGGAAAGCGCTGCCTGGGCAGATTCTTTCATAACATCGCCAAGCGAGCCCGTGAGCACGAGGTTGCCTTTGCCCTTCATGAGCATGGCCTCTATATAGAGCAGCTCTCCGCCCACCTGCGTCCAGGCAAGACCCGTGGCGATGCCGATTTCATTGATAATGCGATCCTCTTCAGGCAGACGCTTGGGAACGCCCAGGTATTTGTTTATGTTGGTTTTGGTGATTTTATGCTCGGCCTTATTGCCCTCTGCAACTGCACGGGCCACCTTGCGGCAGACCGTGCCGATTTCACGCTCGAGGTTTCGCAGTCCGGCCTCAGCCGTATACTGATGCACGACAGCAAGAAGGGCTTCATCGGAAATTTTTATATACTCTTCGGATATGCCGTTTTCTTCCAGCTGCCGCGGCAGGAGGAACTGACGGGCAATTTTGAGCTTTTCCTCGTCGGTGTAGCCCGAAAGCTCGATAATTTCCATGCGGTCCTTGAGCGCCGACATGATAGGCTCAACCATATTGGCAGTGGTGATGAACATGACATTTGAAAGATCAAAATTAATATTCAAATAATGATCGCTGAAGGCATAGTTCTGCTCGGGGTCGAGCACTTCAAGAAGCGCCGCCGAGGGATCGCCGCGGAAGTCTGCGCCGACCTTGTCGATTTCGTCCATCATGAAAATAGGATTGTTGGTGCCGGCCTGCTTCAGGCCCTGAATAATGCGGCCCGGCAGGGCGCCGATATAGGTTCTGCGATGCCCGCGAATTTCAGCCTCGTCGCGTATGCCGCCAAGGGAGATGCGCACGAACTTTCTGCCCAGCGCACGCGCAATAGATTTCCCAAGTGATGTTTTACCCACGCCCGGAGGCCCGGCAAAGCAGATAATCGGGCCCTTCATTTTTTTCTTCAGCTTGCGCACGGAGAGATACTCAAGAATGCGCTCCTTGACCTTTTCAAGATCATAGTGGTCTTCGTCGAGCACCTTTTTGGCCTTGACAATATCAATGGAGTCTTTTGTCGATTTGTTCCATGGCAAATCAACCATCCAGTCCAGGTACGTGCGCACGATAGAGGCCTCGGCCGAATCGGGATGCATCTGCTCAAGCCTTGTGAGCTGCTTGCGGGCTTCCTTCTCGGCCTCGGTGGGCATTTTAGCCTTCTTGATTTTTTCTGAAAACTCATTGACTTCCTGAGCCTTCTCATCAAGGTCGCCAAGCTCGCCTTTAATGGCGCGGAGCTGCTCCCGAAGGAAATATTCGCGCTGCGTCTTTGACATTTCCTCCTTTGCCTGCGTTTGTATCTTTGCCTGCACGGTGGAAAGCTCAAGCTCTTTTGACAGATGCTCATTGACCTTATTGAGACGCTCCACAGGATCAAGTATTTCCAGCACCTTCTGTGATTCCACGATGTTCAGGCGAAGATTGGAGGCCACAAGATCTGCAAGCCTGCCCGGATCGTTCACATTTTCAAGCACCTCCATGATTTCGGGAGACACAAGCCCTTTGAGGGAGAGAATTTTTTCGCAGTGCTCCTTCACATTGCGCATGAGCGCTTCAATTTCAACGCTTATGTCAGTGAGTATAATTTCATCAATTTTTTCAATTTCAACCGTGAGGGTCGGAGCGTCCTGCACGTAGCTTTTGATGCGGGCCTTGGCAATTCCCTGCACCAGAATTTTTATCCGGTTATCGGGGAGCTTCAATTTTTTCATTACCATGGCCACGGTCCCGACTGAATAGATATCCTCTGGTCCGGGCTTATCGTTGGCAGGGTCTTTCTGTGTGGCCAGCAGAATCAGCCTGTCTTTCTCCATGGCTGCCTCTACTGCTTTTATGGAGGATTCACGGCCCACAAACAGCGGAAGAAACATATAAGAAAAAACCACAATATCGCGCACCGGCAGCAAGGGCAGTGCATTGGGAATTTCAACAGGCTCTTTTTCATTTGGATAAATCATACAGTCACGTCACCTTTGCATTAATAAAGTTAAACATATATGCCTGTTAGATATACCATTTTATTAACCCGGTCAAGCAGGCAAACCTTCCGGGTATTAATAATACCATTGAAATTCAACATAAGCATTAAACAAGCTTAGTCAAAGGGTTATTATAAAATAAGCATACTTTATTTGCTGCGGTGCTAAATCCTGCTTGAAATTTTTTATGGTTTAGGGTAAAAATAGCATGTTTTTTCTAAAGTATCGACAGGGAGACAGGCAATGAAAGTCACCGACGGCGTTTACGCATATCCGTGGACAAACATGATGGAAAACAACTGCAACACGTATGTGCTGCAGGGCGACGGCCTCATCCTTATCGATCCGGGCCTTAAGCGCCATGTCCCGGGCATTTTGACTCAAATGAAGAACGACGGCCTGAATCCCGACGATATCAAGCTTGTCATCACCACGCATGCCCACCCCGATCATTTTGACGGCGTTGCTCATTTTATCGACAGCGGCATCCAGATGACCATGCACGAGGATGAAGAGAAATTTCTGAAAACTATCGGCCTGGAGTTTTTCAGAATGTTTGGGCTCGATCAACCGAAGTATAGGGTTGATTTCCATGCCGCAGAAGGCGATCTGAGCGCGGCGGGCATTAATCTCAAAATCATTCTTACTCCGGGCCATTCACCGGGCTCCATCTGCATCTACTGGCCGGAAAAGAAAACGCTCATTGCCGGCGACGTGGTTTTTTGCGGCAGCATCGGCCGCACCGATTTCCCCGGCGGCAGCAGCGCGACACTCAAAAAGAGTATAGAGGCCATAGCGAAGCTTGATGTAGAATATCTGCTTCCCGGCCACAATGAAATTCTTGAAGGCAAAGAAGAAATAAAAAACAATTTTGAGTTCATCAAGCGCTCGTTCTTTTCATACCTGTAACGGGCAAACCGCCAGCGTAGCTCAGTGGTAGAGCAGCTGATTCGTAATCAGCAGGTCGTCAGTTCAATCCTGACCGCTGGCTTAAGAAATAAAAAAGCACCTGGATTTTTTCCAAGTGCTTTTTTTAATTCTGCCGATTGTGTTCTTGATATTGGGTTAAGCTGGTTTTTGATACATGGGGGAGGGCAAGTTGGTTTGTTTATGGATGTCCCAAGTCAGGACATCTTAACTGCAATAGCCCGGTTATTTTGAGATATTTCCTTAATTAGGAATCGAAGGTTCTCGACATACACATCAAATTCCGATAGTACTCCCCTGACGGTATCCTTAACCTGATCAAATCCTCGCCTCTGTTCATCTATAAAATCATCATTCCAGAATGCGCCAAGAAATTGCAAGGATACCCCTTTTGCCTTAAATACATTTTCTATTAGACCAGCGCATCTGCGGGGAAAATCATCGTCCATATGTGAAGTCAATTCATAAATATCATAGAAATCCCGGGCTCTATTTTTACTGAGTCTATAGGCGTAGTCTGGATGTTGCTGACAAATCGCTCGAATTTTTTCAACAACGAGCAATTCCCGTGCATAGCCGTGAATTTTTACACCCAGGATGGTTTTTTTTCTGACTTTGCCACAATATTCATGTTCGCTTATGTCTAATACTATTTTTGAGGAGTTTGCTCCCTCCGGAATAAGGGCATTTTTCTGTTTTTTGAGACCGGTTTTTTCTCTGTGTTCAAAAGAAACCAGCTTGAATTCGCACGACCAGCCACCCCACCACTCGGGTTTTTCCTTGCTCAACTTCTTTGGTTTCGGACCCCATTTAAAATCTATTATTTCATAGCGCAACTTCTGAAAGCGCTTCTCAACATTTTTTTTTATGGCGGAAAAGAATTTTGATTCATTTTCTTTCCCAATCGTATTCTCAATCGAGAAATCCGCATCGATAGAAAGCCGGGAGGTCAAGTTATCAAAAATACGCATAGCGCTGCCGCCCTTCAAAAACAAAACGGTCGAGAGGGCGGCATCTTGATAAATCGCAAGTATCGTTTCCGTTATTACATCATCTATTTTCATCTATCAGACCGTTTGGATAATAAAGCTTCCACTTTTCATCATAGCTCCAAGACGCTTTAGCGTTATGGTCAACAAAAAATTTTAACTGTGGCGGATAGGTATTAAAAATACCAGAGGCCTGGTTATGAAGGCCAATGGTATCTAGAAAAAATCCCAGCACTTGTGAATAAGGGTAAGCAAAATCCAGCTTACGATACATATCCATAAGCTTTTTAACGTCCATCTTCTGCCGTGCTTTTTTAAAATAGGTGTATACGCTGACAATGCCCCCATTATACTGAGGGCTCACAACGGCGTCAATTAAAGCACGCTCAACAGAGGTAATTCGAGATTTGTTTGGGAGCAGTGTATTATGTGCATGTATTGTTACAACACCATCATCTGATTTCTTTTTTCTGTCAACCACGACTATCTCGCAATTATTAACTGTAAACACATAGCTGGTATGTCTGTGCGGTTTTATAAAGACGCTCCGCAAAAGGCTATTATTCATGCCATCCGTGTCTGTTTTCAGACGCTCAGAAATAGTCTCATTACATATGTATATGGTTTTCGGGATTTGATTTGTCAGTGAGTGAAAGTAGATTGAAGACAAATTGCAAAAATATCCCTCGGGAAACATTTTTGCAGCAAGCTCATAGGGGTTTATTTTATCCAGAGGGGAAGAAGAATAGATCGTGACGGTTTTGTTGTTTTTTGCCTTGAGGACATGAGCCCTTAAAATTCCCTCCTCCTTCAGTGCGCCTATAAAAGCCGGGCCGCTGCGGTAGCGCGTCCCCTCCATAAGCTCCTGCGCATAGCGAGATAGGGCGGATTGGCGATGCGGCGCTTTAAGCAGTGCAGTAAATCGCTCTTTGTCTTTCGTGGAAAGCATCTGATTACCATTATATATCGTGTATACACGATATATAATGCAAACCGCCATTAGTCAAGCCCAAAAAACCACCGGAAATAAATTGACAAACTTCATTAATTACTGTATAACGTGTATACACGTTATACAGTAAACTTTTTTCACGCCAAAAAAAACCGCCATCAACCCTTATCGCGCCTTATAAAACCCCTTCTAAATCGCAAGCTAAAACCTGTCTGTTGACCAAAAAGCCCGCTCCTCATGGAAAACACGGGTTTTTTTGATTTAAAAAATTTTTGCTTTTGACCTTCAATGACAAAAGCAAAAGCTATCCTTTAATCAAAAGATAGCTTCATAAGGAAAGCCATACATAACAACCCACTTTTTATGAAGGAGAATGCCATGAAAAACGATTACACCCATCTAACCGTTATCCTTGATAGGACCGGCTCCATGGAATCCATCCGCGACGACACGATTGGCGGCTTTAACTCATTCTTGGAAGAGCAGCAAAAACTGCCCGGACAAGCCACGATCACCCTCGTGCAGTTTGACTCACAGGACCCGTATGAGGTTATTTGTCGTTTTACGCCAGCTCTTGAGGTCCCCAAGCTGAACAGAGAAATGTATGTGCCGCGTGCTCAAACACCTCTGCTGGATGCCATCGGAAGAGGCGTCAATGACCTTGAGGCGTCCCTGGCCAAACTGGCTGATAACGCCCGACCCTCCAAAGTCGTGCTGGCCATAGTCACTGACGGCCAGGAAAACGCAAGCCGCGAATTCACCAGAGTTCAGATCGTGAAAATGATCGAAGAAAAAACTAAAAAGGACGACTGGCAATTTGTCTTTTTAAGTGCCGATCTGGCCTCAATCCGGGATGCAGAAGCATATGGTATCGACATGCAGGCAAACCTTGCATATGTCAAAGACTCACATGGTACTCGTCATGCCTGGGCTACCCTGTCAAAAAACACTGCTGACTATCGCGGCAACCGAAAAAAGAAGATCGGTTTTGATGCCGGCGACAGAAAACATCCTGGAGACCCCGCATGCAAATAATGAAAACAGTATTTCATATTTGACAATGTCCTTAAATTTTGAAATAAGAAACATATATTGAAATAAAAAATAAAGGTTTTAAAACAATTTAGGTTGTCATGCGAAGAGACTGTATACCCCATTTTATTGGTGAAGACGGCAAGTCTATCGTACTTCATCGGCTTAATTTTAGTGACCGTGCGATTGATGAAGGTTTCCTCCAAGAGCAACTCCACAGGAATCCTGCAATACTTCCGGTTTCTGAACTTGATGACTCCTTTTCCCCCCTTATTTCCTTAGGGCGTGAGATTTGCCACATAGACAACTTGTTTATCTCTCCAAAAGGCCGCATTACAGTAGTCGAGACAAAGCTTTGGAGAAACCCTGAAGCGACGAGACAGGTTGTCGCCCAGATGCTTGATTACGCAAAAGAGCTGAGCCAGATGACCTTCGAGGAATTTGAACAAGCATGCCGAACTGCTCGTAATCCAGCGCCATTGGCTGCTTCATCTTTATACGGGCTGGTGAGTGAACAATGCCCCACAGAAACGCTGTCCGAAGCACAATTCACGGATGCTGTTCAGAAAACCTTGAAGAATGCTCGCTTCATGCTTCTTGTCGTTGGCGACGGCATTCGCGAGAACCTCGAAGCCATGATTCGGTTACTGCATCAGTACCCGCAAATGCTTTTTACCTTCGCACTTGTAGAGATGCAGATTTATGCAAATGATTTGATTCCCGGAAGGTTAATTGTGCCTCAGCTGGTTGCACATACAAATGAAATTGTTCGGGCTGTTGTCCGTATTGAGGGTGAAGGCGACGTGTCTGTAAGTGTCAGTTTGCCCGAGGAAACTGCAGGAAAGGGAACAACGCTTTCAGAACAGGAATTCCTGGATTCGCTTAAGGATAAAAAAACTCAAGAAGTTTTCGGCAGACTCATATCATTCGGAAAAGATATTGGATACGTCCACTGCGCAACTAAAAGCGTTACTGTGCGTATGCAATACGCTGAGGCTGGACATCTGCGATTTCTTCGTCTTTTTAGTGACGGTCGCATCAAGATCATACCGCTTGATTTGCAATTAAAAAAGCGCGGCGTAGACGACCGTATTGCATGGGAGACGGCAAAAGAACTCGATAGCATTTTCCCCGCAGTGGGACTAAGGACGGATAAACCTGAATTCTTCCGTTACTTTAATGCAGCCGAGATACGAGAGCACCTCGACCAGTTCATTGCTGTATTTGAACGTGCAGTTGAGAAGATCAAAGCTATTTCCCCGACTAGCACTCCTTTAGAAGAAGAGGATGGAGCTGAAGAAGACGAGGACTAAGTTCATACCTAAAGCAACAACCATTGATCGCTCTGATAAATTAGGACAGGCTGGGATAGACCGCGCAGTTCTTGATGCCGCTATTGAACTAGGGATTGATACGGTGGATCGGTTATACGACCTGTGTTTTAAAAGGTCGGGAGGGAAATAAAACATCCTATGAGCGCAAGTTATCCGACAAAATTATTACTCGCCTACAGGAGTGGAGATCTCTGTGCCTTTCCAGGGTGCGGTCGAAGACTCACAGTTGATAGCAAGACGAGGAGTCTCACTAACATCGGTGAGGCCGCCCACATCGCTGGTGAGAGTGATGGCAAAAACAAAAATAAACGTTCTGCACGTTACAATCCTAACATGACCGAGGAGGAGCGAAACCACTACAACAATCTGATCTATCTGTGCGGAGTTTGTCACACCATCATCGACGCCATCCCGCAAGGTGAGAAAGACTACCCTATTGAACGTCTTTATACGATAAAAGCGGAGCATGAGGGCAAGGTGCGTCAGGCCATGCTCGATGCCTTCGCCGATGTCGGATTCCCGGAGTTGCAAGAAGCAACACAATGGGCCCTCGCCATCCAACCTACGTCAGCCAATGGAGACTATTCGCTTCTTAAGGTGGAGGATAAAATCAAGAAAAATGATCTTGATAGAGACGAGCGCGTCACCATTGCGATGGGATTAGGTGTCGCAAGCGAAGTATCGAGATACATCGAGAGCGTAGCCCAGACCGATGCTGATTTTCCGGAGCGCCTAAAGGCTGGTTTTCTTGAGGAATATTGGCGTCTCAAAAAGGAGGGCGTTAGTGGAGGGAATTTGTTTGAGTTAATGTGCCGATTCGCTCAGCAAGGTTTCCAAAGACAGTCACAACGTTCAGCCGGTCTTGCTGTACTGATTCATCTCTTCGAAGCATGCGAGGTGTTTGAGAAATGATATTGCCGTCGAAACACATCTCGGAGGATCAAACCCTGTTGGGTGTTGGTGCCATTTTGCTTCGTCACTTGGAGCGACCACAAACCGTCACCAGCCTATGGGATAAGGTACGAGATGATCGGTCGGTCGGCACTTATGAACGATTTGTGCTGGCATTAGACCTGCTAAACATAATTGGTGTCGTCTGCACGTCCCAAGGCATGATCAAACGTGAGGTTTTATGATTCATAGCGTTTCTGCTAACCAGCAATCCTTCCATACCGTAACCTTTACCAAAGGTCTCAACGTTATCCTTGCAGAGCGCTCCGAGACCTCGACCGAGAAAGATACGCGCAATGGCCTCGGCAAATCTACTTTGATCGAGATCATCGACTTCTGCCTCGGCAGTCGCGCCATCAAAGGCAAAGGGCTTCTGATTGAGCCACTGGAACAGTGGGCCTTCACACTCGACATTACCGTTGGTGGTAACCGGGTAAAGGTGAAACGAGCTATTGCAGACCAGAATCGTATCGTCATAGACGGATCAACGAATGGATGGCCAGAGCAGCCAGATAAGGACGAGGTAACTGATGAGCACGTTTTTAAAGCTGATCGATGGCGTTTTCTACTGGGCTGGGCACTCTTTGGCCTGCCCCGTTCCGTAGACCAACTGTCCTACAAACCGAGCTACCGAAGTTTGGTATCATACCTGGTGCGTCGTGGACCTGATGCTTATATAAGCCCGTTTCGCCACTTCCGGCAACAGAAGACTTGGGACATCCAGCTGCACACCGCCTACCTTCTTGGGATGAACTGGGAGTACCCAGCTCAATGGCAGGGATTGAAGGATCAGGAAGACGGTGTCAAAGCCATGGAGAAGGCTATTAAGACGGGTGCAATGGAAGGCGCTATCGGCACCGTAGGTGAGTTAGAAACACAGCGTATACAGCTGGAGCAGCAAACCGCTGTAGCGAAGGATGCACTGGACAGCTTCAAGGTACATCCGCAGTACGAGTCAGTGCAGCAAGATGCGGATAGACTGACCAAAAAAATTCACGATCTCGTCAATCTTAACGTGACTGATAGAAGACGATTGGCTCGCTATACGGAATCTATTAAAGAAGAAAAACCGCCCACAACTATGTCATTAGAGCGTATATACGAAGAGTCAGGACTTCTCTTCCCCGATTCGGTCAAACGCACCTTAGATGAGGCTAGGACTTTTCACTATCAGATTGTTTGCAATCGTCGTGATTTTCTCGAGGTGGAATTAACGCGTATTCAGCAGACCATCGGAGAGCGCGAAGTTCGAATCAAGGAACTGACAGAACAGCGGGCCGAAGTTATGCTAATTCTTCAGACCCATGGAGCGCTACAGGAAATGACAAAACTCCAAGAACGTCATGTAACTCTACAGGGCTCCCTTGACCGAGTTCAAGCTCGTCTTCGAGAATTGAAGAACTTAAAAACAACCAAGAGGGACGTCAAAGCGGCGAAAACAACTTTGGTTCAGACGGCAGAGCAGGATCATGAACAGCGACGTGCTGTTTGGTCCGCAGCCGTACGGCTGTTTAACGAGCACTCCCAAGCGCTCTACAAATCACCAGGAAAACTGGTCATCGATGTTGGTGATACGGGCTACAATTACCAGGTCGATATCGAACGCAGCGGAAGTGAGGGCATTGAGAAGATGAAGATTTTCTGTTTTGACCTCGCCGTGCTACAACTGCAAATCCAAGCCAGACAGGGTATCGACTTCTTAATCCACGATACACTAATGTACGACTCCGTGGATGCACGTCAACGTGCGCTGGCTTTCGAGCGTGCCCATGAAGTGACGACCGCACTCGATGGACAGTACATCTGTACCATTAATTCGGACATGATTCCGACCGATGATTTTTCCGATGGTTTTGAATTTCAGAAGTATGTGCGGTTGACGCTTTCGGATGCAACACCATCTGGAAGCCTGCTCGGAATGCGTTTTGAAAGGCCTAGAAAATAGGACCGATTGTCTAACAATCCCTCCGCCCGTACCGATAAACAGCGCATACCTCCCTTTAAACGACTTGTAGAGGGTTGCAAAATTGCTTTCATTAATAATCATAATCCCGAAAACTACATCTGTTTTCGAGAATTAATAAAAGTAAAAAATAGTGCACTAAATAATATTCTTGCTATTCCTTTTAAAAAGAATAAAATTATTTATTTGAAACAACCAGCGTAACACCTGATATTCTAGCTACTTGGGGGAGATAAAAGGGCAATGCTGAAACTTGAAGACATAACGACCAATACTGCTGTTTCCGGCATTGAACCCGGTCAGGTTGTGCGCGTGGTCACGACTGAGCCTGTTGGCGAAAATGCCCTCACGGTTTATTACTGCTTAATCCCACTGAAAATGACCGGCAAATCCAATTCAATTTGACCGGCAAATCCAACCAACGTGACCGCCAAATCCGATTCAAAATGACCGATTTTTCATCCTTCTGAGATTTCCGATTTAAGAAATTTTTTAATC
>Ga0114951_10000725_pt1 | contig 44598 bp, 32 predicted proteins | sample AM7aDNAmetaG_FD_88677 | JGI IMG/M metagenome (GOLD analysis project Ga0114951, IMG submission 88677) | Freshwater microbial communities from Finland to study Microbial Dark Matter (Phase II) - AM7a DNA metaG | ecosystem: Environmental > Aquatic > Freshwater > Lake | place: Finland: Lake Alinen...
AAGGTGTAACCTATGTTTCGAGTCGCACAATGCAAAGAGCGGGCACATGTTGCCCGCTCTTTTTTTATTAGGGTGATCGGGACCTGTCTGTGGCCAGGCCCCTCCGTGTCGACAGGATTTGAAGGGAGCTCTTGTTTTGAAATGCAACTGACGTTGCGTTTCAGAGAGCGGGTGGCCTACCCACAGCGAAGCGGAGGGAGCCAAATCCTATCGCCCCGATTTTTCCATTTTAAATATACTGGTCGGTCTAATCCTCTTTTCGCTTTTCTTTCCGCGCATGCTCTTTGCTCGTGAATCCCCGCGTTATGCCCCAATGACGATTGCCCGTTTAACAAGAGTTTCTCTATAGGATATTGAGATTGTCCCGATATATTAAGGACGAATAGAAGGTGATTCTGAGTCATTTGCGCAAGGGTAGTCTCGAGTTTTAAGAACGTCGCTACGGTATTCAAAAAAATGGGGCATAAAAAATGAAAAAACAGATCCTTGTAGTGGATGACGAAGAGTTGATCACCAAGAGTCTGGTGCTCGCGCTCGAAAAAACCGGCTACGAGGTCTTGGTGGCAAAGCGCTGTGATGAGGCAACAGCGATGGCGGAGGCTATCGATTTTGACCTTATTATTAGCGATGTCCGTATGCCTGGAGTGGATGGTATCGAGACCGTGAGGCGGATCCTTGAGATTCTGAAGAAAAGGGGAGCGAATCAAGCCCCCAGGATATTTATGACCGGCTACGCGGATCAAATCGCTGAAGAAGGAGCCAAGTCCTTAAAGGCCAATGCCTACATTCTAAAACCCTTTGATCTCGTCGAGTTCCTTTCAGAAGTGAAGAAAGCCCTGGGAGAATAGAGCATGGTTAGAATGGACGAGCTTTTAAAAGCCCAAGAAAAATCCTTGCTCGGTAAAATCAAAACTTATAAGGCCGTAGCTCAGGAGCTTAAACAGCATCTCGAGAAGAAGCCCGATGATTGGGGGCGTTTTCAGAGCATTTTTAATCAAGAAATAAATGCTATTTTTCGAGACCTCATGCTTTTTGAGCAGGATTGTCTTGCGACTGGGGATGAAGCTAGTGTTTACAAACTGAAGAGCTTGTTTATGTCGCGATTACAGAAGGAGTTTATGTATGGCGATTATGGTGTTTGGAGTCTGAACAAGCCTTATGGCTATGCGGGTGATTTTAAAATTATTGACGATATCTACCGGAACGATCCTCAGACGCATGGATTTGCCCGCCTAATGGACAACTATTTTCAAGCTTCCGCCATATCCGTTGCCGTCAGAAACCGCAAAGAGGATTTCAAGGAGATCATTCTCTCAGTCGTCAAGGCGCGCAACGGTCAGCAGCTTAAAATCATGGACCTGGCTTCGGGTCCATGCCGCGAGATCCAGGAGCTTTTGAAAGGTGATTTAAAAGGTCATGCGGGCGTTACTTTTGACTGTTACGATCAGGATGAGAACGCATGGAACTATGCGAAGAACCTTTTACGAGAAGGCGCTGCGCGCGTTAAATTCATCAAAGAAAACGTAGTGCGGATCGCTCTGAAAAAGAATATCGATGAGCAAATGCCTCAGAAGTACGACCTGATCTATTCGACAGGACTTTTTGACTATTTGGATAAACGTATCGCGACGCGCCTTGTCGCAAACCTTCGGAAAATGTTAAAGCCTGACAGCGTTCTGGCTATTTCTGATGTTCGGGAAAAGTACAAAAATCCATCGGTTCATTACATGGAATGGGTAGGGGATTGGAATCTAGTCTATCGCTCCGATGAAGAATTTCGCAAAATATTCCTGGATGCCGGGTTTTCCGAAAACGAGCTTTCGTATGGAGCGGATCAGCAAGGACTGTTGCAATACATCATTGCTAACATTAAGGCCTAGCTACGAAGTAATAGTGCCGCTAAAAATGATTTTCTATTTCGATGCGATAGTTGTACTTTTAAACAAAAAAAGGAGGGGCTTATGGGGACGGCGAAAGTGAATGAGCCGGAGGTTTTTGAAAGAGTTGCTCTGACTATCGAAAAATTGTTGCGAACGGTCAATCGGGACGTGAACTCCCAGATAAAGAGAGAGACAAATATCTATGATGACCTCGGCATTGACTCAGTGGAAGTAATGGACCTCTTAGGTTTGTTTGAGGCGGAATTTGGCGTTTCAATCGATGTTGAGAAAGCTGTGGGAAATAAGACCGTGGGTGATATTTCCAATTTTGTCCTGGCGTGCTTATAGACGGAGGTGTCAAATGGATGCTACGAAAAAAGGATTGTTAGGCATGGTGGGTAAATGGAAATTCCAAGAAAAGAAATTCTCCTGCGAAAAGGTGATCACCTTCAAACAAACCAATGTCATGGGGAACACCTATTTTTCCAATTACGTAGAATGGCAGGGTGAGGCGAGAGAAAAATTGTTGTTATGCCACCCAGCTGCTGGTGAGTTTATGAAGCAGAATCCGCATATCTTTCTCATTACACACTCGCTAGGGCACCGATTCATTACGAACACCTATTTTGGCGATCGTCTGCGGATTGATATTACTTCTAAAAACATCATGGATTATAGCCTCATGATGGTTTTTCGATATCGAAGGGTTCCCAGTGAACAGTTGATCGGTGAAGGGTGGCAGAAAGTTTGCTTTTGGGATAGGCAACTAAACCGTCCTTGCAAAACGCCACAGTTTTTTCTAGACCTTGCGGAGCCCCTGCGGGAAAACTGAGTCGCTTATGAGCTTATTTGCCGTCGGTGCAATTGCAATCACGTTATCCATTGCGAGGAAAGGCTAATGGACCGAGATGTAAGCAACGTTCCAACGCTAAATGAGAAGATAGAATTCACTTCTAACGGGACGCCTCTGACCGGTAAGGTCTGCCGGCCGGCAGACTTGACCCAATGCAAGGGTATTGTGATCTTTACGCATGGGTTGGGCTACTGCGCGCGGCAATATAAGATCGACGGCGAGTACTTCGCTCAAAACGGCTATTTACTGCTAACCTATAACCTCCGGGGCCACGCAGGATCGCAAGGAAAGTGGTCGGTGGAGTCCTCGGTTACAGATCTTGTGGCTGCGATCGACCATCTCACTCGGAACTATGAATTCCAAGCAAATGAACGCATTTGCGTGATGGGCCACAGTACTGGCGCGTTGATATCCCTCCTGGCATCGTTGCGTGACAAACGGATCAAATTTGGAAGTTTGGTGACGATTGTCACCTGTATGACGGAATCCTATCTTCATTGGTTTAAAAGTGGATTCAACCATGATGTTAAGGCGTTTTTCAAGACAAAGGGAGTGATTGCTGATATCGCCAACGACATTCTCGATGATCCGGCAATGCTTGAGACATACCGTCGGGGTGAATTAGACGCGGCCATGATTGGGGTCAATCACCGGTACGGGCTCTTAAAATCTGATTGCCTCAACTCTTTTTTTCATGAAATTGCATATTCAGAGGATGTTTTGAAGCGTATTGATGAGATCCAGATACCGCTCCTTCTTTTTCGGGGTGAGTATGACGAGGTTATGGACGTAAAAAAAACGAATGAATTGTATGAAAGGCTTAACAAAAGAATTCCGACGAGATTTTATATCACGGATTCAAAAAACCATTTCCATAATGACCGGTGGGATTTAATTCAAGAGGAAACGCTAAAGTTCTTTGATGCTTTTTGCGATTACAATCGCTCTGCCATTAGTTTTTCCGAAAAATTCGTCTTATTGGTGGACGACGATCCTCTAGTGACAAGATCTTTGCAGAAACTGCTTGTCCAACAGGGTATCGCTAATGTCCGTATTGCGGAAAACGGTGACGCAGCTCTTGGGTGCATCAGAGATCTGCGGACGACAAGGAATCGCTCCTTCGATCTGATCATCTCTGATATCCGGATGCCTGGGATTGACGGGATCGAAACTATTCGGAAGGCTAAGGATTTCATCAGCCATTCGAAGGGGAAAGAAAGTCCGGTGATCTTTATTACCGGGTATGAGGGGGACGGTGCCGTGGAAAGGGCCAAGCAGATAGGTTATGTGGATTACCTTTACAAACCTCTCGACATCGAACATTTTCTTGCCAGCGTAAAGAAACAACTCCAATGTTCAAACGTCTCATAGCGCGAATTGACGACCTCTTTTATCGTGTTATTTTAAAAAACACTCTCAAACTATCCAAGCTTGGGTATGGATTCATTGTTTCAGGGGCTGAGTCGGGAGAGAATTATGAGCATATTTACGACAATAAGCCAAAGGGTTCTTTGTTTATCGGAGTGTTCTTAGATAAAATCCTGCTCAATCTTCCTTCAGTTCGCGCCACGCGGGCGAGGAAGGAAGAGATCAAAGAAATTCTCAGGTCTGAGAGCGAAAATAATAGAATGGCTGGGACTAGGACGCGTGTTTTGGACCTAGCTTCAGGCGGAGCGCGTTATCTCCGGGAGCTGAAAGGTGAACATGAAAGCGGTGATATCGAGTCTCTCTGCATTGATAAAAATAGGCGTTGTGTCAGCCTGGGGCGTTCTCTGGCAATGACTGAGAACGTAAAGAACCTTAAGTTTGTTCGTGGTGATATATTTCGCATCGGGCATTTAAAGACTATTTCGGAACGCCTGGGATGGCAGCCCAATGTGATTATTGCTTCGGGACTTTTTATCTACTTTAATGACCCGACTGTTGAGCGTGTTTTGACAGAGATTTATCAGACGCTGCCCGTGGGTGGCTTGATTGTTTTTCAATCTTATGAGAATTTGAGCAGTCGTAAGCTCATGCGTAAAACCTCCGTTACTTCCGCGGGAGAACAATGGACCCTGTATTATCGGCAGCCAGAATTCTGGACGAAGCTATTGAGTGATATCGGCTTCAAGGACATCTTGATCACACGAGATGAATGGCATATGAACAACGTTTGTTCTGCAAGAAAGGGCGCCTAACCCCAAACAATGCCGCTTACAGCGCTTATTGGACTTACCAATACAGTTTCAACCATAGGCCTCGCCCTGTTCGTCTTTCTGAAACATCCTCAAGAGAAAACCAACCAGGCCTATCTATCCTTTGGCTTGAGCGTGGGCCTGTACAGTATTGGCTATTTTCTTTGGGGGATGTCGAAGACTACCGGTGATGCGCTTTTTGCATTCAAAGTGTTGACGACCGGGATTATTCTTATCAATTCCGGATATTTAGAATTCGCCTTTAATCTTCTCGGAGCACGCAAACGGAAGAGAATCATTCTTTTTGTAATCCATTTGTTGAACATTCTGTTTGTGGTATCTGTTTGGGGTGAGCGGCTGTTTTCAAGCGTTGGGCTAAGAAATGCTTGGGGATTTTGGCCTTATCCCAAGCCTATGTTCTATGCCTATTTTTTAATGTGGTTTTTACAGATGGGCTATGGATTGCGCGCGATAAGAGTGGGGTATGCCCAGGCTCCAAGCAGACAAGCTGTTCAGTTGAGATACGTTTTCTATTCCACCCTTATAGGCTATGTTGGAGGGGGGACGAACTGGCTTCCTTGGTTTGGAATTAATTTCCCACCGTATTTAAACGCCTTAGTATCTGTTTATGTTGGGATTCTTGCCTATGCGATAGTGCGTTATCATCTGATGGAAATTCGTACAGCCATTACGAGAACGGGTATCTTTGTTTTCGTTTATTGCGTTGTATTGGGGGCTCCAGCGCTTCTTGTATGGCAGGGCCGGCTGTTCCTCGAAGCATCTCTCGGTCCTGCCTGGTGGCTCCTGCCCGCCGGGTTATTCAGTCTCTTGAGTTTCATCGGGCCTTTTTGCTACCTGATATTGCAACGTAAGGCGGAAGCGGTGCTTCTGAAAGAACAAAAAGCCTATCAGCAGACGCTGCTGCAGGCGTCGCGGGGGATGACGCTGATCAAGGACCTGGATCATTTACTGAAGCTCATCGTTCATATCCTCACTAAGACGGTCAAGATCACGCATGCCCGAATCTTTCTCTGGGATAACAACGCCAAAAATTATATTTGCAAAGCCGTCAGGGGCGATCATCACAATGGGGCTGACGGGATCATTGCCGAGGATTCCGCGCTCATACGGCAACTACATTTGGACAAGGAACCCTTGATGCTCGAAGAGATCCGCTCCCACCATTACGGCAGTGACTGGGTGATCACAGAAATGGAGGCGCTGGATGCCGCCGTGGTCGTTCCGAGCTTTGTCCAGGAGCGACTGATCGGGTTTGTGGTCTTGGGAGCGAAAAGATCCAACCGCCTTTACACCGAAAGCGATCTGGATATTCTTACCACGCTCGCCAATCAAACCGCTCTCGCGATCGAAAACTGCATTTTTCTGACGGAATTTGAAGAACAACAGGCGCATTTCTTTCAGGCCGCGAAGATGGCGGATCTTGGGACGATGGCCTCCGGGATCGGGCATCAGGTAAATAACCGCTTTAACGTGATCAAACTTGGGGCCGAGTCCGCTCTGATGATGGAACTTGTGAAGCTCAAAAAGTATTTTGAATTGAATGATCCGGAAACAGGGAAAAAACTGGTCGGCGGGCTAGCGGATACCTGCCAGAGGATCGCGAAAAACGCGGAGCACGGAGGCGAGATCGTGAAGCGGTTGCTCGATTTCAGCCGTCTCGCTCAAGGGTTCAGGCTGATGGATGTTAAGGACGCCATTGAAAGCAGCGTGAGGCTCTGGGAATGCAAGCATGACCTCCGGGAGATCGGCTTTCGCATGGAGATCGCTGGCGACCTTCGAAAGATCAAAGGCAATTTCAGCGAGATCGAAGAGGTCCTTTTTAATTTGCTCGACAATGCCGCGGACGCGATCCAAATGAAAGAGGAGGCCTACGCGCTTGGCAATCTCCCGCGCCCCGCGGATCCGGTGAAGGGGACGATCCGGCTCAAGGCGGAGAATCAGGATTGGAATGGGCAACCGCATGTGCTGATCACGGTCCGGGAAAACGGCATCGGCATGAGCGAGGAAACACAGAAGAAAATATTCGTTCCGTTCTTTACGATGAAGGCGACCGCGATCAAAGGGACGGGTCTCGGACTTTATATTATCAGACGAATGGTCGATGCTCATCAGGGGCGTATCAAGATCGAGTCGGAATACGGCAAAGGGACGACCTTTCACGTATATTTGCCCGCGACGGAAGGAGGTTGATATGGCGAAAATTCTTTTCGTGGATGATGAGCCAGACATGCTCGGAACGCTTAAGAGTGTTTTCACAGAACTCGGTCACGAGGTTTCGACGTCGGCAGATGGGAACGAAGGGCTGAAATTGATCCTCGATACCGAGCCGGACCTCTCTTTTGTGGATGTCCGGTTGGGTGGCTTGAAGGGCATGGAGGTGCTGCGTCAGGCAAGGGCGAAAAAACCAGATCTTAAGATCATCATCTTTACCGGATTCAATGATGCCCAGATCGATGCCGACGCCAAGAAGTACGGGGCGGTCCATTGTCTGCACAAGCCTGTCGGAATTCAGGATCTTATCGATATCATCGAAAAGCATACTGGATCCATGAATCCTTAATTTTCAACGAGAGCCGGACCGGAAAATAGACGGAGGGAGAGTCGGATGGATATTGCAAAACCGAAGGGAACGATCCTGATCGTGGATGACGAAGCGGATACGCTTTGGTTCATTTCAAAGACCAGCCAGTCCTTTGGGTATGACGTTCTGACCGCGGGGAGCGGCATGGAGGCCCTCAAGATCGTTGAGGAATGTGGTTCCAGGCTCGACCTCGTTGTGCTGGATCTCCATATGCCGGGTATGGGCGGGATCGAAGTGTTGAAGTCCATGCGCAAGCATCAACCCGATCTTCCGGTGATCATCCTGACCGCGCTTCATGATGAGCAAGGGACCTGCGAGAGGCTTGGCGTTGAAGCCTTCATCCGCAAGCCTTATAGCCTGAAGGATCTCTATGAGCGTATCGAGCGCGTGATCGAGCGACATAATGAGGATAAAGGCGAAGTGGAGATCGAGGCGGGCTATGAGCCCTGCGCCAAGATCCTTGTCGTGGATGATGAAAAGGATGTTTGTGAACTTCTGGGGACCGCGCTTGCCGAAGATGTCGGCGACGCGCATTTTGAAGTGAAGTGGGTTCTCTCAGGAGATGAGGCGCTGCGGGTCTCGCGGGAATTCGAGCCGGACATCGGGATCATTGATATCAAGATGCCGCACATGTGGGGCGATGAACTGATCGGTCGCTTCAAGGCTGGGGAAGGCCATGCGCCAAAGGATTTTGTGATCTATACCAGCGTCGCGGATCCCGGGCAAGTGGATCGGGCCAAGAAACTCGGTTATAAATTTTTCTCGAAGCCGACGGACCTTGAAACCTTAGTCGAGGTTCTCAAAAAGATCTGCGTCAGGCATAAACTACTGCGAAAGAAGGCCTGAACCCATTTCAACCTCGTAGGTTGAAATGGTTAAAAAAGCGCTGGTGAAGTAACGATGAACAGTTTCGCCTCGATGGAATCAATGTTCTTGATCTTGTGCGGCACGCCGGCGTCAAAGTAGACCGATTCGTTCGCGTGAACTTCCCGTTTCTGATCCCCGTAGGTCATTTCAAGCGTTCCGGATTCCACAAAGATCGCCACGCTGGAGTTCTCCCGGAACTGCCACTTCCGTATCTCTTTGAACGGTTTGATGGTCATTCTGCCCAGAAAAAAATCGCGCTGGCTATTAGATTGCGGGCTCAGGGACTGTATCGTGAAACCGTGCTGGGGGTAATCAATGAACCCGCGCTCTCCATACCCGCAGATGAAGAAATTTCCGGGGTTTTCGGCCATGGCCCGGGTCGCGAGTTCTCCCAGAGAGATCTCGAAGGCGTCCGCCACCAGCACCAGTTTATCGGAAGACGGGTCCCGCACCCTGCCAGCAATGATGTTGTGAAGGTTCTTCTCGTTGATCCCCGTTTTCTTGGCCAGCCAGCTTACCGGCAGTGGATTTTTTGAATCGGACTTCTGGATCAGCAAGGATTTAATTGCCTTGCCCCAGTGCGGCGCCCGGACGGGACGCTTGCCCCTATTCTGTTCTTTCAGATCTTTTCCCATCTCCTCGTACATGGCCGCGCCTCCCAAGTGTTTTTTAAACGATCGAATCAGTTCTTTTATCTATAAAGAACCATAACATGACAGATGAAGTTTTGCAAGATGACCAAATGCGCCATTTAAAGCACTTTTAGTGCGTCTCTTGTCTCGACGGCGACGAAATGTTAAGTCTCTGAGTGGTCCCAATACTTATCAATTTCAGGGATCTGAAATTGGGCCATCGTGTCACCGTAAAAGAAATAAATGAGAGACAAGGATGGAGGACAAAGACATGCTGAAAAATCCAGTAGTGGTAGAAAATCATGAGGCTTCAAAGGGGACGGCGATTCGGGCACCTGTCCTACCTCCTATAAAAAAATCTATGGTGGGTAGGGCGGGTCCTGATAATCGTCATTTTTCATCAAAGAGAGATCAGGGCCTGCAGGAGCGGGATTATGTGATGGACGAGCGCAAGATCAGCGAGTTATTCGCGGGCTACTTCCATAACAAGATGACGCTCCTGCTTTTCCTGGTGCAGGCGAAGCAACTAAAACCTAATCCCGTGCTGATCTCCACGGTCCATAACTTCTTATCGGACCTCTTCCGGCACATGCTCGATGAACGTCTTCAAAAGCGTTACCGGCTTTTGTTCAAGTGGCTGATGCGGTTCTTTGAGAGGTTGCCGGCGGTCAGCGTCGCCCAGCGGGACACAGCGAAGGAATATATCCGGGCGATCTATGACGCGCTGGGGCTGCATCTTAAAGAAGATCTATGAAAGGAGGAGGAAAATGAAGAGGACATTGCTGAAGAAGGTTCGAAGAAAATGTGCGGGGCTTTATCGCTGGTTCACCTATTACCGGAAACGTATCCGGATGATCGAGGCGGAACTGGGGAACTCTTGGGAGACGTGTTAAAAGGGAAATCATGGAGACTCGCGGGCCGTCATCCGAAGAAGACAGGATTGCCGAGGGGCATTTGCGCTGTTTGATCAAAGCGATCGACAGGACGCAGCAACTCTTGGCGAAGGAAGCGGAATCTCGGGATTACGATCAGATCCATTCCGCCAAGTCGATCCTCTATGCCGCCATTGAGCAGATGGGAGTGCGGGGGGAGCGGATCTTCACGACTCAACGCATGCTCCGAGAACTTCTTTCCATTGTGACCACCCAATATCAGTCTCCCGGCCGTGACACGCAGGTCGGTCTTCAGATCCTGGAGGATCTTAAGGCCCGGGCGGACAAGATCTGAGAGGCGAACTCAAGGCATTGCATTACGGGCTTTTCAGTGGATAATGTCATCTAAGAATTTGTCGCACAGAAATCTATCAACACTTAGTTTCGAATGGACACTCATGGATCGATCTAAAAGTGCTCAACCTGCGGTGCCCGGGACAGTTCAAAAAATGTTGTCGGTCACCGCGCTCAGTAAAAAGTACGGCGCAACCGTCGCGGTGGATGGCATCACTTTTCATGTCCGGAAAGGTGAGATCGTCGGGCTCCTCGGACCGAACGGAGCGGGCAAGTCGACCACCATCAACATGATCCTGGGTGTTCTCGCTCCGGATGGGGGCACGGTCGAGATCGAAGATCGTGATATTGCTCTCGACCGCTCTCACGCGATCGCTAGGACAAATTTTGCCGCCGTCTATACGCCGCTCCCCGGAAACTTAACCGTTTATCAGAATCTCCGCGTGTTCGGTCTTCTCTATGACGTGAAGGATCTGTCGCAGCGTATCCGTGAGCTTCTGAAGCAATTTGATCTTGAAGCATTCCGCGATAAAAAGTGCGGGATCCTTTCCTCCGGGGAGCAAACCCGTATCAGCCTGGCCAAGGCGATGCTGAATCAGCCGCATTTGCTTCTGCTTGATGAACCCACGGCCTCGCTTGATCCGTCCACGGCGCGTGAGATCCGGGCGGGGATACGCACTTTCGCACGTCAGGGGACGACCGGCGTGCTTTGGACTTCCCATAACATGTACGAAGTCGAAGAGGTCTGCGACCGGGTGCTGTTCCTTTCCCGCGGCAGGATCCTGCTTGAGGGAGATCCCAGGCTTTTGCCGGCGCAACACGGCAAGAAGACACTCGAGGACCTTTTTGTCGCGGTCGCGCGTGAACCTCTAACACTGGAAACGGGCTGACGATGTCCTTTTCCAGAATCTTTGCCATCGTGATCCGCCAGTTTTATCTGCTCAGGGGAAGCCTCTCACGCGTCTTTCCGATCTTCGCGTGGGTGGTGGTGGATATGATCCTCTGGGGATTCCTCACCCGTTATCTCAATACCGTGGCCTCTCCCGGATTTAATTTTGTGCCGGCGCTTCTTGGGGCGGTCCTCCTGTGGGATTTTTTCATTCGCATCATGCAGGGGATCACCATGGCGTTCCTGGAAGATGTTTGGTCCCGGAACTTCCTCAACATTTTCGCTTCGCCGCTTTTGATCTCGGAATATGTCAGCGGTCTGGTTCTCTCCAGCATCGCGACGAGCCTGCTCAGCTTGACCGCTATGTGCGGGGTTGCCATGGTGTTCTTTAAATTGTCTTTTCTTTCCTATGGACTGACGGTGTTCCCGTTCCTGGCGGTGCTCTTCTTGTTCGGCATCTCGATCGGCATCTTTGGAAGCGCGCTGGTCCTTCGCTTCGGCCCGGCTTCGGAATGGTTTATCTGGCCGCTGCCCGCGCTCATTTCTCCCTTTGCCGGCGTGATGTATCCGATCGCTACGCTCCCGCTTTGGATGCAGCGGATCTCCGGCCTTCTGCCGCCGTCTTATGTGTTTGAAGGTCTGAGGGCGATTGTGTCGGGTGGCCATGCGTCGGGTATGGGGCTCTTGCTGGGAGGGGTGCTTGCGATCGGTTACATTCTTCTGGCGTATGCTTTTTTCACTAAGGTTTACCGGCATGCCCTGCGTACCGGCCTCATCGCGCGGTATAGTGCCGAAAATTTGGGCTAGGGGAATCACCCTCGACCCGACGGCGTGCTATACTGCGCTTCATCATGCCCCATCGCCATCTACTTAGAAAAAATCATGATCTCTCGCTGCCGGAGGACTTTGAGCTGAGCGAGGAGTTCATTACCGGCTTTAACGCGATCGAGAAGACGAAAAAAAATCTCTATATCACGGGGGAAGCAGGAACGGGCAAGACCACGCTCCTCAAATACTTCCGGCACAACACCAAAAAGAAATTCATTGTCCTTGCGCCGACGGGGATCGCGGCCATCAACAGCCACGGCCAGACGATCCATTCCTTTTTCAAGTTCCCGCCCAAGTTGATCCAGAAAGACCACATCAAAAAAGTTTATACCGCGCTGAATATTTTTCAGAGCCTGGAGCTCCTGATCGTCGACGAAGCCTCGATGATGCGGGCGGACTTGATGGATGGGATCGATTATGCGCTGAGGCTCAATAAAGGGCTTCCACGGAAGCCTTTTGGCGGCGTCCAGGTGGTGCTTTTCGGGGATCTTTTCCAGTTGCCGCCGATCGTGGACCGAGAGATGGCGGGGCTTTATAACGACCTCTATGAGACGCCCTATTTTTTTAGCGCGAAAGTTTTTAAGAAAACCAAGTTCCATCATTTCAATTTGCAAAAGATCTACCGGCAAAAAGATCAGTCGTTCAAGGGGCTTCTCAACAAGATCCGCAACCGGTCCGTGACGGACGATGAGATGCGCCTTCTCAACAGCCGCGTGGATCCCGCGGGCTGTGCCGCCGCCCAGGACGCGATGACGCTTACGCCCACCAATGCCGCGGCCCACGCCATCAATATGACGCGGCTCGACGCTTTGAAGGGAAAGGAATTCCGTTACGACGCCGGCATCCAAGGGGAGTTCGACCGTTCTTCATTTCCTACAGAGACCGAGCTTCGCCTTAAAAAAGGCGCCCAAGTCCTGATGATACGCAATGATTCCGAAAAGCGGTGGGTGAACGGCAGTATCGGGGAAGTGATCGATCTGGACGAGGCCACGATCCAGGTCCGGATCGGACATGAGACGCATATGATCGAAGCCTCGACTTGGGAGAAGATCAAATACCGGTTCGACGAAGACGCGGAGAAGATCGCGGAAGATGTGGTCGGCAGTTTTAAACAGTATCCGATCAAGCTCGCCTGGGCGATCACGATCCATAAAAGCCAGGGATTGACCTTTGACAAGCTGATCATCGATCTCGATCACGGCGCGTTCACGCACGGCCAGGTCTATGTGGCCCTCAGCCGGTGCCGTTCTTTTGAGGGGATGCTCCTGCGCCGTCCCGTGAAACACCGGGACATCATCTTTGACCAGCGCATCCACAAGATCAAGGATCACTTTCCTGAATTAAAGGCGAAGCGATGAAGGAGGTTCCCGCCGTCAGCGTCAGCGTGCTTCGCAGTTCCAGCAGCGGCAACTCGACTTTGATCTGGAACAAAAAACACGCGATCTTAGTCGACTGCGGTCTCGGGCCTCGCGTGACCGAGGGACTTTTGAAGGAGCATGGCTTTTCCCTGGGAGATCTTTCCGGCGTGTTGGTGACGCATGCCCACAACGATCACGGCAAGCTCATCACCATCGAAAAATTATTTCGCCATGGGACCCCGGTCTATTGCATTCCCGGCGTCAAGAAAGTCGTTGCGCGAGGACTGTCGGGTAAACACAAGCCACAATTCCGGATCCTTTCGAAAAATCCGGTCATGATCGGATCGTTCAGCGTCACGTCATTTGCTGTCGACCACGACGCCGAAGGGGGATGCGTCGGGTTTTGCATTTACAGTGGGGAAGGAGACAACACGAAAAAAATCTCGCTTGTCACGGATTACGGCGGGCCAGGGGATCGTATAGCCGAGAACCTTCGGGACTCGCATCTGATCCTGATCGCTTCCAATTATTGCGCGAAGATGATCGTCGGTCCGAGTCCCGTTCCCGAGTACGTGAAGCGAACGCATATCCTGCCTTATCAACCCTCGAATGATCATTGTTCCGATGTTCTGCTTCATGTCGCCACAACCTCCGGGCATTTGCCAGAGGCGGTTTATCTCCTGCATATCAGCAAGAACCACAATACCGTGGAGAAAGCTGTGGCGCACAGCCGTCATGTTCTGCATGCCGCGGGTTACAAACAAATACGTGTTCTTCCCACCTACCGCGATGTCCCGAGCGAAACGACGCATCTTCGATAGCGTGCGCGGACAGGACCTTCTCAAGGGTCGTATGATGCCACTCAAAGCTGTACGAACTCCATCGGAGACTCTATAATCTGCAGAGCGATTTGGCGCCACAATTTTAGAGTTCTTTGAAGGAGCCTCTTATGAAATCAGCTGTAAGAATTGCGCTATTTGTTTTCCTCGGGACCCTGTGTGCTGGCTGCGCTCGGTATAAACCGTCATTTCGAGCGGATGCTGCGTATTTTGAACGAGCGAAGACTCAAGAACAGGATAATCTTGCGGTCTCGGTTGTGGGGCTCGGCGCGGCGGAGAGTAAAAAAACCTTTGGGGTGGATCTTGCCAAACTTAAGATCCTGCCGGTGTGGGTCAAGATCGAGAATCGAGATCCTAAAAAATCCTATTTCTTTCTTGAACGCGGGGTCGATCCCAATTATTTCCCGTCTGGGGAAGCGGCTTATATTGCGCGGATTCAGCCCGGGCTTCGTTTTTTTAAGCGGCCCCTGCTGAGACCCCTTTCTTTTCTCGGATTTATTGCCATGCCGGTGGATTACTTTTTTGTCCAGCCGACCAACGACCGGATGAGGGAGACATTCGTCCGGGAAGGTATCAAGTATGGGTGGATACCGCCCCATGAAACAAAAGCCGGTTTTATTTTTGTGCCTTTTGAAATGGGCGTCAAGGAAGTTACGATCGATCTTTTTGGGGATGAGTTGAAAGAGGGGAAAGCAGCCTTAAAACATTTCGATATTTTTGTGACAGTCCCGGGACTCACGGCGGATTACCGCGATAAAAAGTTCGAGGATCTTTACAAGCCCGAGGAAGTTAAGTATTTCACGGACGAGCCGTCCTTCCAGAAAGCCCTTGAAACGGTTGTCCCTCCCTGCGTGACGAATATCCTTGGCACGAAAACCGGGGACCCTGTGAACCTGGTCATTGTGGGCACGTTGGAGGAGATTTTGGAGGCGTTCACGACCGCGGAGTGGAGCGAAACGGAAACAATCTCCTTTCGCACGATCATGAAAATGGTGGGTTCGACTTTGTCGAAGGGTTCCTACGATTATTCGCCGGTGAGCGCCCTTTATCTCTACGGGCGCAGCCAGGATATCGCGCTTCAAAAATCCCGTGGCAATATTAATGAGCGGATGCATTTGAGGCTTTGGGTCAGTCCGATGCATTATAACGGGAAGCCGGTTTGGGTCGGACAGGCCAGCCGCGATATCGGGGTGCGTTTCACCAACAAGACCTGGAATTTGATGACCCACAAGATCGATCCGGATATTGACGAATCTGGCCTGTACGTGCTTTCGGATCTGATCTACCGCCACCGCCTGAGCGAGTACGGTGTGGTCCCTGGCGGCGTGCCCCGGACCCCGGAAGCGCCGGGCAAGAATCTGACGGGGGATCCTTATTTCACTTCAGGCAGGCGGATGGTGATGGTGCTGCCCGCGAGGGAATCGCCTGATTTTCCGAGGCGGCTTTTTGTGACCCCCGCGGATGTGCCAGCGGCAGAGAATAAAAACACTTAGGAACAACGTCGAGGGATGCTATGAGGAAAAATATAGTGGTGATGCCAAGAAATGGCGGAGAAAAGCATCGGACGCACCGTATCGGTTGGCTGCGTGCCGCGGTCTTGGGCGCGAATGATGGCATTCTGTCAACAGCGAGCCTTCTGGTCGGCGTGGCTTCGGCTCACGCTTCGCGGGAAGCCGTCCTGGTCGCCGGTGTGGCGGGACTCGTGGCCGGGGCGATGTCGATGGCGGCTGGGGAATATGTGTCCGTCAGCTCGCAAGCCGATACCGAACGGGCGGATCTTGATCGCGAGCGCAGGGAACTCGCGGAGGACGATGAAGGGGAGCGCGAAGAGCTGGCTTCCATCTATGTCGGTCGCGGTCTCGATCCGGCGCTCGCCAATCAGGTGGCCGGGCAGTTGATGGCCCATGACGCCTTAGGCGCGCATGCCCGAGATGAACTTGGGATCTCCGTTCACTTTAGCGCCCGTCCGGTGCAGGCTGCGATGGCATCGGGAGTGACATTTTCTGTTGGCGCGGCGATGCCGCTTCTGCTTGTGCTCGTTACACCGCAGACGATATGGGTTCCTGCTGTGTTCGGAGGTTCCCTGATTCTTCTCGCTGTATTAGGTTCACTGGCCGCCGTTGCGGGAGGTGCTCCTCTGGCGAAAGCGGCTGTTCGGGTCACATTCTGGGGAGCGCTTGCGATGGGTCTAACTGCCGCGGTGGGCGCCTTGTTCGGAACCGTCGTCTAGCACCGTGTCACATAAATTTATAACGGTACATGGTGCAGTACTGTTAACCCCTAAAATCAAATCGAGAAGAGTCCTAGGAGTGATATGCCCCGTTGTCGTGTGATGCTTTACCTCGCTTCACAGTCCACCAGAAGGCAGGAACTTCTGTCTGCCATGAAGGTTCCTTTCAAAGTCGCCTCCAGCGCTTACCGTGAACGCTGGTGTCGCAAAACCGCTCCCGAGATTCTCACCGTACGTCACGCGATCGGAAAAGCACGTATGGCCATTCTTCCGAAGTCCGCCCGTTTTGTGTTGGGCGGGGATACGGTGGTCTGGCACCGAGGGCACGGCCTCGGGAAACCGAAGACGCGGGCCGAGGCGCTACGCATGCTTCGGGGACTGGCAGGGAAAAAGCACGCCGTTTATACCGGTCTTGCTATCTTGGACCGCAAAACGGGCAATGTGGAGACCGGTTGCGCCAGAACCGATGTGTGGATGAAACCTGTCAAGGAAGCGTGGCTGCAGAAGTATGTCGATACCATTCATCCTTTGGACAAAGCCGGAGCTTACGCGATCCAGGCACAGATCAAAATTGTGAAGAGGATCCGGGGATCTTATTCGAATGTGGTGGGACTTCCCAAAGAACTTTTACGAAAGATGCTCAAAGAAATAATTCAGGCATAAGACCGGGGATTTGAGACATGGATCTCCGGAAGGCGAAAGATCAACAGCGTTGAAGTACAGGCGCAAAAGGTTGAGCGGGTGAGACACGCGGTCTGGATTTTCTTAGTGGTTTTTTTCGGAATCACTCAAGGTGTGGGACTTTCCGCGGAGGCCGCTTCTCCGGCCGCGGCAGAGCCCGAGGATTACCGGCTTCTCAAGGCGATCATTAGCGCGGAATTTAATGGACAAGTGCCTCATGATTGGGGCGAGACGGTTCCGGGGGTGCAGACAAGGCTCAGGACGGAGGACAAGGTCCTGGCGATCGGAGTGGATGCCTGCGATCTGATGGCCAAGGGCGATGACGCGAAGCTGATCAAGTTCCTGGAAGCCGAGAAGATCCCCGCGACTATTTTTGTTTGCGGGACTTGGATCGAGAAGTACCCTGCTGTTTTGAAAGACCTTGCCGCGAATGCTCTCTTTGAGATCGCGAACCGCGGCATCTCGCGCAAAGCGTGCTCCGTGAACGGAAAAGCCGCGGGGGAAACGCCGGGGACCGCTAGCGTCGAAGAACTTTTTAACGAAATCGAACGGAACGCCCGGAAGATCGAAGCGGTGACCGGGACCCTGCCGCATTATTATCGCGCCGGAGCCGGTTACTACGATGATGTCGCGGTGCGTATCGTCAAGGCACTCGGGTATGAGGCCGTCGGTGCCTCCATCCTCCCCGCGGGCGGGGCGGAAGCCGGAAAGGAACAGATCCTGGCAGCTTTCACGAATCCCGCTTCGGGCGCGATCGCGATCTTCGGAGGCATTTCGCTTCAAAGCACTTTTGTCGAGGGCGTTATGGAATCCCTGCTCAGTCTCCGATCCCGTGGTTACAAGCTCGTCAAAGTTTCCGACTATCCGCCCGAATGAAAAAGTCCCTTTCGCCTTCGGAAAAATATTCCGTGATCGAGATCGCCCTCTGCGGTCAGGACCTTCATTCTCGGGAAAAAGAGGCGGCTGTTGCGCTCCTGACCCGTTCCCGGATGCCGGAGCGGATGCATGCTTTGACCGAACACAAAGGCGCGTACTGTCTCAGCTGCTACACGCGCTCCGCGAAGAAAGTCGAGGAGGTCCGGAAAAAATATAGGGCGCTCAGGGACCGGTCTTTTGCGCTCAAGGTGAAAACCCTTCGGCGGCGCGACTGGTTCGATAAATGGAAGCGGGATTATCATATCCGTCCGCTTGGCACAAAATTCATGATCGTCCCCGCATGGGAAAGATCGAAGTTTAAGCAAGGCCGGCGTATTCCTGTCATTCTCGAGCCCGGCAGCGCGTTCGGGTCGGGTTATCACGAGACGACGCGTTTGATGACGCGGATGCTGGAATCTCTCAAAGGGAAGGTTGGCAGTTTCCTGGATATGGGTTGCGGGACCGGGATCCTCTCCGTGGTGGCCTCAAAATTAGGCGCCCGGGAAATTGTGGGCTTTGATAATGACCGGCCTTCCGCGATCGTCGCAAGGCAGAATTTTAAAGCGAACGGCTGCGAAGACGAAACCCACAAGGTTTCGCGAGCGTGCCGGGGTCATCGGACCCCGGCCTGCGAGGGCGGGACATTCTATTGGGCCCAGCTCAAAAGTTTAAAAACCCGGCGCTGTTTTGACACCGTGGGCGCGAACCTTCTTTCCCGTGTCCTTCTGGAATATCGCGATCGTATTGTTGCCCGCGTGAAACCGGGGGGCTATCTTCTGCTCTCGGGTATTGCCCTCCAAAATTTCCCGGGCTTTAAACGCGGATTTTCGTGTCCGGCCTTGACATGCCTCAAGATCCTCCGCGGCCATCGCTGGGTGGGTGTTCTATACAGGAGAAAATAGGGCCCCGAATCTTCTTTTTTGTTGGAATTATTTCTCCTGGGAGGTTATAGCAATCCATAGCGATCTCTATCATCTTGAACGATTCGAGAATGATTGTTTTTTTACGTCTTTCAGTCGATTTGCCACCCCATATTCGATGTGTTATGCTCCGCACGTCACCCTCTCCAAGAGAAAGGAAATGAGAATTACTTCATGAGATTTTCCATCTCGCCTAAAGGTTTATTTTGTAAAGCGACGGCTATTCTGACAGCCGCTTTTTTTATTTCGAGCGGCATCTTCATTCCGACCTCTTTCGCGCTGCCTATGATGTTTACCCGGAATGAGACGCGGCAATTCGTCCCGGTCGTGACGTTGGATCAGGCGAACTTGCGGAAGAAGACCGCTGACAAGCAGGATTTCGTCCCTTCGGGTGTCGCGGTGCAAAGTGACAGTCCTCTTTTGCCTCTCAGGTCTAACCTTGATCAGACTGAGAATTCTGTTCCGCAGACCCAGGCGCCGCTCGAAGAAAAGAGAATTCCCCAGAGATCACCCGCGCCTCCACCTGACCAGATCCAGGTGTTGTCTTATGGGGATCGTTATACGAGTACGAATATCACTCAGCCGTTTGCTTCGGTGGCCTCTCCTGACGGTAAAAATGTTTATGTGGCGACCAGCACCGGCATCGCATGGTTCAATCGGGATTCTGTCTCGGGAAGTCTGACCTATGTGAATCAGATCTCAGGCATTTCCGGCCGTTTCATCGCGATCGCTCCGGACGGTAGCTCTGTGTATGCCTCCACAAATCAAAACCATATTGTTGCCGCATTTTCCAGGGATGCGGCGACCGGCGCGCTCACGCAGGTCGGACAATATTCCGACTCTAGCATTATCAATTCACCGGACGGCCTCACAGTCTCTCCGGACGGAAAAAATGTTTACGTGACGGCCTATAACTCTAACGCGGTTGCGTGGTTTTCCAGAGATCTCACGACAGGCGTGCTCACTTATATGGACCGCTTCTCCAGCGGGGACATTGGCGGCCCTTGGTCCGTGGTGATCTCGTCGGACGGCAAACACGCCTACGTCGCTTCCGAATTGAGTAATTCGGTCGCGTGGTTCACGCGGAATACCACGACGGGGGCTTTGACTTATGGCGGAAAATATTCGGATGTCAGTAATGCCAGCGCGCCGCTATCCTTGGATATCTCCGCGGACGGAAGAAACGTTTATGTCGCGTCACGGGATACGAGCTCGGTTTGCTGGTTTAATCGCAATACGACTACAGGAGCGCTCACCTACGCCGGGAAATATTCCAACAGCGCTGTTCTTTATGCCGACGCTTATGTGGCGGTTTCGCCCGACGGAAATTATGTTTTTGTCGCTTCGACCGCCACGGCTACGGTGGCCTGGTTCGGGCGTGATGCTGCGACGGGGGCTCTGACTTACGCCGGCCAATATACAAGCACGACGAACATTCAGACGCCGCGGACGCTTACGGTCTCACCTGACAGCCGTAATGTTTATGTGCCGGGATGGAGCGTGAACGCGCTCGCCTGGTTTAAAATGGATACCGACGCTACGGCAGAGATCACCTTTGCCAGTATTCCCGCGAAAATCCTGCAGGGGACGGATCTGACGGTGACGGCCACGACCAATCCCGTTCATGTGGATTCGTATCAATGGTTTTTGGATGGTGCCGAAATCCCGGGCGCGATCACCAATACCCTGACGACCGGCCGCCAACTGGTCCCGGGGAATCATACGCTTGCCATGAAGGTCATGATCGGGCAAACGGCGAGTACAAAATCCTTTGATTTTTCGGTCACTAATGTCATCGGGATCACGTTCGCCGGAATCCCGACAAAGCTCATCGCCGGCACCGGCCTGACCGCGACGGCCGCAACGGATCCCGCGCTCACCGACTATGCTTATCAGTGGTATGTGGACGGAATCGCTATCCAAGGGGCGACGAGCAGCACCGTCACGACCGGAAGTCAATTGACGGTTGGTAGTCATCGTTTAAGTCTTACGGTTACGCGAGGGGTTGTGACGGCCACCCAAAATGCTGATTTCACGGTGACGAATTCCATCGGGATCCTGTTCGCCGGGGCTCAGGAACAAATTTTCTCCGGGCACAATATGGTGGTCACCGCCACCACGGATCCTTCGCCGGTCAGCGCCTATCAATGGTATCTGGATGGTGTCGCGATCCAAAACGCAACAGCCGCTTCGATCACCCTCGGCAGCAATCTTGCGGCAAGAACACAGCCTTATGTTTTATCTCTGGAGGTTCGAGCGGGCATTGTGACGAATACATCCAGCCTTAACTTTACCGTACTTGATTCAACCGCGGGCGTGCCCATTCTCACGTACGAAGGCGCCTGGACCCCCGGGGATTATTATATGGGAGGTGCTGGCTCCATCGCCCTTTCGCCGAACGGGAATAACGCCTATGTCGCCGCGAGTGCTTATCTTCGGGGGATTACATGGCTATCCCGGGATGCGTCAACCGGAGCGTTGTCGGGCAATATCACAGCCAATCGCGTGCCGCCTCTTTTGACATCACCGAATTTTGTTACTGTCTCTCCGGATGGCGGGTTTGTTTACATTACCGGGGCCGGTGGAACTTTTCAAGGCGTTGCGTGGTTTAAAAGAAATACCACGACGGGCGCTCTCACCGCCGGTTCCGTCAGCGCAAATACGAACGCCTATCCGGGGAATAGCAATGTTGTCGGGGCTATGGGCATTACTTTTTCGCCGGACGGAAAATTCGCCTATGTGTCGGCGTCTACTTCCGGCGCGGTAGCCTGGTTTTCAAGAAATGCCACCACGGGAGCCCTGACTTATATCGACCGGTACGCGAGCGCGGACATCGCCGGGGCAAGATCGGTGGTGATCTCTCCGGACGGCAAGCATGTTTATGTCGTCGGAGCGAGCAGTAACAGCGTGGCTTGGTTCACGCGGGACAATGCGACCGGGGCGCTGGTTTATGGCGGGAGCTATGCGAATTCTGGAATCGCTGCCGCTCAGTCGGTGACGGTCACGGCCGACGGAAACTTCGTGTATGTTGCGGCTTCGGGATCGAATACCGTGGCGTGGTTCCGCCGCGACAACGTGACCGGGGCCTTGACCTACATTAATAAGTTCTCGAGTTCTGATATCGCAGGGGCCTATGCCGTGGCTACTTCGCCGAACGGGACCTACGCCTATGTAACATCGCTATCGACGGACGCCGTCGCGTGGTTTGTGAGGAACGGGACCACGGGAGAATTGATCTATAAGGGCAAGTATCAGAGTTCGAATATCGATAATCCGACTTCGGTCTTGGTTTCACCGGACAGCAAGCATATTTATGTGACAGGCTCGTTTGTTCCTTCGGCCGCATGGTTTGATATGAACGCGGCAGTCTCGGATATCCCGATCAGCTTTAGCGGGGTTCCGGAAAAAATGACGGTCGGCACGGGCATGACGGTCGTGGCCAGCACGACGAATCCCGCGGTCATGGATGCTTATCAGTGGTATCTGGATGGGGCGTTATTGCCGGGCCAGACCACGGATACGATCACCCTCGGCAGCCAAGTGCCTGCCGGCAAGCACCAGCTTAAATTGGAAGTGGTCTTCAACGGTTTTCACGATTCGTTCACCAAGGATTTTATTATTTTTGATCCCAATATTTCCTTTTCGATCGGTACGCAGAACATCCCTTCGGAAACGGCGCAATACAACCGGGCCTACACAGATGTCACAGCGAACGGGTTTCATCAAACGGTTGCTTTAAACCCGAGCTACTCTTCTTCAGGCTCGCTTGATTTTGGCCGGGTGGTTGCTTCCGGCGTTTATCAGGACCATGAGGCCCTGACGGAAGTGAATCTTGCGGCTTGGAAACAGTTGGGGATGGACACAAGCCGTGTCCTCAAGGCGGAGTTGGTGTTCACGGCGAATGCCGCCACGGCGACGAGCTACAGCTTTTCTGTCAACAGCATGACGGCCCTTGAAGACGGTGTTTTTACGGACCCGGCCGCGGATTTCGGGGTGGCCACATCAACGGTGCAGACTTTTTCGAATCTTGCTCTCACCACAGCGCCGACGCCCATCACCGTGGATGTCACGAGCGCCCTTTTGGCCGATCTCCAGGGCAGTGGAAATTTCAGCGGATTTCTTGTCAAGCCGCGGCCCCAGGTCTGGACTTCTGCCTCAAACTCAAGCTATATCTCCGACTATGCCATCGAGCCACTTGTTACGATCTCGAATCCGATCCTGAGAATTTATTACGAACCGGACCCCGTCCCGCCGACGCAGCCCGTCGTAACATCAAGCATTCCCCAAGTGACAAGTCAAACCAAGGTCTTATTGTCGGGGACCAAGGAGGCCAACACCTCGATCTGGATCAACGGCACCGAGGTCGTTGCTTTGAACAGCGCGACGGTGTGGGCCGCGACCATTTCTTTGTCGCTGGAAGGAAATAATCCGTTCAGTATCACGGCCCGGAAGGCAAGCGGGTTAACGAGCCTGCCGCGGACCTTGTCGGTCCTGCGGGATACCATAGCGCCTACCGGATCGATCACGATCAACGGCGGAGCGGATTACGCGACCTCTCCGGCGGTGACATTAAATCTGACAGGTCAGGACGCCGGTTCCGGGATCGACCAGATGCGTTTTTCGACCGACGGAGGCGCGAACTGGTCGAGTTGGGCGACGTTCAGCAATACACGCGCGATCACGCTTTCCGCCGGGAGCGGGATGAAGCAAGTCCAGTGCCAGTTCCAGGATAAGGCAGGACTTATTTCGGATGTTCTTTCGGATTCCATTTTTGAGACGTCTCTGCCGAGGATCCTCGAGGTGCCAAGTCCCCTGAATGGCATGAAAATGCGGTTCACTGCTGAAGCGGGGGTTAATTATGAGATCCAGGCTACCACGGATCTTGTGCACTGGACAACGCGGATCATCCTGAAAGGGAGCACCGGAGAAATTTCATGGACCGATCCTGTGGCGCCGGGGGGGATGCGCTTTTACAGGATTATGCTCACCGATAGCCCGGGTTGGACGCAGGTCGCGTCGAATACGAATTATTTCCTGCGGACGCAGGAAAACGGATCCTTCAAACAGTTGCTAGTGCTGGATCAGAAAAGCGGGAAGACCACTCAAGTGGCGGAGCTTCCGGCCGGTGGGGAATACCCTCGCTTTCAGGATCTCGTCGATGTTTCACCGGACGGATCCATCGTGATCTACGGAACCGCGCAGTCCGCTGCCGAGTCTACCGTTTTCGTTCAGAGCCTCAGCGATGCTTCCAAGAAGTTATCGTCCTCCGGGATCCTCCAGTCCCTCGCTTTTGTTTCGGGGAGCAAAAATGTTCAGCTGCATTTCCAGGATGGAAAAACTCTTCTCGTGGGATCGCCCGCGTCACCAGCGGAAGCCCCGCAACTTCTTGAGGAACACAAGCCCAACGGCGTGACGAGCTATTTTAGCGTGGTGGACGGAGCGCTGGAGCGCGTGGCGATCCAACCGGCCGGGTCCACGGATCCTGTGCCGACGGTGGAGATCGTGCGTCCTGTTTTCACTGAAGCACCGGGTCCGGTGAACCAATGGACGTTGAAGTTTGATCAGGCAATGAAAGGCGTGCGCTATGAGATCCAATACAGCACGATGCTCATGCCCGGCAGTTGGCAAGTGGCGGATTCCTTTGTAGCCGATCACTATGGTGCGATGAGTTGGCAGGATCCTCTTGGCAAACGCGGTAATTCCGTTTTTTTCCGGGTCGTGGCCAAGGAAATGACGACCGCCGCCGATCTTTTGACGCAGATCAATTTACTTTATTTCGATCCGGCGTTCGGCCAGGTGGATCCCACGCACGAATACCCCGTGGAAGGATGGGTGAACCGGAGCATTACCCAGCCGACCAATTTCGGATTTTATGCGTACCTGCTCGCCACGATCGCGGCCGGGGATCTCGTGACCTCCCGCATTTCGAAAGCGGAAGCGCTCCGGAGGCTGAATGTTCTCATGGATAGTCTCCTTAAGGATCAGGCCGAGCTCGGGTTCAAGGGACTTTTGCCCTGGTTCCAGTCAACAGGATCCGATTGGGCCAGGATGAACGATGTTTATGGGCGCCAGGTAAGTTTTGAGGACAACACCAATCTTTCTAATTCCCTAGCCGTGGCCTATGGAGCTCTCCTGGACGAGACGTTGCAGGGGAACACGGCGATTTACGGCAGCGGCGGCATCCTCGCCAAGATCAATAGCTTTATCGATAATCAAAAAGTCGGATATTTGGCGCTCTACGATAGCAAGAATAATATTTTTCACCGGACCATGCAAATACTGGACGGCAGTTTTTCAGGCGGGACGGTTGACTATTTCGGAGCCGAAAGCCGCGCGCCTCTTTTGTTCCTGATCCTGCAGTATGGCGACACCTTCCCGGCCAGCGCTTATGCCAAGCAGAATTTCGCGACGCGTTCCTACACGATGCAGGATGGGAGCACGGAACAAGTCGTGGCGCCTTTGAATGGGGCTTTCCAGATGTACTGGCCGGCGCTTCTGATGCCGGAATCACAGAACCAGGATCTCCGGCGCATGCTTGAAACCTATACGGATGTTCAGCTGGATTACGCGAACCGGAACGATCAGCCCGGACTGCTCTCGGCCAGTTACGATATTCAGGCTCACGATCTTTTGAGGGGACAGGTCTGGCCATTCAGCTGGGCCGGCGACAGTATGAAAGCTGTTTGGGAATCGAATCGCTTTCATATCACAAGCCCGACCGACAACGGGATCGGGGTGGTGTTTACGGAAACGGGTCTCAACGCATCGGGCCTTAAATTGCAGTTTCGCTATTCGTCGACGACGGCGGTACCCAACGCGAGGCTCGAATTTAAAAAGTTGGTCAATGGGATCGAGAAAGTCATTTCAATCCCTTTGAATCTCGTGAATACCGGCGGGCTCCCTCAAACGGTATCCTTGACGCTTCCTGTGGACGCCAATCTGAATGATCTGAAGGAGATTGTCTTTGCCACTTCGGGGAGCAGCGTGCCGCTCGATATGTCCCTCTATAACTTGCTGGTGATGGATGGCAGTTATAAGGTTGCTTACAACTCCTATCTTGGGATCGGGGAGATTGCCTACGACCAGACCTCAAGCGTTGAGACGACGCCGTCTGTTTACAATTTGGGTATCGCGTCCATGTTCCGCCCCGCCGGTGTCGAGGCCCTTTTGCAGGGAATGATCGCGGACCATCCGGAACTGATCACGAATCATGGCTTGTGGGAAGGCACGAATATGCTTTATGACAAAACGGTCACGGAGCAGATTTTCGGGAACATTTCGACCTTCATTTTGGGGATGACCGGCACGGGTCCTTCTTACATGACACGGTATCTTGAGAACAAAGGACTGGCGGCAAAGCTTGAATCCATCTGGAATCCTCAAACGCCGGTTTCTGTGACCGGCGGACAGACCACGGTGACTAATTTCTCATACTCGGATGGGACCACGGCTTATAAGGCGACTTCCTGGAAATTGAGTGAAAACGTCAGGGCGTCCGACCGCGAGATCCGGATCACCTACCAGTCCCAGACGCCGATCACGGGCGTGAGGCTTGAGCTGAAGCATTCCACAAGCCAGCTGCCGACTTATGTGGCCACATTCGACCTTCCGGCGACCGGGGGAGTGCCCGGCGAATTCATTCTTTCCGTTCCCGCGGACATTCTTTATTGGGCTATCTCAGAAATGGTCGTCCTGTTTCCGGCGGCTAAGGGTTTTCCTTCCGCCACGCTCAGTCGCATCATCATCGCTCCGGCAGGCGTGGCCTCGCCTGCGGCTGTTCCGGCGCTGAATCCCGCGCAGCAGTTCAATGCGGCGCTACGGCCTCTGGCCGGCACACCGTCCTATCCCGTTGTGCGGGAAATCCAGAAGATAGCTAGTAAGTCAAGTCTGGAGCAGCAACTTAAGCTGATCGCCGTAGCGCTGAACGACTCTTTCAACAAATTAATGTTGAAAAAGATCAGTAAGACCGAGGTCCAGGCATTCCGGGCCAATTGGGGTCAGGTGCAAAAGGATCTGAACGTTGCCCTGCAGGCTGACAAAAAGGCAGATAACTACAACTCCAGCGTTTTCGCCTTTGAGAAAATGGCCATCCTGTTCAGAGACATCTGCGTCAAACTTCTTGTCTAGAGGCCTCGATCCTATTCCAGAGGGTCCTTCCTTAGAATTCTGTCCGATCCGGTAAGAAAGCCGTTCATTTCTCCGGTTGATTTGTTACAATACCCGCTCCTTCAAGCCTAGAGGATTCTATGGAAACGATACGGACAGACATGGTGGTGATCGGCGGAGGGCCGGGCGGTTATACGGCGGCTTTCTACGCGGCCGCGCTTGGAAAAAAAGTGGTTCTGATCGAGCAGGAAAAGCGGTTGGGCGGTGTGTGTCTCAACCGAGGATGCATTCCTTCCAAGGCCCTGCTCCATCTCGCGAAACTCATTCAGGAAACGGCGGATGCCGGAAAATGCGGCGTCATGTTTTCGAAGCCGGTCATTGATCTTAAAGCAATGCGAGCCTGGAAAGATTCCGTTCTGGAGAAGCTCGGGGCCGGGATCGCCAACCTTGCCGGCCGCCGCGGCGTGCAGGTCATCACGGGCCGCGCCCAATTTGAAGGCCCCGCATCCGTTCGCGTCGAAACTCCGGGTGGCATCAAACTTGTCGCGTTCGACCAAGCCGTGATCGCCACCGGGTCACGGGCTGCGCTGCCGGCTGTTTTTGATATTCAAGACGGGCGTGTTATGACCTCGACTGAAGCCCTGGAGCTTTCGGATATTCCTAAGAAACTTCTTGTCGTGGGCGGCGGTTATATCGGCATGGAACTGGGGACGGTTTATGCCGCCTTAGGCAGTGAAGTGACCGTCGCGGAAGCGATGCCGGGGATTCTCCTTGGAGCTGACGCGGATCTTGTGCGACTGGTTCAGGACCGCGCCACGAAGATCTTTAAAGAGATACGCCTTGGCGCGAAGGTGGAGGTGATGAATCCTCTCGCGGCAGGCATTGAAGTCCGGATGATCGTGGGAGGCGTGGAAAAGCGCGATGTTTATGACCGGGTACTGGTGTCGATCGGACGCACGCCGGACACGCACGGTTTGGGACTTGAAACCACGAAGATTCAGAGGGACGCGAAAGGTTTTATCCAGGTCGATCGCGAGCAGCGCACCGCGGAGCCGTCCATTTTTTCTATTGGGGATGTAACCGGGGGCATGATGCTGGCGCACAAAGCCTCGAAGGACGCGAAAGTTGCCGTGAACGCGGCCCTCGGAAAAGAAAACCCCGCGAAGGAACCATTGATCCCGGCCGTCGTCTTTACCGATCCGGAGCTTGCCTGGTGCGGACTCACGGAGGCGGAAGCGAAGGCGAAGAATATTCCGGTTCAGATCGTTAAATTCCCGTGGTCGGCGTGTGGCCGTGCGCTCACCCTGGAGCGTACCGACGGCGCGACAAAACTTCTGATCGATCCGGCGACTGAAAAGGTATTGGGCGTCGGTATCTGCGGTGTTGGCGCCGGCGAGCTGATCAGTGAAGGTCTGATGGCCGTCGAGTTGGGACTCAAGGCCCGAGATCTCGCCCGTATCGCGCACCCGCATCCCACGCTTTCCGAAACGCTCATGGAAGCGGCCGAGATGTTCTACGGCCATGCCACTCATGCTTATTCGCGGAAGCGCTAGCGCAACCTTTTCATGAATATTTCTCAAGGAATTTTGTGAAAAAATCTCTTAAGAAAAAAATGTTGCAGGGAGCGGATCTTCTGCGCGAGCCCATGCTCAACAAGGGCACGGCCTTCACGAAGAAGGAACGTGAGGCCTTGGGTCTTTTGGGACTCTTGCCGCCGCGCGTGAATTCCCAGAAGAATCAGGTCGAGCGCGCGATCGATAGCATCCGTCGCAAATCTTCGCCGCTTGAAAAATATGTTTATCTGACCGCGCTGCAGGACAGGAACAAAACCCTTTTTTACCGTGTTCTCATGGATCATCTGGCGGAAGTGATGCCGATCGTTTACACTCCGACCGTCGGGCAGGCGTGCCAGGAATACGGGCATATTTTCCGGAGCAGCGTCCAAGGCCTTTTTATCGGGGCTCAGGACAAGGGGCGGATGCGGAAAGTGCTGCGGAATTGGCCGTACAAGGATGTGCGCGTGATTGTGGTCACTGACGGAGAACGGATCCTCGGCTTGGGAGATCTGGGCGTGGACGGCATGGGCATCCCGGTGGGCAAACTCATGCTTTATACCGCCTGCTCCGGGATCCATCCCAAGCATTGTCTTCCGGTGACGCTTGATGTGGGGACCAATAATGAGGCGCTTCTTAAGGATCCTTTTTATATCGGGATGCAACATCGCCGTCTGCGGGGGAAAGCGTATGACGATCTCATCGAAGAATTCGTGACCGCGGCGCGCGAAGTCTTCCCGCATGTCCTGATCCAGTTCGAGGATTTCGCCAATCAGAACGCCTTCCGGCTTTTGAAAAAATACCGCGATCGTGTTTGTACGTTCAATGATGACATTCAGGGTACCGCGAGCGTCGCGCTGGCGGGATTCTATTCCGCAGTGCGGGTCCAGGGTGGCGCTCTCAAGGATCAACGCATCCTTTTCGCGGGAGCGGGAGAGGCGGGGTTGGGGATCGGGAATCTTTTGGTGAGCGCGATGATGAAGGAAGGCTTGAGCGAAAAGGAGGCTCGCCGACGGTGTTTGTTCCTTGATTCCAAGGGACTCGTTGTTTCGAGTCGGAAGGATATTGATGATCATAAACGGGCTTTTGCGGCCGAGGGCCCCGGGGCGCCGGACTGTTTGAGTGCCGTGGAACTTGTGAAGCCCACCGCGATCCTTGGCGTTTCCGGAAAACCGGGGACTTTTACAAAGGAAGTGTTGGAGGCCATGGCCCGGATCAACCCGCGACCGATCGTTTTTGCGATGTCGAACCCCACCAGTCATTCCGAATGTACCGCGGAAGAGGCTTATCGTTATACTCAGGGCCGGGCGATCTTTGCGAGCGGCAGTCCCTTTGCGCCCGTGGAATTTCAGGGGAAACTTATCACACCGGGACAGTGCAATAACGCTTACATTTTTCCGGGAGTTGGCTTGGGAGTTACGGCATGCCGCGTCAGGCATGTGACGGATGAAATGTTCTTTGCGGCGGCCAAGACGCTGGCAAGCCTGGTGACGGAGGCCGATCTCGTGAGGGGAAGTCTCTATCCCTCGTTAGGTAATATCCGTGAGGTTTCTTTAGCGATCGCGGAGGCTGTCGCGGGCGTGGCGTACGCTCAGAAGCTTGCGGCGAAGCCACGGCCCAAGCGCTTGAGAGCTTATCTTTCTGAACAGATGTATCAACCGGAGTATGAAAACTATGTTTGAGAATATATTAGGGAAAAATAAAAGGAGTCCTATGAAAAAGCAGGAGAAGTCCAAGGATGTTTTTGTTCCACCGCAACCCGGGCCGGATATCGCGGCATTCATGCTCCGGATCGAGCAGAAGCTTACTTTTATAGAAAAGAAAATGGACGCACTGCTCGGTCAGGGTCCCGCGAGGCATTCTTCCGCGTCGGTTCCGCAGCATCGTTCCCATGAGGGAAGGCATGCCCCCAGTCAGCATTCCGCTCGGGCGTTCGAGATCAAGCCGCTTTCCGTCGCGCCCGTGCCGATGTCGGCTTCCCAGGCTCATTCTGCGGAAGTACCACAGGGCCAGGCTCCGGCCGCTCCGGTTCAGGGATCTGGCCGTGGGCACTCCCGTGAGCGCCGGGAAAGGCTTTTGCACAAGGCTGTCTGTGCGGATTGCCAAAAAGATTGCGAGATCCCCTTCAAACCCAGCGGGGAGCGGCCAGTCTATTGCAAGGAGTGTTTCTCAAAGCGGAAATCCAGCCGTCCGATGAAGCCGTCTGTTGAGGTATTGCCCGAGGCTGTTCCGGTACAGGAAATTCACGAAGCCCCAGAACCGGTCACGGGCCAGCGAAAAGTGACTGTGACGAAAAAGGGGGTCGGCAGGGTCACGGTTTCCGAGATTGCCCGTCCCGCCGCGCGCGAAGTTGCTCCTAAGGCGAAGACGGAAAGACCGGCACCGGCTAAGAAGTCCAGGCGATAAAGGGCGCTTTTTGTTCTTTGATCATGAAAACAAAAACTTTGGAAAAAACAGGTTTTTGGTATAATACGCGCTCCTAAAAAAAGCCTTTTTAAATCTCGTCCCGTGTCAATTTTGAAATTAAGGGTACACGGGACTGTACTGTGTCCCCGTAGAATTAAACCTGACACAGTACTCGTGCCGCAAGGCAGTTTGGCCATTTTCAAATCATCCGTTTTAAAGTGCGCAAAATTTTTTTGACAAGTTTCTAAACCCTTAAACAAAACAGGACGGGCGCAATGCATTTCATGATCCAACCCCTTCGATCCATCGTGAAAAATACGGCCAAAAAATCCGCGTGTTTGGTGACCTTTCTCGCGGTGCTGACCGCGTTTGCGGGAACCCAGGCACTGGCGGCTGGTTCATTCACGCTTCTGGACGCGCGTGAGCGAGGAACGACGGTGACCGGCGAGGCCAAGGGCGTCATGACGGCGACCTATGACGAAGGGATCAAGAAGGATGTTCTGGAGTTTGACTATACGATGCCGCAAGGCGCCGGTATAACAGCGTGGGTCAAAGGATTTCCCGAAGGACTGACGCCGGCCGCTGTTTCAACTGCCAAAGTCGGTGTCAAGACGCTCGCTGCCACTCAGGCGAGTGAAGTGTCCGTGTCGCTTGAAGTGCGCGGGGACCAGGGAGTTCAGCTCATTCCGCTTCGTCTCAAGAACGGCTGGAATTCTTTGCAGCAGAAACTGGACTGGGCCAAGGTGGGCGCGTTGAAAGAGGTCGCTTTCGTCGTTGCCCCGACGGGTGCGGCGGTGGTTGTGAAGGGCACCTTATCGTTTTCTCTTGAACTGTTGCCGCCGGTTGCCGTGGCTCAGGCTGCAGCTCCGGCTGTCGTGGTCAAGACAGTCGCGAAGGATGCTGCGGTACTCAAACAAGCGGAGGAAAAGCTGACCTCCGGGTTGGTTTCCGCCAAGGAAACCTTCGCGAAGGTAGAAAAAAGTATTCCTTCTCCTGCTGTTTCGGCTGCAGCTGTTGCCACCCCGGTTCTCGTATCGCCCGCGCGTTCTTCGTTCGGCCTTCTTGATGCTGGCGACAAAGGTGTGCTGACTTTCGGAGAGGCGAAGGGCAACATCACTTTTTCCTTTGATGAAGAAGCCAAAAAAGATGTCTATGACCTGGGATACACGCTTACGCCGGGTTCCTCGCTCAATGTCTGGACTAAGAAATTCCCCGCGGACCTGACTGCCGCCCAAGTGAATACGCTGAGGATCGGTCTCCGGTCGCTTGATCCCGCGCAGCTTAATCAAATTGCCATTCGTCTGGAAGTGATCGGGGCCGCAAATACGCAGGTGATCCCACTTGGCTTGAAGCCGGGCTGGAACTCGGTTCAGAAGTCGATCGATTGGGACAGGATTGGCGAGCTTCGCGAAGTAAACTTTGTGATCGCTCCGAAAGGGAATGTCGGTGAGCTCAAGGGGACTTTGTATCTGGGATTAGATTTCGGGAAATCCTCCTTTTTCGCGAACCATTTTGCCGCGATCAAATTTGGATCCGTGCTCTTCCTCGCGCTGCTCCTTTCGCTGCTTGTCTCTTTTTTACAGAAAACTTTTAGCAAAGGGCCGGGGGTCGCGTCGACCAAGTCTGTCGGAAGCGAAAGCTTGAATATTGTTTCGCCCAAAGAGACTTCGCTTTTTGCAAAGCTTAAGAAGGATCTTCTTTACGGCGCGATCACGGTTTTGGCGCTCGGGACGGCGCTGTGGATCTATACGCTGGGGACTTCAGCGGTGGCTTCGATCAATGGGATCCTTGTCGCGGGATTACTGGGCGCTTTGATCGCGGAATGTCTGAAACATCAGTTCACCGGAAAGCATTTGACGGCCGAGGAGGTTTTTCAGAATGTCCTGGTGACCGGTATTCTCGCCGCTTCCGCGAGTCCTCTCGAGCTTTTGCAGATGCCCATGAACTGGGGTAATCTGCTGATGCTCAATAAGCTCACCGCGACGGTGGGCTTCGTGATCTATCAGATCTTTAACGCCAATTCTTTCGCGACTTCCGGAAAAAACTTCAAGCCGGTCTCCACAGCTCTTACCGTGGGAACACCCTATCTGATCGGATGGCTGTTGCTTCTGGAGAACGTGACGCTTTTGCAGACTTTGACCTACACCCTCAGCGGGGGTCTTTTAGCCGCGTGGCCGACGATCCTTGAGTTTGTCGGCCGTTTGATCGTCGTGCTTGTATTTAACGAGCTTCTTGCCAACGGGATCTCCTATGTGACAAAAGGGCGGCTGATTAAAGCGGGCAAGGCGCACCTTTTTCTCGCGATTGTTTCTCTGGCGGTGGTGCTCGCGCCTTCAATCGCGAACCTGGGGTCGCTCGCGGTCGTGGCCGGTTGGCCCGAGCCGCTCAGGGCTCTTGTCGCGATCGTGGCCACCATGCTTTCCTTTGGCGGGCTTTGGGGCGAAGTTTATCTTCTGACCGGGATATTGCTCGACGCCGGAAAGCGTATCGCGCCTACGGCCGAGAACATTTTCAAGAACGTCACGAACGGCATGAAAAAGGGTATGGCCTACAGCGGCATCCTGATGGCGATCCTTTACGCCATCTCGATGACTTTCGCGAATTCCGCGGCGCAGGGTTTTATGGCCTCGTTTTCGAATGTGATCGGGATCCTGGCCGGCATTCTTGTTTTTCCGATGGTCAAGACCCTGATCGAGACCTTTGACGGCAGTTTGCCTTTTGTGGAACGCTTGTGCTATAGCTATCGAAATAAAACACTTTATGTCCGTGGTGCTGTGGCGGGATTCGGTTTTGCTTATATGATGTCTCATGGATTTGTGGAAAAGTCCATGTCCGACCGGGTGCTCTTCGGTTTGATGCTTGGCTTTGTCGCCTCGGGTGGGGTGAGCCTGCTCCGCGATATTTTTTATGCTTCAAGGGGCTGCGGCAAGGTTCAGTCGTGGAGGCTTTATTTTGTCGATTCCTTGCTCGGTATTTTTCTCGGGTGCGCGGTGGCATTTTATCTGGATGCCCAGCAGGTCTCGGTAATCCTCTATAAGTTCAAACTCTATGTCACCACCTTCTTTAGCTCAGCCCAATACTCCTCGTATCCCTCTTACAACGCGGCCGGGGAGTTGTCCAAGACCACGTATCCTTATTTGAACTCGCTCGGGCATTACGTTCAGCCGGTCCTGATCAGCAAATGGGGCCAGATGGATCTCGGCGTTTGCTCCGGTGGCGTCAAATTACTTTTTACGGAATCCCTGGACGGTGTGATCAAGTGGTCGGTGGCGACTTGGCTTTTTGCCATAAACAAAGTCTTCATGCAGGCGTTCTTTGATAAGGATAAAACGCCGATCAAGTTCTTCTTTTCAAAAGCGGGGCTCGCCACGTTAAGCGAGCTAATGATCCACGTGCTGCGGTGGGGTCTCTGGATGTCGCCCATCATCTATACGTTCCTGCGCATGATGCCGAACCCGACCTGGTACAACCAGGACGGCGCGATCCGGACCTGCGTGGCCATTTACAACAACATCACGATGTCGTCTCCCGCATTCGTGGCCTGGAGTCTCAAGATGTTCGTTTGGATCCTGGCCTTTGACGCGTTTCGCATTCTGATTTGGATGGATCACATGGGGCTGCGTGTCGCGACGCTCGTGAACTTGAGCTTCCTCGGCATGGATAAGCTGGATGACAAGGTCTCGCGCTTCATAGGCCCGGCAGCAGCATCACGTTATATTCCCGAAGGAGTGAAACGCTTCACCACATGGGCGCCGCTTTTGATCCCGTTCTACATCCCGCGCGGGGAGGATTGGGATAAGGTCTGGAGCCAGGCGGAGAATCTTCAGAATGCCTCACGGGGCAAGGGACTGATCCCGGCGCTCAAGGCGATGTCGATGCCGCAGATGGTGTTGCTGGTTGCTGTTTCTGTTCTGGTCTGCGCGGCGATTTCTCTTTTGATCCGTTCCATGCGTCGCCGGTCGCGCGCACGCACGATACAAAGTAATGAATTGTCGAACCGTGAGTACAAGGTAGTGGCCAAGGAGAACGGCGAAGTTTATAGCGAACTCCTGGGTAAGGAGTGCGATGTGAGCCGCCGCTCTTACGATCAGATCGATCCTTGCGGCCGCGTGCTTTTTCTTGTGGATACGGCGCAGGGCCACGGCGAAAAGCCGCAGGTCTGGCCGGTGGCGGGGAATTTTCCGGCGGAGCAATTTGCCGCATCCCAAGTGGAGCGCTGCGGGAACGTCCTGAAATTGACCAACACCAGCCACAATGTGAAGACCACGATCGAGATCAGCCTGCCCGACGCGGATGCTACCGCCGAAGTCTGGAAGATCACGGTGGAGAATCTGACGGACAACTCTCGCTCGCTGAAGATCGTTCCTTATCTGGAATGGGTCTTGAACGGCGGGATGCATGACCGTTTCCACACTCAATACGCGCGCCTGTATCCGGAGATGGAATATGTCGCCGGCTCCAACGCGATCCTGTCGTGGCAGAAGAGCACGAAGTCGATGGGTTTTATGGCCACGGATGTCGCTCCGGAAGGCATTCACACCGGGCGCGTGGATTTCATCGGCCGCGGCCAGAGCATCTGGCAACCGCGCTGTCTCGAGGCCCTGGATTTTTTGCCGGCCAAGGATATGAAAGCCTATCCGACCTTCGATCCGATCGGGAGTTTGATGGTGAACACGCTCGTGGCGCCCAAGTCCTCGGCGACCGTGCGTCTCATCATCGGATATTCCAAGGATAAGAAAAAGGCGCTTGAGCTGATCACGAAGTTTCTCAATCCGAACCCGGCTCAGGGACCGCTTCCGGATTCGAAACGCCGGACACTTCTGATTGGGCATGGGGAAATTCCTCCGGGGACGCCGCAGCCTTATTATCAGTATCTCGACAACGGGAACAAACTCAAGGTGCTGACGCCTTTCACGCCGCGTCCTTTCGATCACGCGATGTCGAACGCTGTCCATTCGACCATGGTGACGAATCGCGGGCTGCATACGTCGTGCAACGGCAATTCCCAGCAGAACCGTCTGACGCCTGATTGGCCGGATACGGTGACGAAGGAAGTGCCGACCGAAGCGATCTATCTTTATGACCCGGACCGCGACGAATGGTATTCTCCGACCTATCAGCCCCTGAATGACAATAACGCCAAACACGAATCCGAGTTTAGCGTTGACGGGACGGCGATCTTCACCATGAAAGACGGAAGTCTTTCGTCGAAGTTAACCGTGTTTGTGCCGCCGCAGGATCCGATGGGCGTTTATGTACTGACGCTCCGTAACGATGAGGACAAACCCCGTCGCATGAGGATCGCGCCTTATTTCCAGATGGTGCTGTCCTTCCAGCCGGAAAGATCGGGACCGCTTCAGATGCGCCATGACAAGGCTTCTGACGCGCTCTTTTTCGAGAATCCGCGCAACATCTTCCGCTCTGGCTGGGCTTTCGCTTCGATGTCGATCCCGGCGGATTGCGTTGAGACCAAGCGCGGCCGTTTCTTCGGCACGGGGCGCGGTATCAAGCGTCCTTACATGGTGGAAAATGACGCGCCGGATATGACGCAGCTGACCGATGACGGTCAGATCGCGGGATTCGTGGGTACGGTGGAAATTCCGGCTCGCGGCGAATGCACGGTCGCGATCGTGCTGGGCCAGGCCGACGACCGGAAAAAAGCGGTTGAGCTGGTGCAGAAGTACAAGAATCTCGAGACCGTTCGCAAGGAGCTCGAAGGGACGCGCCAGTGGTGGCTCGGTCTCATGGGCACGCTCAAGGTCGAAACCAATCAACCGGAATTCGATCATTATCAGAACTGGCTCAAGTATCAGGCGCTCGCCGAACGCATCTGGGCCCGTCGAGGGTTTTATCAGACGAGCGGCGCTTATGGTTTCCGCGATCAGCTCCAGGATACCGTGAACCTGATCTGGGTGGACCCGGCGCTCGCGCGAAAGCAGATCCTGCTTCACGCCTCGCAGCAGTTCGTGGAAGGCGATGTGAACCACTGGTTCTTCATGCTGACCGACGGACGTACGGCGTTCTCTTGCCGCTCGCACGCCTCGGACAATCCGCTTTGGCTCGCTTGGGGCGCGGTGGAATATCTCCGTGCGACGGGCGACCAGACGATCATGGACGAAATGGCGGCCTACCTTGTCTCCGAGTTCCCGTTCGCGCCTCTGCCGAAGAACAAGCAGGGGTGGGGACACATGTATCACCGGACGACACGGGCGGACACGCTCTACAAGCATTGCATGAAGTCGATCGATCTTGTGATCAAGCAGCGTTCCGGGAAAAATGGTTTGCCGCTCATGGGCGTCGGCGACTGGAATGACGGCCTGGATGAGATCGGGAGCGAAGGCCACGGCGAAAGTATCTGGCTCGGGTTCTTCCTCTATTACATCCTGGTTGGCATGGTCGATGTGATCGGCCAAAAAGAAGGCGCCGCCAAGAAAGCGTTTTATGTGCAGAAAATGGAAGCGCTAAAAGTCGCGTTGGAAAAAACGTGGCGAGGCGACCGCTACCTGCGCGCCTTCCATGATGACGGCACCGAGATCGGCGTCAAGGGGAGCGGCGTGTGGGAAATTGACGCGCTGACCGCCTCCTGGTCGGTGATGTCGGGCATCAACTTTGAGCGTGGGGTGACGATCATGACGACCGCCCTTCAAGTGCTCGAAAAGGATAACGCGATATTGCTCGGCTGGCCGGCGCTCCGTGAAGATACGAAGCCTTATCTCGGCCGCAGCAGCAAATATCCCGAAGGCGTTCGTGAGAATGGCATGTATTGTCACGGCGTTCAGTGGATGGTTCGCGCGGCGCGTCTTCTCGCGGAGGAATTTGAGAAGCGCGGCGATCAGGCGAAGGCCGCCGAATGGCGCGCTACCGCGTACCGGCTATGGCTTAAGGTCTCGCCGATCGCGCATATGCATGAGATCGAGGTTTATGGAGGTCAGCCGAACAAGCAATCGGCCGATATCCTGACAACTTTCGAATCCGGCCGCATGATATGGCACGGTTACACCGGTGCCGCTGGCTGGATGCTCAGACAGGCGATGGAAGGCGTGGTTGGAGCGCTCGTGGTAAAAAACCAACTCGTGTTGCCGAAGGACCTTGACCTGCCGCGCGGTGCTTTAAAAGTCGTCCGCGTCTCACGGGATGTTTCCGGAAGTCCCGTCAAGGCGTCTGTTTGATTTAAGAATTAAGTGGGCGGCCTTGGTTTCTGAGTCGTAGTTTGATGACGAAGCCAGGGCGGCCCAAGTTTTGCTATTGTTTTAGGACTGGCGATACATCTTCCTTGAACACGAGAGCCTTTGGATCATGAATCTTGAATTCCTGCCTTCTCGTTTTCGCTTTCTTTGCAAAGCGAATTGTCTGACCCTCAACCCCATCGAAAAAGGAGCCTTTATTCCATGAGAGCCACACAACTTCTGCACAATCTCGGTCAAAGTCTCTGGCTCGATAATATCACCCGCGATTTGCTGAATAGCGGCACGCTTGACCGCTATATTGCCGATTGGTCGGTCACAGGTCTGACCTCGAATCCCACTATCTTCCAGCAGGCGATCACGAAAAGCGCTTCGTATGATGAAGCCATACAGGAGAAGGTTCTGGCGGGCAAGTCCGGAGAGGAGCTCTTTTTTGAACTTGCCATCGAAGATCTTGTGAAGGCCTCGGACCTCTTTCGCTCCATTTACGATAGAACCAATACTGTGGACGGATGGACATCGCTGGAAGTGTCACCGCTCCTCGCGTACGACGCCAAGAGTACGCTGGCAGCCGCCAAAGACCTGTATGCCCGGGCCGGTCGTCCGAACCTTTTCATCAAGATCCCCGGCACCCAGGAAGGTCTCCCGGCCATCGAAGAGGCGATCTTTGCGGGCATTCCGATCAATGTGACGCTGCTCTTCAATCGCGAGCAGTATCTCGCGGCGGCCGAAGCGTTTCTTCGCGGGATCGAGCGGCGCATCGAGGCCGGTCTCAATCCCAATGTCGGATCCGTGGCTTCCGTGTTCATCAGCCGTTGGGACGGCGCCGTCGCCGGAAAGGTTCCTGCGGAACTGAAAAACAAACTCGGTATTGCTATCGCCGAGCGAACTTATAAAGCCGCGCAGGAGCTCATGAGCTCGCCGCGTTGGCAGCGGATCTGTAATGCCGGAGCGCGCTCGCAGCGTCTTCTTTGGGCGAGCACGGGCACCAAGGATCCTCAAGCGTCCGATGTCCTTTACATCAAGGCACTCGCGGCGCCGTTTACCGTGAATACGATGCCGGAAGGAACGCTCAAGGCCATTGCCGGCCATACGGAGATCGATGCTATGATGGCATCCGATGGCGGGGACTGCGAGAAAGTGTTGGCTCAGTACGCCAAAGTAGGCATCGATATCGACGCCTTGGCAGTGCAACTTCAGGATGACGGGGCCAAGTCCTTCGTTAAGTCCTGGAACGAGCTCATGGCCGTCATCACACAGAAAAGCGAGACGGTTCAAGCCGCAAAATAATATCTGGCTGACGGATTACTTCTATTTTTGAAAAATGAAAAGGAAAAACTCATGAAAGATCTCACGAAACGTCCTGCATGGAAAGCTCTCTCGGCGCATTGCAAAAAGATCAAACCGCTGCATCTGAGGAAACTCTTCGCGGCGGATCCGAAACGCGGGCAGAGAATGACCCTTGAGGCCGCCGGCCTGTTCCTCGATTATTCCAAGAATCGCATCACCGATAAAACGATTCAATTGCTTCTGCAGCTCGCTGAGGAATCCGGGCTCCGCGAGCGGATCGACGCGATGTTTTCTGGCGCGAAGATCAACATCACCGAAAATCGCGCCGTGCTTCACGTGGCGTTGCGCGCGCCCAAAGGCGCGACCATCCTCGTGGATGGCAAGAATGTCGTTCCGGAAGTCCACGCCGTACTCGACAAGATGTCTGCCTTTGCCAATCGCGTGCGTAGCGGCGACTGGAAAGGCTTTACCGGCAAGCCCATCAAAAATGTGGTCAATATCGGGATTGGAGGCTCCGACCTCGGGCCCGTGATGGCTTATGAAGCGCTCAAATATTACAGCCAACGCGACCTCGTCTTCCGCTTTGTCTCCAACGTGGACGGCATGGATTTTGTCGAAGCCACGCAGGGCTTGAATCCCGCGGAGACGCTTTTTATTGTTTCCTCAAAAACATTTACGACGATGGAGACGATGACCAACGCCGAGAGTGCGCGCGCCTGGTTACTCCGGGGCCTGGGCGGGGATGCCAAGGCGGTGGCCAAGCATTTCGTCGCGGTGTCAACGAACGCTGAAAAAGTTTCCAAGTTCGGGATCGACACAGCCAATATGTTCGGTTTCTGGGATTGGGTCGGGGGACGGTACTCAATGGACTCGGCCATCGGTCTTTCTTCCATGATCGCGCTCGGTCCGGACAATTTTCGCACGATGTTGGACGGCTTTCATCAAATGGACGAACACTTCCGCGCCGCGCCTTTCGCGAAAAACCTGCCGGTTCTCATGGGGCTCCTGACCCTCTGGTATGCCGATTTCTTTGACGCGCAGACGGTGGCGGTGCTTCCGTACGAAAATTATTTGAAGCGTTTTCCCGCTTATCTTCAGCAACTCACCATGGAAAGCAACGGCAAGAGCGTGACACTTGGCGGTAAGCCCGTCAATTACGAGACAAGTCCGATCTATTGGGGCGAACCAGGGACCAACGGTCAGCATTCTTTCTATCAGCTGATCCACCAGGGCACCCATCTGATCCCGTGCGATTTCATCGCGTTCGCGAACGCGCTCGCGCCACTCGGCCGGCATCACGATATATTGCTCGCGAATGTTCTGGCGCAAAGCGAAGCGCTTGCTTTTGGGAAGACGGCCGAACAGGTGAGAGCGGAAGGCGTTTCTGCCGCGCTTGTGCCGCATAAGGTGTTTGAAGGGAACCGTCCATCGAACACGATCCTGGCCGACCGGTTGACGCCGGAAGTCCTGGGCAAGCTTGTCGCTCTTTATGAACACAGTGTTTTCACTCAAGGGGTCCTTTGGAGTATCAATCCGTTCGACCAGTGGGGTGTGGAACTCGGCAAGGCGCTGGCGCAAGCGATCATTCCCGAACTGGAAAGCCCGGCGAATCCGAAACTCACGCATGATAGCTCCACCAATAATCTGATCAAACGCTACCGGAAAATGCGAGCCGCCGTGTGATGCAATATCGCGCTGCGGTCCTTCGCGGATAGGAGAGGACGATGCTGCCTGATCATAAAACAAAGGTCGTTGCGACGATCGGTCCGGCATCGGATTCGCCGGAAATGCTGGAGCGTCTGATCCGCGCGGGGCTTAATGTCGCGAGGCTCAACTTTTCACACGGAGATTTCAGCGATCACAAGGACCGTATCGCAAGGATCCGTGCCGCGGAAAAGGCCACCGGACTCCGCGTGGCAATCATGGCGGATCTGCCGGGTCCCAAGATGCGCGTGGGAAAGATCGATCCGGAACCGGTCCAGCTTGTTGCGGGCGCAAGCTTCACGCTGACAAGCGAAGACATCGTTGGCAACCGGGAACGGGTTTCGATGAGCTTTGAGCCGCTCCCCAAGGTTGTCAAACCCGGTAACAAACTCTTTCTCAATGACGGTTTGGTGCAGCTTATTGTCGAGCGCGTTGAGGGAACCGAGGTGCACTGCAAGGTTGCGGTCGGCGGGGAATTGCGATCCAAGAAAGGCCTCAACCTTCCCGGCATTGATCTTGGTATGAGCGCGTTCACGGATCACGATCGCGCCTGCCTGGAATTTGCTCTTAAGAATGGTGTGGACGCCGTCAGCCAGTCTTTTGTGGAGAGCGCCGCGGATATTGATGCGGTGCGCGCGGCCGCGAAAGCCCTCGGGAAAACCCCCTTCATTATTGCCAAGATCGAGCGTTTGGATGCCCTCAAGAATTTTGACGAGATCCTGAAAGCCTCAGACGGGATCATGGTCGCGCGCGGGGATCTCGGCGTGGAAGTGCCGATCGAGGAAATGGCGATCCTTCAGAAGCAGCTCATTTCGAAGACCAGCCTTGCGGGAAAACCCGTGATCACGGCGACGCAGATGTTGGAGTCCATGGTTAGCAGCCGTTTGCCGACGCGCGCCGAGGCGACCGATGTGGCGAATGCCATTCTTGACGGCACTGATTGCATCATGCTTTCCGCGGAATCCGCAATGGGGAAATATCCCGAAGAAGCGGTGGCGATGCTCTCGAAGATCGCAGCCTATACTGAAGCCCACCGGCCTCCGACACGACGGAACGATCTTAAGGCGATGTCACGGCCTGCGACGGCCCCCGAAGCCACCGCCTTGGTGGTCGAAAACGCGCTGGAGACGGTGCCTTGCGCGGCTGTGTTCGTGCCAACTCTCACGGGGACTACCGTTCGGATGATCTCGCGTTTCAGTCCGGCGGTATGGATCGTGGCGATTGGCCCCAACGCAAGCGTTTGCCAGGGATTGGCATTCTCCTACGGTGTGTATCCCGTGGATCTCGCGGAAGACCCTGAGAATTGGAACGACTTCGCCCGACATTGGCTTCAGGAATATCAGGTGAAGGGTGCCGTTGCGATGCTCGTGGCCGGTCCTTCGCCGCACGATCCGTCGGCCAACCACCGCATCGAATTCCTTCGCGTCGGAGACAAGCCAGAAAAGCTCTGAGCGCGACTTATCCCTTTTCACTCAATAATGAGGCCTAGCGTATGAAAGTGATCATTGTAGGGGGAGTAGCAGGCGGGGCATCGTGTGCGGCTCGCTTACGCAGGCTGGATGAAAAAGCCGAGATTCTCATGGTCGAACGTGGAGAGTATGTTTCTTACGCGAACTGCGGCCTGCCTTACCATGTCGGAGGTATCATTGAGAAAGAATCAAGCCTCTTGGTGGCGACGGAGCAGACATTCCGCGGGATTTTCAATGTTGATTGCCGGACGAGTTGCGAAGTTGTCGGGGTTTCGGTAGCGAAGAAAACCGTGGAGCTGAAAGATCTCAAAACCGGCAAAGTCAGCACGGAATCTTATGACAAGCTCGTGTTGTCGCCCGGGGCGGCGCCGATCCGTCCGCCGCTTCCCGGCATTGATCTCCCGGGGATCTTCTCAGTGCGAACCGTGCCTGATGCCCGGTGTATTCGCGAGTGGCTCGACTGCGGCAAGGCCGATTGCGCGGGGATGAACACCTACACGGGATTCCAGATCGTGACGAAACCGAAGCGGGCCGTGGTGGTTGGCGGCGGATTCATCGGTCTTGAGATGGTGGAAAACCTGGTGCATCGCGGCCTCGAAGTGACGTTGATCGAAAAGCTTGATCAGGTGATGCCGCCGCTTGATCCGGAAATGGCGAGGCTCGTCGGGCGTTACCTGGTGAAACATGGCGTCAAGCTTGAGCTGGGTGACGGCGTAGCGGGATTCCAAAAAACGACCGATGGCTTTTTGGAAGTGCTTACGGGTTCAGGCAAGAAACACCCTGCGGATATTGTGATCCTCGCGATCGGCGTTCGCCCGGAGACGGCTCTTGCGAAGATCGCCGGACTCGAGATCGGTCAGCGCGGGGGAATACGCGTCGACGAACATATGCGCACGAGTGATCCCGATATTTTCGCGGTGGGCGACGCGGTCGAAGTCAAAGATTTCGTCACCGGCCAATGGACCCTGATCCCGCTCGCCGGGCCGGCCAACCGGCAGGGCAGGATCGTAGCCGAAGTGATCGCCGGACGCGACTCCCGCTACCGGGGTACTCAGGGCACCTCAATCTGTCAGATCTTTGAAGGTGCCATTGCTCAAACCGGCGCCAGTGAGAAAGTCCTGATCCAGCTTGGGAACAAAGATTTCGAGAAAATTTATTTCTATCCGAATTCGCACGCGGGGTATTATCCAGGAGCGAAGGTGCTTGCCATCAAAGTCCTCTTCCGGAAATCCGACGGCCGTCTCCTCGGAGCGCAGGTGCTCGGAGAGGACGGTGTTCCCGAGCGCATCGATTCTTTTGCAATGGCGATCCAAATGGGCGCGACCGTCTATGATCTTGAGGAAGCGGAGCTTTGCTACGCGCCTCCATTCGGGAGCGCCAAGGATCCCGTCAACTTCGCGGGGATGGTTGCTGCGAACAGCCTTCGGGGCGACATGCCGATCGCTCATTGGGATTCCGTGGACGGCAGTTTCCTTCTGGATGTGCGCAACCCCCCGGAGCTTGCCGTGGAGTCCGTCCCGGGCGCGGTCAATATCCCGCTGCCGCAACTTCGTGCCCGTTTGAAGGAACTCCCCAAAGATCGCGAGATCTTTGTATTTTGCCGCTCCGCTCAACGCGCGTACTACGCGTCGCGCATTCTTTTGCAGAACGGTTTCAAAGTCCGGAATATTTCCGGCGGCATGTTGTCCCGATCAATGTTTACAGCCAAGTGAAATAAAAATCGTTGGGAGGAGCCCATGGATCAGTTTTCGTTTGTCTTCACGATATTTTTCATGCTACTTGGACCGCTTAAACTTATCCCATTCTTCGCCGGGGTGACGCAAGGCTCCGACAGCCGATTCAAGAGGGCTGTGGCGATTCGAGGTGCTGTGATCGCCCTAGCAGGCTGCTGAAAAACCCTCATCCGGGGTGGTAGAATAAGGCTTCTACAACTCTGGAGGTGAGGGATGCGCGGCAATGATCAAGAGAACAGCGGGCTATTCAGCTATG
>Ga0114951_10000726_pt1 | contig 44532 bp, 93 predicted proteins | sample AM7aDNAmetaG_FD_88677 | JGI IMG/M metagenome (GOLD analysis project Ga0114951, IMG submission 88677) | Freshwater microbial communities from Finland to study Microbial Dark Matter (Phase II) - AM7a DNA metaG | ecosystem: Environmental > Aquatic > Freshwater > Lake | place: Finland: Lake Alinen...
ATTAATTTTGTTAATAAAAAAACTATAGTGTATATGGAAGTGGATGGCAAAGAAATAAAAATGCTTTGCGATCCGAAATCATTAAAAATAATTGGCTATATCGACTAAAATAAAAAAATTTATGGAAAATTTAGAACAAAATCACACCTATTTAATCAAAACATTAGGTTACGATGAAACTGTATTCTCAATAAAAATATTATTAGTAACTAATAAAGGATATAATATTCGTTGGGACGATAAAAACGATACTTGGGAAGAAATAGGGCATTTTAATGCCAAATATAATCTAATTGAAGATATTACTGATTTCTTTGAAATAAAAAAAATCGATGAAATTATAGAAAAAGTAAAAACCCATTTTATTAAATGTTACGTATGTAAAGGTCTTGGTACTATTCATGATAATAGAGTAACTTCAGGTGTTTCAATATGTCCATGCTGTCATGGTAGTAAAATGATTCTAGATTCGATTAGTTCTGAATAATTATTCCATTGTTGTTATATTTTTTTGTTTTATTTTAGTATTTATGTAAAAATAAGTATTAAAATAAAACAAAACATAATGACAAAGAAAAATGAAATAAAATTATCTGCTCAAGAAAGTAGAGATTTTTTTAGAACTGGATCAGATATTATAAATTTACATAAAGAAGTAAAGCCTGAAATATCGAAAAATAAAGTAAAAAACATTGAAGAAGATGAAATAAAATTAACCCTTCCTTATTTTGGACCAACTCCAGAAGAAATTGCTGCTTTATCCGAAGATGATTATAAAAATTATTTAAGAACAGGGATTTATTATGTTACTCCAAGAGGCGTTGGTTCTCTTACAACCGTATTAACATATAGCGCAAATACATTTTTAAATGGTAACGGGGAATTTACTGTACCGACAGATATAATTGCTTTAACGGGAGTTACTAACTTAGGTAGTGGAACAACATTAGGCGGTACGAATTTATTAAATGCCACACTTAAATCAATATCAGCAAAAGGCGGAGTTTCATTACTTGGCGATAGAAGTAACATAATTATTAGTGGTCAAACCAATGTTACACCCGCTTGGAGTTCTGTTACAGGTAAACCACAATGGTTATCAGGTACTACATTAAATAATTTTCAATTAGGTCATACTCATAGTCAATATGTTTTATTAACGGGTACAACTACAATAAATACTCAGACAGGAAGAATATATACATTAGCAGCTACCGATAATAAAAAATTAATAACATTCAATAATGTAACGGGAATTACTGTGACCGTACCAGCAAATTCTGGTGTAACAATAAATGTTGGAAGTCAATTTGATATTGCACAAGTTGGCGCAGGTGTTGTTGCTGTTGCTCCTGCAAATGGAAGTGTTACCATTAATTCAAAATCTGGTTATTTAAAAATTAATGGTCAGTATGCTCGTGTTTCACTTATAAAAACAGCAACCAATACTTGGTTATTATCTGGTGATTTAAAATCGTAAATTTAATTGAATATTGATTCAAAAGTTTTGTTGTTTTATAAATAACAAAACTTTTTTTTTATTAGTATTTATCATAAAAATTTATGATGGAATTTTATTATGTTTTAATTAAAAATGATGGAAAAATAATCCACGATATTTTTGCTACATCACACAATGATTTGATAGCTAAATATATTACTCCAGAAGACGAAAAAAATAAAACGTATTTTAAAGCGATATACAGTCCAAAGGAAAATCATAGATTAGATGATTTAAATAATTATAAAATTATTTTTTCTGATAATTATATTCCAGAATGGTTTACTGGTGACTTCGTTGAAGAAATAATAGCACAATTAAATTCAATAATTGAATCATTTATTATTAGAGGTCATAGACAAATATTATTACAAGAAGGTGCTATTTTAATAAAAAATTCATATATTGAAGAAATAAAACATTCAGTTGTTTTTGCCATGTATGATAATGCTTGTATAAAAATGTTAGATTTTAATTCTGAAATTCATTTAATGAGAGATAATTCAAGTATTGAAGAAATGCATGATAGTAGTAAAATTTTTGAAATTAAAGATTATGTGAAAATTGGTGAAATGCATGATTATAGTAAAATATTAAAAGTATCTGAACAAGCAAAAATTGGTAAAATGTTTGAACATGCACGAATAATTTTATTAAAAGGCGATGCTAATATAGAACAGATGTATGAAAAATCTTCAACAGATTCATTAAAGCATATGTCAAGAATATTTGAAATGCATGACCATTCAATAGTTGAAGAAATGAGAGATTGGTCTGTCGTTGAGAAAATGTTTGATCAATCCAGAGTAAATTATATGAACGAGGATAGTAAAATAATTGAAATGTATGGCGATTCTATGATTGAACATATGTCTGGAAACTCAATTATTGAAAAACTATCAGAAAATTCATTAGTTAGAAAAATGGAAGACATGGCGAAAATACTGGAAAGACATTTAAATAAATAAAATTTATTTGTTTATTAATTAATCTTTATTTATCTTTGCTTAAAATTATATATTATGAAAGTAAAAATTTTGGGTTATGGTGAAATAGGTAAATCATTAGCCGAAGTTTATAGAAAAAAATTCTATGAACCTGCTTGGCAGGATATGAATGAATCGTCAGGTGATATTGAATGTGAATTATTACATGTTTGTATTCCTTATAATGAATATTTCGTAGATATCGTTTTAAAAGAAATCAGAAAAAGTATACCAAAATACGTAGTTATTCACTCAACCGTTAAAGTCGGTACAACCAGAATTATATCTAATTTAATTAATAAAGAAACAAATGTCATAGTCTGTCATTCTCCCGTTATAGGTGTTCATCCAAATTTAACAGAATCATTATTAACTTTTACTAAGTGGATGGGAATTGATGAAGTAAATGATAGTCTTTTTATGCATTTTTGGCTGTTTGATATTGATGTTAGTTACCTTGGTAAACCAGAAGCGACTGAAATTATGAAACTTTGGGATACAACCTATTATGGAATGTGCCTTGCCATTAATGCCGAAGTTAAAAATATGCTTAATGAAAACGATATTAATTATAGTAATTGGATAGCATATTTAAAAGCATATAACGATGGATATAAAAAAATGAATATGCCTAATGTTTCAAGACCTTACTTTCCAATTTTAAATATGCCAATTAAAGGTCATTGTATTATTCCAAATTATAATATATTGAAAGAAATGACTGATATGAATGGCTTTAATCTTTTAGATACCTATTCTAAATAACTTGCTTTATATGAAATTTTTTTATTATATTTACTGAAAATTTATTAAAATGGAAATAACTTATGATGTTAAAGTGGTTAGAAAAGATTATATGTGTCCTAAGTGTATGACAGGTTGGTTAAGACCAACAGGTGTAACCAATTTTATTATTGGTACTTCATCAACTTTATATGAACATAAATGTACTAATCCAAATTGCAATTATACTGAATTATTTGATAAATTATATCCGTATATTGATTATGAACCTATAGTAAATACTAACTTTTAATTTCATTAAATAATAATTATTATGAACCATAAATGTGAACAATTTAAAGATGTTTCATTTCTAACTAAAGGCAATACCTATGCAGATGTTATTGAAATTTGTGAAGAAAATGATGATGGAACATTATGGCTGTATTCTGATAACTATCATGAACAAGTTAATAGCTGCCCTATTTGTGGCTATGAAGCAAAAATAAAGATAAAGATAATGGAAGAATGGTTGATAAAATTTAATTCAGAACAAAATCAATTAATTATCGATATTGAAAACGATAAATTATCGTTTGAAGAAGTGAAAATAAGACTTCATCAATTATATGAATTAATTCCAGATAATGTTGATCTTAACCCAGTTAAATTATCGGCAGTAGTTAAAGAAAAATTTGAACATGATCCTAATTGGGAAAAGGAAAATAGAACATATTTAATCGATATCGGCAAAATTTCAATAGAAAATATCGATGAGTATATTAAAGGCATTAGAAATAAATTTATGAGAAGTATAGATTAATAGTAAAAATTATGAAACCTGTTTATTCAATATTAGTATTTCTATTAATGCTTGTTTCTTGTGCCGAAGCAATCGCTAATGGAGAAAGTTATATTGGTATTACTATTTTTATTGTATTAATTGTCTTTGGTTTAATATTAAAACTATTAGCTTGGCTTAAAAAGAAATAATTATGACCGCTAAATTAAAATCAGCAGAAGAAATTCTAAAAAAATTACTCCATGATAAATTCATGGATATGTATACAAATGATATAATAAAATATAATAAAGTTGATAAATTTGATTTCGATCTGAAATTTAATGATTGGCTTATCAATAATAATTATGCTTATGAACAAAAAACAATTGGTGTTGTTACAGATAATGTAATAAATTTTCATAATAGTTATCCACCATATAATGATAGACATGATATATATTTGAAGATATCAAAATATGAAGATATTATATCATATACTATTGATGATCTATTTTTTCTAGACGATTGGGAAGAAATTGAAGATTTGGATAAACTTTTTGATTGTCTAGCACTAGCATTAAGACCAAATTCAAAGGCTGTTGATATGTTGAAATATTATAATGACATTTATCAAAATAAACTAAATAAAAAATAAAAAGAAATATTATGGACTTTTTACAATTCATTTTTAAATCATTCTGGAACTATTTTGGCTTTGTAATTCTACTAGGAATGATCATACAATTAATAAAAACATTATGGGATCGATTGCTTGGTTATTTTATTATTAGAAAACATGGTTATCCACCTGAACATTGTAACGCCAATGGCGATATTATGGTTGTAGATAATACAGATAATAAAAATCAATCATGAAAAACTCTACATTTACCGATATTAAAACAATTGTTGTAAACGATAAATATCATATGGTAATTTATTTCTTTGAAAAATATTTTTCTAAATTATATTATAAGAAATATCTTATCGATGGACATGTGGTGGAAATACAAAGATATATCACCAAAACAACACAAAAAGAAATAGATGATTTTATTGAAAAATATTTACCTTTGTTTGATGGAATTGAAAAAATAATGAAATATTAAATATCAATTATGATACCCACCCTTAATGAAATAGCAGAATTATTTGAAAAATATGAAGGTACTGGCAATTCACTAGAATTTGCCAGAGTAATATTAAAATTAATTAATAAAGAAGAAGCATTTATTAATGAAAATAATAAACCAATCTTTACTCCATTAGCACCTGCCTTTGAAAAAGGTTCAATAACCGATAAAAAACTTCATGGAATTTTATACTCAAGTGAGGTTACTAAACCAAGCGATAATTATCGTGACTTAATTAAAGAAGAAAAAACAAGAAAATTCTTTAATAAAAAAAAATTCTGGAAAAATATAAAAAATAGAAAAAGAAAAAATACTTAATTGTGATGAATTTAGATTTGTCAAAACAATTTCTACTGATTTAACTAGTATAAGTTTGTGTTCTTTTAAAGAAATGTATGTTAATCCTGATACACCAATAACAAAAACAAAATTAATATTATCTTCAATCACCCTTACTGAAGATATATATGACCCTAAACATTGGACATTAGAATCCGTTAAAGATAATATTACCATAACTCCTGTAATATATAATGAAATTAATTTTATGCCTGAAAGAAAAATTATTTTAACGATTACTCCTGAAATGTGTCGGGATTTTACTAATTTATGCCATGATCATAATGATGGATATCTTCGTCAAACACTTAGTTTCATGCTAAATGAAATTTTAAATAATCCTTTAGATTATACTGGTAAGGGTTATCGTGGCGTTATTTTAAGAGGTATATTTGAATAATAATTATAACAATTAAATATTACTAATTAACTATTATCAATGCCTATAATAAATTTATCTGATATTCTAATTGATCCTTCTATAGCAATAAAGGCTAAAGTAATCGATAGAAACGATCCTGAGAGTATAAAACGATTAGAAGAAGTTAGAGATATATTAGCTAATAACCAATCAAAACCTGATTGGAATCAGTTGAGAAAAATAAAATTTGATTTTTAATTTTTTTTCTAAAATTTTTAAGTCATTGATTTTTAGTTTTTTATAATTTTTTTTTGGAATTTTTTTTAGTTTTGATAAATTTTTAACTAATAAACGGTGATAGTCTTGGAGCACCCCAGCCCTCCAGAGGGGGCATCCGAGGGGGGGGCGAGAGGGGGGGATACGGCACTGGTAGGCATTTATCTTGCATCTATTAACATAAGTATTAATAAGTAATGACTTCTATGTTTTAGAATATGGGTGTCTTAAATGGTCTTAAAATACGTCAACGATATAAACAAATGTTTATGGCAAAAGTTATGAACATTATTGTAATTTATAATTAATCTAAATAAGGATCAGGGTAAAAAAAAAGGTGCAATGAATGCACCTTAATTTTTTAGAGTATGACGGTTAACTTTTCAAGGTAATTTTTTCACCCGATATGTTAACGCCTGAAAGTTGATCAGGGTTAACAATGAAATTGCGATACTTTGAAGTTGAAAAATCAAAATATTTTTTTACGGCATTTTGTGCCAATGTCAGGTCACGGCTGTTAACAATCTTATATTCACCTTCAACCAAAACATCTTTGCTGACAGCAAGTGCATAAATGTGAATAGTACCAGTTGCAATGTGATATTTGATACTGTTTGTTATCTGAATATAAGCATCTTCCTGACCTATTGACTGGTTAGAGCGTGTTTCAGGATTTTGATTTTTCCTAAATGATTCAGCCAGTTTTGCAATTGCGGTTTTAATAAGTTCAACGGTAAAACCTGATTTAGTGGCAATCGCCAAAACATCATCATCATTTGCATTGTCAAGTTTAGCTAAATCTTTGTCAACGGCATTGCCATAACTGAAATTTGCGATAACAACGTGGTTTGCAATTTCGCCACTTGTTTTCGATTCATAACCTTTGATACCTACAAATGAAGCACCGTTAAGGTTTGAGAACAAAGCCACAATCATTTTGATCATTTTGGCTACTTGATTACTAATTTTTGTTGTCATTGTTTTATGTTTTTAAATTATACTTCTTATACGGAAGTGGACGTAAAAAGGTTACAGTTTTTAAATAAAAAAGTAAAATATTTTTACTCAATATATATACGGTATGATTGGAGTTATATTTTATTGGTTTACAGCCACTTAAAGAAAAGTTACAGATTTATGTAAAATAATCGTTAAAAGTTTTGGCGGTTATAAATATTATACCGATATTTGTCAGGTCATAAGACAAACAACTTAATACTTACGACAATGACAACGACAAGTTTTGAAAAGATTTACAGCAAATACTATTCGAGTGTTTTGAATAGTATTAACTTCAGGGTTCATAACCTTACGGTTGCTGAAGATATAACGGCAGACGTATTTGTAAAGGTTTATAAACACCTTGCCGATTTTGACAGTACTAAAAGTGCTTTAGGTACTTGGATAAGGAATATCAGTAACAATAGCGTTATTGATTATTTTCGTGCTGAAAAGAATAATAAGTTAAAAATATCGACAACTGACATTTGCGATGAAGATGGTAAGGAATATTATCAATTCGTATCTGAAAGCAGAGCAGATTTAGAGGTTGATCGCAATGAATTTATGAGCAATGTTGGTAAGGCATTCCGGACATTAAGACCCAATTATAGAAAAGTAGCCGTGTTATACTTTCTTAGGGATAAACCGTATAATGAAATTGCTGAAATTTGTAATATTCCTTTAGGTTCGGTTAAAGGAATGATAGCAAGGTGCAGGGCAAAATTGCAGGTTGAATTAAAAGAAGAAAGTAGAGTTTTTTCAATCGGGTAATGTCCATATTTATTTAAAACTTGTAACCTTTCTAGATCAATGTCCGTATAAGTATTATATAACAACTAATAACAATGACAATGGCAACAACGACAACTAAAACCGAAAGCAGACCATTATCTGCAATTGCAAATGAAATTCGCAATGATTGGAAAAATGTGTACTTTGGAGCAGTTCCTTATCTGGATGCAATGCGTACATTGAACAGTATCAACGACAATTACTACATGGACTCGGCAAAAAGCATTGTACTGTATTTTTTAAGCAATGCTTCTTCATGGAGAGGTGATTGTGCTAAACGTGTTAAGGCTGAATTAAAATCAATGGCAGGTATAAAGTAAAAACAACCTGATAGGGAACAATGTTTAATTTGAACATTGTTCTTTATCTTAAATAAAAACTACAATGAAAACAAGATTAGCAACAAAAAACGACATTGGAAAACCTTGCATAAGGTGTGGACATTCTATATATTATATTAAAAGATATGGTTATCGTTGTATGTGTGATACTCCAACCGTTTACATATCAATTTTTGATAAGAAGTAACATTTAATGTCCAATGTCCGTATAAGTTGTAACATTATTTAAAACATAAAAAAATGAAACCAATCATAGTTGAGAAAATAGAAAAGCACACCTTCACACCTGAAGATATTAATGATCTTATTGTTACTGCTCTTGAAGGTGGTATAACCTATTGGTGTCGTCAGGCAATAATGATGAAGAATGAAAATAATAAATATCTTGGTGTTGATCCTTCAGATCAGGATAAAGTACAATTTGCTTCAGATTTAATTGGTTATGGTGGTACTTTGATTTTAATTGATAGTGAAACTGATGAAGAATATGAATTAACCTTGGATAAAATGTTAGAAGGTATTAAAGTGCATTGTACGGCAAAAGGTATTGCATTGTCCGATCTTATTGATCAACACGATGCTGAAGATGTTGATTGTATTGTACAGTATGCACTTTTTAATGAAATTACTTTTGGATAGGTCATTGTACGTTGTTAGTTTGCAAATCCGTGTTATCATTTAATCAGAATGAACACGGATTTATTTTTTATTATATGTAACCTATCAAGGTCAATGTACGTATAAGTATTATAACTAAAAACAACGACAATGAATAGATCGTTAGCATTATTGGAAAAGGGTTTTATGTCTTCCAGTATTAAGACCCAACAGTTTAAATCATTCTGTAGAGTGTTTAAAACCGAATTTTCATGGGAATTGAAATCAATAGGTGCTACCAAAATTTTTTTTTATTTTGGTCACTTTTATATATCAGGATTTTTCACATTTAATAATCAAGCCTATTATTTCAATCTTCCTGATGTACGAAATTTTGAATATGGTTTAGCAAATGATCCTGAATCATGTATGAATAAGTTATTGTATAGAGAAGTAATTGATTATAAAGACTATACTGGGGGGAAAAACAGGTATGTAAAGATTGAATTGGATATGTCTGCCAAAATGTGTAATTATTTTAAATAATGTAACCTATCAAGGTCAATGTACGTATAAGTAATACAAGCGTTCAACAAAGATTATTAAACAAGTAAAAACAATTAATCATGAATAGTAGAAAACGTCCTCCGCCCTTGTGGTAAATATTATTATGAATCGTATAATTTAAAGCGTATATAGAATAATTTGAATAAAAAACCCTTGCCGTTAGATCAGGTAAGGGTTTTTCTTTTATCGGTTTGTAACCTTTTTAAGTTTAGAAACTTATAAGTATTATTAACTAAAAAACAATAACAATGGAATCAAGAAGATTAGCAATAGTATGTGTAACAAATTTTAATTAAAATACGTATAAGTATTGGTTGACAATCATAAGTTGTTGAGAGAGTGGACTCCAACCTACCTTATATTCTACTTATTTAGAATCATTACAAATAACAATTTTATTTAAAAAACATGTAACTTTTTTTAGTTAAGAAACGTATAAGTATTATAAGTAACAATTTAAAAATTACGACAATGACGACAATGAAAAAAGTAAAAGTAGGAGCAACGGTCTGCGAATTGAAAGACCTGCTTTTCAAAGTGAAAGTGATCGATGAAAAATTCAAATGCAATACTGAGTATAGCAAAAGGATTTTTGGTTTGATTGATGGTGAAGCATTCTTGCTGAACCAGTGTTCTAATCGTTATGCTTTGGTGAAAAACAGAACCATTTTTCCAACCATTGAGAAAACTCTGAAAGATGCAAGTATTGAGTTTACAGTAACGTACACGCATATTAACCATGTTCGTTTTTATGCTGACTACACCATTACTGATAAGCGTTATGCTTACAAAATGGAGGGTACAAATGATACTATCATGCCTATGTTAAGGGTTCAGCACTCATACAATGGTCTGACCAAATATCGGATTATCTTCGGTTATTTTCGTATGGTTTGCACCAATGGTTTGACTGTTCCGGTTGAGCAAATGAAAGAGTTCAACCTTGTAATTGTTGGCAAACATACCGAAAGTATCAAACATTCGTTTTCCAAATTGGCTAAGATGTTGGAAAACTTCAAGAGCAATGCCAAAGTTCATACTTCAATCATTAACAAGTTTGAACAACTTGGTGGCAAATGGATTGAAAACCCCGAAGATCGTTTGAAAGAGGTTTTGAATGCCAACAAAATCATCATTGTTGAAAACAACAAATTCAACACCCTGACCGATATCTTAAACCGCATTTCACTTGAGTCAAATATGGTTGGCTTGGGTTATAATGGTCGTGTTAATGATTGGTTGATCTATAATGGTATCAACCGTTATCTGAATGACGATTCAAGAAACATTGCAACACCCGAAACACGCATGGAGAAAGATTCCAAGGTCTTGGAGTACATGCTGAAAACGGTATAACCTAAACAATGATAAAATTTAAAAGGGCTGAGAAATCGGCTCTTTTTTATTTAAAAACAGTAACCTTTATCAAATGTTTTACGTATAAATATCATAACAAATAATTAATATCATGAATTATAATGCAGAACCATTAGAATTGACTTTAACAAAAACAGTTAATTATACACTAAAGCCGTTTGGCAAGTTTTTAATTAAAATAAGTCAATCGGAAAAAATGAAAGAGAATCCAAGCATTCTTGATTTTGGTAGGTTAAATTCTAATTCTGAAAATGGAATGCCTTATACAAGTGAAGATGAAAAGAAGTTTGAAAAATACATGAAAAAAAACAAAACAGATATTCTAATTGATGATGATGGATATTTGTATACACGTTCAGCCAATGTTTTTGTTAAAGTAAAACACCCCAAATTAAACATATATAAATGTTTTTTAGTTCAACAAAATTTAAAAGATACTGATTATGCTTGGGCAATGTACATGACAAATAATGGCTTTTAAATAATATTGTTGTTTATGCTAATTGTTGTTGTTATGGGAAACCTCGGATGTAATGTCCGGGGTTTTTTATAAATTGTAACATTTCATAGTCATTTGACGTATAAGTATTATAACTAATAATAACTATCATGTCAAAGAAAAGAGATAAGCGACCAAAGTTAAAAGCTAAAAGAACTGGTGTTACAAAAGCACCCAAAATGGATTGGTCTAACGCTAACAGAAATGTTAAGACTTTGAGATCAATTGAGAAAGCCAACAATGATGAACGTATGATTGATTTTGATATGATAGGATATTGCATTGCAACGTAACAAAATGAAATGATTCAACGTATAAGTATTAATTAAAAATTATATTATGAAAGACGAAGTTAAAAACACAAAAATCAATGTTGTTTGTAATGATTGTGGCAAAGTATTTACAACCAACATTGGCTGGGCAATGAAAAGAAAAGGCGATTTAGTTTGCTCAAAATGTGCCAGAAAAAATCAAATCATTGTTACTGATGATATTGACGTTGAAACGGCAATTGAAATTCTAAAAGGCTATGGTTTAAAAATCCAATAATTGTAACCTTTTAGGGTAATGTCCGTATAAGTATCATAACTAATAACAATAATAATGAAAGATTTAAATGGTATTGAAATAAAAAAAAGTGATCAGGTAATTGTACCCGAACCTAATGAAACTGATATTCACAATCATAGTTTTATTGGTCATGTTTCTGGATTTCGCAATCAAAACGTAATTGTGTGTGATGATAAAGATGCGTTTGAATTTGAACCAGAAAGATTAAAGGTTTGTAATCGACCATTGTAACCTTTTTCAACTAATGTCCGTATAAGCATTATAACTAATATTAACAATAATGACAAAGAAAGATTTTAAACTGATTTGTTCTTTTCATGTATATGGAAAAGGATTAAATAAAACGAATGCTATTTACTTCGATTGGAAAAGTAAATTTTCATATGATCACAATTATGCAGGATTCAAGTATATGGTTCATTCCAATGTACAACGGTATAATAAACAACAGTTATTTGATATTGCCTATTTATGGTTTACGCAAATAACCTATACACCCGAATGTCCTTATCGTTTTGCTGATACTGATGAAAAACGGTTTAAGGTTTCATTAACATTAGGTGGTTTATATGTGTAACATTTTAAATGCAATGTACGTATAAGTATTATAATTAAAAACAAATATCATGAAAATTGCAAAGTATGTGTGTGACATAACCGTTACTGATCCTGATTCTAAAGGTGAGGTTGAAATGGTTGTTTATAAACATCCTAACGGTGGTTTATTCGCTATTGATTTCAGTTTTATGGATCAAGTACTTAGTGATAACTATATGGTAATTCCTGATCCTTTGATAAATGCATTCGGTAACGATAAAATTGATTCAATTATGTTGGGTGAATAATCTTAATTAAAATGAAAAAAGATTTTTTAGGTAATGTATTAAATATTGGTGATGAAGTTGTATTCATGTTATTATCTTATAGAACTTTATCAAAAGGAACAATAATATCAATGTCTAATCAAAAATGTAAGATTGAATATGATGAACCATACTCTTCCATACCTAATAGGAAGAAAGTGGTATCACAATTTTATTATCAGGTTGTTAAAGTAATGTAATTTTAATTAAAATGTTATGTTAAAAAAAGAAAGTGAATATACTGTTGGATCAAGATGGATGCATCATTTTGGAAATGGGTTTATGATTACAACCATAATAGCCATAGTTGATAATTTTAAAGTAGAGGTTGCAGAATATGGAATTGTTCAAAAAAGTTGGTTAGGATATTATTGGTATAAAATGTGGTAATTGTAACAATTCTTAATCAGTTTTCGTATAAGTATTAATTAAAAACAATAACAATGAAAGCACTTGGAAAATTATTAACGGTGATCGTATTTCTGGTATTAATGTCACCAATCTTTGTATCGGTTTATTATCTTATTCAAATTCCAAATAATACACTTCCAAATAATACACTATCATTAAAGTCAACAATATATGGTGCGACTATTGGAATTTTTTATGTATATGATATCGTTATTTCAATCAATGTATCTGAACGCTTTTACAAATGGTTCAAATCAAATCTTAAATAAAAACTGTCATGGCAAAAGTAATTGTAACTGAAAAAGAAATTAAACAAGTTTTGAAAAATTGGATTGATGAACTTCCATTAAACGAGGTTAAAGAATTATATGACGAATATTTTGATGAACCTATTCATTATGATTGGAGTAGTAATAAGATTGAAATGTCCGTTACAGAAGCGAAAAGAGTGGGTATTGTGTAACAAAATTAACCCAATGTCCGTATAAGTATCATAACTAATAACAACAATAATGAAAGCATTTAAAATCAACATCATTTTTTATTTAAAAGTTATAATGGTATTATTCGCCATCTATGCTATGGCTTTCAGTGATGGCAAAGAAGGATTGAATGTCATTGATTATATCAGCATTGCTTGTTTAACTTTTTGTCTTATCTATTTAGGTGTATATATGGTGGTGCTATTCATCGAATCATGTAGTTTTTTATTTAAAAAATAAGTGTAACCTTTTTAGAGCAATGTACGTATAAGTAATAACTAATATTAACAAAAATGAAAGCAGAAAATATTAAGGAAGCAAAGGAATTGATCGTAAAATACAGATCATTCACTGTTAAAGATATTAAAATTGTATGGGATTCAATTTTATATAAGGGAAATAAAGCGCATTTCACAGCTAACCAATTAACAGGTTTTGGAACATGTGTAACATGCACCCTTTGTATTGCAGGTACAAATGATCCCATTTGTAGTAAATGTGTTTATGTTGGTTATATGAATTGTATTAATAATGAACATAAAGAGACTTACTTTGCCATTGACAATGCAGAAACACCTTATCAATTATGGTTAGCATTCAGACGTAGAGCCAATCATATTGAAAAGATTTTGAAAACTTAGTAACAATTCATTTCGAATGTACGTATAAGTGATATAACCAATTAAAATCTAATGTTATGTGCTTAAAAAGTAAAACAGATAAATTTAGAATTCTTAAAAAGGATTTGACTGTTTATAAAATCTTCTATACAAATAAAACCAGAAATTTTTTAACAGAAGACAATGTTGAAATTTACTCTCGTTATCGACATAAATCATATAAAATTGGTGAATTAGTAACTGTTGATAGTGATTTAATTTTGCATAATATTATTTTCAATTTTTCATCAGATACACCATATGAAATTAATTTTGGTTTACATTCATATACAAACAAAAAAACCGCATTTTATAATTGTTTCAATGAAGCAAATGTTGTTGTTTGTAAATGTACAATTCCTAAAGGAAGTAAAGTTATCATAGGTGAATTTTGTCATGATCGATCAATTGTTTCAAATCAAATTATTGTAAACAAATTAATTAAAACTAATCATGGACGAAAAGGAATTTATTGACACGTTTTTAGATAAACTTTATCTATATGGTGATAAAAATACTGAAGATGGAATTTATTCAATTAGTCAAACAGAAGCAATTGAAGCAGCCAAAGATTTGTATAGTGAATTAATTAAAAAGTAATCATGAATAAAAAATATGTAATAAGAGAATTAAATACTAATAGGTATATTATTGCTGATGATCCATTTAACTATAAGTCAATTGCCTTTGATCTTAATGTTAAATGGGCAACCCTATTCTTAACTGTTGAAGATTGCGAAAAATGTATTAGCAAATTGCCCGAAAATACTGCATATACAATTTTACCTGTTTATTATTCTTAATTAAAATTATCATGAGCGTACTATTAGCAAATAAAGAAAAAACAAGTCATAAAAATTGGCTTAGAATGTTAAAAGCATTTCAAATAGTATATGATAACTGTGATAAGCCTGATGCAGTCTTAACTAAAAAAGGTTGGCGTATTCAGTCAATTGATGCTAAGAGAATTACAGATTGTTTGAAAGAGAATAATGTTGCTTTTGAGCAGAACAGTGATTACTTGATTGAAATTTTGTAACCTTTATCTATTAATTTACGTATAAGTATCATTAACTAATAACAACTATTATGATTTTCACAACAATCGGCAATGCAAAGAAACAAACAGGTTTATCGTACTTAGGTGCTATCAATTCATCTGCAAAGATCATTAAGAACATGAAGGTATCAAACAACTATACCTATATTCTTTACTTATCACCTGCATCGACAAGTGGATATAATGTTTGTTCATATTCAACCAATGATTGCCGTAAAGGTTGTATAAATACGTCAGGTAGAGTTAAAATGGAAAAGGTAGGGCATTCATTAATCACTAATGCAAGGATTAAGAAAACTAAATTGTTCTTTGAGGATAGGCAATTCTTTATGAATTGGTTAATTGCTGAAATCAAAATGTATCAGAAAAAAGCAATTAAAGATGGTTATGATTTTTCAGTAAGGTTGAATGGTACAAGTGATATTAACTGGCAAAGTATTAGACATGATGGTCAAAACATATTTGAGATTTTTCCTGATGTTTTGTTTTATGATTATACAAAAAATATTGATAAGTTTGTTAATAATCCGTTGAATTATCATCTTACCTATTCTTATACGGGCAAAAATTGGGATAGTTGTGAAAGTGTTTTGATGAATCACTATAATGTTGCCGTTGTTTTCGATACAAAGAAAGGAAAATATTTACCGTTGATCTATAAATCATATCCGGTTATTGATGGCGATTTGACGGATTTTAGGATTAATGATGGCAATGGTATTATTGTTGGTTTACGTTTCAAAATGATCAAAGATAAGATAAAGGAAAAAGAAGTTTTGAATAGTTGTTTTGTCGTCAAAGAAACAGATAATAATTGTATAAAAAAAGACGCATTTGTTTAAGTTGTTATTAGTTATGTTGCAAAAAACCTCTATTGATGTGTAACATTGGTAGGGGTTTTTACGTATAAGTAATATAAATAATAACAAGATGGAAACAAAAAGTACTGACCAGATTATTCAAATGATTGCCGAAGTATTAGCTGAATCAGATGAAAGATACATTGAACAAATAGCTAATAATATTTTAACGGAAAAGGTTAAGTATGTTGGTGATTCTTTTTTTGAGGTAGAATAATTTTAATTAAAAAGTAATTAATAACTAACAAAATGAAATACAAACTTATTAAACATCAAAATCCTGATTATGAAGATAATTTATTTAATCTATATACTTGTAATATGAAGTATGATGATTATATCTTAGATGATCTTATATTCACCGGAACTATTTCAGAATGCTATGCCTATATTAAATGTGTTGAGAATGGTTGGTTAACAATTTAAATAATAATAATATGAAAGTAATTGAATATCTTGATAACCTTGTTAAGTTAATTGATGAAAGTAAAAACATCTATGAAAAAGATGATGATGGTTCATATATCCTTTTTAAATGGAAAGATATTTACGAATCAGAATTTTATGCAATATCAAAATTAATTAAAGATAGGTTACTCTATACCGAAATTGAAACAGATTACTAATCAATGCTAATTTGCGGTAAATAAGTGTAACATTCACCACATTGTTTACGTATAAGTATTAACAATTAAAATTTACGACCATGTGTTTAACAGTAAAAAAACATTCGTGTATTCAAACAGCAAAAAAAGATATCGTTGTTTATAAAATTTTAAAGATTTCGGATGATTCATATATTGCGCCATATCGTGAGACTTTATATAATCCAATTGGTGAAGTAAATAAATTGGATAGTCAATTGAAAAAAATATTTGATAAAGATTATGATCTTAATAGTAATGTATTTATTGAATATCATGTTAATGAAGGGTTTCATACCTTTGTTAATTTAAATGATGCAAAAAATGAAGCAATAGAATGGACAATAGCAGAGGTTCTTAGCAGATTTGCTGTTGTTAAATGTATCATACCAACAGGTTCTAAATATTATAAAGGCACTTGTGATATTCTACGTGCAAAGAATTTACCATCAATTGTATCTGATAAACTTATACTTGTTGAAGAAATAAAAATTAATTAAAATGGAAACGAAAATTTTTACAATTAATGATGCTATTAGGTGTGCTATTAATGAAGCAAAAGCAAAAATTAAAACAGGAAAATTATTTAAAATGGATGTTGATTTATCTGAACAAAACGATGAAGATGGCGACCCTGAAAATATTTATACTTTATCATCAATGTATGCTAATTTAGTGGATGGCTTATCAAATACACCAGTTAATATTGCAGTAGATAAAATTGAAAATGCATTAATTGCAAAATTTCCTGATTATGCGTAACCTTTATAGATCAATGTACGTATAAGTAATATAAATAATATTAATACATATAATAAAATGAAAACAATTGAAGAAAGATTATCAGCAGTAGAATCTGTTTTATTTCAATTAAACCAAGAGTCTGAGTCAATAAATAAAGTGAAAGTCAATATTTTCAATTCTAGAATACCAATTATTCAAAGAATAAAAACATTTGAAGATGCTTGTTTATATTTAAAACTTAATGCGGTTAATTTGACTGGTACTGTTGATGAAATTGCATATAAAAAACTAAAGATTATCATTAATGCCTTGAATGAGGGTTGGACTCCAAATTGGAATAACACCAATGAGAATAAATTCTTTCCGTATTTTTCGATAGAAAAATATGACGGAAAGAACGGAAATTGTAAAGGTGCGGGTCTCGGTTATTGTCTTACGGCTTACGGTGCTGGTATTACGCTTACGTCTTTTGGCTCTCGGCTATGTTTTAAAACAAGAGAATTAGCAAAGTATGCTGGTAATCAATTTAATGCCATATATAGTGATTATTTATTATAATATTGGTAACCTTTCTTATTCAATGTACGTATAAGTATTATAAATAAAAACAATTAACTATGGGCAAAGTAAAAAATGAATTGCAGAAAGTGTTTGACGAATGCTATGCAATATATGAAGAAAAAGGTTATTCAGCCGTCATTGATCATGTTGAAAAACAACAGAGTGAGAACAATCCCCTTTACGAAAATGTTGAATATGAATATTGCGATGGTTGTGATTGTTATATGCCAACCTTGAATCATGAATGTTTGGCTTGTGGCACAGTTACCACTTATTTTGATGTTGTATCAAGTGGTTTTAATGAAGATTTATTACGTGAAGAAATTGAAATTAATGCAGGATTGTACGGCAAAATTCTTTTAATTAAAACTGATGTAGGTTTCATTGTTGATGTATACAGTAATGATGAACATATCAATACTATGGCTGTATATGAAGATGAACTTGAACCTAAAGAAGATGAAGATGAAGAAATAATTCAGATCACACAAACAATGATTGAAGATTTTCTTGCTGAATGGGGAAAATCAACCGATTTGCTTTGCAATGAACTTGCCTATGATAAAGAAGATTGTGATGATTTTCTCAAAATTGATTACTTCTGGTATCCATTTTTTAATAATGGATGTTGGCTTCCAATTGAAGATGGTGAATATGATGATGAAGCACAAATGATTGCCAATTACTTGCGGTCAACTATTGTTTCATAAAAATACTTTAACCTTGATTGAAAAATCCTTATTGATGTTGTAACATTGATAGGGGTTTTTTCGTATAAGTAATATAAATATAAAGACAATGAAAGCAACACATCAAGTTTTAGATTTGGTTTATACCTTAGATGAAGGACAAGAATGTTTTGAAGGTACTGAACAAGAATGTAATGATTTTATTATTGAGCAAGGTGGTGCAACATTTACATATAAAGTAGTACCAATTATAAATTATAACAATGGCAAAGAGAAAGAACAATAACATTTTAGATGAAGATTATATTGATGGATATAATCCACGACATTTATCTGCTTTAATCAGAAGGAAGATGATAGAGAAAACCGTTCCTTCAAAAAAGGGCAAAGGTGGTAAATATAAACGTGATAAATATAAAGACAATGGAGAATGAAATAATAAATGCAAGTGGTTTATTTTGGTTCTTATCTTCAATAGATGGAGAAACTAAATTAAAAATTATAGAATGGTTTAATAATTTACCGGTTGAAGAACAAAAGTATGTTAACATACTTCGACATGAAGCAAGTGATGAAACAGATTATTTTTCTGAACAATCAAGAGATTAATTTTAATTAAAAACTTATAACTATGGCAACTAAATATAAACTTTGGATTGAGATTGAACGAATTGAAAATGAAGGGGAAAACAATGAAACATATGTCATATCCGTTGGTCTTTGTGATACACTTGAAGAAGCAATTGACAGACAAAACTTGATTGTCGATATGTTTACGTAACCTTTCATAGGTAATGTACGTATAAGTAGTATTAACAAATAAATTTACTAAAATGATAACTATTGATTATTTAAAAAAGAGGGTTAAGGAATATCTTCAACTACGTGATGAAGCTGATGTTGCTTTAATTAAAGCATCTGATAATTATGCAAAAGCAAAAAAAGAAATGGAAGATGCTAAAACATCAATTGATATTTTCAGTAAAGATGTTCAAACATTAACAACTGAACTGAACGAATATCAGGACATGCTCAATGAAATTGAAAATATGAAAAATTTTTTAATACATGAATAAGTAATGACAAAGAAAAATTTAAGGCAGCAATACATAGACATTATTATATGTAATAGTGGTCTACGTGATGATAAGACTTTACAATTTCTCGAAGCATTATCATTACCTGAATTAAAAGATATGGCTGAAGATAAAGATAATGGCGATGATGATATCATTCTTGATGATTATGTGTAACTTTTCTATCACTAATAACGTATAAGTAACATAACTAATATTTATAACAATGAAAAACACAATTGAACAAGGTACTAAAGCACTAGCATTAATTGCATTAATTGATTGGAAACAATTACGTGAACAGAAACAAGTACTGCTAGGTATATCAACAGAAGTAGCAAATGCAGAAAAAATTCTTGGCGTTGTTAATCTTCTTGATTCAATTCAGGATTTTGCTGTTGATGTTTTAGGGGTTAATGAAAATGTGGTGTTTGAACCAGAAGAAGAACCTGAATCACCAGAAGAAAAATTTGCACATGATAGTGCTGAAACCATTTTTGATATTATGGTTGAGGGTGAAGGACTCTATGATATTAATTCATATGAAAATAATATGACAGTTGAATTTGTTAATGCAACTGTTGATAATGCTGATCATACTTCAAAAATCAAATCTAAAATATATTTAGAAATTTTAGAGTGCATAAAAGAATATCCCATTTTTTTTAACAAAGATGAAAATGGTAATTTAACGTATACTACTAGTATAACGAATGATTTTGGTCATATCGTTGAAGAATATTGTCAAGATTTGTGGGATAGCAAATTAACTAAAAAATTATGGATATGTGATTGCTGTGGAAGTGATAATGTTCAGGAAAGACGATGGGTTAATATCAATACTGAAAAAGTATTTGGTAGTTGTGATGATGAAGATTATTATTGTGATGACTGTGATAGTACTTGTGATATTATTGAAATTGAAATTCCATTTAAATCAAAATTAATTGGTTTTCAGGTTCGTGCAGTTGAAGATAATACATTTTATCCTTCTATATTGGAAGATCATGTTTATAATTTATCACAAGCAAATGCAATAATAGGAATTGATTTTAGATCATGGCAACTTATAGCAGTATTCTCGCATGAAATTGAAAACCCAATCTTTATGTTTGAAGGCGATCCGAGAAGTTAAAGCAATGTACAACTAAAATAAAAATCGTTTGTATTTATTATAGTACAAACGATTTTTATTTTTAAAAATGATTGCAGTTAATAAAAATAAATTATATGTTTGTGACTTATAAAAAAATAACAAATATTTTAATTTAAATTAAATGAAAAGACTTTTAACTGTTTTGATTGCGATGTTATTCGCAACGACAATGTTCGCACAAGCACCAAGATTCGCAGAATTTTTCATGGGATCAAGGAATGCGTCAGACTCATTGTACGACCCGTATACTAATAAACCTACTGGTGTCGTTATTCATTACCTTGATAGTATTCAAAAAATGGCAAATGAGAGAAATCTTATTTACCTAATGTACTATCAATATACTTCAGAAGGATATTCTTATTTTCCGCCTGATCCTAAAGATAAAGCATTTGTTTTTGAAAGATATAATCATTTAGGCGGTAAAGTATCTATGCCAAATGGTTTTATTATGGGACATGATATTTTAGATAAATTTGCTGATAATATGTATGTTCTTGATCCTCAACGTTGGGATAAATGGATGAATGAGATTTATTCTGTAACTCCATATGTTCAAACATTTGAGATAAAAGATTATCCATCAATTAGTTTCTTAACAGCTACAATTACTTTAGAAGGTACTACTGATGCCAATAGTCATGTACTTGTAGTATTATCCGAGAATTTTCCTGCAACTGGTGATCAACATGTGTTCCGTCAGGTTCTTTACAATGATTTTTATCAAAACAAACCTATTGAATGCGCTACTATTTTCAGGGATGATTATATAAAAGAAAATTGCGAAATTACTGTCATTGTAGAAAACGATGCAAATGCTGTAAGAAAAATTATTGGTGCAGTACAGACAACTATGGGCGAAGTTGCCATGAGAGGTTTAAATGGAATTAATACTATTGAATTACAAACCAAAATTTTTCCAAACCCGGTTAAAGATCAATTGTATTTGAATTTTACAACAATTCCTAAATCTGTTCAGATAATTGATATTCAGGGTAAGGTATTGTTTTTAGATAAGAATGTCAATACATTAAATTATAACATTAAAGCTAACTTCCCTACTGGCGTATATTTTGTTAACGTTGACAACAAATTCTACAAGTTTATAAAAGAATAGACCGTTACGAAAACGAATCATTCATGATTCTCCCTTCATTAAAACCTTACTATTAAAAATAGTGGGGTTTTTTTGTAACCTTTTTGATACTTCATACGTATAAGTATTAAGTTCTTTAACACAAGGGGAAATCATTTACTGGAAATCTGAATAGTACCATAATAATGCAATAAAAGGGATGGATAAGAAATTTGGTAGTTTGAGTTTGTTTACGTGAAAGCAATAACCGGATGCTGTAAATAGATGGGGTTTCGGTGTCTCTTTCCCCGCAAGGAAGAAGCTGATATGAAGCTAATAGGCATCAGCAGCAGTTTCGTAAACTGTGGTTCTCATGAGAGTTATTAACTCATGGGTTGAAGGTAACCAATCCTTCCTTCCGAAATTATTAACGTTCTTTGAAATAAGACTTTTCTGCTTGAAGTAAACAGTAATGAGAAAACAGGAACTTTCAATTTTACCCTGATTTGATTGATAACAAGAAATGGCATTGAAACTATTACTATTGTTCTAATTAAATTCATTACAGACTATTGCATTAGTCGTTGTTTATGTAAAGGTAACTATGGCTGTTAATCGTGTGGTGATGGATAAATTCCGTCACGTAATGTAGCAATACTGCTCAACATACCGAGTGCGCTCTGTCAGCATAAAAAAATTGATATAAACATCAATGATAGTTATTTCCATGCAAAGGTTCAGAAAAGTTTTTACCTTATTTAATGCAGAGATTGGTTCAATTCCGATTTAAAGACAGGTGTCAGCATTAATGATACGAAATCCAACCGCAAGTTTAGTATTTTTCCTAGACAACCGAGAATAGGCGTAGTGAATAACGATCCTACGGAGATCAAGTAAAATCTAAATGGTTCACGGCAATGGTTATCAGGTAGGAAGTACGCTCTTCCGTAAAAGCGATCTGATAAAAAACTCCCTTATGGTTGTGCACAAACCGAAGGGAGTTTTTGTTTTTTGTAACCTTTTCATTATTCTATACGTATAAGTATTATAACTAATATTTACAAAATGAAAACACTATTATTTGCAATTTTACTTTTAGGAATGTTTGCCTGTAAAAAGGAAGAACCTATTGTTGATCAAAAACCAAATGTATACTTTTTAATTGAAAATGATAACTGTACCACATTACCAATGTCATATGTTTTAATGAATATTGATGGTAATTATTATCATATTCATATTGATGATGTGTATAAACAAACATGTCCAATTCCATTATCAAATGGTATTCACATTATAAGTGATTTTAGAGTATATAATAACAATAATACTTTAAGCGATCTTACTGATGACATTTACATATCATACATGCCTGATATTAACACCAATCCTAATACTATATTTAAAGTAGAGAATGGTTATGCTTTAATTGAAATTAAAGTTAAATGTAAATAATTTGTAACCTTCGGCATTACACGTATAAGTATTATAACTAATAATAATTGAAATGAAAAAATCTTGGGAATCAATTAAAGACAATTGCAAAAAAGATGCTTATTTAATGCTTCAACAGCCATACAATTAAGAATTAACTGGTTTGTTATGTTTAGTTTCAGTTGCACATATCATAGAAACAAACTCAATACCATTACACGGAGAAATTATTAAAGAAGCACAAGATAAAGTTTGCGCAGAAATTAATAGTTGGGATATCAGAAACTATACTAATCTTTCAAAACAATTTCCTAAATATTTTCCTAGTTGGGTTCGTAAAGGAAAATGTACTGTTGAATTAACAGATGAAGGTTGGATGTTCATTAAAAAAATTTGAAGTATTATAAAATAATTATTATTTTTGTAACCTTTTTACAGCAATGTACGTATAAGTATTAAAATTAATAATAAATATCATGAATGATTTAGAAAAAAGAATTGAAAATTTGGAGTCGGAAGTGTTCCAATTAAAATCAAAAGCTATTAAGAAATGTAATATTCCAATTACTGAAAGAGTTAAATCTTATGAAGATGCTTGTCGTGAATTGGAAATATTTGATCAATCACCTTCGTGGTTTAGTTTTAATTATCTTTCTTCGCATGAAATTAATACCAGAAAATTGGAAATTATCATTACAGCATTGAACGAAGGCTGGAAACCTGACTGGAATAACTTCCACGAATATAAATACTTTCCATATTTTTCGATAGAAAAATATGGCGGAGAGTGTAAAGGTGCGGATGCGGATGCGGGTCTCGGTTCTTGTTTTACGCATGCCGGTGCTGGTAGTACGAATTCGGGTGTTGGCTCTCGGCTATGTTTTAAAACAAGAGAATTAGCAGAGTATGCTGGTAAACAGTTTAAAGATTTATATGAATGTTATTATTTAAAATAAAATGTTGTTTGTTGTTAATTAGTTTTGTTCTATGCCGATAGTGTTGTGGTTCGCACTATCGGCTTTTTTTATATGTCACAGTCGCCAATGATTAATATTTACTGGCGATTGTGATATTTTTTGTTACAATTGCCAAATTTGTGATACTTATTTGTAACAAATTCTAATTTAAAAACGTATATATATTATAATGGCGAGGTCGGTAACGAGTGGGAGTAATCCACTCCTGCCTTATACCTTGCTTATTTAGAATCATTATAAATTATAGTAATTTCTGGTGCTTTTTGTATTGGAGTAAGTATTTATATTAAATTTGCAATATGAAATACAATAATGAATTAAGAGTCATAAATACTCAAGAAAAAGCATATTTACTTGGATTTTTATATGGTGATGGAACAATAACTACATATAAAGAAAAAACAGGTAGAATTAGATTTATAACTAAAATATCAATTAATAAAACAGATGTTAAACTAATTAATTGTTTATATAAAGAATTTCCTTTTCTTAATGAAGGTGAATTTGATTATTCTGTTTATAATGAAAATTTTGGTAAGCAATCATCATTAACAAAATCCTCTAAAAAATTATATGATGATCTTATTTTAAATGGATTCTATCCTAGAAAATCATATGAGAATAAAGATAAATTAAAATTACCAAATATTGATAATAAATTAATGTCACATTTTATACGAGGTTTCTTTGATGCCGATGGTAGTGTTTATACGCAAAAAAGTAGACCTAATTTAATTAGAATAGAATTTGCTTCGGTATCGTATAAATTTTTAAATGAAATTAATTGTTATTTAAAAAACATTGGAATCAACTCATGGAGAATAACGCCAAAAAAAGGTAAGCAAATTTGCTATCAATTATCCTATAATAAAACAATTGATGTTCAAGGTTTAATTAATTTTATGTATAATAATGCAAACATAAAAATGGAGAGAAAAACAATAAAATGTTTAAACTATAAACCTGTTGATAAAGTATTAGATAGAAATATGACCTGTAAATTTTGTGGTAGTCATTTTATAAATAAAAACGGTAATAGAGGTAAATGTACAAGATATGAATGTAAAGATTGTGGTAAAGGATTTTCAATCAAAAACTTTTTAATTAAGAATATATCGCAAACTGAAATTTAGTATAATATTATTTTAAAAAACTTTATGTTATATGTAACCTTTTCATATTACCTTTCGTATAAGTAGTATGAAACACAAACAATATTAACAAATAAAAATTAAGATTATGGAAATCAACCTGCAAAAATTAGGTTCACAAGCAATTGAAAGCACTACTGATGGTAAGAAAATGCGTCTTTCTGAAAACGCTCAAAGCATGGTATTTCAGTTGTTTACTAAGAATGTGTACTCTAATCCAATTGGAACAGTAGTACGTGAAATCACATCCAATTGCTTTGATAGCCACGTTGAAGCAAAGGTGAAAGCACCTGTTATTATCAGAAAAACTGTTGATAAACAAACCAATACCATATATATATCATTCATTGATTATGGTGTGGGTATGTCACCTGACCGTGTAGAGAATATATATGGTGTATACTTTGAATCAACTAAACGTGTTGATAATACACAAATAGGTGGATTTGGAATTGGTGGAAAAACTCCCCTTGCCTACAAACGTTCAACTGGAATGGGCGAAGGTGAATATGACAATAGTTTTTATGTCATTACTAATTTCGATGGAATATGCTATTATTATCTTATCTATGAAGGTGCTGATACTCCGGTTATTTCTTTACTCCATTCAGAACCAACCATTGAGCATAATGGAACGGAAGTACGTATACCAATCTTATCGAAAGATATTAATACTTTTGCTAATGAAATGGCTCGTCAACTCTATTACTTTGAAGATATTATCTTTGAAGGTTTTGAAGATACCTATAAAGCAAGCACATTAACAAATGATTATCAGATCATAAGAGGTAACAGTTTCTTATTTAGAGGTACTGACTATTCAAATGATATTCATATTTGTTTAGGTCGTGTTGCATATCCTATTGATTATAGTGTACTAGGATTAAGTTCAAGTGATTACAGATTGCCAATTGCGTTGAAATTAGAAGTTGGTGATATAGGTGTAACCGTTTCAAGGGAATCATTGGATTATTCAGAAGCAACAATCAAATTATTGAAAAGTAAACTGATTATTGCCAAAGCAGAAATCATTGAGCTAATTAGTAAACAGTATGAAAACATAGTAACACTTGAAGATTATTTTTCAGTTAAAAATGATTTTGGTCAATTGAAATTCAATAATGGTACAACAATGTACGTGGGAAATCTTATCAAGAAATCTGATATTGATTTTTCAAATTTCAAATATTCATTTACTAAATTTCCTAACGATCAACAACTTTTTAACTTTTTCTTTGATGTTAAAATTTATGGTAAAAAACCATCAAGAAGTCGTTATAGCAAACATTCTAGTTTTGAGGGTGGTTATTCTGAATTGAAATCCAAAACTAATTTATATTCAATTGAAGGTGTATTTAATCGTAAAGTACTCAAACAAGCATATTTGAAATCTAAACATGATACTTATTACATTATCAGTAAGAGGAATATTGTTGATAATTCTGTTAAAAGCGAAATATGTGAATTATTCAATGTACATATAACTGATATGTCTATATTAAATAGTGATGGTACTATAACAATAAATCCTTATGTCAATACTTTATTTGATATGCAGGATGAATATTTTACCATTGTACAAAAATATGCAAAGGATTATGATGATCTGGAAGTACCGGATGATTTTGTTGTAAGTAGAAAAAAACGTGATTGCCTTTCAGATGAAATACGTAAATCCACCATTCCAATTAAAATTGTAAATCATTATCAAAAATATAGGGTTGTTTTGGACTTATTACTAAAACATGAAATGCCAATCTTTTATGGTACAAAAGAAAATGAATATGAATTATCAACTGCCAGTAATTTATATGATTTACTTTTTGATAAAAAACATCGTGTTACAGGTGTTAATTATTCGGGTAATAATTTTAACTATCACAACAGATCAAATAGTGGTAATACAAAAGGTTCTATAATGTTCATTCTATTATCTGCAAGTAATATCAAGTATATGAAGTATTGCAAAAATGCTTATCATATTGATCAATTTTATTTAAAAATGCTTTATCGTAAAGAAGATTTTGTACAACAATATTTTCAGACCTATAACATCATAGAAAAATATAACAGTCTTGATGATTTATATAAATATGAAGATTTTGTTAAAGTTAATGCTAAATTAGGTTTGAAGATCAAAAGGATGAATCGATTGATCAATGCAATTCCGGAAAAAGCAAAAGATAATAATATTGGAAATTACAGATTACAATTATCAAAATTCTTTAACATCAAAGAAACTGTACTTGATAAAGATCAGCAAATTATTTTAGATACAATAAATGAATTAAAAACGTTTCGGAAAAATAACGCTGATATTTTAAGTTATATTAATATGCCTTATAGAGCAGTTTCTATAAGTGATGCTTTGGCTGACATATTGAAAAAAGTTTTAATATTTTAAATAAAAAAGATGGTGACTAAAAATAATTTCAATTTAGTCGCCATCTTTTGTAACCTTTTCAAAACTCGTTACGTATAAGTATTATAAGTACAAACATTTAAATTTAATATTATGACAAACATTAACGGAAACAAAATTGGAAACGTGGTAAACCTTTCAATTAATGGTAAACTCCACAAAAAAGTTTGCTCCACTCCACTAGAAGCCAACGAATTTTATCAGTTAATTCGGAAAGCAAAGGCTGATCCTACTGATGAAAACATTAAAGCTGTTCGTCTTTATATGAACGAGAGAACACGTACTGCAATGCTTGCAGGTTTGGAATGCGATTTTGAAACAGGTGAGGTTTTCCTTGCAGGTTTCAATACTCCAATTCCTGATGTACTTGTTGAAGTGGTTAAAGATTACCATGAAAATGGCTACCCAATGGATGCCATTATCAACTTCTGGAAACTTCTTATGATCAATCCTGATGTAAGAGTTCGTACAAGTCTATTTGACTTCATTACAACCCATGATTTTTCTTTGACCGACAAAGGTTACATGGTCGTTTACAAAGCCGTTTATCGTCAAAACAATGATGTTAATTCTGACAATGTAGATATCGATTCATTGTTTGCAGAATTTATTACCAATCAGTATCTTTTGGTGAAGAAAGGTAAAAAATCACCAAAGAATTACGAAATTGTGAAATTGACTGATGGTACATTGAAAGCTGTCAAAAATGACCATGAAATTACAGCTGAACGGTTGGGCAATTTGTATAATCTTTACCAAATTGTTATTAATAACAAAGTTGAAACAGATGTGAATGTCGATGTAAAAATGCCATTGTACACTGATATGCACACACGAAAAATGCAAATTCAACTTGGTGTGCCTGTTGTCATGGATAGGAAAAATTGTGATTCTGACCCTGCTGTTGATTGTTCTTACGGTCTCCATGTTGGCGCAACCAACTACGTTGAACACTTTGCAGGAAGTACAAGTGTCATTTTACCTTGTTTGGTGAATCCTGCAAACGTGGTGGCTGTTCCTAATTATGATCATTCCAAAATGCGTGTGACTGAATATTTTCCTTTCGCTTATGCAACATATGAAAACGGCAAAATCGATATTGTTGAACAGAAATACTTTGAAGATGATTATTGCCAGTATGAACACAAAGAAGTTGAAAAACTGATTGCCAAAGTAAAGAAAAATGAAAAGCCAATTGAAAAGGCTAAAAATGCTGAGGATGAATTAAGACCAATGAGCGAATTGCTTAAAATCTTAGAAACGAGAATGTTCGATCTCGATGCTTAATATGTTTGTGCTGAAACTGAAAACTCCTGATAATTATTCAGGAGTTTTCTTTTTATATGTAACCTTTTAATATAACATAACGTATAAGTAATTGTAATCAAAGTATAATTAAAATGAAGTCATTACAAACATCAAAAGAATTTAAAAGGGAATACCGTGATTTATTAAATAATAATAAATCTTTAGATGCCCATATTAATATCCGTCTCAAAGAATTGACAAATGAATACCCTAATGCTGTCATATTTAGTACTGGAAATATAAATCATACAGCAGAAGCATTAATAGGTAAAATGTCCTTAAAGGGCTTGGAATTCATTCACATCGAATGCAAATTACAATACATAGAAGCAATTGAAGCTTATCGTGATTCCAAAGCAAGATACATTCAAGGTAAACTTTTTAATTAAAATGAAATGAATATAATAGTATCTGATAACCAACTTTGTTCAATAAAAAATAATGTTGAGAAACTATTAATGTGTGATGATCATTTATTTATTATTGTCGAGTTGAAAACTGAAATAAAATCAATTAAAGGCTTTTTTGGGAAATTAACAAATCAAGAAGTAATTACCAATGTAAAAATGTTGGGATATAATTTCAAAGGAAAATTCGTTGGTTTTATTGATGAATCTGAAATGGATATGATTTTATCTATATATGATTTTTATCAACTTAGAAATAATTGGCTTGCATTTAAAGAACAGCTTAAAGCATTTGGATTTATAGTGAAAAAAATAACTTCTTAAATAAAACAATCATGGAAAAAGAATTAGAAAAACACGAATCATACGGACTAATAAATTTTAGTCGTATTAATGGTCATGCAAGATTCTACGGTAGTGAATTGGAACAGGAGAATTATATAGAAATGAAGGTATATCATTCCGAAGTAGAAAAGGACTTATCAAAACAATGGTTTTATACCGATGGTCGTATACCAATCATTAAATTAAGAATGTCTTCTGGACAATTTTCTGAAATGATTACAACAATGAATATTGGTGATGGTGTACCATGTACCATTGAATCTATTGAAGGAAAAGAAATGGCAAAACTTCCTATAATTGACAACCGTAAAGAGTTTATACATAGAAAATTCAAAGAACGAATGATTGAATTTGCCCAAAGATTAAAAGATAATCAAACCAAGGCAAAAGAAATTGTTAAAAAGAAAACATTAAGTAAAGATGATGTGAAAGATTTAACCAACCAATTGGAATATCTTACCTCTGAAATAACAGCCAATATTCCTTTCTTCATGGAATGCTTCCAAGAAACAATGGATGATGTTGTTCTTGAAGCAAAACTTGAAGTAGAGAACGCTATACTACATAAAATCAATGTACTAGGTATGGCTGAATTAAAGAAAGAAAAAGATAACCAAATTGAAATAAGATAAGAATTATTTTGAAATAAGATAGAAATTATCTTTACTATAGTAAAGATAAATACTAACTAATATAAAAAAAGTATTAAATTTTAACATAATTTAACCAAAATAAAATGAAAAACTCAATACACGAAGAACCATCAATGGAAAAGCAATTGGAAGGTGCATTAATGCTCGCCAAAATCAATAAACTATTATCTATTTCAGGTGAAGTTAATATTAATGATCCTAAGTGTTATGAACATAATAGTTTTACTGAAAGAATGAAAGAACAGAATCAGTTGATGAATGAAATCAAAGTCTTAGCTAAAAAATATAATACTATATGGGGACGCATACTTAAATTCCCTATGGCTGACTCTTATGCATTGTACATCATTATTGGTATGAATAAAAAAACAGTGACTGTACACTGGCTTAATTACTGTGATGGTTGGAAAGATAATAGATTAGGCGTATATGGTAAACTGGATATGGCATATGCAATGTCCACTATTCATGGCGAAGATAGACTCGAAGAATTGTTCAGTAAAAAATAATATATTTCATTTGGATATTTAATCATAATTTTTATTATATTTGTACTAATTTTAATTAAAATGAAATGTCAAAAATAATTAAAGTGTCAAAAATAATTAAAGTCGATAGTTACATGGATTGTAATTATAAATTATTTAATTCGGATATGTCTAATATTAAATGCTTTCATCCTGAAAGACCTATGTTGGATATGTCTATTACTGATAATTATACTTTTCATCCGCAATGTCCACTGGAAGACTTGAATGATATATTAAACGAAGAATATATAAAAGGTCTTCATGCAATGGATTAAATTAAAAACATAATATTATGATTAATTATTTAACAGGGGATGCTACAAATCCTCAAGGAAATGGTAACAAACTGATTCCGCATATAGTCAATGATAAAGGCGGATGGGGGGCGGGTTTTGTTCTGGCTCTTAGTCGTAAATGGACTCAGCCTGAAAAAGAATATCGAAAATGGTTTAGATTTGGTCATGGTGATGGTAATCCTAAATTCGAACTTGGGAATGTACAATTTGTCTCGGTTGAAAAAGATATTATAGTAGCCAATATGATTGCTCAAACATTAGGCTATACAATTGAAGAATGTGTTGATCCTGTGACCTATATGACAGCCAATATATCTGTACCACCTATTAGATATGATGCATTAAAAAAATGCCTTGAAAAGGTTAATTCAATGGCTATTTCTATGAATGCAACTATTCATGCTCCTAGATTTGGCTCTCAATTAGCCGGGGGTTCTTGGTCTGAAATTGAGAAAATAATCAACGAAATTATAACTGTTGATGTATACATTTATGATTTACCTAAATTTTAATTAAAAAATATTATGACACCAAAAGTAGATGTGGAAACAATTATTGATTTAGTTGATGGCTTTATTAACGAAAATGGAATGTGGTTTGTCTTTATTGAGTATCTAAATGATAGAGGTTATACAACCAAAGAACTAGGATTCTCTGAATAATTATACATTTATAATGAATATTTATTCAATAATATTTCAACAAGTTGATCGTGCTCTACAACCCAATAATATTAATACTTACAGAAGAAATTAAAAAACAGTATTTCTATGAATATTTATGCAAAATTAATAAAAAAATATAATTATGAAGCAATCTGAAAGAGAAGAAATAGTGGCGGAAGCCTATTATAAATGGAAAAAATTTGAATTAGCTAGATGCCGGGGTAAACAATTAATTCATCCTGATCATATTGTTAGTCAACTATTGCCATTTCCAATTCCTACTTGGCAGCAATTTACTGAGACTAAATTATTTAAAGACCTTCCTAATTTAGGAACAATCAAAAGATCAAAAGGAAATGTTGTATTTCTCGATGATGATTATTTTCCTATCATTGATGATGATATTGAACTAGAACCTGATCTTGAAATAATTGATAATGACGATGATGTTCTGGATTCTGAAGTTAAAAATGAATTCGATTTTAATGATGAAAATCTTATTTAAAATGTATGCTTAAATATCATCATATAATTGAATGTAATAGCCCAATAAACATTGGTCAGATGAAGACAAAAATAACGAATTCTTAATATTAAATTAATACCAATGTCTAGATATAATAGTACCATTGTACGACTATCACCAATGTACAATAACAAAAATAATTCTTATTTAAAAATTAAAACATGTTTGATAATTCAAATTTAATATACATTGACTTTAATCTACCTAACCATGAATCTGAACTCTGTGATGCTGAAGAAGCAATTGAAAAAATAAAAAATATTGTAATCAAAATTACTGTTACCAACACTATAACAGATAAACTACATAACTACTATTATGAAGAAGTTATTAGAATCTTAGACTATGTGGGCAAACTATCTATGCCTGCTTCTAAACTTAACGATGATATAGAAAGAATGTACAGGCTTAAATTCCCTAAGTCCCCTAAACTAGCCAAACAACTCTGGCTTGATCATTATGGTCTTATCCATCGCCCTTATAACTTAATTAAAAATAGATGCTTTAGAATCCTTGATGAACTGGATAATTCATACATACTTAAGTTCGGTAAAGTTCCACCTAATTGGAAAATTTAATAATGTCCATTTAGGTGTTACTATTTATTATCACCATTGTACGGTTAATTAATGTACATGAAAGTGTACAAGTAAGTATATAAGAAAAGATAATATACACTGCGTATACCATTGTACATGAAGTAATACTTTAACTGATTATATCTAATGTACAAGTAACCATTCAGTTATCATCAATGTACGACTATTCATTCACTTATCAATGTACAACTATCCCCCTTTAGTGGATCGTTTACTTATGGACATAAACAATATTTGCCAAGACTATAAATATAATGTCCAATATTTTTACGATCCTAATTAATCTGTCCAGATATAATATCACCATTGTACGGTTACTTAATGTACATGAAGTAATACTTTAGGTAAACATTGCTAATGTACTAATAACTATTTAGTTATCATTAATGTACGATTACACTTCCCCTTTAGTGGATCGCCTATTCATGGACAATTATTTTCTTTTGCCCTTGGGCAATTAATTTATATTGTCCAGCATTTAGCGATCCTGCCAAAGGCAGATTGTACAGATTAACTAATGTACAGATTAACTAATGTACTGATTAACTAATGTACGATACATATTGTCCAGCATTTCTATTTTATTTAATGTCCGATATATTGTACGTTTTATTTAATATTGCTTTTTATAAAAAATTATAAAATCGATTTCTATAAAAAAAATTCTGACCGAAGATTCTGTGCGTGGGGCATACATTATTGCCCTTTTGGTGATAATTCTCTTATTATCGTAACATTTTGATATCACTTTGATATCATTCTAATATCATTTTGTTATTAACCCGATATTAGAATGATATTCAACATCATATAAATAACTGAAAATCAATTGTAATATTAAATATTCGATTTATGGTAGAATTTTCAAGCCTAAGAAATTAAAGTACCATTAAAGTACAGTTATAGTACACATAAAAAACTCCTGAAACCCTTGCTGTTATTACCTTTGCGGTTATGTCTCTGAGCGTGAGCCATTTAGTATTACCATTAAAAGGTAAACTTTACTGATGAAATATTCAATAGCATTTGCCATGAATTGTTTTTCATCGTTTATCTTTTTCTCTTTTTCGGCTAACTGTACTTCATTAACATTTACAAAGCCAGATTCTTTTAATTTATCTACTTTGCTCCAGTAGTCATTATTATGTTTTATTGTATTCTTGGCTTCTGCCAATAATAGATTTACTTCATTATTAAATTCATAATGAATTTTCTTTACGAGTTCGGTATTTGTTTTCATTTATTTTTTTGTATATGATATTCAAGCCATTTAATTCTAATTTTAATTTGATATGGTATCCAATAATATTGCCTATTTCTACGTTTATAGCTATATCCAAGACCCTTTTGATACCATTTAGGACGATTGTGATGAATATATTTAAGCAAAACAGCTACTTCACTTGCATTTATTAATTTATTATTATATAAGCTATTAGCCCAAGCGCATAATCCAGCTATAAAAAATTCTTTATGTTCAAGCATTACTATTAATAATTCTTTAATTGTTCTCATTTAATTATTATATTTAATTGACATTTCTGCTTCTTCATAAGTTTCAAATAAATCTTCTTCATACAAATCATCACCTGAATTTTCCAATGTATATTGGAGATCAACTTCATTATTATCTAATATTATAATATCTATACGACTAATCAAGTCTTTATTTATTACCTTTTTTATTAATTTGCTTTTAGAAATAGTACCTTTGCCATGACACATAGAACATTCAACTGTTTTATGACCTTCAAAAGTAAATAGTTCTCCGTGTCCTTCACAAACAGTACAAGGAACTTGAATAAAAACTAATTCATTTTTTAAATAAAAGACAGTTTTTCCAATTTCGTGTTTATAATCTATAATCATATTAATTAAATTTTTATAATACTATCTTCAGGAATAATAGCTGTTTTATTATCTTTCCTAATTGTTTTTTGTTTAGTTAATCTTCTACCGCCATAGATAACAACAGGCAAATAATCATTAGAATATCTTTTACACGCAGTAATTTTATCAATTACAATAGTAGATTTTTTACTTGAGATAATATCTCCAATTGAAAACAAAGCATTAGAAACAGCATATTCATTTTCTATTTCACTTAATTGATGAACTAATGCTGATCTTTTATTTTCGAATTCTATTTTTTCCATTTTATTCATCTTCTATAATAATAATAAATATTTCACCAAGAATAGATAATATACACCATATAACAAAAAAGCCTATTCTGTTGCCTACAGTTGTTACGGATGCCCAATTGATATTCCATGATAAGAAAGAACCGATTAGGTATAGTACTATGCCTATAATAATAGGTGTTAAGATCATTTTAAGTATTTTCATATTGCTTATACGTTATTCTAAAGTAAAATGTTACAATTATTCAATTATTTCATTTATAATTATCTGATTGGATACTATCGTTTTTTGTCTTAAATTATCCCACATACCTTCATTTACATATGCACCTTTGGGAATGGTACACTTGACCAATATTTTACCATCATTATTTTTATTTAAAAAATTACTACTTCACCTAAATCTGTAAAAGAATGAATTCCAAATTCAAATTTAAATGCTTCTTTAAAATTTAGACATTGAAATACATATTTCAAATCAACAACAGTTTCAACATAAAAAATAATTTTCTCAATAGGTACTTCAACTAATTTATTAAATAAATAATAAAAATTCATATATGGACTAATAACTCTGTTTTCATCTAGTTTATAGACTACTTTATAAACAGTAATGTCTTTATCTGTTATAACTAACTCTTTGGTTTTAGAATAGTGACACATATTGTAAAATTTATTATTATTATTTCTCCCTGTAGTTTTTAATTGTATCATTGAGCCAAGCTAATCTAGGTTCAACTAAGCCTATTTTCCAATAATAAGCATCTTTTTTATATAAAGGATCAAAATGTTTTCCTTTTCTAGGTCTATGTGTATTAATATACCTAAACAGTATATGATGATCTTCATCTGTTATTGATAAACATGTGATTTCATTGCATAAACCTATTTTAAAACCCACATAAGATAATTCAGTTTTATCTCTAATTTGATCTCTTAATTCAATCAATAATTCTTTGGTTTTGTATTTAGTTTTCATTTTATCTACTTATAGTTTTTAATTATATTCCTATTAGTAATATCTATTAATAAACTGATTTATTTTAGTTTTTGCTAGTTCATCAATCAGATTTTTATATATAATTTCTTTAATAATAATCATATCGGAGACGATTGTTTGTTTTGCATTAACAGTAGGATTATCCCAAAAGCCTCTTATTATAAATGAACCTTTAGGAATAACACATTTAGCTATAACATCATTATTAGCATTAATTATTTTTTCAGCAGTCCTCCTTGATAGAAAAGAATGAAAGCCGAGTTGAAATTGATACCAATCGCCTTTAATCCTTCTATTAAAAATAGGATTATACTTAGGATTATACTTAGTACATGTCCATAATATTCTTTCTTTATTGACAGTATATAAAATATTTAACTTATATTCAAATTTCCGAAAACTTGATTTTAATATATAATTTTTATCATACAAACCAGTGATGGATAATTTTTTATAAACTATAATATCTTTATCAGTCTTGACTAGTTGATTTGTTTTAGAAAATTGGCACATATGGTAGTATTTAATTATTAATGATTATACGTTATGAAATAAGAAAAGGTTACAAAAATAGATTATTATTTTATTGGAGTTGATAAATCATCTGTTGATACGATATAATAAAATTCACAAGCATTTCCATAAACATATCGATTTTCTCCAATTCCGCCTAAAATTTTATTATTTTTAATTAAGAAATCAACACCATATTCACTTCCAAAGCATTTGCTTATAACTAAATGTTTATAAGAATTATTATCAATAGTTATTGTATTATTTATATTTTTCAATTCAAATCCTAAAATTAATGGACAGGGTTCTCCATTTTTAATTAAACATCCATATTGAATTAAATAATAATTGTTTTTATAGTGAACAATATTTGAATCAGTAGGTTTAGAATATATAACAATAAATTTACATTTAATTGAATCTTCAACGATAATTTGCTTTAAAAATCCAAATGAATTATTATATATTTCATCATAGTTTAGATTAATTTTTGGACTTGATTTACAGCCAAAGCAAATAAATATTACGGCTATTATAAAAAGATATTTTGTTTTCATAATCATTTTTTAAATTGTTCTGCATAGATATTCATTGCTTCAATGGCAGCAGATTTAGAAATATATTCACCAACATCGTCAATAAATCTATAAATGGGAATTTCCGTTAATAATGATAATATTTCTTCTGGTGATTTAATCGGTTTCGGTATTGATTCAGGTTCTACGTAAGGTTCAAAATCGGATGATTTAAAAAAATCTCCAGAATCATCATATTCTTCATCACTTAAAATAAAACAATTTTTGTACATATCATGTACTTTAATAACGTATAAATATGGATTTTTACTGTTTTTAACATTATTCCAAAATATAGAATTGTCTAAATCGCAAAATCCTCTTGATTTTGAATGAGGAACTACCTTCATTCCACTTTTAACGTCACACTTTTTCATATTAAAAAATTTTTAATTCGGAACGATAATTAAAACCTTGAATAAACACAGTAGAAATTATATTATTATTTTCAACAATAATTTTATTAAGTTGACTATTATGATATATTTCAAAACCATTATTACAATTTTCGCATATTAATTTTTCACTTTCTTTTCTAGAAAATATATTACGTTTTTTATTGTCATGAAACGATACTAATTCATTTCCGCAATCAGGACATATATTATGATTATAACAATTCACAAGAAATTTTTTTTCTTCTTGTTTCGCCCAATAATCATTATCAATTGCTTTAAGTTTGTCAACTATTTCTTGTTTTATCATAATTTATAAATTATTCTTTATTTTTAGGTAATAAATTTCTTATATCAAAAATCAATCTATCTGCTTCATCAATAATCTCCCTTTGACTTTTCGTTTCAATTCTTACGTTTTCAATTGGATTTATTTTAGCGAAAGATATTAAATTGGATGTTAATTCAAGCAATTTGTTATATAAATGATTTAAATTATCATTATCATTAATTTTAGGTAGCAATGGTTTTTCTTCTTTATACATCCAAAATGTAACTTCTTTTGTTACTATCATATTGATATCTAGTATTGTAAAGTCTTGTAAGTCCCAATTTCCTTCAAGAACATATTTATTATTGGTTAGCCATAATCTTTTATTAGGAAGAGGTTTTATGTCTGCACTTATCCAAGTTTTTTCAATTACTTCTACATAAGGTTCAAAATCGGATGCATTATAATTATTTCCAAATGAAGTTATAGATGATATTTGATCACATAATAACCAAACATCATTTCATTTATTTACAACAAAAAGATATGGTTGTTTATTTCTTCTTGCATTTTTCCATAATTGACAATCATCTAAATTACAAGAATTTAGGACTGTTTTCGAATGTGGAACTACTTTCATTCCAATTTTTACATCATTATCTTTCATTTTATTAAATTTAAACTATTAAAATCTTCAATAAGTCTTTCATGAAAAGTTTTTTCGCTATCATCATCAGAAAGTAAGTAATCAATACGTTGTAAATAAATTCTAGCTTTTTCTATTATAATTATAGCCTTTTTGAATTCAATAATTGTTTCTTCATTGAAATTATATTTATTATTTATAACATTAGAATTTATAATTTCGATAGCATCATTCCATTCAAATCTGCTTTGCAAATAATCAAATCTTCCTCCTGACATACTATTTTTTTTTTATGTTAATTTAAATAATAAATTTCATAAAAGTCTTTGAACTGTTTACCAGCATACTCTGATAATTCTCTTGTTCTAAAACATAGCCGAGAGCCAATATACGTACTCGCAAGCGTAGCACCGCTAAGCGTATAACAATAATCGAGACCCGCAGACGCACCTTTACAATCTCCGCCATATTTTTCGATAGAAAAATATGGAAAGTATTTATATTCGTAGAAGTTATTCCAGTCAGGTTTCCAACCTTCATTCAAGGCTTCTACGATAATGAATAGTTTATATAAATTAATTATATAATTATTTATTGTGCTGATGGTACATTGAGTAAGATATTCATCAATCAATGTTGATTTACCATTACATAAAATTTCAAATGCATCCTCAAATGATTTAACACGTTCTTTAATGTCTTTTTTTGACTCAATTGATTTTTTCACTAAATCTACTAATTCTTGTGGAAGTTCCACTTCTTGTCCATCGATTTTAGTTGAATTTTTCATTTTATTTTAATTAATAATATTTAATTCTATTTCCTTTACTCCTGATTCGAAAGTAACTTCTGGAAATAAGTTACTATCTAATTTTATAGAATGATAAAGATAGTTTAAATCTTTTAGCATCCATATTCCTTCAAAAATTTTTATGTTATTTTTTATTACAGGCTTTTCATCATAAAGCCATAATTCTCCGTTTTCATCTCTTGCAATGTAATGTTTTTTCATTTTATTTTAATATTACTACTTATACGTAACTGTTGTTAAAAATGTTACAAAAATTATGATTATTTAGTAAAATTCACAGAATTAATATTAAACACTCTTTCAATTGAATCATCGCTATGAATGACATCGTACCATAATCTATCACCTTCTCCTAACGGTAGATGTTCAATTATTTCTTTGCAATTATATCCAACACTTCTTTCTTGGAATTGGTCATTATTATTGTAATCAATATACCAATTAAAAATTATTCTTTGAATTTTCATTTATATGTTAGTTATTATATCACAAATTAAATTAGTAATTTCTTCGACAAGTAATACAAATTTCATAAAATAATTTGCTTTGTTTTCATCATTGATAAACCAAATTATTTTATTTTGAAAGTGACCTAATTCGTGCCCAATTGTTTCTCTAATGTTATCAACATCCCAATGATTAATATCAATTAAAATATAAAGTTCATTAGGATTTTTAGTTACAAATGCATGTTCTTTATCCGGAAAATAAGCATTTTCTAATTCTTTTTCATTAGTAAAAAGAGCAGCATATTCAGCAGGATTATCATAAATAAATATTGGTAATTTAATCTGTTCAATATAAAGTTTTTCCATTTTAAATTGTATTATCTTCTCCACCAAATCTAGTGTGAGGTATTAGTTTTTCTATTTTACTGAATATTTCTCTATATTCTTCTAATGTTTCCATATTTTCCTTATAGTGTGATGGTTTTAAATCATCAATTAAAGTATTAATACGACTGTTCCATTTAGTAAAATGAAATTCAATAGCATATTCACCACCAAGAATACATTTATCATTACTACATTTAACGTAACTTTTATCAATAAGTAAACCATCTGAACCGCAAAAAGGACACGGCAAAAGTTTAGGTTCTAATATTATTTGTTTATCCCATGCGTATGGTGCTGGCATATCACCAATTCCATCAGTCATATCTCGACCATTGTTAAATCCGTTTAGTTTATTATTTTCGTTCATTTTAATATATTTTTAATATTTCATCTAATCAATTTTCAATTATTTCCGGTAAAGTATTACAATTATCTATTATTACTTTTTCAACAATTATGATTTTCTCACTTGCATAAGAATCATAATTACTAAAATATTTTCCATCATAATATAAAGCACCAGCAGGAATTATACATTTATATATAACATATTCAGTAATATCAGTATTTGATAGTAAAGTTATTGCAGTCGGTATGTTTTTAAATGAATGAAATCCTCTGTTTATAACGGATTCAAACAAATTTTTTAATTTATCTTTCTCCCATTTAAGTCTAATAAATGGTATTTTATATAATCTACCAATTTTATATCTTTTAAATCTATATGGTGATACTAGAGTTTTATTATCACTTGATAATTGAAATATTTTATAACAATCAATATTTATTTCAGCTATATTAGGTTGTTGAAATTGATTTCTAATTTCTAAGCACATAATAATTAAAATTTAATATTATAAATCCGTTATTGATGCAGAACTATCACCATCATCATAACATTTTCTTTTTTCTTCAAAATTCAGTTTTTCTAAACGTTCTTCTTCTAACCACAAAGCTTCTTGATATTCAAGTTCTGCTTCATGAAGTAACATTTTTTGTTGTTCACGCCATTCTTGTTCTTCTTCTTGTTGACGTAATGATTCTAATTCTTTATTCATGAAAGTTTATTTACAATTATTTTATTAACAACATCTGCCCAAGCAGTAATAATAAGATAATACTCAACATCATTAAACATTACTGATTTTATGTTATTTATATTTTTTTAAAAAATCAATTCTTCTTTTTAATCTTCTTTTAATTTCATCAAAAATTTTAGTTACAGCGATAGGTTCACCAACATAAGCAGAATCAATAATTTGTTCCAAATCATATTCATATTTACTGATTCTATCTTCAACCCAAATTTTATTTTTGAGTTTCTTTCTTATGTATTTTATCTTATTCATAATATTAGATAAATTTATTATCAATTATTATTTTGGAGTTTTCATATTTATTATTCTACATCAAATAAACTTAGCAATAATTTTTCATCATTATTAGCTTTGAAAATATCAATTGCCTTTAATGCCAATTCTTTTGTTTTAAAATAGACAGCACCATCATTACGAAATGTGTTTGAAGATTCCATTAAATAATTTGAATCAAAAGAATAAGCAATTTTCCATTTATCCTCATGTTTATCTTTCCAATCGGGAATCCAACCGTCATTTAAATAATCAGCAACAGCAAAAAATTTATTAATTGCACATAGTTTTGTTGCAGACCTTTGTCTTAAATATCTATTACTTGAAGTGGTTATGGTGTTATACTGAAATTCTCCATAATCATTCATAGAACAAGAATTATTTCTGAAAATTTCTTCCCAACTAGGTAATGAAGTATCCTTAACTTTATCAATTAACGACTTAAATTCTTTTACTAGATCATCTGTAAGTTCAATGGTTTTACCATCAATTGTAATTTTATTCATAATTTTATTGTTCTAAATAAAAAACTTCATAAAAGTCTTTGAACTGTTCACCAGCATATTTAGCTAAATCACTTGTTTTAAAACATAGCCGAGAGCCAACATCCGTAGCCGAATAACCAGCACCGCCAGCCGTATCACAATAACCGAGACCCGCACCCGCACCTTTACAATCTCCGCCATATTTTTCGATAGAAAAATATGGAAAGTATTTATATTCGTTGAAGTTATTCCAGTCAGGTTTCCAACCTTCATTCAAGGCTTGTGTAATAATACATAGTCTATAATAATTTATTATATATTTGGGTAGATTTCCTTGTTGCATTAACATATAATAATCTTTTTCCGTTTTAGAACTTATTTTAGTTACAATATCAAATGCATTCTCAAATGATTTAACACGTTCTTTAATGTCTTTTTTTGACTCAATTGATTTTTTCACTAAGTCTACTAATTCTTGTGGAAGTTCCACTTCTTGTCCATCGATTTTAATTGAATTTTTCATTTTATTTTATTTTAATATAATATTACCATTTATACGTTACAAGTTTCAATTTTGTTACAAAGATAGTGTTAAATTTTCAGTAACCTAATTTTTATTTAAATCGTTCAATATCTTTTTAACCTCTTCTAGGCTCACTAGAGAATCGTAAAGTTCTTTGTGTTGCTTTGTACTATATAAGATATTAATGGTCTTAATTAGGCTCTCACACATGCCTATGGCTTCATTACAACTAATAGTAGCACCACTTGTTTTAACTTTTTCCATTTTAGTTGTTTTAGTTTTACTATTATTTACATTACTATAATCGAAGTTTGCAGGAAAACTAATATTATTAGGAATAGCAGTTGTTAGTGTTGAATCATTTTGTTTCTTTGTCATAAATTTTAATTAATTATTAATATATCTAATTGAACCTATAATGGAATAACTTCTTTTATTATCGGACACAACCATAACGCCATCACATCCTATAAAATCAAGAACAACTACTTTAGTTTCTTTTCTCCAATAATTCCAAAATAAAAATGAATGACATACATCTAATTTCATTTTAATTCTGTCGCCTACCTTATACCAAACATTTTCATACTGAAATTCTCTTTGAGATTGCGGGGGATTTTCTGAATAATTCATTATTTTTATTATTAAATTCTGTTTCCGTTTTCATCTAAATTAATTATATTATCGCTAAATTTAATCCAATCCACTTTCCATTGAACCGGATATTGAATATTGGGATAATCATCAGGCATTGCTAATGTCAATAATAAATATGGGTATATTGGTTCGGTTGGTTGAGGTATTGATGTACTTTGAATAACAACGGAATCAATTAACCATTTCCAATTTCCCTGACCATCCCATACCACTTCTACATAATGCATTTTATCATCATCACACCAATAAATAGAATTTGCTTCAAGACCTCTTTGTACCTGTGTACCAAAATGACCAGAAAATGCTATATGTTCTGGATTCATCATGGTTTCGAATAAGTCAATTTCAAAATAATACTCTCTTGGTGCTAATGGTTTATCGATAGGTAGTAATGGTTTATTAAAATCGCCTTTATTCATTGACACATATAACCATATCGATGCCCATGTATATTTAGGTAAAGTGCATTTAGCAAGCATTCTACCTGCTTTATATATGTCAATTCTGAATTTATTAAATGAATTACAGGCATCTGACTTATATACCCAAGGATATAAAGGTGTTCCCCAATCCTGATAATGAGCCATATAATCTGCATTATAAAATACTCGTTCATCAACTGTTAATCTATTTGCCTTAAATAATCCATCGTTACTAGGTGCTGAGATATATACTTGTCTGCCATTTAAATCATAAGGTTCTTGTGTTTTGGGTGTTAATTCAGAGAAATTGGTTATAAATTTAGTTGGTAAAGTGAATATTGGTTCACTTTTACCTTTTAATAAAGACAATGCTTTATATTTGATTGTGTTAAAAAATATATTCATTTTATTTTATTTAAAATATTATTAATAATTTTCTGTTG
>Ga0114951_10000730_pt1 | contig 44367 bp, 37 predicted proteins | sample AM7aDNAmetaG_FD_88677 | JGI IMG/M metagenome (GOLD analysis project Ga0114951, IMG submission 88677) | Freshwater microbial communities from Finland to study Microbial Dark Matter (Phase II) - AM7a DNA metaG | ecosystem: Environmental > Aquatic > Freshwater > Lake | place: Finland: Lake Alinen...
GCATGGTGATGATATTTCTGCGATTAAGAAGCGTTTGATAGAAGTCTTAAAGGGGACTATAAAAGTCACAATCTACGCCGAAGATATGATGGCGCGTGATTTTAAGGCGGTCAATATTAATGACAGGATATCCGATGTAAAGAAAATATTGCTTAAGGAGAAACTGGGCGGCATGGTGGCCGTGGATAACAGGGGCAAATTAGCGGGAATCATTACGCTTATAGGGCTTAATAAAGCGTTAAAGCGCGGATACGGCCATTCGCGGATTAAGGGATATATGTCGTATAAAGTCGTGACCGTTAAGCCTCAGGCGCCCCTATATGCGATCCATAAGATAGTCTCCGAAAAAGATATAGGTGTTATTCCTGTCGTTGAAGGCGGCGTAATCAGGGGAGTCATTAACAGGACAGATGTGCTCAGGAACGTTCATGATAGCCTGTTTCTGAAGCCGCATAGGATTAAAAAGACTTTAGTCTTGAATCTCTCAAAGAAGATCCAGGCGGTTTTACTTAAAGACGTAGTTGCGATTATGCGAAGGATTGGCCGGTTAGCTAATTCACTCGGTTTTACCGCATTCGCCGTTGGAGGGCTTGTCCGCGATCTGATCCTTGGCGTAGAGAACCTGGACCTCGATGTAGTGATAGAGGGCGATGCTATAAAATTGGGGCATCTTCTCGCGGGAGAATTGAACGCGTCTATAGTTGTGCATAAAAAGTTCGGCACATGTTCGGTTATAACGAAAGACAAATTTAAGATTGATATTGCCACTGCGCGCAAAGAGATTTATGAAAAACCGGCGGCCTTGCCTACAGTGGAGTTCAGTTCGCTCAAAGACGATCTGATAAGACGTGATTTTACGATAAATGCAATGGCCATAAGCATCAACCGTTCCAGTTTTGGGCGGCTTATAGATTTCTTCAATGGTAAACGAGATCTCTCTCGCGGCCGTATAAAGGTGCTGCATGATGGATCTTTTATTGATGATCCGACCCGGGTATTTCGTGCCGTACGTTTCGAGTCGCGATTAGGGTTTGTTATAGACCATCATACGGAAGAGTTGATAAAGAACGCCATAGACCGGTCTATATTCGATAAGGTTGAACCGCAGAGGACAAGGGATGAGCTGATCCTGATATTGCAGGAGGCATTTCCGCTTAGATCTCTTAAGCGTATGGCTGAGCTGGAGGAGCTGAGATTTATTCATAGTGCCATAAGGCTCGATAGCGATTCTATAAGATTATATAATTCAGTGGATGAGGTTTTCTCATCTTATGAACGTTCATCTTACAGGAAAAGGGCCATCGACAAGTGGATTATATATCTGATGGCTCTTTTTGAAGACTTGACTTATAGCCAGGTTTGGGCTATATGTAATAGATTCGTCTTCAGGGGTTCCGATAGCGCAAGATTACTATCATGTAAGAAGAGGTCCAATGCAGTCATACGGTTATTGGGCTCGAAAAGCGATATAGCGCCGAGTGAGATATACAGACTTCTTGAACCGCTTTCGCTCGAAGTGGTACTGTTCATCATGTCTAAGGCATATGTGTTGAATTCAGGGGTTCGGGCGTCTATCGTCACTTCTCGTATTAAAGCTTTTCTTGCCAGATATAACGGCATGAGGACCGCTATCCGAGGCGATGATCTAAAGGCGATGGGCCTTAAGAGCGGCCCGGTGTTTAAGAAGATTCTCGATAAAGTTTTATATGGGAAGATAGACGGAAAACTAAAAAACAAAGATAGTGAACTGGAATATGCCCATCAATTGACGGGTATATTTTTAAAAAGAAATCGGAGATGATATGAGTTCTCAAAGAGCCGGCAGAGTTCAGGAAGCCATACGGCAAGAGGTCAGTAAGATCCTACATGAAGAGATAAGAGATCCAAGGCTAGGGTTCCTTACAATAACGGGAGTTGAGCTTACAAACGATCTCAGATATGCCAGGATATATTTTAGCGTTCTTGGGGAAGACAAAAAAAAGAGGCTTGCCCTTAAAGGGTTAAATAGCGCTAAAGGTCACATAAGAGGCCTTATCGGAGATAGAATAAAACTAAGGTACGTTCCTGATATCGAATTTAAGATAGACGAAACGCTTGCCAGGACACAGCACATATACGATTTATTTGAGAAGATAAAGAAAGAGAGGGAAGAAGATGCAGGAAGTAATAGCGGCGATAAAAAAACATAAGAAGTTCCTCATCAGCGCGCACGTGAATCCGGAAGGCGATTCTCTGTGCAGTCAGCTTGCCATGAAAGAAATGCTTAAAGCTATCGACAAAGAAGTCTATATCGTGAATAACGATACCCCTCCCGATCACTACAAATTTTTACCCGGAATAAGCGCCATATCTACGGATCTCACTAAAAAGATGGATTTCGATGCCGCCGTGATACTGGATTGTCCCACCATGAAAAGAATCGGTGCTGTGGCCGGCCTTATAGGAAAAGATAAGATGATTATAAATATAGATCACCACATCTCGAGCGAAAAATACGGAGATGTAAATTGGGTTGATGCCAATGCCAGCTCCGCCGGAGAGATGGTCTACAAGTTATTTAAGGCCATGGATGTTCCTCTTACGAAAGAGACGGCACTGCTTATTTACATAGCTATATTGACAGATACGGGCTCTTTTAATTATGAAAATACTTCATCGATAACTCATGAAATAGCGGGCGATCTTTTAGGTTACGGATTGGAGCCTGGCCTTGTATCAGAAAGCGTGTATGAGCGTAGAACGCTGACCGATATTAAATTATTGGGACTTGTGTTATCGACTTTAAAGGTGAGTAAGTCGGGCGAGGTAGCATATCTGGAAATAACTAAGAAGATGCTTACAGAGACGGGCGCAGATATTAATAAGAGCGAAGGTTTTATTAATTATGCCCGATCTATTGACGGAATTAAGGTAGCGGTTTTATTTAAAGAGGATTCGAAGAATCATAACAGAGTTAATGTCAGTTTTCGGTCTAAGGCCGGCGTAGATGTCAATAAGATCGCTTCGTCATTTGGCGGCGGCGGGCATGTAAAAGCATCCGGATGCGTCTTAGAGGGCGCATTGGCCGATGTGGAAGCCAGAGTAATTACGGAGATAGAAGAGTCGTTTAAGAAGAAATAATTCGATGCGTGCTATGCATGTCTTATCTATGAATGGAATATTGATCGTAAATAAACCTCAGGGAATGACGAGCCACGACGTGGTCGATGTCGTGCGTAGATTATATGGGACTAAAAAAGTAGGCCATGCGGGAACGCTCGATCCTATGGCCACCGGCGTATTGGTCATCCTCGTTGGGAAAGCCACAAAATTATCCGACAGTCTGATTGCCTCTGAGAAGGAATATGACGCGACATTGACCCTTGGCGCCAGATCTTCTACGGCGGATGCATGGGGCAGATTAGAGATCTCGGGCAATCGAGTTGATTTTACCGATGACGAAATTCGGGCCATATTCAGCCGATTTATAGGCGAAATAGAACAGACTCCACCTGACTATTCAGCAAAGAAGATTAATGGGGAGAAGATGTATAATCTGGCGCGAAGAGGCAAGGCTATTAATGCCAAGCCGCAGAAGATTTTTATCAAGGACATCTCGATATCGAATATAAGCCTGCCCGATGTATCATTCAAGCTAGTCTGTTCTAAGGGAACTTACGTAAGGCAGATCTGCGCCGATATAGGCGACTTTCTAAATTGCGGCGGATATCTCTCAAGATTAAACCGAACTCGTTCCGGAGCTTTTACTTTGGAGCAGGCAAACTCACTGGAAGAGCTAAAAAAAATGAACACCACTCAGATAGAAGAAAGACTTCTGCGGGTATGAAGGTTATCTACGGCCTGCGCGGTTTTAAGCGGCCCGGCGAAGGCACTGTGCTTGCCATAGGTGTATTCGACGGGGTACATATAGGGCACAGGAAAATTATAGAGTATGCCGTAAAAAGAGCCGGGAGGCGCGGGTTAAAGAGCGTCGTCCTGACATTTGATCCCCATCCGACTAAGATATTGCATCCGAAACTGAGAGCCCAGAGCCTTATTTCACTGGATCATAGGATAAGATTGATAGAAGCTCTCGGCGTAGATATTCTGGTAGTGCTTGATTTCAGTAGAGCGCTGGCCGAAATCAGTCCGGAAGATTTTGCGCGCAGGATCCTGGTAGGAAAATTCGGAGCAAAAGAAGTATGCGTAGGCGATAACTTCTATTTCGGAAGAGGCGGACATACGGACGCCGAAGGACTTAAAGAGCTTGGAATGGAGTGCGGATTTAGGGTCAACATAGCTAAGTCCATTAAAGTGGGCCGTGGCATCGTTAGTTCAAGCCTGGTTAGAAAATTGATAACTTCAGGGGAGATTAAAAAGGCATCGAGACTACTAAATAGAAGAGTATCGGTGCTCGGAACAGTGGTGGAAGGTGTAGGTTTAGCGCGGGAACTGGGATATCCTACAGCCAATCTCAATCCGCATCATGAAGTAATACCACCGAGCGGCGTTTATGCCGTATTTGTAAAATTTCATGGTAGGTTATATAAAGGCGTCCTAAATATAGGCCTAAGACCCACATTCTACGCCCCCAGAGACAGAGAACCGGCTATAGAGGTCCATATATTCGATTTCAAAAGTAATATATATGGCCATAACTTAGAGGTATCTTTCGTTAAGAAGATAAGGGATGAAATAGCTTTTGAGGATAGACATGGCCTGGTGAAACAGATTAAGGACGATGAGCGGAAGACTAGAAATATATTGAAAAACACAGATAATGCTTGACATTATGCTCATAATATAGTATAAAAAGACATGCTTTTGTGGTGGAGGAAGTGGGTTTAATTCAATAAACCCACTTTTTTTTCGCAACATTAAGCCAAAATTTCAAAAGGTTTGATATGGAACCATTAGAGATAATAGAGAAGACGGAGGAGCTGATCGCACCGTATTTGGATGAAAACGGTATCGAATTAGTCGATGTGACTTATAAGCGCGAATCCGGCGGAATGATCTTAAGACTCTTAGTGGATACGCCCAAGGGAATTCATATAGATGAGTGCGAGGCGCTTAATGTTCATGTGAGCGCTGTTTTAGACAAAGAAAGCTTTATCGATGAGTATTACGTGATAGAAGTATCTTCTCCCGGGCTCGACAGGCCCATAAAGACTGACAAGGATTTTAATCGTTCCATCGGTAAAGATCTCGAAATATTGACGTTCGGGCCTATAGACGGGCGCAAAACCCATATTGGATCTCTGATAGGAATCAGTGGGGATAAGATTGTGCTGGAGGCGGATGGTATAAGCACCGTGATACCGCGCGATAAGATAGCCGTAGCCAAGCTGCATTTAGAATTCTAAAAGAGGTGAAAGAGATGAATAATTCGGAGTTATTGAATGTATTGGAAAATATAGAGCGTGAGAAGGGCATAAATAAGGAGTTTTTATTTAAAGCAATCGAGTCTGCCATGGCGAGCGCTGCGAGGAAAGTCCTCGGCAGTAAAGACGCCGAGGTTTCCGCTGTTATAGACCGGGATACCGGCGTCCTTAAAATAATGAGCGATGGCAAAGAGATTAACAGCGCTGAGTTGGGCCGGATCTCCGCCCAGACGGCAAAACAGGTTATAATGCAGAAGATTCACGAAGCCGAGCGTGATATAGTGTATGAAGATTATCTGAAGAGGGTTGGCACGATCACGAATGGGACCGTCCACAGGTTTGAAAAAGGCGATATTATTATGGATCTCGGAAAAGCGGAGGCCATCCTGCCTAAGAGCCAGCAGTCGCCCAGAGACCGTTACAAGCAGGGTGAAAGAGTCCGTGCTTATATTCTGGAAGTTAATAAGCTATCACATGGTGCGCAGATTGTTTTATCCAGATCTGATGCAGCTTTCGTTAAGAAGTTGTTCGAGATAGAGGTGCCTGAGATAGCCGACGGGATAGTAGAGGTAAGGGCGATCGCCAGAGAGGCCGGGGAGAGGACTAAATTCGCTGTCTGGTCTAAAGATGATAAGGTAGATGCTGTGGGTGCATGTGTTGGCATGAGAGGTCAGCGCGTTAAAGATATTGTCAGAGAACTCCAGGGCGAAAGAGTCGATATCATTCGCTGGAGCGATGATCTGAAGGAGTATGTAAAAGCCGCGATAGCTCCCGCCGAGACGAGCGATATAAAGATCGATAAGGAGCATAAGAAAGTAGAGATAATGGTGGCTGACGATCAGCTATCGATAGGCATAGGTAAACATGGGCAGAATATAAGGCTAGCCTCGAAACTTGTAGGCTGGGAGATGGATATTAGGGGCAAGGAAGAGAAAGCCAAGGCGATTTTCGCAGAGAATAAAGTTGAAGCTGATGAATCTGTGAAGGGTGAAGTTGTGGAAAAGCCACGAATCAAAATTACGGATATTGGAGGCGTCGGTCCTAAAATCGAGAGGGCTTTGCTTGCGGCCGGATACGATACGGTTGAGAAAATAAAGTCCCTTACGATAGAGGATCTTACCCAGGTCGAAGGTATAGGCAAGAAGATAGCTGAGAAGATAGTTAAATCAGCGAAAGAGGCATGATGGTAAAGAAGAGCGCTGGAAAAGATGTTAAAGAGTCGAAGGCAAAGCAGGGTAAGGTTGCCATGAGGAGCGCATCTGTAAAAAGTAAAGTTAAGAATGTCGCGGGGAAGATACCCGAAAAAGAAGCCATTAGTAAGAAAAAAGTTATCCGTACTAAAACGTCGATTCCAAAGGAGGATAAGGTAAAGTCGAAAGAAGCAGAGGCTGTAATAAAGGCTGAATTAAAACCCTCCCCAAATAAGGTCGATGTAAAACCTATTTTAGAGCATGAGCCAAAGGCGGAATCCAGGCCTGAGGTCAAAGAAGTTAAAGTGGATCCTGTCATTGCGCGTCCTCAGATTGAAAAATCCGAACTCATTAAGCAGATAGAGAAGCCTAAGCCTATCGAAGAACCTAAGCCCGTTTCAGAACTACCGCAATCTCCTATAATAGAGAAGATTGTCACTGCTGAGAAAACTGTTGTCCAGGAGGCCGTTGTCGATAAGATCGAGTCGGTCGCTCCTCCGGCTAAAGTCTTGGAGTTTGACCTGCCCATATCGCTCAAAGAATTCGCGGTTAAGTTAGGCGTGAAGCCAAATGAGATTATTCTGGATCTGATGACCAGAAATATATTTGCCACGATAAATCAGAATCTTGGTGAAGAGCTTGTTGTAGGTTTATTGAAGGCAAGGGGCATAGAGTTCAGGAAGCCCATGAAGGTAGAAGAGCAGGCTTCGAGAGAACATACGGAGATGGAATCAAAACAGGATATTAAGCATATAGCTGCCCGGTCTCCTGTCGTCACATTTATGGGACATGTTGACCATGGCAAGACTAGCTTGCTTGATTTCATTCGTAAGACGCGCGTGGCAGACAAGGAGAAGGGTGGTATTACTCAGCACATAGGGGCTTATGAAGTTAATCTGAAGCACGGCTCGGTGACTTTTCTCGATACACCAGGGCATGAAGCATTTACAGCGATGAGAGCTCGCGGCGCTAATGCGACGGATATAGTGGTACTGGTCGTTGCAGCTGACGATGGGGTTATGCCTCAGACTAAAGAGGCGCTCGACCATGCCAGGGCGGCAAACGTGACTATTGTGGTCGCGCTAAATAAGTGCGATCTTCCATCTGCAAATATAGAAAAAGTCAAAGGTCAATTAAGCCAGATAGGCCTTACTCCGGAAGATTGGGGCGGCAAGACGATAGTGGTTAAGGTGTCTGCGAAGACCGGCGAGGGAGTGGATACTCTTCTGGAGATGTTGATATTAGAAGCAGAACTGTTGGAATTGAAGGCCAACCCTGAGTTAAGAGCTCGCGGCGTGGTTATAGAAGGAAAGCTTTCAGCATCTCAGGGTCCGGTGGCGACCATACTTGTGAAGAACGGAACGCTTAAGCTCGGAGATATGATTCTCACAGGGATGCATTATGGCCGTATTAAGGCAATGATGGATCATACCGGAAACCGTATTGAGATTGCGCCTCCGTCGAAGCCCGTTACGATACTCGGACTTTCAGGCGTGCCGATGTCCGGAGATGAGTTCTTCGTAGTGAAAGATGAGAAGAAGGCTAAGACGCTCTCGGTTCTTAAGCAAGACGAGGCCAGAAGCCGTAAACTTAAGATGTCACACCGTGTTACGCTCGAAGACTTCTATACAAAGATGAAAGAGGGCGTTGCGAAGGAGCTGGACATACTATTGAAGGGCGATGTTCAGGGTTCTGTGGAAGCGCTGAAGGCTTCACTCTTAGAGCTGAACACAAAAGACGTTAAGGTTACGATAATCCATGCCGATGTAGGTAATATCACAGAATCGGATGTAATGCTTGCCGTGGCATCGAATGCGATTGTGATGGGATTCAACGTTAAGGCTGATGAAGGTGCTACAATTTTGGCCGAGAAGGAAGGTATAGAGATAAAGAGATACGGAATTATCTATGAGGCCATAGAGGATGTAAGGGCCGGTATGGAAGGGTTGCTTACTCCGGTCGAAAAAGAGGTATTTGTAGGGCGGGCTACAGTGAAGCAGGTATTCAGAGTAACTAAGGCCGGAACAATTGCAGGCAGTCAAGTGGTGCGAGGTAAGATCGTTCGCACGGGAGTGGCAAAGCTTATACGTGACAAACAGGTCGTGTATGAAGGTAAGATCTCTTCCCTCAAACGGTTTAAGGACGATGTGCGCGAAGTCAATGAGGGCGTCGAGTGCGGAATAGGTTTGGCGGGACATGACGACATTAAGGTCAGCGACCTCATCGAGATTTACCAGATCGAAAAGGTCGCCCGCAGGCTGGAGGCGAGGAAGTAGATTTTTCACCCTATAGCGGTAAGGCGAATACTCGGTGGTCACCTTCCGCTTGTCGCGAATTTACATTAGGCATCGGTGTTGTCCAGATTAGCGCTCGAGGCGCCGACGCAAAAACTTGTTTTAAGATATGAATTTATGTCTGTCATTCTGAGGAGGCCTTGTTTACCCGTGTGCCGACGAAGAATCTAAAAGCGAGATTCTTCCTCGCTTCGCTCGTCAGGATGACGTAATTTGGACAGCAGTGATTAGGCATGTAAATTCGCTGTGATAAAATTACGATACCTATTGGCGGTATAGGCTTCACCATCGTAATTTTATCAACAGCGAACGAGGAAGCCGATTCCGAGTGAGCGACAAGCGTAAGGCGGCCTCGAAAGTAAACACCGCCGTAGTAAACGAAGTGAACTATTGTAAAAATCTTGTAGTGAGGGTAGATGACGAGTAAGAAACGGATACTGAGCGGGATGCGGCCGACGGGAAGGCTCCACCTGGGGCATCTTGTGGGCGCTCTCAATAATTGGGTTAAGCTGCAGGAGAGCTACCATTGTTTCTATATGATAGCCGATTGGCATGCGCTTATGAGCGAATACGAAGATACAAAGGATATTCGCACAAACTCATATGAAATGGTGAAGGATTTGATTGCTTCGGGGCTCGATCCCGAAAAGAGCGTTATATTCATACAGTCGCATGTGCCCGAACACCTTGAACTATATATGATTTTTTCTGACATTACTCCGCTTGGATGGGTCGAGAGATGCCCTACTTATAAGGAGCAGCTCCGAGAGATTAAAGGCAGAGATTTAACGACGTACGGGTTTCTAGGTTACCCCGTATTACAGGCTGCCGATATAGCGTTATATAAAGCCGATGTAGTGCCGGTGGGCGTTGATCAGTTGCCTCATCTGGAACTGACCCGCGAAATAGTACGCAGATTTAACACCATATACGGTGATAATGTATTTCCGGAACCCGCGCCGTTGATGACAAAAACGCCCAAACTATTAGGCTTAGACAACAGAAAGATGTCGAAGAGTTACGGGAATTATATCTCTCTTTCGGATGAGCCGATTGATATTGAGAAAAAAGTAGGTGGAATGATCACGGATGCCACGAGGGTCAAGCTGACGGATGTAGGTCATCCGGAAGCTTGCAATGTCTTTAGTTACTATACAATATTCTCAAGTACCGATATGGTGTCGGCTGTAAAGGATTGGTGCCAGGGCGCAAAGGCCGGCTGTACCGATTGCAAGAAGCGCCTGGCAAGGGTATTGTCTGAACACCTCGAACCATTGAGGCAAAAGAGGGTGAAGATTTCAGATCAAGACGTGAAGGATATTCTTAATGAAGGCCGGAAGAAGGCCTCTCAGGCAGCCGGCGAGACAATGGCAGTAGTTAAGTCACTCATACATTTTGCGTAAGGCCAATGACATATAAAGTAAAATTAGAAGTATTTGAGGGCCCGCTAGACCTTCTATTATACCTGATAAAGAAGGAAGAAGTTGACATCTACGATATACCCATAGCCAAGATCACAGATCAGTATCTGGAATACTTGGAGCTGATGCAGTTATTGGATCTCTCTATAGCAGGCGAATTTCTAGTAATGGCCGCGACGCTGATGCATATAAAGTCGAAACTTTTATTGCCGCCGGACGAGACGAGCGTTGAAGGTGAGGAGGAAAACGATCCCAGGGCTGAGCTGGTTAAGAGGTTACTCGAGTATAAGAAATTTAAGGAAGCTGCCGCGGAACTTGCCCAGAAAGAATCACAGCAAAAGCATTTCTTCCCGCGCGTCGGATCGGGTATTAACATTGATGAACTTCCTGCCCCGGAAGCCGAAGCTTTTGAGGCTACGCTATTTGATCTTATCACCGCGTTCACAAAGGTTCTGAGAGATATTCCGAAAGATATCTTTCATAGGATAGTAAAGGATGAGTTCACGGTATCGGAGAAGATACACGATATTTTACATATGCTTGTAGACAATAAGGCTTTAATGTTTACAGATCTGTTTAAGGCGGCGAAGAACAAGACGGAGATAATAACTATTTTTTTAGCGGTATTGGAACTTATAAAGATAAGAGAAGTCAATATAGTGCAGCATGCGCCGTTTGGTGAGATAGAGATTGTGCGCAGCAGGGAGAGCATAAAACCGAATAGTAGCACGTGAAATAGTCGTAGGGCGCCTTTTAAAGGTGGTCTGATGGCACTGTAGAAATTTGTAGAAATAAGCAGAAATGGGATGAAAATATGGACAGAGAAGAGGCTAAGAGAATAATCGAGGCATTATTGTTCGTAAGCGATAAACCAATTTCCATAGATACGATTAAAGAGATATTGAAGCATATCGAACCTCCCGAGGTTCGGGATATCATAGGTGAGCTTAATAGAGAATATGTAGCTTCCGGGAGAAGTTTCAGTATTAAGGAGATAGCGGGTGGTTTCCAGATGCTCACAGACCCGATCTATAGTCGCTGGGTAGCTATTTTGTACAAGAAAGGGTCCGACAAGCTCACGGGACCGTCGCTTGAGACGCTGGCTATCATAGCATACAAACAACCAATAACCAGGACAGACATAGAGGCCATTAGAGGTGTAAACGTCGATGGAGTATTGAAGACTCTCGAAGAGCGTAATCTCGCCAGAACTAAGGGCAGACTCGATGCACCCGGCAGGCCCATTTTATACGTAACGACAAATGAATTCCTTCAACACTTTGGGCTAAGGTCACTTGACGAATTGCCCAACCTAAAAGAGTTTCAGGAGAGCGATCTGGATTTTGTAAGAGAGGCGAACAGGTCAGAGGTTGTAAATAAAGAAACCGGAAAACTGGAGGAGAGCGTTATGCCCGTCCAGGCTGAAGGAGGGGGAGCAGATGGATCTTAAATACCTGCGAAAGAAGATAGATTCCATAGATGCCAGGATAGCAGGGCTTCTCAATGACAGAGCAAAGATTATTCTGGATGTCGGCAAGGTGAAGCGAAAATCGCGTTCTTCCATCTATGTCCCTGAAAGAGAGAAAGATGTTTACGACAAGCTTGTGGCAGAGAATAAGGGACCTATATCTGACAGTGCACTAAAGGCTATATTTCGGGAAGTTATGTCCAGCGCATTGTCGCTCGAGCATCCGATAAAGATAGCGTATCTTGGTCCGGAATTTACTTTCACACACTTGGCTAGTATGAAGAAATTTGGATCTAGTGTAGAATACATTAGTTGCGACACTATCACGGATGTATTTGCCGAGGTAGTGAAGGCCAGAGCCGACTACGGCGTCGTGCCCATAGAGAATTCCATCGATGGAGCCATCACGCATACCCAGGATATGTTTATAGAATCCGATCTTAAGATCTGCTCCGAAGTCTATCTGGAAATATCGCACAATCTATTATCCGGAGAATCGGATAGGAAGAAGATAAAGAAGGTATACTCGAAGTCTCAAGTTTTTGCACAGTGCAGGCTTTGGCTTGAGTCGAATCTTCCCGGCGTCGAGCTGGTCGAGGTTTCTAGTACATCTAAAGCTGCGGAGATAGTCTCGAGGGAGCATGGTTCTGCATGTATAGCTAGCGAACTTGCGGCTAAAAAATATAACTTAAATGTGATAGCTCCATCCATAGAAGACAGCATACATAATGTCACTCGCTTCCTTGTTATAGGGAAGATGGAGGCTAAGCCGACGAAGAGGGATAAGACTTCTATCATGTTTTCTGTAAAGGATCGCTCCGGAGCACTCCATGACATGCTTACCCCATTTAAGCGGCACGGAATTAATATGACCAAGATTGAGTCCAGGCCATCGAAGGTAAGGGCATGGGAGTATTACTTCTTCGTGGATCTGGAGGGCCATTATCATGATGTTAAAGTGGCTAAGGCTTTAAAGGAGTTAAAAAGATCATCGACATTCTTAAAGATATTAGGTTCGTATCCTATTGGAGATAGCGTTTAAGAAATGAAAGATAGAGTAAGAAAGAATATATTGAACGTCAAACAGTACGTTCCCGGCAGGCCCATAGAAGATGTCCGGAGAGAGTTTGGATTAAAAGAGATTATTAAGCTGGCTTCTAACGAGAACTGTCTCGGGCCCTCGCCTAAGGCTATAGCCGCGGTGCGGGGAAGCCTCGCCAATATGAATCGATACCCGGACTCAAATAATTATTATTTACGTAAAAGGTTAGCTAAATTTCTCAGAAGATCAGAATCGAACCTTATATTTGGTAACGGCTCCGATGAGGTAATATGCATGGCCTTAAGGGCGTTCGTCGGAGATGGTGATGAAGTCGTTATTGCTAAACCAACGTTTCTCATATATGAAATAGGTTCACAGCTTGCAGGCGCCAGAATAAAGTCCGTTTCTCTCACCCGCGATTTGAAATATGATCTGAGGGCTATGAAGAATGCGATAACGAATAAGACCAAACTCGTCTTTATCGCCAATCCGGATAACCCGACCGGCACATATGTTTCAAAGAGAGATTTGGATGAATTTTTTAATGGATTGCCTGAGAAGGTAATAGTATTTTTGGATGAGGCATATTTTGAATTTGCCGATTATTCATTCAGAGACTACCCTAACGGCCTTAATTATCTCTCTAGTCCCGGGGTGATAGTCGCCAGGTCATTCTCTAAGGCGTATGGATTGGCAGGCTTACGCATAGGTTACGGTGTCTCCAGCCCCGAGATAATAAGTTATATGGAGAGGACCAGGGAACCGTTCAACGTAAATTTATTGGCTCAGGTGGGTGCTACCGCGGCTTTAGATGATAAATCGTTTCTTAAAAAGACTCTCGCTCATGTTCAGAAGGAAAAGGAATATCTATATGCCGGTTTTCGTAAAGCGGGCTTAAACTACATTGCCAGCGCAACGAACTTTGTCTTAGTGGATGTGGGCAGGGACTGCAAAGAAGTATTTAACGCTCTCCTTAAGAAGGGCGTCATAGTGCGCGATATGAAAGCATGGGGCCTGGATACATATATTCGTGTGACGGTAGGCCAGCGGCAGGAAAATATAAAGTTCTTAAACGCTCTTAGCGGCTTATAAGGAGGGACTGTTGTGAAATGCCAAATTTCATGTCATTCTGAACGAAGCCCGAAGGGCGAAGTGAAGAATCTCTACGGTAAATAGATTCTTCGGTCGGCCGATGGCCTTCCTCAGAATGACGGAAGTTGCATTTCGTAGCAGTTCCAAAGATTAATTTATAGCATGGTTAAAAACGGGAGATTTTTAAGATGATAATAGTGATGCGTCCGGATGCAACAAAGAAACAGCTTAATCATCTTGTTGAGAAGATAAAAAAGCTTGGGTTAAAGCCGTGGATCTCGCGGGGCGTTGAGAGGACTATAGTAGGCATAATAGGTGAAGAAGATATAGTAAGGACTCAGCCTCTGGAGATCTTTCCGGGTGTCGAAAAAGTGATGCAGATATTAAAGCCATATAAGCTGGCTTCGCGTGATTTTAAGAAAGAGGGAAGTGTGGTCGATGTAGGCCAAGATGTTAAGGTGGGAGGGAAGAAGCTTGTCGTAATGGCTGGCCCATGTTCGGTGGAGGATCAGAAGCTCCTTATAAGCATTGCTAAAAAAGTTAAGGCCGCGGGCGCTACAGTTTTAAGAGGCGGAGCCTTCAAGCCAAGGACCTCTCCCTATGCCTTCCAGGGCCTGGGTGAGAAGGGGCTGAAGTATCTCGCCGAAGCCAGAAACGCTACGGGGCTTAGGGTAGTTACGGAGCTGATGGATATTCGCGACATAGACCTCGTCTGTAAATACACGGATATAATTCAGATAGGCGCGCGAAATATGCAGAACTTTAACCTTTTAAGGGAAGTCGGCAAGACGAGCAAACCGATTTTACTGAAGCGGGGGATGTCCAGTACGATAAAGGAATTTTTGATGTCTGCAGAATATATATTGTCCGAGGGTAATTTTAAAGTGATATTATGCGAGCGCGGTATAAGGACTTTTGAAGACGCTACGAGGTTCACTCTGGATATAAATGCGATACCCGTAGTGAAGAGTCTGAGCCATCTTCCTATTATAGTGGATCCGTCACATGCCGCAGGCAAGTGGGGTTACGTTGGAGCAGCCGCTAAGGCCGGAATAGCTGCCGGAGCCGATGGATTGATTATTGAGGTCCATCCGAATCCGGAAGAGGCCATGTCCGATGGAGAGCAGTCATTATACCCTGAGAATTTCGCCAAGCTTATGAAAGATGTGGAGAAGGTTGCTAAGGCTGTCGACAGAGAAATTTAAGACCATGGCTAATTTTGAAAATATAACGATTATAGGGGTGGGGTTGATCGGCGGGTCGATAGGTCTTGCATTAAAGAAAAGGCCTTCTGCGCATAAGGTTATAGGCGTATTCCACAGGAGGGTAACTTTAAAAAAGGCGCTAAAACATAAAGCGGTTGACATCGGAGTAATGGATATAACATCGGCCGTTAGGGACGCCGATCTCGTAGTGCTCGCATCGCCCGTACATCTGATACCTGAACTGGCCGCGAAGGTTGCTAAAAGCGCGAAACCAGGAACTATCGTGACCGATGTCGGCAGTACAAAAGAGTGGATCGTAAGTAAAATTGAAAAACTTTTTGAAGCCTCTGCCGGTGTACATTTCGTGGGGTCGCATCCGATGGCGGGATCGGAGCATGCGGGAGTGGAGTCTGCATCGGAAGATCTTTTTGAGGGATCTCCGTGTATAGTAACCAAGACTCGCAGGACGAATAGCGTAGCTTTTAAAAAGGTTGTAAAGTTTTGGAAGTCCTTAGGTTTAAATGTTAAAATTATGACACCGCGAGAGCACGATAGGACGGTTTCATTAATTAGCCATCTACCACATGCCGTAGCCTTTGCCCTTACAGGCGCTGTTACCGGCAAAGAGATGGAATGCGCGGCCGAAGGCTTCAGGGATACTACGAGAGTGGCTTCGAGCGATCCCGAATTATGGGCCGATATATTTTTAACTAACAGGAAGGCAATATTGACCGCAGGAGCATCTTTTAATAAGCAATTCGCCCGCCTGCTCAGAGCTATTGCCAAAGGCGATCGATGTGCGACCGTCAAAATATTGAAGAATTCAAAATCGAAACGCGATAAATACTTGCATGCAAAATAAGTCAGGCCATTTTATTGTAGCCATAGATGGCCCCGCGGGCAGCGGCAAAAGCACCGTGTCGAAGCTTGTCGCGGAAAAGCTCGGCCTTTTATATATAGATACCGGTGCGATGTATAGGGCGCTTACACTTAAAGCTATGAGGCAAAAATTAAATCTCGGGGATGGCGATGAATTGACGGAGCTTGCCAGGTCCACAAAGATAGACTTGCAGAGTATCTCGGGAAAACTAAAAGTTATTATGGACGAAGAGGATGTCACCGCTTTTATCAGGACGCCTGAGCTTACGAATAATGTGAAGCATATAGCGTGTGTTCCGGGAGTAAGACATGAAATGGTTATGTTGCAGCGCGATATTGGTAAGAGGTCGAGCGCTGTTCTCGAGGGAAGGGACATCGGCACCGTAGTATTTCCCGATGCGAAATTTAAGTTCTATCTGGATGCCGACGTAGAAGAACGCGCCAAGAGACGTCACATAGAGTTGACTGCGGCTAATCAAAAGATAAATTATAAAGACATTAAGGATGATGTAGTTAAGAGGGATGCGTCGGATATGAATAGAAATGTCGGTGCGTTAAAGAAGGCAACGGATGCAATTCTTATAGACACTACGCACCTCTCGATCAATGGGGTTGTCGAAAAATTATTAAAAAATATTAAGTAGGCCAAATTAAATCCATACCTTATCCTAAAGCCGACAGGGAGCTTCAGTGACAGGCGTGGTCAACAAGTTCAGGGTGGAGCGAAGCATTGCTTATGCCTGAGCGAGAAGCAGATGGTGCAAGAAATCCAATGAAAGGGGTTGTGGGAACAGATGGTTGAAAAAGAAGAGTTACAGGATGAGAAAAATGTTGCAGAAGGAGGTATGAGCGATTTTGCCAGGCTGTACCAGGAAAGCATAATCGACATTAAAGAGGGACAGATCCTCAAAGGCAAGATAATCGGCATCAATCCTAAGGATGTCGTGGTTGATATAGGATATAAGTCTGAAGGAGCTATACCATTATCAGAGTTCACCGATCCTGAGTCCTTAAAAATAGGCGACGAGATCGATGTTTACCTTGAGTCGAAGGAAGACGAAAATGGCATGGTCGTGCTCTCCAAGCAGAAGGCCGAGAAGGCCGTGGGCTGGGAGATGGTCATATCTAAGTACGGCGAGGGTGATATAGTTGATGGTAAAGTGTCTAAGAAGGTTAAAGGCGGTTTCATGGTTAATGTAGGAGTCGAAGCTTTCCTTCCCGCGAGTCTTGCAGGTTCCAAGACTTTCGGCAACCTTAATCAGCTGATCGGACAGGTCTTCACGTTCAAGATCGTAAAGATAAATAAGGCCAGACGCAATATAGTTGTTTCCCGTAAGGATGCGATCAGCCAGCAGAGAGAGGAAGATAAGAAGAAGCTATTCGAAACTCTCCAGAAAGGCGCGGTTGTTGCCGGCATCGTCCGCAACATCACAGACTTCGGCGCTTTTGTCGAGCTGGACGGAGGCATAATAGGGCTTCTGCATATAACGGATATGAGCTGGGGCAGGATTTCCCATCCCAGCGAGATCGTGGCTATAGGAGACAAGATAGAAGTGATGGTATTGGACTTCGATACGATCAGCGGAAAGATATCTCTCGGTCTTAAGCAGAGGACTCAGAGTCCCTGGGAAGCCGTCGATGCTAAGTATGCCGTCGGCAGTAAGCTTAAAGGTACGGTGGTTAATTTAGTACCTTATGGCGCGTTCGTGGAGCTTGAGAAGGGGGTAGAGGGGTTACTTCATATATCCGAGCTTTCGTGGACGAAGAAATATGCCAATCCTAATGAGCTTCTTGCAATAGGTGATAGGATAGAGATCCAGGTTCTGGATGTCGATAAGCAGAATAAGAAGATATCTCTGGGGTTAAAACAGCTTGAGGCTAATCCCTGGCTCGAGGTCGATAATAAATATACCGTAGGCCAGAAGGTTAAGGGCAAAGTGCGTAACCTTACCGATTACGGCGCGTTCATCGAACTTGAAGACGGGATCGATGGGCTCGTTCACGTTTCTGATATATCATGGACTAAGCGAATAGGCCATCCGAAAGATGTATTCAATAAGGGCGAGAAGATCGAGGCCGTGGTTCTTGCGGTAGATTCCGCCAACAGAAGAATATCTTTAGGCATAAAGCAGTTAACTCCGGATCCGTGGGATGAGATAGTCGTAAAATATCCCTCTGAAACAGTTATGGATGGTAAGGTCACGAAGGTTGCGAACTTTGGATTATTTATTGAGATAGCCTCTGACCTGGAAGGGCTTGTCCATATCTCCGAGATAACGCTTGGAGAAGGGGAAAAGCTTGAGACTAAGTTCAATGTGGGCGACAGCGTGAAGGTTAAAGTGCTGAAAGTGGATTCACTACAGCATAAGATAGCGCTGAGCCTGAAGGCGGTATAAACACGTAAAAAATAATTGGGGACACATCTGGATGTGTCCCCAATTATTAATCACCGTACCTCAATAAATTCCCTTTACATTATTAGTGCAGTATGTTAATATTATCGAAAAGTGAGGTAAGAAAAGATGGCTTTAGTGAAAGAAAAGAAGAGCAATATAATTAACACCTTCAAAACAAATGAGAAGGATACCGGTTCGCCGAGCGTCCAGGTCGCGCTTTTGACTGAGAGGATAAACTCTCTTTCGTCACATTTCAAGGCACACAAGCACGATCATCACTCCAGGCACGGGCTACTTCGTATGGTAAGTGTGAGAAGAAGACTATTAGATTATCTGAAGAAGAAGGATAATCAAGAGTATCACGACCTTATCACCAAGCTTGAACTGAGAAAGTGAAGGATACGAAACCCTGGGCCGTACCGTTTTAACGGGACTGGTCTATGGGTAGGTATTGGCGCCCTCGAGGGCGCTTGTTGGCGCACGCAAACATTTACATATCAAGAAGTGTTTGTGCGTTTTTATGGTATAAAACAAAGGACATATGATTAAAAAATTTGAAACGAAAATAGGTAATGGCAATATCATAATCGAAACAGGCAGGATGGCCAAACAGGCCGATGGCGCTTGTTTGATTCAGTTAGGTGGAACGGTCGTTTTAGCGACAGCTGTATCATCGAGGGAGCCAAGGGAAAATATAGATTTCTTTCCGCTTACAGTAGAATATCAGGAGAAGACATATGCGGCAGGAAAGATACCCGGCGGCTTCTTTAAGCGCGAGGGTAAGCCGAGCGAGAAAGCAGTGTTGACATCCCGTCTTATAGACAGGCCAATCAGACCACTGTTCCCGAAAGGCTACGTTAATGAGACGCAGATCGTTACGATGGTTCTTTCCTGCGATGCCGAGAACGATTCCGATGTTTTAGCCATGATAGGGGCATCCACGGCCCTGACCATATCCGATATTCCATTCTGCGAGCCGATTGGGGCTGTCAGGGTAGGTAGGATAGATGGTAAATTTGTCGCCAATCCAACCTTTGATGATTTAGAGAAGGGTGATCTGGATCTGGTCATAGCCGGCACACGCTCCAGCGTTATCATGATAGAATCCGGTTCTAGCGAGTTAAGTGAAGACGTGATGGCTGATGCGATAGCATTTGCGCATAAGGAACTACAGCCGTTGATAGATCTACAGGAGAAGATGGCGCGCGAGCTAAATGTTAAGAAGAGAGAATACACGCCTTCTATAGTATCCGATGAGCTCGTGAATAGGGTAAAGAGTGAAGCGACAGCAAAATTAGACGAGATTAATAAGCTCTCCACCAAAGAACAGAGAGAAGAGGCCATGCACATTTTGGCCAAGAATATAGCGGCAAAACTAACAGCCGAGAATCCGGAGCTGAAAGCCGGTGACATTAAGAAGGCGATGGAAGAGGCTGAAGAAGAGAGTGTAAGGGCTTACATAGTAGATAAGAAGCTGAGGGTTGACGGCAGGCGTTTCGACGAGGTTCGTAAGATCACCTGTGAGGTTGGAGTATTACCCAGGACGCACGGCTCAGGCTTATTTACACGTGGACAGACGCAGAGTCTTTCAGTAACTACTCTCGGAACCAGCGCTGATGAGCAGACCATAGATGCGCTCGAAGGTGAGACTCAGAAGAGCTTCATGCTGCATTATAATTTTCCACCATTCTCTGTAGGAGAAGCGAAACCTATGAGAGGGCCGGGGAGAAGAGAGATTGGCCACGGCGCGTTAGCCGAGAGAGCCTTAAAGGCAGTCATGCCCTCTAAGGATTCGTTCCCGTATACAGTGAGAGTCGTTTCCGATATTTTGGAATCCAATGGTTCTTCGAGCATGGCTACCGTTTGCGCCAGCACATTGTCGCTTATGGATGCCGGAGTCCCTATTTCTAAGCCCGTAAGCGGCATAGCTATGGGCCTGGTAAAAGAAGGTAATCATGAGATAATATTAACCGACATAGGCGGAGTAGAAGACCATTATGGTGATATGGACTTTAAAGTTGCCGGCACCGTAGATGGTATCACTGCCGTCCAAATGGATCTTAAGATACAGGGAATCCCTGTAAGCCTTGTGAGAAAGATACTCGCTGATGCTAAGGTAGCGAGACTATTTATAATGGATAAGATGCTCCAGTCTATATCTAAGCCGAAAGAGAAGATATCCGATTTTGCTCCGCATATAGTGACCATTAAGCTTCCTCAGAACAAGATAGGCGAGGTTATTGGGCCGGGTGGTAAGAATATAAAGAAGATCATCCAGGAGACCGGAGTCACCGTAGATATCGATGATGAAGGGATCTGTCAGGTGGCTTCTCAGGACGGCGAGGCCATTGAGAAGGCGGTAGCTATTATAAGGGGTATGATCGAAGAGGCTGAAGTCGGCAAGATCTATAAGGGTAAGGTAAAGAGGATCATGAATTTTGGGGCATTCTGCGAAATAATGCCCGGCAAGGAAGGATTAGTGCACGTTTCCGAGCTGGCAAGCAAATTTGTGAAGAACGTCGAAGATGTCGTAAAAGTTGGTGATGAGATTACAGTTAAAGTTATTGAGATAGACCAGCAGGGCAGAATCAATCTATCTAAGAAACAGGCAGAACCGGGCTACGAAGCGGAAGACAAGACTAATAAATAGAGTAACAGTTATGAAAAATGGGACAGTCCCCACATAGTGGAAACAACCGTATGGGGACAGTCCCGATTTTTCATTGGTTACTACAGGCACGGGGGAATTTGAAGCAAGTAAAAATCTCTCTTAATAGAAAGAAGGGTTGCGAGGATCTTCCCATCCCTGGATACGCAACTCGGGGTTCGAGCGGGATGGACCTCTATGCCGACGTTGATAATGAAGTCATTCTAATGCCAGGCGAGATCAGGCTTATCTCGGCTGGCATTTATATAAGTATACCCGAAGGCTATGAGGCAGAGATACGTCCGAGGAGCGGTTTGGCGTTGAAGCACGGGATAAGCCTGGTCAATACGCCCGGCACTATTGATTCCGATTACAGAGGACTCATCGGACTGATAATGATAAATCATGGCAAGGAACCGTTTTCAATTAAGCGGCGTGATAGAATAGCCCAGATGGTTATTAAGGATATTGTGAAGGCCGAAATAGCGGTATGTGAAGAGCTCGATGAAACCGTAAGGTCTCACGGCGGGTTCGGACATACAGGAAAATAGAGATGACTTTACCGCAGTCAGTGATCTTAGGAGTGGTCCAGGGCATAACCGAATTTTTTCCGATATCAAGTTCGGCCCATCTGGTTATAGCGCAAAATCTCTTTGGTATAAAAGAGCCGCAGTTGGCGTTCGATATATTTCTGCATATAGGTACACTGATTTCGATCCTGATATATTTTCGTAAAGATATAGCCGATCTTATAACCAGACAATGGCGTCTGTCTGCCTGCATAGCTGTCGCTACTATACCGACAGCTATGATAGGTTTCATGCTTAAGGATGCAGTGGAAGAGATTTTCGCCAGGCTCCATGTAGTAGGATATTCGCTTCTGGCGACCGGATTTTTGCTTCTGGCGACTTCGGTTTATATTAAAATTAACAAGTCTAAAGAAGGTAATAAGGTGGGCTTTCTCAATTCTATCGTAATCGGCATAGCGCAGGGGATGGCGGTTATACCCGGCATATCACGTTCGGGTGCGACTATATGTTCCGGAGTGCTAAGTGGAATTAGTAAAGAATCGGCATTCAGATTCTCTTTTTTACTTGCGATTCCGGCGATATTGGGTGCAAGCCTGCTTAAGTTTCACAAGATCGAAGCCGGTTTTGCTTCGGGTGATTATCTCAACTTTATTTGCGGCGGCATTGCCGCAATGGTAACCGGACTTATTTCTATAAGCTTGTTGCTAAAGGTGATAAGGCAGGATAAGTTATATCTGTTTGGAATTTATTGTATTGTAGTTTCGGCCCTCGTGATAATTTTATTATAAGAGGTTTGAATGGGACGCGGCGAGAATATCAAAAAAAATGAAGTCAATCACAGGTGGAATGAAATTCAAGCTGTATTGCTTTTTGCCGCAGCGCTCCTTATATTTATAAGCTTGGCTAGCTTCAACTTCACAGATCTGAGGCAATTCACATCTAAGCCCAACGTTCCGGCAGGAAACTTTGCGGGCATATTCGGTGTTTATTTTGCGGCGGCACTGTTCTTCACCATGGGGCTAAGCTCCTACGTGATGCCACTACTGGTCCTGTCATGGGCTGTTGCCAGGCTTTACGGGATCACGCCCCAAAAAATCCATTTTAAAATATTTGGCACATTCTTTCTTATACTCGCTTCGAGCTCATTATTTTCCATAATGGGTAGCGGTACGAATTCCTTCCGATTCGGATTGGGCGGCATAGTCGGACTGTCATTTTCAGACTTCCTGATAAAGTATCTGGGTAAACTCGGGGCGATACTGGTGATTGCTGCCCTTTTCATGCTTTCGTTATTACTAGCCACAGAATTTTTACTACTTCCTTTTCTTTCAGGGATTTATAGGAAACTGAGAGATATGCCGTATATTATAAAGGATGGCATCCCCCGAAAACCAGGTACTCATGAGCGAGCCGGCAAGCGGCCGATAATAAATGTTTCGCCACAGATGTCGAGTCGACTTGCGACAAAAGATTTTCGTGATGACGTAGTTACTAAGCCCAGGATAATAGTGGCGCCTGTGGTGAAGAAGGAGATTGTGAAGTCATCTGCGGCTCAAAATACATTCTCACATGCGGTTTCAGGCGCAAGTGGGGACAAGGATCAGTCCGGTTTTAAGTTACCCGGGTTTGATCTTCTGGAATCTCCGCCACCTATCGAAAATCGCAAAATAAAAGAGGACTTTGAGGCTATTGCTAGAATCCTGGAAGAGACATTGCGGGATTTTGATATTGAGGGCAGGGTAGTCGAGATAAATAAGGGCCCGGTTATAACAAGATACGAACTTGAGCCCGCCCCGGGCGTAAAAGTTCACAGGATAACATCTCTCAGTGATAATATTGCGCTTGCGATGAAGGCCCAGAGCGTTAGAATAGTAGCTCCGATACCAGGAAAGGGCACGATAGGATTTGAAGTGCCGAACCCTAAGAGCGCTCTCGTGTATTTGAGAGAGGTGCTTGACTCGAAAGAATACAGGGAAAATGATTCCATTCTTAAGATCGCCCTGGGTAAGGATATCGCCGGGACGCCAGTAATAGCCGATCTGTCTAAGATGCCCCATCTTCTTATTGCGGGAGCTACGGGGTCAGGAAAGACCGTATGCGTAAATGCCGCAATAATAAGCCTGTTATTCAATTCTACGCCCGACGAACTCAAATTTATAATGGTAGACCCGAAGAGGGTGGAGCTTGCGGTATTCAACGACCTGCCTCACTTACTATCTCCGGTAGTTACGGATGTTAAGAAGGTGGCCAGTACGCTGGCCTGGGTGACTAGTGAGATGGATTCGAGATACGAATTATTTGCAAAATATGGCGTCCGCAACATAGCCCTTTACAATGAAAAATTTGGAGGCTCGGGTGCCAAGCTATCTGAGGGTCAGCCTGCGAAGCTTCCGTATATAGTAGTTGTTATCGATGAGCTCGCGGATCTTATGATGGTAGCGCGGGATGATGTGGAAAATACCATAACGAGATTGGCACAGCTATCCAGGGCGGTTGGTATACACATGATGATTGCTACGCAAAGACCCTCGGTCGATGTCATAACCGGTATTATAAAAGCCAACTTCCCTGCCAGGATATCCTTCAAGGTGGCCTCTAAGGTTGATTCCAGGACCGTTATAGATGCCAATGGTGCCGATATGCTTCTCGGGAGAGGTGATATGTTATTTATCGAGCCGGGAGCCGCCAGACCCACCAGAGCGCAGTGCAGTCTCATATCCGATAAAGAGATAGAGAATATTACCGGTTTTCTTAAAGCGCAGAGAGCGCCGCAGTATGTGGAAGAGATAGCGGAGGTGCAGAAGAAGACGGGCGCATTCAAGAAATTTGATAAAGATGAAGTATATGAGGAAGCTGTGAAGCTGATTCTTGAGTCAAAACAGGCTTCCGTCTCTGTGCTTCAGAGGAGGTTGGGCGTCGGATATCAGCGCGCCGGCCGGCTTATAGATATGATGGAAGATGAAGGCATTGTGGGTCCATACCAGGGATCTAAGCCGAGAGATCTTCTGATAACCTTAGAGGAGTATCAGATCAAAAATGGCGGATGATCATAAGTTTCCTAGCGTATTGAATATGTCTTGCTTGGGCGATAGGCTAAGAGAAGCCAGGGATAAGAAGGGGCTGACTATATCCCAGGCACAAAAAGAGACGCATATACAGGTCAATATATTGAAGTCGCTCGAGGACGGCAGCTGCGATAGTGTTCTCAGCGCTACTTACGCTAAGAGCTTCCTTAGGAAATATTCGGAATATCTTGGCCTGGATTCCGATGTGGTGTTGAATGAATATAAGCGCCTTCATCCAAAAACGGAAACCGTTATTGTGAATAAAATTACGGAACATACCCCATCTTCCGCAGACATAGCCGGCGTGATATCGGTGGTCAGGCTTATCTTGGTTGGAGTGATCGTGATTATACTCATGGCTTTGGTTGGCGGCAAGATGATGACTGTTTTAAAGAAACCAAATATACCTCAGCGCGCTGTTGCGGTGAAGCCTAAGGCGTCTTCATCCAAAATTAAATCTGTTAAAAAAGTCTCGCGGGAACCGTCGGTCGTAAAGAAGGGTATGGAGGCCTCCATACCAAACAATGCCCAGCTGAAATTACTACTTAAAGTAAACCAAAACGTTCTATTGAGGATTAAGGTGGATGGTGCCCTCATTTCGGATCATGTTATGACAAAGGGCACGGCAGAAGTATTTACGGCTGACAATGCCATAAATATTTATACTGCGAGCGGAGACTCTATCGAACTTATTCTCAATGGTAAGCCCATGGGGTCCCCGGGTAAAGGGATATTAAAGAATATAGAGATTACGAGATCAGGTGTTAAAATTAAATAGGCTCACTTCCTTCCGTCATTCTGAGGACTGTCGTGAAATGCCAAATTCTACGTCATTCTGAACGAAGCCAGAAGGGCGAAGTGAAGAATCTGTATGGTAAATAGATTCTTCGGTCGGCCAATGGCCTCCCTCAGAATGACGAAAGTTACATTTCGCAATAGCCCCTTCTGAGGCCGTAGGCCGAAGAGTATCAATCCTATAGATATAATTTGAGCAATGGTAAAATCATATGAAAAAATTTGCGATAGTTCCCCTGGGATGTCCGAGAAATCTCGTAGATTCGGAGGTCATTGCCGGTTATCTGGAGGCGAAAGGTTATAAATCGGTTAAGCTTGAAGACGGAGCGGATGTGGCGATCGTGAATACGTGCGCATTCGTCGCAAGCGCCAGAGAAGAGTCTGTAGACGCCATAATAGAGGCCGGCCAATTCAAGAAAGATGGCCATGTCAAATATCTTGTCGTTTGCGGATGTCTGCCACAGCTCTATAAAAAGAAGTTGGCTGATGAACTTCCGGAAGTGGATTTAATTCTAGGAACGAGTGATTTTCCCAGAATAGTGGAACTTCTGGCCGGTCTGGAAAAACGCGGAGGCCGCGTCGCGGTAACTTCAGACCTCAAATACATTTATGACGAAAACTCACCGCGATCATCGTTCACGCCCGGGCACTATGCTTACGTAAAGATATCGGAAGGCTGCAGCAATTCCTGCAGCTATTGCATAATTTCCAGGTTACGTGGAGAGCTTCGTTCGCGAAGGCTCGAATCCGTCATGGAGGAGGTTCGCAGTCTATCCGGAGATGGAAGGGTAAAGGAGATTGAGCTTATCGGACAGGATACAACCCGATACGGAGCAGATTTATACGGCAAACCGATGCTGTCCGAACTGCTGCGCAGTCTCTGTAAACTGCAAAATGAGATAAGATGGATAAGGCTGCTTTACACTCACCCCGCCCATTACACAGACGAGCTGATCGATACAATTGCATCCGAAGACAAGATATGTAAATATATCGATCTTCCGATCCAGCATATTAGCGGCAAAGTCCTGCGATTAATGAATAGGGGCGTTACCAAAAAAGAGATTATAGGGCTTATAAACAAATTGCGAAAGAGAATTCCCGGCCTTATTTTAAGGACTTCGGTTATCGTGGGTTTTCCTAATGAGACAGAGAAAGACTTTAAGGAGCTGATGGATTTTATAAATACCACCGGATTCGACAGGCTTGGGGCATTCATGTACTCAGCCGAAGAGCTTACAGCGGCATCGCGCCTTAAATTTCAGATCGATGATGCCGTTAAGAGGACGCGGTACGATGAGGTTATGAAGTTACAGCAGTCAATATCGGCTCGATTAATGAAGAAGTTTATAGGTAAGACAGTTGACGTTTTGATTGACGAAAGGGTTCCTATGGAGGATAATAAATTCGTAGGCCGCACCGAGGGTGACTCACCCGACATCGATGGGGTGGTTTACGTTACTTCTAAGAAGGCCAGGGTCGGTGAATTCTGTAAGGTGAAGATAACCGATACCCTCGAATATGATAGGATAGGAGAGTGCTGATTGAATCTGCCGAATAAGCTCACGATTCTTAGGATAATACTTGCCTTCGTCTTTATAGCGCTTGTATTTCTTCCGGGATTGTTCCCGAAGATATTAGCGCTAATAACGTTTATTATAGCTTCAGCGACTGATGCGCTGGACGGATATCTGGCAAAGAAGAATAATGAAGTGACTGATTTTGGCCGACTGATGGATCCGATCGCCGACAAGATACTTATACTGTCGGCGTTTATTTCTTTCGTGCAATTACAGCTTATCCCTGCATGGATGGTGGTGGTCATTATATTCAGGGAGGCGGCCGTTACAGGGTTAAGAGCCCTGGCCCTGGCTAACGGCAAGGTGATATCCGCTGACCGCAGTGGTAAACATAAGACGGCGGTGCAGGTGTTCGCTATATTTGCAATATTACTGTTCATGGTTTTTAAAGAAGCAGGTGAAAAGAGGCTGAATTTCTGGACCGCAGGCGTGGAGAACGCGTACAAGGAAACGATATTTATTTTAATGCTTATTACAGTGACTTTGACCCTGATAAGCGGAGTCTCCTATCTGGCTAAGAACAGGGAGGTCTATTCAAGTGCGAAAGAGAGTTGAGCTGATAACCAGCTTCTTTTATCTGGGACACTCGCCATTCGCACCCGGCACGATGGGGTCACTGGGCGGGCTTATAGTATATTTTTTTGTGCGCACGAATGATATCTTATACGCCTTTTCAATACTATTTTTGTTCACGCTGGGTATAATGTTTTCGGGCCAGGCAGAGAAGATATATAAGAGAAAAGATCCATCGATGATCGTAATAGACGAGGCATGCGGGATGCTGCTGGCGCTTTTTTTTGTTCCATTCAATATATATTCAGTTGTATCAGGATTCATTTTATTCAGGATATTTGACATATTGAAGCCTCCACCCGCTAAGAGATTAGAGAGATTGACAGGGTCGTTAGGTATAATGTTTGATGACATAATCGCGGCATTATACACTAATATAATATTACAGATAGTATTTAGAAATTTCTGGCTGAGTTAAGATAGTATAAAGCGTGTAAAACACATATTACGCTTGACAATTTGAGTAAATCCTTGTAACATGTACCCATAGGTAGAATAATCTAATAAAACAAGGTGGATGTCTTTGCTCTTGGATGTTGTATTTATAATGTTAAGAGATGAGATAGTAATACAATGAAAAATATTCACAGACTGATCGCGATTATTCTTATAGCAACATTTATTGCCCATGAGGCTTCGTGGGCATATCCGGAATTTCCCCAGAATAAATCCAATAACATAAGTCTGGCCCCGGCACCTTTTGCCGAGAGGCATCCCGCTTCGGATCTGTTCGCAACGTCAATTATATTATTAGTCGAAAAGAATCCAGTGATCCCGATCGATAAGCTTACTTTGGAAGGTCTTCATGCCATATTGAAGAAAAACGGAGGCTTTTTTAAGCATAATGGTATCAGTTACTCAATTAATCAAAATGAAGCCAGGATCCGGATAGACCCGTTTACCGTTATGCGTTATAGTCTTGCGGTAGGATCGCCAGACCCAATCAAGGGCTTGAAATTATCCTCAGAGGGTTATCTGGGAATTCTTAAGAGGCAGGTATGGGTGAGTGAAGAAATATTTGTCGATAAAAAATGGCCCATCAGTCATTCTGGTGATGCAGATAGTATAGATACTATCGATAGCGATGCCACCAATCTCTTCATAATGGAATATATTGCACAGGGTAAGGCCATAGAGCTGGATGATAACAGCGAAAATGTTATCAGGATTCGACCTGATGGATTAAGTCAGATCGATGATCGGCTTTCGTCATCATTCCGGAACTACAGCGATATTTTCACCAAAGTAAGAGATGCTAGGAGCGTCGACAGGTTAGATCGGATACTGGAAAATACTAACTTTGATGGGTACAGTTCCGATGAAAAGAAAGAATTAAGAGAGACGGCGCAAAGTGTCTCCTTAAGCCTTATACTGGGCCGCTCTTTTATATGTGAGGATAAAAAAAATGGGCGTGTATTATTACATGTTAGAACCGGTCTCAATGGAACTATTCATGGGTTAAAGCCTACCATATGGATAGGGGAACATCTCTTAAAGCAAATAAATACCGATGAGTTGGCTCGTATCTTACTCGAAGAGAGCCAGCATATAGTAAGGCCTGTCGCGCATCATTGGGAAAAGAGATTTAACGAGAATCCGGCTGAAACCGTAAAGCATGACGATCGCTTTATGGATAATCTTTACGGGTATACGGTCACGGATGATCCTATGACCAGAGTCATTATGCACGATCTTAAAAATGAGCTCGTCGGAGGTGAATTATGTGAATTGTATATACAATCTGCGCCCGATAAAAAAAAGGATGATATATTAGCAGATTTGAATCCGATCGAAGTATATCAAATGCGTTGTGATGGGATGCAGAAAGCGATCATAGATTACTTAAACCGGAATGTTACATTGGAAGATGCTCTTACGTCTCTTATGGGCAGTATCCATAGCCTGGAAGTAACAACTGATGCTATTCAGAGAAGGCTCGATAATGGCCGGTATCAATGGCTCGGTGGTTCCAGGGACGAGCTTAGGCGGATGGTTGTGGATAGGACTCGATCAACTGTTTTGCCAAGTCTGAAGAATGTGGCCAGCTGGTGGGATAAAGCGATGGATGGGGTCAATATAGAGCAGACTATAAATGACGGTATAAGATCTGTTAATGATCGGACAAAAAGAATTGATTTTGGCGCAGATGTTTATATTGACGATAGATTGAAGCGATCTTCCGAGCTCTTTACATATGAGTTTATTTTACGCCTTGCCCTTAAAGAACTGCTTTTTAATGCTGCGAAGAATGACCGGACAGGACGCGCGAAGGTCACTGTATCGTTAACGGAATATGGAGAGATAAAGATAACCGTAAGAAACAATAGCGTAGAGATCGGACCGGATAGCATAGGAAAGATATTTAATGTAAGCGGTTTTACGACGGCTGGGTCCGGCAAAAAAGGGACCGGCGTAGGCCTGTATGATCTTAAGGAGGTAGTTGAGTCGGTTGGTGGCAGCATGTGGGTTGAAAGCAAGCCAGGTCAGGGTGCAACGTTTGGCTTTACGCTTCCGGTTAAAGCTTCAATGGAAGCGTTGCCCAGACCCATGCTTAAGGAGCCGGTGGTTGTAGTCGTCAGCGGGCTTAAGGGAAGCGGACGTAGGGTGATCGCGCACTCACTCGCGGCTAGGCTGGGCCTGCGTTATATAAATTCTGGCTTACTGGTAAGAGTAATATTTCACGAGATGCTCAAAGCGAATATAGATACTGCCGATAAGGATAATCTCGCAGAATTTACAAAAAATTTACTATCTTCCGGCAGGCTCGATTATTCACGCCCCATCCTATATGTGGATGGTAAGGCTACCATAGATAAAGATAGTGATGAAGATAATTCGTTGCGTGATACCCTGAGGAGCGAGATAGACGAGGATGCGGGGAACCGATGGTTATTGCACACGATATTCACATATCCTTCGGTAAATAAGGCGTTAAATGAGTTTTATGAAAGGCTTGCGAATGATGTTAAGGGTTCCGGGCAATACAATGGTATCGTATTAAGCGTAACGGTGCCGATCATCGAGCCTATTGAGGCCCACAGGGTAATAAATATCATGTTAGATGCTCCTGTAAGGATCAGGGCCTTAAGGACTAATGCAAGGGCTGAGTTGATCATGGATCTCGATGATTATACGGGTAGGAGCAGGCTTAAGGATGAATATGCTTCGAAGATCCCGATTCTGAATACGGCAGTGATATCTCGAAATACGATGAATGACGCGCTGCGCCTAGTCGTGGAGCAATTGTCCGATTACCCCTCGAACTACGATGATAAGGAGATGTGGCTATCGAAGCTTGAGAGGCTGATATTAGCCGAACCTGTTGCGTATGAAATGCCCGTAACAGTCATTGCCGAACGCCAGATTAGTCCTGAGGCGCCTAACATGGCCCGGAAGGGACACCCGGCAGTACGTCCAGGGAAGTCGGCCGATTCGAGAGATTTGATTGAAGCTAAGGCGCAGGCGGCATTTAAGAGATTTGCCGAATTTTGTCGTGAAGATATGCAATCAATCAGGGCGTTGGTAGAAAAAGACGATTTAGAAGGAGCCAGAACCTGCCTACGAAGGATTGTTGCTATGGTAGGGGCAGAATTCAAAAGCGCAGAGCAGGAAAAGCTTAGATTTGTTGTAGAGGATTCTTTAAATAACATAGTTGGTATCGCAGTGCTTCCCATGAAAATAATAAAAGAACATATCAATGAGATGATGAGCGCTGAGGAGAAAGTCCTTATGCAGTTAGAGGTAATTATGAGTGAGGGAAAACTTTCGATCGTTGATGGAGGAGTTATTGAAAAAAGCGGGACACTTAATATCTCAAAGTGTATACCCAATCTTTCGAATGAGGCCAAAGCGGCATTGGCATTTTTAGATTATGCAGTAGATTGCCGAAAACAGATCAATCTGATGCGGCGAAATATTGTGGACAAGGACGTAAATGAGTTTACAGAGTATATAGATGCGATTTCATCAATCGCACAAAAATACTTAGGAGGCATAGGCTTGGAAGGTCTTCACTCCTCTGTTCGGGAAGACATTGTAGGATTGCGATTTGCCCAGCGTAGTGATAGTGTGGCATTTTTAAAAGTATTGCAAGCTTTCGAAGATCGTCTAAATTATTACAGAGAAAAAATGGCCGAGAGAAGGTTATATGCCGATACAAGATTAAAATTTATAGGGTTATCCTCGACTACACAAAGACCCTCAATAAAAAACCCGGGCGTTAAATCTGTGACTGTCGAAACGGAATTGAAAGATACGGAGCTTAGTAGATTATTTATTCATGATATTAGGAGTGAATTTACTGTTGTATTAGGTTATTGCAATCTTATCTTATATGCTGCCCAGCGCGATCAGGCAGGAATCAGGGATAGTGTTTTCGAGCCGATCAGAGAATGCAAATCAGTGATAAGCGGAGAAAGTGAGAAAGATTATATATATGGAGAGGCCTCGATAATAGGCATTCTTAATAAATATATAGAAGGGAGATCCGGTCTAAAAAATACGGCAGATGTTTTGGCGCAACGACAACAACGCCTTGGGCGGATTGGGGAAATTATAAAGAATAACGCTAATTCCGGATTATGCGATGGGAATGAAAGAATACGGGAGTATTCTTTGATAGTGGCGCAAAGCATTTCCAGGGTAGTGGAGCTATTGCAGAAATCAGAAAACTATCTTGATGTGGGGATGAGGCCTATCAATATTAAATCTGTCGTAAACGAGGCATCGGGTTATTTGGGGAGTGTCAGCGGCATTGTTAGTAGAAATAACTTCGATGGCCTAGGAAAAGTATCGGATATAGTAACCTTTAATGGGTTACTGCGGATGGCATTAAAGGAGCTTTTAACCAATGCGTCTAAGTATGGAATAAGCGAAAAAGGTATCGATGTTACGGCATCTCTTATTGACGGTGAAAAAAAACTTAAAGTTGAAGTAAGAGATTATGGCCCCGGGATTTCCAAAGAGATTCTATCTAAATTATTTAATACCCCGGGTGAGGATGTAGTTGTGGATTCGGCTAAGGGGAATGGATATGGATTATTCTGGCTTAGAAGTGCGATACGATCGATTGGCGGGGATATGTTGGTCGAGAGCGAGATCGGAGGCGGCGCATGTTTCAGTTTTACTATTCCTGTCAAAATTGTGACTCATTCTCAGGGTAGGCCGGGCAAAGATTCACCAACATTTGTGCCTGAGGCAGTCAGGAAGAAGGCCGATGATATAACACCGGAATCTCGAGCCCCAAATCAACCTATGGAGGCGCAATTTTCTATAAATCCGAGCGATTGGAGCGTCTACGTCCTGGCAGGCGGCAGAGGAAAGAGGATGGGGACGACTGAAGATAAACCTAAGCCGATGGTCGAGGTACGAGGTAAGCCCATTTACAAGTATCTTCTCGACAAATTTTTAGCGATAGGATTAAGCGCTACAATTCTGACAGGTTTTGGTGCGCCAGCGCTGGAGAAAAGCATAGATGACTGTTATGGCTCGGGCAGATTCCAGTATTCCAGAGACAAGGAAGGAAATCCTATTAAGAGTACCGGGAACACGTTCCTATATCTAAGGGAAAAGATAATGCGCGCGCCGGGTGACAATGTATTGATAACTAATGCAGACGATCTCTATCCTAACGACCATTTTATTCGAGCGATTATATCGAAGCATTCTAATCTTGTTAATGGAAAAACATCCGACGCTACGGTTCTCGCGGTGCATAATAAAAATCCCGGAAATTTAGGGCGTATCGTACGGAAAAGTGATGGCAAATTTCTTGAGATTGTGGAGAATGGAAGGCTTAGGGATGTAAATGATGGTATCTGGGTGGGTGAGGGGACGAGCGAGCGCAGAAGAATGACGGAGGGAGAAGTTAAAGGCATAGAGGAAGTTAACTCCAATGTTATAGCTTTTAGAAAAGATGTACTGCTTGAGATATTGAATCAAATAGGCAAAGATATTGCTGAGAGCAGTATGGCTGAAAGGGAAATCTTGATCGCCGAGGTGCTGACAGAGCTGGTCAGGAACGGAAAGACAGTTAGAATCGCAACAATTTCTGATGAAGATGCCTTCATCTCTTGCAATGAGAACGGCGATTTATTGAAAGCCGAGGAAGCCGTGGAGCACTGGGACCTTGACAACATACATGGCTTACTCACAGTAGGATTGTGGAGCGCCGAAAGTCCGGTCGATGATAACGCCAAAATATTGCTATCCGAAAATCTGTTTGGTGATGAGGCGGCGCTTGTTAAAGAACAGCTTGAGCCGCTAATTAAAGCCGGACGCATTGCCATACTTAAACCTGATAAAATTTGCAATTCAGCAAGACGGACTAATGGCTTTACTAAAAGCAATTCCGCAATAATTCTTACTAATGAAGATTATAACGAATATGGGCGAGGAAATTTTAAAACCAGTATTCTGATAGTTGATGATAAATTATCAGGAAATAATTATCTTTATTTGGAAGGGATCCTGGGTCTTACCCTGGCGGTTATGGCAAATAATGAGCAGTCCGTCAGGAGATATTACGAGCTTATCTCGGGCAAGCCTATAAGCGAAGGGGCGATGGTCGCATTACAGAAGGGTAATTCCATAGGTTTTGCGCTTCAGGCAATACTTAAGTTCATACCCATCATCAGAATGGATCCGAAGGAACTGGAAGCGCGTAAAGCAGGTATGGAAACATTCCTGGTCAGCGCATAATATAGTAATAAGAAAAATAGGGGCAGTCTCTATTTTTTCATTCCATTTTTTCGAGAAATGGTATAATACCGTAATGAAGGCCGAAATCATTTCGATCGGAACCGAGCTGTTGCTCGGTCATATAGTTAACACGAACGCCGCATATCTTTCCCGCAGGCTTGCCGAGCTCGGCATCGACCTGTATTTTCAGACCACCGTAGGTGATAATCCCCAAAGGCTCACTCAGACAATAAGAAAAGCCCTCGTTAGGAGCGATGTCGTCATACTGACCGGCGGACTTGGCCCGACTATTGATGACATCACCTCCGAATCCGTAGCTAACCTTATATCCAAGCCGCTTGTATTTGATGCGAGCGTGTGGCGAGATATACAGAAGCGCTTCGGTTCAATGGGAGTAAAGATGCCTTCCGGAAATAAGAGACAGGCTATGGTGCCGAAGGGGGCTATATGCCTGCGTAATAATTTTGGGACTGCTCCGGCGCTTATTGTCGAATACATGGATAAAGTGATAATATGCCTGCCCGGGCCGCCGAGAGAGATGGAGCCGTTATTCGAAGATCAGGTAGCGTCATATCTTAAAAAGAGATTCAAATCGGAATCGATAATCGTAGCGCGCACGATAAAGATTGTCGGCTTGCCGGAGTCTTTCGTCAACAATATAGTTAGGGACTTATTAAAAATGCCCCCACCAACGACTGTGGGTATTTACGCAAAATTGCGCGAAGTTCATCTCGTGATTATGGCGAAGGCCAGGAGCCCCAGGCAGTGCCGTAGGGCAATTTCACCCATCGAGAAGGAGATCGTCAGCCGTCTTAGGAATAATATTTTTGGATACGACGGCGATACCCTCGAGAGTATTGTTGGCATGATGCTCTTAAAGAAGAAGCTCACGATATCGGTGGCTGAGTCCTGCACGGGAGGATTATTATCAAAGAGATTCACAGATGTCAATGGAAGCTCACGATACTTTATGACTGGCATCGTTACGTATTCTAACGAATCAAAGTCAAGCTTCCTGGGAGTGAAGCGTGCTGACATAGTACGATTTGGCGCGGTATCGAATGAAGTTGCTTCGCAAATGGCCTCAGGGATTAAGTATTTTGCCTGCACGGATATAGGAATTGGCATCACAGGAGTAGCCGGTCCCGCCGGGGGTAGTTTGCGTAAGCCGATAGGGTTAGTGTATATAGCTATTAAGACGAGCAAAAAGTGCATTGCTAAGGAATTTAGATTTAGTGGCTCACGCGAAGATGTAAGGCATCAGGCATCGCAGGCGGCGCTCGATATGGTACGGGTTAATATTTAGCATGCGTTCATTAATTGCGATAGAGATTTCTGATGGGCAAAAGAGTATCCTCGACAGAAATCTAGTCATCCGCAGGAATTTCCCACAGAGTTACTTCCATAGGCTTATTTCAAAGCACTCTAACTCCACAAGGTTCCATCTACTCCAAACTCCACGAGTCACATTTTGGGATGTAGGTTTTTTGGTTACAACCTATTACTGAAGAAGGGTATAGTTAATATTCAAAAAAGTTAGTTATTCTGCCTTGACGCGCAAAATATTATCAGGTATACTTCCATTAGGAACTGAGAAAGGGTAATTTTTTTATAGTAAAATTAAAAAGTTTTAATAAGTATATTTTGCGGGGGCAACAATGAGAGAAGTTATGTATAAAAATTTAACCTCACTTACGGCTAGAAAAAAAGACGTCTTCTTGCGGGAGGTCTTCGAGAGGGATGGCATTACTGCAAGGACCGAAAGGAGATGTTTATATTTTATAAAGGATGTTATGCATCTCGATCAGCCGGATGATTTCAAAAAGTGGGCTGCTAAGCAGGGTGAGATCTCTATTATCAATAAGAGGCAGTTTCACATATTTAAAAGACACAACGATCTCCTCGGAGAGGATAGGCTTATATGTAAGATGCTTGGTAACGTATATGTCATCGTGGATAATACAGTTTATACGATAACATTTTTACAATCGTTCAAAATATTTTTCTCGAAAAAGGTGCCGGCTTAGACCGGAGAGAGGGGTGCGATATGCCAAATAATGATTCAAACAGATTTCAGGATTCGATTGGCAGGAAGTTGGCCAAGTTTCTTATATGTAGAAGGGCGAAACGGTTGTGCGGTGAGATAAGCCGTGATATGTCGTTTTTTGAGACAAGATTTTTAAAGCCGAAACCCCATCACTAGTAACCATAAGACAGTCCTTTTATGTAATTTTCGTTGACCCTTGACAATGCTAAGGTAGTGTGATAAGCTCTAATCTTGCTTTTCTATTTTCTCCTATAATATATGGATATAATAACAAGGATAAATTGGGTAGATATTCTAACTGCAATTATTGTGGTTAGAATAAGTTACGTTGCTTTGCAGGATGGATTGAGCCACGAAATATTTCCCCTAATAGGAGTCCTGCTGAACGCGGCGATCAGCATACGTTATTATCATGATTTGGCTTTATCCATCCAGGGCGTGATGGCTTTTCCTATTCAGACCCTCGACCTGATCTCCATCTTGATTTTGGTTGTTATTATAGGCATAATATTTAAATTATTGAAGTTTCTGGTCGATGCGATAGTGAAGGTGGAATGGCATCCTTTTATTGAAAAGCTCGGTGGACTTATTTTCGGTTTTGCCAGATCACTGATTATCGTAAGCATAATGCTTATGATAATGCTTACGACGGGCCTATCATATTTTCAATATTCGATAAAAGAGAAGTCGTTTTCAGGTCCTTATCTCATGAAAGTAGCGCCGGGTGTCTCCGATAGATTATCATGGGCGATGCCCGCGATAATGCTGAAAAAATGAAGCTCTCCGGGCTCGATATCAGAGCTTAATTTGTATTTTGGCGGAAATCTCTCCGAAGCATCATCGCCGATGGTGATGGGCGAAGGAGGATAGACGACTTGTTGATTGGGTCCCAAGAATGCGTTCTTAGACTGATTTTAGCGTTCTCGGGACGATTTTTTCTGAATGATTCACATATGGTAAAGGGAGGGATTGATGAAGCTAGTAGATATTTATCGTAATGCTGTGAAAAAAGGTATCTCAAAGGATCCTCGTAAGTTATCAGAGATCACTCAAGAATTTAGTAAAGCAAAGAAAGAATATGAAAAACTGAAAGGCCCGGACAAAGTGGCATTTGATACAGAACGTTTTACCAATCCTTATGCCGATACCAGGGTTCTGTATGGTGATCCCCAGACAGAGATAACTTCGATAATGGTCGGCATAGACATGGAATCTCCGGAAATATTGACGGCTGACAGGCTTAACGAGAGAGGTATGTCTGTGGATCTCGTTATGGCTCACCATCCTGAAGGAGCCGCATGGGCGAACTTCTATGATGTCATGAAACTGCAGGTTGCGATGCTTGCAAAATTTGGCATACCCAGAGAGGTCGGAGAGGCGCTACTTAAAGATAGAATGGGTGAAGTCGAGCGGGCGGTAGCCCCGGCTAATCATCAGAGGAGCGTCGATATAGCGAGATTGCTCGATATACCGTATATGTGCTGTCACACTCCTGCCGATAATCATGTCGCAAGCTATCTTCAGAATATACTTGATAAGAAAAAGCCTTCAAAACTTACGGAGGTAGTTGAAATATTGAAAGATGTTCCCGAATATGCCGATGGTTTGAAGAAGGGGTCCGGTCCGAGGATCCTGATTGGAGACGCTAAAAAGATGGCAGGACGTATTTTTGTGGATATGACCGGCGGGACGGAAGGTCCGAAAAAGATCTTCCCACGTCTATCTCAGGCAGGAGTTGGCACTATAGTCTGTATGCATCTTAGCGAGGAACATTTTAAGCACGCCAAGGATGAGCACATTAATGTTGTAATAGCAGGTCATATAGCGAGCGATTCGATCGGACTGAATCTGCTTCTGGATTCATTACAGAAGATGGACCAGGGCTTAAAGATAATTCCATGCTCGGGGTTTATGCGAGTGAAGAGGTGAAGTTGAGGACCGGGGCTTCCTTTCATCCGTTGGCGAAATCCTCCGAAGCATCATACAACTTGACGGTTGATAGCGAAGGAAGATGAAATGGCAATACCGGAAGATATAATAGAAAGGGTTCAGTCGAGGAGCGACATAGTCGAGGTAATCTCCCGATATGTGCCGTTAAAAAAGGCAGGCAGGAATTTTAAGGCTCCTTGTCCGTTTCATCATGAGAAGACACCGTCATTTGTAGTAAGCCCGGATAAGCAAATCTACCACTGCTTTGGCTGCGGTGCGGGCGGCAATGTCTTTTCTTTCCTGATGAAGCAGGAGAACCTCCAATTTCCGGAAGCCATAGAGATGCTCGCGGAAAATGCCGGCATAGTGTTGCCGCGTGAAATATCGAGAGGCGGCGTCAGTGAACAAGATAACAGGCTTTATAAGATAAACGAGCTTGCTTCACAGTTCTTTCAAACGAATCTTAATAATAATTCCCAGGCTAAAGAGTATCTCTCTTCCCGTGGAATAGGTGAGGATGTAATAAATAAGTTTAAGATAGGCTTTGCCCTGGATTCATGGGATGCGCTTATAAACTTTTTTAAATCCAAAGGTGTTGAAGCGGATCTTGTGGAGAAGGCCGGCCTTGCGGTATCAAATGGTAAAGGCGGTTATTATGACCGATTCCGGAAGCGGATAACATTTCCGATAATTGATCTTAAGGATAGATTTCTTGGTTTCGGTGCGCGTGTTATGGATTCCAGTCTGCCAAAATATATTAATTCGCCCGAAACCCCGATATATTCTAAGGGCAGAAATCTCTACGGATTGAACTTCAGCCGTGAAGCTATAAAGAAGGAAGGGCATGCCCTTATCGTAGAAGGTTATCTCGATTTTCTGATTCCTTATCAAGCGGGAGTGCATAATATTATAGCGACTCTCGGTACTGCGCTTACGATCGACCAGGCTAAGCTGCTTAAGAGATTCGCTAAGACTATGGTTCTGGTGTATGATCCGGATGAGGCGGGCGAGTCGGCCAGCCTGCGGGGCCTGGACATATTTGTGAGTGAAGACATGAATGTCTATATCGCTGAGCTTCCGCGCGGCCTGGATCCGGACAGCTACATACGTAAAAACGGCGCCGACGATTTTTTTAAGCTTATTAAGTCGAGCAAGAATATGTTCGATTATAAGTTTGATAATCTGATCAAACGATTTGACCCCGCTACTACAAACGGTAAGACGGGGATAGTGAACGAAATGCTTCCGACCATCTCTAAGGTTTCAAACGCTGTAACAAGATCGGAAATGGTGAAGAAGCTTGCGAAGTCGTTATCTGTAGACGAGGATGCCGTTAAGGCTGAGCTAAAGAAGTCAAAACCGGATTTTATCGAACGAAAACAGATAGATAAACCGGTTGAGATAAGGCGTGATGCTAAGGCGGCGGAGATAACTATATTGGCGATCCTCCTGGAGGGAGGAAGTTACGTTGATACAGTAAAGAATGACCTTGCTCCGGAAGAGATTAGGAATTCGTCGGTTCGGGATATAATAAATAACATACTTCAATTGCGTAAAGAAAATAGGGAGATAAGCGCCTCTCGCTTGATTAATCATTTCGGTTCCGGATCCCAGAGCGCCGATCTGATATCGGAAGCAGTGAGCATGATAGATTCATTGGATGATAAGGATAGGGCGCTGAATGATTGTATTGCCAGAATAAAAAAGGACAATATGAAGGAGAGGCTCATATCGCTGCGAGAGACAATACGCGTTGCCCATAGTCAGAACAACGATAAGAGGGTTAAAGAATTAGTAGCAGAATATGATGGGTTGGTTAAATTAAACAGGTAATTCTATAGGATAAAGAATGGCAAAAAATATAAAGTCCAAACAAATTATTAGAAATCTACCGAAAATTAAGGTCATCTCGGCCGACGGGAAGACTGGCGGGGTGGTTTTGGGAGAACCTGTCAAAGATAACGGCGGAAATCCGGGCCTATCGAAGAAGAAGCGCTCGAAGGAGTTGGTAGAGCTCATAGCTCTCGGTAAAGAACGGGGGCACCTTACTTTTGAGGAGCTGAATAATGTACTGCCTATGGATGTAGTATCCTCAGAGGCGATAGAAGAGATATTGGGAGTACTAGGCGAGGAGAATATTAAGCTCGTAGACAGCGAAGAGGATATTCTGAAAGAGTCTGCTTCGGATGACGCAGAAGGTTCCGCGGAGATAGCGGCCGAGGCGGCTCAGGAAGGGGAAGCTGTAGAGGAAAAGAAGGAAGATGTGGAGAAGGAGAAAGAGCCGGAGACTGTAAAGCTTACGCATGTGGATGACCCTGTTAAGATGTATTTGCGTCAGATGGGCCAGATATCTCTTTTGACCAGAAAAGAAGAGATAGAGATAGCAGAGAGGATTAAAGAAGCCGAGGCGAAGTTCAGGGACGCCGTGCTTAATGTAAAGCTATCCAAATACAAGGCAGTCGAGGTTGCTACCAGAATAATAAGTGAAGAGATAAATCCCGAAGAGTTCATAAATATAGATCCTAAATATAAGGGCAACAAACTTAAGAAGAAGTTCGGCGCGCTTATCGAGAAGCTGAAGACTTCAAGGAATAAGTCGGAAATAGCCAATAGCATAAGAGAGATGAACCTTGTCATGTCTGTAATAGACGACATAGCTAAAGATATAGAGGAAAGGCTCAACGAGTATGCAAAGCTCGATAGCGCTATCGCCAGGTTCAAAAAGTCTAAGAACAGAGATGAGGTAAAGAAGCTCGTAAAACGCGCGAAGAAGATGGATCGCGATTTTGGAGAATCAGTAGATGATATAAAAGAGCACTTCAAGTTGATAAAAGCCACCGAAGCCAAATTTACCAAAGCTAAGAAGGAGCTGGTCGGTGCAAACTTAAGGTTGGTCGTAAGTATCGCCAAAAAATATACAAACAGAGGCCTTTCATTCCTGGACCTGATTCAGGAGGGCAATATAGGACTGATGAAAGCGGTCGATAAGTTCGAGTATAAGAGGGGATATAAGTTCTCAACTTATGCCACGTGGTGGATCAGGCAGGCGATTACGCGATCCATCGCGGATCAGTCCAGGACGATAAGGATACCGGTCCACATGACCGAGACTATCAATAAACTTATAAAAGCCTCCCGCACTCTGGTCCAGCAGAACGGCAAAGAGCCTACACCAGAAGAGATCGCTCATAAGATGAGGATGCCGGTCGACAAGGTCAGGGGGATATTAAAGATCGCCCAGGAGCCCATAAGTTTGCAGACTCCCATAGGCGATGAGGGTGATACTCACTTCGGAGATTTTATTGAGGACAAGAGAGCTGTTTCGCCCGCAAATGCCACGGCATACTCTATGCTTAAAGAGCAGATGGATGATGTGCTGGGCACTTTGACCGAACGCGAGAAGAAGGTACTAAGGTTAAGGTTCGGCATAGGGGATGGCTATCCCAGGACGCTCGAAGAAGTGGGGGCTGTATTTAAAGTAACAAGAGAACGTGTAAGGCAGATAGAAGCCAAAGCTCTTCGAAAACTTAGACATCCGACCAGGTCACGTAAATTAAAGAATTTCCTGGCGATAGGCGCTGAAGAGTAGAGTTTTAAGAACGCTCTTTACAGTGATTTTTAAATTAGTTATAATAGGCTTCCGATTTTTATTATGAAGTTTTGTTTTGGGCGGGCCTGTAGCTCAGTCTGGCAGAGCAGGAGACTCATAATCTCTTGGTCCAAGGTTCAAATCCTTGCGGGCCCACCAGTTTTACAATTAGGCGTGTAGGGATTTGAAGCGAGGCCGCGCCGAGTGAATAGCGAGGAAAAGCGCTATGCGCGACAGTGGCCAAGCTGGCGACGGAGCCGAGCTCTGCGAGGCAAAGTCGCCAAATCCTTGCGGGCCCACCAGTTTGACAGTTAGGCGTGTAGCTAATAGCAATGAGTTGCTAGCCGCAATGGGCAGCTAGCTCAGTTGGTTAGAGCGTTGCGTTCACATCGCAGAGGTCACAGGTTCGAATCCTGTGCTGCCCACCATCAAGCGTTAGGAGTCAGAATTTCATGGCCGAGACAATTAACTTTGAAGAACAGGTAAAACTGCTCGTAGAACTGCAGGGATTAGATCTCCAGATACTAAAGTTCGAGGACGAGCTTAAAGCTATTCCGGAGAGAATAACGAAGCTTGAAAATGATTTTAAAGATAAGAGCGCCAGCCTTAAGAAGCACGAAGATAATGTAAAAGCGTTACAGCTGAAGCGTAAAGAGAAAGAGGGTGAGCTTCAGGCTAAGGAAGACACTATAAAGAAGTACGCATCGCAGATGCACCAGGTGAAGACGAATAAGGAGTATTCTGCTCTGCAGGACGAGATTAATAGGGTGAAAGCCGATAATTCCGTAATAGAAGAAGCGATACTGAATATATTCGATCAGGTCGATATCGAGAACAAAGGGATTGTTGCCGAGAGAGAGATATTAAAGAAAGAGGATTTGGCGATGGCGGAGGAGAAGAAGGTTCTTGCCGCTTCAGCCGATGAGGTGAAGGTAGAAGTGGATAATCTCAGGGTCCGGCGTAACGAGCTTGCGGTGAAGGTCGATAAGAATATACTAACCAGATATGGAAGAATATCGGCAAACAAAGATGGATTAGCGGTTGTACCTATTATTGATGATTCATGTCAGGGATGTTTCGGATTGATGCCTGCCCAGGTCATCAACGAAGTCAGGATGAAGAACGCCATAGTCTGTTGTGAGAATTGCACAAGGATACTGTACATTGAAGAGTAAGAAAATGTACATCTACACCGATGGCGGGAGTCGCGGTAATCCCGGTCCTTCCGGTATCGGCGTTGTCATACTTGACTCAAACAAAAAAAAGATAAAAGAGGTATTCAGCTACATCGGAGAAGCGACGAATAATATTGCTGAATACAGCGCCATGATAGCAGGGCTTGAGGCAGCCGCAGAACTGGAGGCCACAGAGCTTGTGATATATACCGATAGCGAGCTTATAGCAAAACAGCTGAATGGCGAGTACAAAGTCAAGGACGTGAATATGAAGATGCTATTCGATAAGTCATTTGGCTTACTGAAACAATTTGATTTATTTGAGATAAAGCATATTGAACGGTCTAAGAATAAGGAAGCGGATAAATTGGTAAATAAGGCTATTAATTTATCCGGCTTATTTTAGATAGGTAAAAGATTTCGCATCCCGGGCGCTCGCTCTGCTTTTGATTCTGATAGCGGAGAGGAAAGTCCGGGCTCCAAATCCTACTTCGCATTCGACTCGAAAGAGCAGGGTGCTTCGTAGGACCTGCCGAAGCAAATCTTCTGTGAGTAACAGAAGTTGCGAAGGTACGGGAGCAGCATAGCGGCTAACGGCCGCCCGTCGTAAGGCGAGGAATAGAGCCACAGAGACGAGTTCCGCCATTGAAGTCTCGGCGGAGGTGAAACGCGGCAATCTCTATGCGGAGCAAGATCAAATAGGTTCCGATCCAGGATCTGCTCGATCCTACTGTAAAACACATCAGTATCGGAACGGGTAAGATCGCTCGAGCCACAAAGAAATTTGTGGCCAAGATAGATGAGCGCCTCGTCCTGTTAATTCAGGATAGACAGAACCCGGCTTATAGGGATGCGAATAATACAAAGGACGGTAGACAACTACCGTCCTTTTAATATTAGTTAAGATATAAAAAAGACATATATAATGTATTGACAAAAGCTGACTATGTGGTAAACTAATTGCATGTCAAATAATTCCTATTGTTATAGAAAATGGCCATTCAAGGCGGTGGTGTGTGTAGTAACTTTGATGGCCTTCATATTTAATACACTATCATACGATTTGGCCTGGGCCGCCAAAGACATTGTGAAGCCTCCTTCATCTACATTAAATGGATCCGTTAGTCCAAGCCTTCATAGAGAATTGCATGTCAGCACCTTCGCTTTACCTGACTATCTTGGCTCTGTCAAAGACTCCTGGGGTCCTGAGGGCGGTACTGTCGCAAAGCGCGACTTTCGTCATTCTGAGGGAGGCCATCGGCCGACCGAAGAATCTAAAAGCGAGATCCTTCCTCGCTTCGCTCGTCAGGATGACGGACACTCTTCACATAGCCCCATAGTCATCCACATCCAGGATGCCCACTGTAACTACGCCGCCCAGCATAAGA
>Ga0114951_10000731_pt1 | contig 44254 bp, 51 predicted proteins | sample AM7aDNAmetaG_FD_88677 | JGI IMG/M metagenome (GOLD analysis project Ga0114951, IMG submission 88677) | Freshwater microbial communities from Finland to study Microbial Dark Matter (Phase II) - AM7a DNA metaG | ecosystem: Environmental > Aquatic > Freshwater > Lake | place: Finland: Lake Alinen...
ACGGAAAAAACGACAGCGAATTTGAAAGTATTAAATGGGCTTTAAAGGCGCGTTCCACTGATAAAACAAGGCCGGCAATAAATTGCATTAAGATTGACGGAGGATTGCTTATTGCTACCGACGGAGAACGCCTACATTTAACAATGACTGAGCGAGAATTATCCGACGGAGTTTATGAAGTTAAAAGCTGTACAGGAAAAACTATTGTTCTGCAAAGTACTGAAGAGTTTATATACCCAGCGTATGAGCGCGTTTTTCCGAGGGTAAAAATGGAATATGCGGGAGTATTGAACGGGAAAGCATGGCCGTTATTACATCGAGTCTATAAGTATATTGCTAATGATAAAATCAGCTTCAATGAGCAATTTCTACTTGACGCTTGTATGTCTAATTCAAAATTTTACATTGGCGAGCATGATGGTGAAATTAAACCCTTAATACTTTACAATGGTAATGATCGCGCTGCTTTAATTATGCCTATTAAAAACCAGTAGTTAAATTGCCCGGAGGCATTGTATCCGGCAAAGGGGAAAAAATGAAACAGTTAAAATCAACAAAAAAATACCAGCTTATTAGAGATGGTGAGCTATTCAATCGAGTCTATGATTATAAATGGGAAGCGGCCTTCGCCGGAATAGAATTGCAAAAAATGGGATTAATTAAGGATTGGAAAATATATCATGCCGTAGCTAATTGGCTGCGAGTTAAATAAATGGAGGTGCATAAATGGATATTAAAAAAGATGACCAGCCTATGGAAGATATAGGCCGATCGGTTTTTGAGACTCTAAAGGCCAATATTAGGGGAAAACAAGGAATAATCGACATGCACACAGATATCGAAGTTGACCTGCGAGCAGAAATTAGCAGACTGAATAAAATAATAAAAGAAATGGGAGGGAAACAATGCTAAAAAAAATTAATGGTTATTGGTTTGAATTATCTAAAGAGAAAAAGAAAAAGTCATGGCAGGATATAATTGACCTGATTATCGTAATAATGGGACTACCGGCGTACTTTGCGATAATTTACATACTATTTTTGAGGTGATAAAATGATAACAAAAATAAATAAACCTTGTGTTAATTGCGGAGCAGACAAACCATCTGATTTTAAAGAATATGATGGAATGTTAGGATATGAAGCGATAATCTGTAAAAAATGCGGCTGGTTATATGATGAAAGTGGAGCATATCCCCCGGAAGAGGTGAACAATGGATAAACTCATAATACTAATAATAATTATTGCCGTGGTGGTATTGTTCAAGAGATAATATAACATAAAAAGCCCAACGTTGGGCAAGGGGGGGGGACATGAATAAAGCTCGTAATTTACGGGAGTCGCTGGAAGAAAAACAGGCAGAGTTAGAAAGACTAAAAGACGAAAGAGAAGGCATCGAAGAAAGAATTGACGATCTGCAAGATGTTATTTCCCGGCTTGAGGCGGAGTTGGAACTTTATCAATAAAAAGTAAAATAAAAGTTGCATTTAATTTTAATTAGTGTATGATGTTTTTAACGGAGTGAGACCCGATGGGAAAAAACCAAAATCAATTTAATAAAGTCACGTATTTAAGCCCCTTGTTGCCGTATCTCCCGATATGGGTCTCACCTTCAAGGGGCTTTTTACGTGGCGAATGAGATAAGATGCACCGTGGTTATATAAAAGTATGGCGTAAAATTGCCGATGCAGATTGGTTAAAGAACCATAAACTATGTGCATTTTGGTTGTGGTGTCTTATAAAAGCAAGCCACAAAGAATATGATTTAATAGTGGGATCACAACAAGTTCATTTGCTTCCGGGAGAATTTGTGTTTGGATTAAAATCCGCATCTAAGGAATTAAAGATGTCAATTCAGTCAATACGTACTTTGCTCAACTTTTTAAAAACAAGTTCAAATTTAACACTCAAAACAACAAACAAATTTTCTATTATTTCAATAGTAAATTGGAACACTTACCAGATACAAGAAAATGAAATCAACACACAGATCAACAAACAACTAACAAACAAACAACAAACAACTAACAACAAACAAGAATGTAAAGAATTAAAGAATGTAAAGAATAATACATACACGAGTGAATTTTTATTATTTTATAATTCCTATCCGAAGAAAAAAGCAAAAGATGATGCTTATAAAGCATGGAAACAACAAAATGGAAACAGACCGTCTATTGATATTTTGTTATCGGCTATTGAAAAACAGAAATATTCAGATGATTGGTTGAAAGAAAATGGAAGGTTTATCCCATATCCGGGAACTTGGTTGAGGTCTGGAAGGTGGGATGATGAAATAGAAAACGAAGAAAAACTATCTTGCGAGGTTAATTAATGCAGATCATAAACTACCTTAATAAAAAGAATATTAAATATCGGCGAAGAGGTGAAGAGCTTATTTATAATTGCCCTTTTTGCGGTGATAAAGAGTGGAAAGGAAGCATTAACTCAATAACTGGTGCGTTTAATTGTCTTCATCTGAATAATTGCGGCGTAAAGGGAAGTTTTTACGACTTTCAGAAAAGGCTGGGTGATGAACCAGATAAATTAAATAAGAATAGAGTATTTGCTAATAAAGTAAAAAAAGACTTTGTACGCCCACAAAAAGATTGCCCACCCATGAAAGATATTCAAGTTCCTGTTTATAAATACTTAAAAGGAAGAGGCTTTTCAGATGAAACAATAAAGTTTTTTCGTATCGGCGCAGAAGAAAACACTATTAAATTTCCTTACTTTAAAAATGGCGTTCTAACAAACATTAAATACCGTGATATTGTTAATAAAAAAACAATGCGACAAGAAAAGGATGCTGAACCGTTACTATTTAACCGGGATAATGTCTTTGATGATATTCTCGTTATTTGCGAAGGTGAATATGACTGCATGGCATTACACGAATTTGGAATTGAATCGGTATCAGTTCCTAACGGTGCTGGTGGTTTAACATGGGTTGAGCAAGAATGGGAATATCTGGAAACATTCAAACATATAAAAATATGCTTTGATAACGATAACGCAGGAAAAGAAGGTGCAGCAGAATTAGCGGCAAGACTTGGATTGTGGCGTTGCAGCCTTGTTGAGTTACCATTTAAAGACGCAAATGAATGTTTAAAACAAGGTTTGTTTGCTGAAGATATGAAGAAATACTTTGATAATTCTATTGATTTAACACCTGAAACAATAGTTTCACCTGATTATTTTACTCCTAAAGTTATTAGATTGTTTGAAATGGGTGCAAAGTTATTTGGTATGCCAACAGCATGGGAATCACTAGATAATGTTCTCAAAGGTTGGCGCATGGGTGAATTAACTATCTGGTCTGGAAGGAATAGTTCGGGTAAGTCAACAATTTTAAATCAAGTTGTTTTGGACATTGCAAAAAAGGGTGCAAAGACATTAATTTATTCAGGTGAAATGCCTCCTGATAGATATTTGAGATGGGCAGTTATTCAGCATAAAGAAAAAGAACATCCTGAAGAGTATGAAATAGAAAATTCTTTAAATTGGATGACCGGAAAACTTTATTTATTAAACGTCACTAATACCATAACACCAGATAAACTTCTTGCCGATTGCGAATATGCTTCCAGAAGATATAATTGCACTCACTTCGTTGTTGATAGTTTAATGAAGATAAGTCTTAATGAAAATGACGAATATAATCAACAGAAACAATTTGTTACCAGACTTTTTGACTTTGCCATGAAGATGAATGTCCATGTTCATTTAGTAGCTCATCCGAGAAAAACAGCATCAGACAATGACGAACCAGGAAAGGTTGATATAAAAGGAAGTTCTCATATTACAGACTTGGCTTCTAATGTTATTGTTTTGTATCGGTCGAGTGATGAGCAAAAAGAAAAGATAAGAAAAAAAGGGAAGATTGCTTCTGATATGCAGTTATATGTTAAGAAAAATCGTGAGTTTGGAATAGAAGGCATGGTTCATATGTGGTTCAATGGAGATACTAAAAAATTCAGATCGGAGGTGTAAAATGGGAAAAGCTCATATTGATTGGAAAAATAAAACAATAGAATTAGATAAAGGTTGGGGTGCTGACTATGATGTCTCTTTATTAAGAGCGCAAACAGCAGAAGATATTATTGACTGGATTTTGCATATTAAAGCCAAAAATTGGGGAACACCAGAAGTTATTTATGATTTTATTAACGAGTTAGAAAGAGCATATAAATCTTCTTTCGGTCACGATATGAGATATTGGTTGTGCCAATCACCAGATAGAAAAGTTGATTGGTCTAAAGCCAAAAGAGGTGATTTAAATGAATAATTACGCTTGCACATTCAATTATCACGGTGAAGTTACTGTATTAAAAACAGAAGCTGATACGCATTATCAAGCAATAACAAAATGCTTGAATGTTATGGCAAAAAGATACGGTGTATCAAAAAGAACTATGATTACACACTTCACGGATGACAAACTAAACCATGAAGTGAAAGAAATAACAGACGAACAAATACCTTTTTAGGAGGACTACATGAAACCTATTTGTGTTACTCAACCACAACCCCAAAAAAAGTCTTTGCAGTCCTGGCGGGAATTTTACACCAAAAAAGGAATAGAAACAGAAGTTGAAAAAGGAATCGACAGTAAAGACCGGACTTACTATAACCTGTGGCGTGATTTAAGCATGGTAGAGCAAATAGAATTAAGATCAGGACTTACAGAAATAACCAAAGCACATACTTTGTGCTATAAAATAAGCGAGAAATCCAAAAAACCTATTATGAAGGAGAGAAGAAAATGCTAAAAGTAGATCAATATTCATCAGTTCAGTTGGAAGAATACAAAGGTAAGTGGAGCTTAATACTTGGATACGAGGACAGAAGCGGCGCATTTAAGCCTAAAAAATAAACTCTTGACAAACTTACTTATGGGGTATATAGATAAGACATGAAAATTAAAATATCTAAAATCAAATGCAAGAGGTGTTTTCATGAGTGGGTTGCCAGAAGTGCAGATGTCCGCCGATGTCCAAAGTGCAAGTCCTTCTATTTTGATAGAGAAAAGATGTACAAAGTGCGGGAAGATAACAAACATATTTAGACAGCACAAATGCGGTAAAGATGGGTTGAGTAGTTGGTGTAAGGAATGTGAGCATGAAGAATATAAAAAGTGGATTAAAAACAATCCAAATAAAAAAAAGGAATATGCTCAAAAATGGTATAAAAAATATTCAGAGGCAGTAAAAGAACGGAGTAGAAAACAACGGGTTAATAATCCTGAAAAAGTAAAAATATATAAAAAAGAATGGGAATTGAAAAATAAGGAATATGTAAAAAACTATGGACGATTACGTAGAGAAAAAAATAAGGAAAAAATAAATGAATATAGGAAAAACTGGTATAGAGAAAATCGTATCTCCATTACGGAACATAGAAACAATAACCCACAAGCTAAACTTTCAAAAGCTATGTCAACAGCTATATGTTTTTCATTAAAAGGGAACAAGAGTGGAAGAAAGTGGGAAACATTAATAGGATTCACCATGAAACAACTTCAAAACCATCTTGAAAAAAAGTTTAAGGAAGGAATGACTTGGGAAAATTATGGAAGAAACGGTTGGCACGTTGACCATATAATTCCACTTGTGGTTCATAATTACACAACTCCAGATGATATTGATTTTAAGAAATGTTGGAGTTTAAAAAACTTACAACCATTATGGGAAAAAGAAAACATAGCTAAACATGATAAGTTATTTAAACCATTTCAACCGTCACTAACTATTTAAAGGAGATTAAAATGATTAAAACAACAAAATGGGACGCAGTGGACATTGAAACTTACAACGGCAAATATTCACTTGTATTAGGATGGGAAGGCCGGGACGGAAAATTTAACGCAAAGTGGGCGGAGTTCGAGATGGGTAAAGACAAGATAAAAAAGAAAATGCCAGTAAAGATTCCTCTCGGTGATTCTAAAGAAGAAGCGGCGGCAGTGCTAAAGACTTTATTTCTTGAGATGAGTGAATAGCCCAACGTTGGAAAGGAGAAGTATGCAATGGAAAAATTCAATATTGGCGATAATGTTTATAATGCCAGATGCCAATGGGCAAGCAAAAGAGAATTATGCCCTATATGTTTTGGGAAGTTGCAAGTAACTTTAGTGCTTGGAAACAACGATAGTGTTATACTTCCTTGTAATTATTGCGCTCCGGGGTTTGAATACCCCACTGGGTGTATTAGTATTTATGATTACATTATTGAAGCTGAATTAGTTACAATTACTGATATTAAGGTTGAAATTTCGTCATCTGGTGAAATATATAAATATCATTCCGGTTGTTATAGTTATGACACGGAAAATCTATTTACAAATAAAGAAGATGCTTTAAAACGTGCCGTAGAGTTAAAAGAAGTATTAGACAGAGATCAAGAGAAAAGAATTGATTGGATAAAAAAAGATAAGAAGAAAAGTTTTTCTTGGGACGCTGGCTATCATCTGCGCCACATAAAAGACCTTAAAAAAGAGATTGAACGGCACGAGCAAAAAGCAGTTCTTTGTAAACAACGAGCAAAGGAGTAAGTATGCAAGACTTTATAAAAGTAATAGACGAAAGAATGGACTGGCGCAAGCGCAAGATGCTAATTCCAAAGATGGTTGAATTAGGAAGCATGGCATACCTTGCCGCCGGGAAGCTCCTAACAGATGCTAAAATGTGTGAAGATTGGAAGTTTGATGACTCTGGTGCGACTGACTTCTATTCATGGGCAGATTTCACGCTAGGATACCGCAGGACGAACATTCAGCGCATGGTTGATATATGGCTAGCCTTTGAAAATTCCTATCATACAGACAAGAACCTGATAATGTCGTGTGACTTTTCAAAATTGGCACTCATCGCCCCTATCTGTAAAGATATGGCAGAAGAAGAAAAGCTGGACTGGATACATAAAGCTCAAGTAAATTCTTGCCGACATCTGGAGCTTTCGGTAAAGGAGCATAAAGGCTTACCAATACCACAAGAGATGTGCCTTCATAATAAGCAAATTATCTTGATCGAAAAATGTGGTTTATGCTCCAAAATTCTCTCAGTTTCTAAATCAGACGAGGACATAAAATGATTAATTCTTTTATAAAACCAGTCAAGAAAACCAAAGAAGAAAAACTGCAACTGAAATTCGCCAAAATGAAGTTGAAGCAGGAAGAACGCATTGCCAAGCTGAAAGACCGGATAAAAAAGAAACCAAAGAAGCAAACTCAAATTCCACTTATTACCTTGCGGAAAAATGCTTGGAAGTTATTTTCAAAGATTGTCCGTGAAGAAGAAAAATATGTCTGCTACACCTGCGGCAAGGATATGAGCAACGCCAAGACAACGGCTGATGCCGGTCACTACATACCCCAAAGCAAAGGCAATATACTCCGGTTTGACAGAAGGAACGTACACTGCCAATGCACAGCTTGTAACCGATACCTGCACGGAAATTTAAGCACATACGCTTTGAAGCTCGAAGCTCAATACGGACATGGGATATTACAGAAATTTGAAGATATAAAAAACCAGCAGAAAAAATTCACAAGAGAAGAACTTGAAGCAATGATTGTTGATTATAAGCAAAGACTACAATCTATATTAGAGGAAATGAAATGCCTAAAACCTATTACACAGTAGAGATATTCTTGATTAACGAGGATATGCCAAATGGAAATTGGTGTGTTTCCAGCCGCCACAAGAACGAAGAAAATGCTCGCATAAACCTTGATATTATTACTAAAAGCCGCAAATGCGAAGGTAGAATAATATTTGGTGGGCAGATAATTGAAAAAAAATAAAAGAATTTACTTGACAAACATATACTGCTAGGTATATACTAACACTAAAGGAGCAATAAATGACTTTAAAAATTCTTAAATGCAAGAGGTGTGAACATGAATGGGCAAGCAAAGATGCAAGAAGTGTTAGAGTGTGTCCCAAGTGTAAAAGTCCCTACTGGGACAGAAGTAAAACCACTTCACAAAAACTCACTAAAGGGGCTTAAAATTGGATGGGAAAGAAGTTCTGCTCAAAAACTACCACCAAAACCATGCCTTCTATGCGGTAAAGATGTTTTTTATAAAAGAGCAAATGCCGATACGAGAAAATTTTGCTCACGGCAATGTAAAAACATATTTCAAACAGGGAAAAACTTAATCAGAAAAATACCAAGAACTGGTAAAACAATAATTTGTACGGTTTGTGGTAAAGAATTTTATAAATATACAAGTGAAATTGAACAGAGAAAAAGAAGGGGATGTGAAATATTATACTGCTCTATTGAATGCAGAATAAAAGGTGGATATACACGAGCAAGAGGCGAAGAATGTTCATGGTGGAAAGGTGGTATTCAAAAAGATAGAAAGGGATATTTACGGGAGAGAGTATATACCGACCATCCATATAAACAAGTAGGGGGTCATGTAATGCAACATCGGCTAGTTATGGAAAAACATATAGGTAGATTCCTTTTGCCAACCGAATCTGTTCATCACAAAAATGGAATAAAAGATGACAATAGAATAGAAAATTTAGAGCTAATAGCAACATCACCGCACATTGGTAAGGTTCATTGTCCACATTGTAACAAAGAATTTACAATAAGATAAGGAGAAAATTATGACAGAAGAACACGCAAAGGAAAGTGGTCATTTTTACACGAAGGATGGAAAAGCGGCATATACCTACTTGAACAAAAAAGGTGAAACAAAGAACACAACATTGCGACAAGCTAGAACCATGAATTTAGTTCCAAGCGTAACTCATATCATTGCTTGTGCGGCTCGACCTGGTCTCCAGAGATGGCTCCAAGAGCAAGTCCTATTATCTGCTTTAACCAGCACCCGCAAAGATGATGAAAGTGAACAAGACTACATCAACCGGATAATTCTGGAAGCTGGTGAGCAAAGCAAGAAAGCCCGTGAAACCGGAACTGCTATTCATAGCTGGGTACAGGGTGGGTTTGAACGTGAGCAAATTCACAGTGACGGTGTAAGATACTTTGAGTCTGCCAGAGATACTATCTTGAAAGAATGTGGTGAGCAAAAGTGGGTCTGTGAGGAGTCTTTCGCATGGTACGGATACGGCGGGAAAGTTGACATTCATTGTGATGATTTCTTGTTGGATTTTAAAACTACTTCAAAGCCACTTGACGGAATTAAGATGTGGGACGAACACTACCAGCAACTCGCAGCTTACAAGGCTGGTATCGGACTTGATGACGGAACTAGGTGCGGAATCTGTTGGATAAATACGGATACCGCAGAAAGCAAAATAACGTGGGCAGAACCAAAAGACTTGGATAAAGGCTGGAATTGCTTTAAGCACCTGAAAGCTTATTGGTATAGCAAAACTCAATTAGGGGAGGAATAAATTATGACAGACAAGAAAACGGGATTAGAATTATTACGAGAGCCGTTTCCGTTAAACCAGATAAGCAAACTACCAAAAGGAACAAAAGCACAGAATGACTGCCCGCCTAATGAAAAGAAGAAATGCGCCATTTGCGGTGGCTACCATCACCCGCAGGTTATTCACCTTGACTATGTTGGTCACGCCGCTTTAACAGACAGACTTCTTGATGCTGACCCTTTATGGACATGGGATCCGCTTGCACTTAAAGACGGACTTCCCGCTTTTGACCAGACTGGTGGCCTGTGGATTAAATTAACTGTTTGTGGACATACAAGAATTGGATATGGACACGCTGCCGCTTCAAACTTCAAAGATATTGGAAGCCGTGAAAAAGAAGTTATCGGCGATGCTTTGAGGAACGCTGCAATGAGATTCGGGGCTGCTTTAGATTTGTGGCATAAGGGTGAGCTTCATATAAACGAAGAAGAAAAAACGCCTGTAGCACCAATTAAACACGAAATAAAGCCAAAAGAAGCTAATGTCCCAATACACGAACCCACAACGACTAAACTGGTTGAAACTATAAAAGAGCAAGTACCTAGTGCTAAAGTATTTGAAGCTATTGCGGCGGCAACTAAGCCAACTGAAAGCGAATTTATCACAGTTCCGCAACAGAAACGTCTTTTTGCACTTGCGGCTCTTTCAAAGATATAACCTTTACAAGTTAAAGAATATCTTATGAAGTATTATAAGACAGAACATTCGGCACAGATTAAAAAATCCGATTATAAGGAAATAAGTAGTATAATAGAAAGTGCTGAGAAGTTTTCACACATGATGAATCAGGAGTAATATCATGGATATAAAAAAACGTGATGAAGGAGAAACAGTAAAATGTTTTATTTGCGGTGAGTTTTTTGTAACATCAAACTGTTGGAAACAAGATTATTGTGAAAAGCATGACGACAATAATGGTTACCATTGTACTTCCCGTAAAGATTGGGGAAATATTATGGAATTAAAAGAAAGGGGATATATAGAATGAAGAAACCTGGTACAGGTAGCACAGTATTCTCAATTTCTATGACGAATTGCCTTCTCAAGAAGGTACAGGCAGCGGCAGATAAGCTGAAAATCACAAGAAATAAGTTCATCGTAAACCTCATAAAGAAGGAGGTAATCAAGTGAAGAAATTGATGATCTGGTTATTACGAAGAATGAGTTGGGAAGATATAAGGTTTGTAATAGATGAAGTGCTTGACGGTACTGGTTGTCACATCCACCGCAATCCACCTAAAGGGAGGGCAAAATGAGCAGACCATTTGGGCAGACGTATAGACTAAGTTTCCTTCATCCCGGCAAGGTGAAGTGTTGCCATTGCCGCGAGTTTAAAGATAAATCAGAGTTCTATCCCGACAAGCATACAACTCTTGGCATCGGTGGTTACTGCCGGAAATGCTCGTATCTGGTTCAGAAAGTCGAACCTTCTGTTTGCGAGAGGCCGAAGAAGTTAGAGACAATAGACCGAAATACACTAAAGGGGTTTATTCGTTACTTCTCACAACGTCCTTATATTTTCTACACGACATTTCACCGGCCATATAGTATTGAGGTAGCCAAAGAAGAATTTACCAAACGCAAGAAACTAAAACTTGACGTATCTAATTATAACTTTGGTTACGCCCCAGGGTGCAGTCAGCGATCTGCATATGCACCACATGCTTAATTCCCTGTTAGAGCCACAGGACAACAACAGGCTCGGTCGTAAGAGGGTAGCCAAGAGTGGTCGGGATACTGATCTTGGCGCAGACAATAATAGCAGGTGGGGTTGTACCCTGACAATGTTCTCCATGTGAGTAGTTGTTGCAGACAAACTGCCCTGCTTTAAAAGGAGAGAGGAATGAAACTAAAAATAGGTAGATATATTTATACAATCAGTAGAAACGGTACGCCAGATAATACCTTATGGGACGCTGGCTATACAGTTTGTTTATATGCGAAAATCTTTTGTTTTTATATTCTCAGATATTGGAAACTGGAGGCTGACAATGGACAAAATAACTAATGAGGAATTGGTTGATGAATTTATTCAAGGTGTAACTTATAGTAATCCGGATTGTATGGAAATGAAACATGAACTCCTTTCCCGCCTCGCAAGAGTGCAGGAGTTGGAAGCCGAAGTGGAGAGCTGGAAAGACACAGCAGTACTTGAAGCAGACGGGCTTGAAAGCTGGAAGAAAGCTTATGAGAAGTTAGAGCAGCAGCTCGACCGCTTGAAGAAGGAGAACGAGGAATTTCTCGGTGTGTTAGATATAAATAACGACTTGCGAATAGATATAGCTACTCTTCAACAAGAGAACGCCGCACTAAAAGACTCCACGCACCACCAGTTTAAGAACTGCGGCGATGCCCATGTTAAGATTGTGGAGTTAATTGCTGAGGTTGAACGGTTAAAAGAACAAGTAGATTATGAACGCAACAAAGCCGGACACCTTGAATGGGTAAAAGGCCAGCGAGCCGTTGAGAAGCTGGAGAGGATAAGGGTATTAGTTTTATGGCTAACAGAAGATACCGAACCACCTTATAGAGTAATGCCAAATGAGTTGATAATTGATAAAATTAGGAATATTCTCGCAGAGGAGGGATAGGGGATGAGTGATAATTATGTGGCTTACTGTCGGTATAAAAAATCAGTATTTGATAGTCTTATTATAGAAACTTGTAACCAAGACGATTACGGTGCGTTCAAGGTATACAGAGAAGCAGATGAACTACTCAAGGCAGCGGTAGAATTTATGAGAGGCTAAATGAGACAAATACTTGATTGGTTTATCTTGATTATGTCAGCAGGGGTAGTAGCTTATATCTTGATACTACTGTCTGATCCCTTTATGGGGTGGGTGGTAAATACTTTTGTTCGGAGGTAAAAATGAGGCGCAAAACTAAATCTTTAATTAACTTATTTTTAATGCTTGGAGTATTGGTAGGAGCTACTTTCTTTGGATTATTCGTGGCTAATCGTCTGTTGTGGTTGATAACTAAATAGACATAATGCGGCATTTTCCCCTGATTGGCTCCGAGATCGCTTTAAGAAGTCAATCATAACTAGGCTAGGTTCATCTTGCGAGATGGGTACTTATAATCCGAGCTGTTAAGCCAGCTCAAGCGGTGTATAGGTGGTTGGACAGAACCATCTTGGGGAGTCGCCTAAACTCCCCAACCGCTTCCTTTCACTTTGTAACATCAGGTCTGGGTTGTCAGCCGCAAGACAGCGCCCACATTTTATGTCCGGTGTACTTTCTTCTTCTTCCCGAAGGCGATTAAGCAGAAGTAGGTTAAGGCTCAATCCTTTAGAAACGACAAAAGCCACACTCAAGTTAATGAATGTGGCTATTGTTGTGAAAAGCAAGTAAGATAGGTTGGTTAGACCCATCGGGAGAACAATATTCTGTTGTGTTAGTGAGGTAACCAGCCTCATAAATCCTCCTAATTACTTGCTTGTCTTTAAAATAAATCTTATTTATATTTTTGTCAAGATGTTTTTATTCTTCCCAACGTTGGGCTAAAGCTAACAGCTATTTATGCGCTCCCCCAAACCAGAAGTCGAAAACCGTGCTGTATTTAGCAAGGAATATTCCTGTCATGTTGCCGATTAAGGTTGCGGAAACTGCATCAAGTAACTTGGCTATTGCCAGATAGGTAGTAATACAGAAAACCCCAACGGCTACAATAATCCCCAGCCACGACATCACTGTTAAATTGATATTCCGCTTGCCTGTTGCTTGGGTTTCTTTAACCATTGCATCTCTGGCGCTTTGGACATCGGCAAGTTGTGCCTGTAATTCCTTTATGTCTTGTTCTCTGGAAGCTAGCTGAAAGGCTTGTTCTGCCTGAACCAACTTAATAGGGTCAGCCGCTTGTGCCGCCGCTAAAATAGTTTCATGCGTGGCTTCTTCTGGTAATCCAAAGGTCTTTGCCAAAGCTCCTAGAGCTGCTACTGCCGCTGCCGCTGGTGCGCCCACACCTGTTGCCGCAAGTATCCCTGCTATCCCTGGGGCATACGAACCCACATAACCTGCTATCTTCTGAAAAATATTTTCTTCACTCATACATAACCTCCATATATTATCTTTTCCAGTTTGTCTATTTTATCCCTGTTTACGTTGTGCAGATTCCGCAAGGACTTTATTTCAAAGATTGTCTCCATCCAGTATTTGTACCAAGCGTAATACAAGTCAAACATAATTATACCTTAAAAACATGGATTCTATCAGGAACTTGGAGTAGGTCCCAATGCACCCAATTAACATTCCCTTCAAGCCGCATTATCCGCTTTAGTTTAGGATTATCCTTATTCTTTAAAATGAATTGTCGGGCATCCTCGGCAGAATATCCCTTAATGTCGCAGTCAAAAGCATTGCCCTTGGCGTGTTGGGAGTTGGGGGATCCGAGTTCCTTTGCTTTTTCGGGTGTGCGATAACCTCTCCATTGAAACTCCCCACCGGAGTGCCAAGTGTTTATAACGATAGAGACCCCGAAGAAGTCCCTCAAGTCATCGAGGGCTTGGAGTGCTTCTGGATTAAACAACGATAGTGCTGTTTCGCCTTTCTCTTTAAAGGTTTTCTCGTCAACGAGTTCATATGCCTTGAAGTATTTCACTATTTCCCCCTAAAAAATCTGGTTAAGTCAAGTTGGTGTATCAATACCATCGCCCCAAATACAGATAGAATAAGCCAGAAGATTGCCTTCGGAAGATTGTTCCTTGCGGAGTTCATCCAATCTCTAAACCATTGAAAATCTTTTAGTTCCTTTACTTGCTCTTCCATTTTTACCATACTAGCCCTAACATCTGCCACTACTGTGTCGTAATATTTAATAGTCGCGTCTCTTTGTTCGTTCATCTTTTTAATGTCACAGGCAAGGTCTTTTATGTCTCTATCGGCCTTGTTAAAGCCGCTTTCCATCTTGACAGCCATAGTGGCAATGGCAATTTTTATTTCAGTGAGGATATCCTTTGCTTCGTTGTGCTTGTCGTAGAGGTCTGTTATTGACCCCCCATGCTCTTTTAGTTTTTCACAGTTTCCTTCGTGAGCGCCGCAGTGATTGTTTTCCATTGTTTCTCCCATGACCATACCTCAAGTTATTTTAACTTTGCTCTTTCTGTTACCGCTTCTTCTTCGTACTGCTGAATATACTGCGTATCCCCCGCCCTTATAGCTCTGATGGACTTCTTGTCTATCTCATCCAGTTTGGCGTAGATCGGTGCATTAAACTCATCATTCTCTTTTTTCACCCTTCTTGCTTCTACCTGTTCCTTGCTTCCATGTGCGAGGACAACTGCGGTTACTGCTTCCTTATCCAGTTCTCCGTCAATCGGATAGACGGTGATCTCCACCTCTGCCGTGTCGCATCGGGCATTGAGAGGTTTCAGTTCATCATAAAGAATACTTGCATCAAATCCGTAGAAGTCACCTGTTTCTGTTCCTGATATATCTGTTTTCTTTTTATAGAATCTTAACATTATTCTACCTCCAATATGGTGAGAATCTTCCTCGCTGCGTATACAACTGTTGTGTTTCCTCCAACGCCCATCTTGCCTTCTACTTTGTGCAGACTAAAAGTCTTAGTTGGCAAACCTATGGAAGTGGCAGTAACATCTTTTGCCGCTACCTGTTGTTGTTCTGAATTATTACTCGATTTATCAACGACTCCATCACATGATATACCTATGTTAGTAACTTGGCTATTTGTGTCGTTATAAAAACCACTAACAAATTCCACATTAAATTTTTCTCCATAAATAAATCGTTCCATTTCCGAAAGTAAAGCAAGGGATGTTGAGGTTACGGAATTGCCTATTATCCCCTCCTGTTTCACATTCTGCTTCACCCACTTCACATAATTCTCTGCCACTCCGCAGTACTGCTTAACGCTTATCCGTGTCCCTGCGTTGTATAGAGGAAGAAGGATAGAGGTCATATTGCCTGACCAGAGAGCAGCTTCACTTAATGCGCCAGAGTTGAACTGAGGGAGAATGGCAGCTGTTTCATAGTATTTCCAATAATCAGAAACTACTTCTGCGTTAGAACTAGCTGTAGCGTCGCCATCACCGATATATATTTCGGGAGAAGTTGCGTCCGCCGACGTCATTAATCCTGTACCATCAACAATTAATTTCCCGTCACAACAAACATAGAAGTCAGAACCTTTCCCAATAAAAGTAAAAATATGTTCTTGCTTTGTAAGGTCTATTTGCACCTTATTTGCATAAGTGCTTCCACCATCATAAGATACTTCGATATAATATGTATGTAGTATGGCCCTTATATATTTTGCGCCATCAGAAATTCCAATATATGATTCTATTTCTCCTGTTACATCACTTGCTTTTATCACCTTACTTTTCCAACAAAATGCCCATCCATTAGCATTGTTAAATGTTGGATGGATATGCCAACGGCAAGTGTCAGTAGAACCGACTATCTGCTGATATAATTTACCACCACTCACAACAGCATGAGCCGCTTCCGTTGCTGTTCCATCGTAAGTCCACCCATCTGACGCAGGGAGTGAACCCATCAAGGTTTCTTTCGTCCACGCTGGACATACAGGAAATCCACCCAGCAACCAAGCAGTTCCCAATTCTCTGAAAGCAACATAGTCAAAGGTCAGAGTTAATGCTGTATGTGAATCATCTGCTGTCCCATTGATATAGAGAGTAGCTACATCTGCCCCATCACCTTTGGCTCGGACATAGATTCCTATATCAAATGTTCCAGAGGATACATCTGTTGTGCCTTGAATTGTTGTTACTGTTGCATCACCTTCATACACTCTCAGAACTGCATACCCATTGGAGTCTATTGATAATGATATTCTGTCATGGTCTAAACCGTACATGAACTCTGCAAAGGGTTTGCTCTTGGCAAGGTTTGTGAAAGTCCCCTTCCAAGTGAACTCATAAGGATTAAAACCAATGTCCTTGAGAGAGGCAGTAAGTCCGTATGATTGGTCAAGAGGAGTACCTTCGCATCCAACGAGTTTGTAGTTAAATGCACCACCGGATTGGAGGAAACGATAAGTGGAGGTGGGTTCAATGACGAAGCACAAGTCTGTGAAACTCGCATAAGCAGACCAAGCTGGAACATTAGACCCCTTCTGCGCATCTCCGTTGGGATATTTTCCAGCTATCATCCCCATCACTTTCCAGTAATTAGTGGAAGATACGGATGAACTTGTCATTACTATATGGTATGCTGTGTTAGCCGTTAATGACGGAGGCGTAGCAAATTCAAATCTATACCAAGTTCCATTGGTATCAGATGAATGAAGTGTCCCAGCCTGTACAGTAGCCGCACCATTGGCTATTGCGGCATTAGGTGAGCCACCTGTGTCTGAATAAATAGACAGGGTAAAGTTGGCAGTAGGATTTCCAACCTTGTATAATTTAATCCATACTGCGGCACAAGTTATTGAAGATGCCGTTAAAAACTGTTGTTCAAGGTAATAATTGGTGTTGTCATAACCAACTAATCCGGCGGTGTCCTGTTCATTATACCCAGTCGCATAATCCATATTCAAGTCGCCATCAAGACCACCAAGGATAGGACTTCCACCCCATTGCTGATTGAAGAAGGCTGGCTTCCACCCTGCTCGGACTATGTCACGATGACCACCGTTCTCTGCTAGATATAAAAGATTTGTTAAGAATTTTTCATTATTACCACTTCCTCCACCTGCAACAATACCCGCAGTTTTTAATTGGTCAGCCGTTATTAGTTTTATTGCCGTGCCTGTGGTTATTTCAGCGGCAGATGCTGTTGACGCTCTTAATTGATCAGGAGCTATAGCCTTTGCTGGTTCTGTGCCAGTTACTATTTCCGCAGCAGATGCGTATGACACCCCACTTACCGCTGGATTAAGTAACTCCCATCTTGTATTAGCTAGATTATACTCAAGTATACAAACCGCAAAGGCTGCGGGAATGTCACCAGCCGTTAATGCAGAGCCACCTTTTTTTGTTATCGTATGAGCAGTTAATCCATCAGGTGCAAAAGTAGGAGTTGTTGTCGTGTTTGCTCCCGTAGCAACAAATGCACAAAGAATCATATCTGATAGGGTTATATCAGGACTATAGTTTGCCGTAATAGCGTCTGCCGTCCCTGCGGCTGTTGCTATGGGCATAGCACTTCCCGGATCACCTTTTGCTCCACCTGCACCTACATCACCTCTTGGGATTGTGAAATTAAATATAGCATCTGTAGTAGTCCCAACGTTGGTCACGGATGCGCTTGTGCCGGGTGCGCCTGTGGTAGTGCTTCCTGCATCTACAGAAGCTGGTTCTCCATCATCTCCCTTTGCACCAGTTGACCCCGGAGAACCTTTTATTCCGACCATCCCTATAGATACAACATCTGCCAGCAATTCAACATTGAGATACAGATTTTCAGAAGTTCCTATTGATACTACTATATCTTTCATGTTTTGGTTACCTCTTGGCTTACAACAACAGTACCTTCAAGAAGTCTGGTAACTGTAGAGCCTTGTGTTAATTCCAAATCCCAGAAACCACTTGTTATTGTTATTGCAGCAGTATCTGTTGCAGCCATAGTTACTGTAATAACTCCTGTTCCTGTATTAATAGTACAAGTAAAAGCAAAAGAGGTAACAGAAGATTTGGTTTCTCTTATCTTTGCCGCAGCAGTGGCTCCTGACATATCATAGACCGCACCTGCGCTGTCTGTTACGGTAATCTCAAGAGTGTATGTCGCTCCTTGTTCTACTCTGTACTGTCCAGTTAGATTAAAAGTTCCTGCTGGCATTGTAGCCTCCTATGCGTTCAAGTAATATCCACCAACAACTACTGGTCTCCAATATACCGTTATGTCTGCTACTGCACCTGCACCTGCGGTTGCCCCGCCGATTGTCAGTTGAATTATCTTTGTGGCGGCCGATACCTGAGAAGATGCGGTGTAAACTGAATAGAAATTGCCTGTCAGTTTTGCCTTCGCTCCGTTTGTGCTAGATAGTATTTCTATAGGCGAGCCATCATCTGTTGCGACAGATATTCCGGTAAATGAAGCAACTGCTGACAAATTAGCGTGTACTCCAACGATTACCACATCAATAAAGCAATTCTGTGTAGTTGCTGTCATTACATTGTATGTACTTGCGGCTTGATTCAATGAAATCTGTTTGTAATTCACAATCGTATTGTACCATTGTGAAATTGGGAGCCATGCAAATCCGTTCCATTCCCAAGTTCTCCCCGTGTTGGATTCGTAAAACTTAGCTCCTATCCCTACTACTACTGTTGGTTTTGTGTCCGTGGAAAGACCTACATAATCCTGCTTGCTTGTTCTCTTTTGGATTGACATTGTATCCTCCTATCTTCGTTTAAGTGCGTTTCGTAATCCTTTGTCTGAACCTTGTTGCAATTTGGTATTTGATACTTTTGACCATAATTCGTCTGTCGTAAATCCCTGACCTTCTAATTGCAATGGTTGATCTATCTTCATCCTGCCTTCAATTACAGATGGTTCTTTAACACCATAAAGATTGCTTCCTATTTTAGAAGGGTGCAATACTTCACCAGTTGGTTGTCCTTGAAGCGTAAATCCTCTTTCTGGCATAGGTAATGCCAATGGAGTGGGATAAGAACCAGAAGTATCACCTGCTAGTTTATCTATAAAAGGTGGTTTAGATGGAACAGGTGCAGTTGCGTAATTCTTCTCACTTAGAGAATTTATTATCTTTTTTATTCCATCCACATCTGTTGCGCTTAATAACCCTCTTTCTGCTCCAGTTAATATTTTAATTAATCCATCTCTTATCATTGGAGAGGTCAACACTGTTTTCCCAACTCTAGCAGTACCATAAGTTGCCAATGCCATAAGTATTAATGGATTTGTCACCGCACTTGCTACTGCACCACCTGCACCTATTGCAGCACCACCTACAGCAACTCCGCCTATTTCTGCTGACAACCAAGGGTGTCTAGCAATTAATTCTAATGCTTTTTGGAACTTATTTTTATCAAGAACAGGAAGATTATTTGCTGCAATTCTTTCAGTTGCACGATAAAGATTAGATTGTTCTTTTAATAATGATTTAAACTCGTTACCTTCTGGTAATACACCCTCTACAAATTCATTAGCAGCGTTCCTTACGTCCATTCCAGCTTGCTTAACTATACTTCCTCTTGCATCTGCATTTGCTTTAAAAGCATCAGGGAATTTCTTTTTCAATAATATATCATATTCTTTTCTTGCTTCAAGAACATTTCCTATTGTGCTGGGTTTGTGAGAAAGTAATTCCATGAATTCATCTATTGCTTTATTATAAGCACTTTCTAGTGCAGTATCTCCAACAAACCTAATAGAACTTTCTTTTTTTAATCCGTCCAACACTTCTCTTATTTTATTTGTATCTGTAGCACTTTCAAGCATACCGGGGAGTGTTTCTGTTTTTGTGGCTAATTCACCTATTTTGGTATGTATTCTATCTATATTATCTACCCAAGATTTCTTGGGATCAACAATACCTTCTACCGATTTTGCTATTTCTTTATCAAAAGAATTAGTTTTAATTTCTGCATCATTAAATATTCCTCTTTCAGTAATTTTCCCCCCTTGTGCTAATTTCTTTTGTTCATCTGGTGTTAATGAAGATACTTTTCTTTTTACCATATCTAAAGCATCTTCAGAGGTTTTCTTAATTCCATATTCTTCAAGTTTAGTTGCTGCTTTCCCAGATAAATTACCTACTAATTTAGCAGTAGGAGTAATCAATGAAAGATTACCAGCGGCATCTGCGGCACTCCCAGTAGCATTAAGGACATTTGATAATTCAGGATTCTCTCGTTCAAATTTACTATAATCCTTAGATACCATTTCTGGCAATGGTGCAAGTGTTGACGGTGTATAATTATTCCCTTCAAAACTAGCTTCAGGCGGAGTAAGATCAGCGGTCATAATTGCTTGGACTACTGAACGTAAACCTTTTTTAGCAATGTTTGGTAAAACACTATTTATTCCTTGTCCTATAACATCACCAACACCCCCCCAACCGACTTTTGCTCTATTTAACTGTGTGCCTATCCAAGAAGCATTTGGGTTCTCGTTTTCCCATCTGCTTGCTTCACCTACTCTCCTATTAATGTCTCCAGTAAGACGGGTCATATAACCATCTTCTTTAATAGACTTAGGGGTGTCCCATACAATTTCTTCTTTGGGAGCCTCTACCGTTCCGTCATCCCATATTATTTCTTCATTCATAAATCATGCTCCCATTTTTTAGCAGGATTACTCGTCTATTCCCTTGTCTTCCAGTTTTTACAACATCGGCAGGGTTATATTTACTTGGTGTATTTTTATCCTCCATACTATCTGGTATCCCAGATTTTCCAAAGGAAGCCCTTGCCTTTGCCATACGAATCATGGCTTCTCCATGAGAATTAACAATCCCAGAAAATGCTTCGGGGCTATATGATGGGTCAAGAATGTCTGAAGCAACCTTAAATGCCCATTCACCACCTTGTGATCCGCCAATAACTCTCATTAGTGAATCTGCAAGGAATTTAGTTTTCTTTTGCAGTAAAGCTGTGTCAGGGTCGTTAGTTTTTGAACCTAACCATTGGTTCAATGCACCAATATCTTTAAAACCAGATTCTGGTAATAAACCTTTATCCCTCACTTTTTCTCTCAAATCAATTAACTCAGGAGCTTCCATCTTATACATCTTAACAGCGGAAACAACATTAGAAGTAGTTGCTCCACCACGTTGAACTGCTTGTGCCATTGCTTCTTTCTGTTCTGGACTCTGACTAGAAGCAACATATCTTCCGGGTTCCTTGGAATTAAGTTCGTTAAACTGGTTCATATTTAATGTCATAAGTCTAGAGTCTGGGTCAGGATTCTTTGTATCAACAACTGTTATCGCCCTTATATTTCCATAAGCATTAGCCCTGCCTTCACCAGATGCTTTTTGTATATCTATTTTAGCTTTGCGTATATCAGCTAAATTTTGTGCCGCTTCTTTATCTCCCTTATTTGCCCTTATTTGCAATTCTATCTCATTGGGAGTCTTTGTTTCATTCTGTATTTTCTTCATATCTTCTTGCTGAGCCATTGCCGCCGCTTGATGAAACATACTCAAGGCATTTGCTTTCATGCTCTGTGTTTCAGTCACAACGTGTTGACCAATATCAAACGCCTGTTTATACATCTCTGGGGAAATCATTCCACGATAATCTTTATTTCTACGCAGAAATTCATCGGTTGCGTCTTTACCCGCTTGCAAGGGGTCTATTTTAAGTGGATTTTTAAATCCCTTTATATTCTTCTCCATATCATCAAGCATTGATTGCATCTTCTGCCCTACTGATAGTTGTTCCAAAGTGGGTTGCTTCGGGATATCAGATGCAGTATTTCCACCTGCCGCCATTGCTGTTGGATCTTGAGTTGTCGGAATATTTGGTATCACTGAGGGTTGAGATACGACCTGCTGTCCAATGCTCGTAATGGAGTTATTTATGTCTTGGTTCTCTTCTGGAGATAATACTTTTCCCTGAAATTGTCCTAACTGCACAAGTCTTGGGTCTTCCTCTATTACAGGAGGTTCTTCTGGAATTATATAATTTGAATATGCTGAATTGGGTGTTCTTCCCATCTTATCCTCCTAAACCTTAACAGTTTTCTTTGCGTTTTGTGCCGCTTCTGCCGCTAATTCTGCGCCAGTTCTATATCCCAGTATATTAGGATCACTGCTGAATCCACCGCTCCACTCATCTGTCCCAGCGGCACTAGTATAGCGAGTCGCTAACCTATTGCCACTTGGTGCGTCACTGTTGTCATTTGTGCTACTATATGAGCCATACTTAGTAGCCCCCGTTCCGTATGTTTGCGCCATATATGCCGCTAAATCAGCATTGTATTTAGCTAGTGTAGTTTGGACTCCAGTAGTATAATTAAGTTTCTCTGCGTCAAGAGCAGATTGATAATTCTTTTCTGCTTCAGAAGTTGCACCTTGATAATCCTGTTGGGATTTAAGTAACGAAGTATTGTAATTGAGTTTACCACCCTCAACTCCTGTGGTGAAGTTGGTTTTAGCAGTATCAGACTCAATGCCGTATTTCATGTTGTATTCATTTCTTGCCTCAGTTCCCGCACCTGACATTACGTTTTCAACTGCTTGACCATAACCAGCAAGGGCATCTCTCAATGTCATACGCTTTACATTTGGGTTTTCATAGTATCCACCAGAAATCTGTTGAAGCGCAGACCTTGCCGCCCTTAATCCAGCGGCTGATTTTCTTTGTGTAAGTGTATCTACTTTACCTTCATCGTAGGTAGGTGCGTTGTAAGTAGGAGCAACATAAGCATCTGGTGATTTATAGACAGGAGCAACGTATGACTCACTTGGCGTATATGGCGCAATACTTGGCATTTTAGGGGAAGAACCTACTGTTCCACCTCCACCAACATCTCCCATCATGTCTCCAGACCCAGTAGTATTTTTGCTTGGATACAGCAAATCATACTGTCCGCTGTAGTATTTTTGTGCTTGTGGACTTTTGTCTGTCCAAGGGTCTGACATATACATACTTTTTGCAGTCGATGCGTCCATTAACTCCTCCTATCCTTTAAACCATACCATGAATTCTAATTCTGCTAATAATTTTCCACCGGAGTTCAACGATATTATGACATATCTATAATTAGATGTCAACGTTGGTGCGGTGTAAACTGTTGTTAATCCTATATTGGTGCTGAAAGAACCCCATTCTCCAGTTCCATCTTTTGATCGCCCTGACCATATATATTTATCACCCGTGTATTTAGGCGAAACAACTGTAAGGGTTGCTTTTGATTTATCGGGGATATGTGTGTCAACGTCACAACCTATTGATTCCACAACTCCTGCAAATCTCAAAGTAGGCACTGGTTCGCTTTTCCCCATCAATCTGTAGTTTTCTCTGGCGTAAGAATTAAAATTCTCCTTAGACGCAAGTTGCGGGGAGAAATCAAAGAACATATCGTTTTTGTCTGGAGCAGAACCGATGGCTCTAGGGATTTGAGTTTCTTTAATACTCATTGAAATATCAGAAGGCATATCGTCAAAAGCATAGATCATTGAATTATAGTCTTTAGAAATATAAGGTCTTTTAAATTCACCGCCACGGAAATCATATCCGATAGACCTGACATATTGTTCTGTTATTTCACCTGAATATTCAAGGTATGATTTGTTGTTCCCCATTTGGGGCAATCTTCCGTAATCTGGAGTTGTGTCTTTTGCAATAGATGCTTTCATGGCACTATTATCTACGGGAACTACAGTTACAGTCAGATAATCATATACTGTTGCGGTAGAGTTCTGCGCAGAAATCGCATAAGAAGTTGTTTCTGTAGGCACTACAGTATAACTACCATCGCTTGAAACCGTCCCGATCCCTTGATTAATTGATACGGTTGCCGCTCCTGTTGTAGTCCAAGACAAAACAGATAACTTGGAGAACTCAATAGTTTCAGGTGTTGCATCAAATGAGTCTATTACAGGTGAATTAAGCGTAGCAGTTACTGTAGCATCGTCACTATTTACTCCATCTGTTACAGTAAGGGTATAAGTAGTTGTGGCAGTAGGATACAGGTCTATCGTTCCGTTTACTGTCGTGGAGCCTACTGTGGGAGTTATAGAAGCACTTGTTGCATCTGTGCTAGTCCAAGTAAGAGTTACTTTATCCCCTAATGTGAATGTCGCAGAATTAACTGTAAATGTGTTTATGGTAGGATTGCTGTATGTTACTACAACATAAAGCTGAGAACATTTCCCGAATTGAAATTTAAGACCAACGGCAAGTGCATCTATTTCGCTCCATGTCCAAGCTGATGAAGTATTTGGATTTGTGTTCCAAGAATGACTTTTATTACTCCATTCATCTATACCAGATATGTTCTCCTCATACGATGTACTATGTGTTTTAATTACTACTTTCTTGATCCAGTCTCCGTTATGGTCTCCATAAACCCTTGCGTAGACTGTAACGTTTGATATTATTCCATCTTCTGTAGTGTGGTCTGGCAAACCATATAAATCAGTATATTCAGTGACACCCGCCGGGGTTATGATAACATAATCGTTATCATCCGGGCTGGATTCATCAATTAACACATAATGAGTAGACCCAGAACTACAGGCGAACTGTAATGGAGTGCTGTCAGAATTAGGTCTAAGTGTTAAAGTACTCATTGCTGGACGTATTCCTCAATCAGATAACCGAAATCTAATAAATAAAACGACTCATCAAGTTTGTTGTGTTGGAGTTTTATTGTTACCCAGTCACTTACCATATTTACAGATACTCTGTGTCTGCGGGTTATTTGACCGGGGTTCTCCGCAGTTAAAGGATAGTTGGTTATGTCCGCTGTTTGCTCTAGGCCATTCAGATAAGGAGTCACTGTCATATCACCAGCAGTTTGGGCTTTGACTCTGTAGATCATTTCGTTGTTTCTTATAATAGCTCCGTTGGATGTCAATTCGTGCATTACATAAGAATTAATCGCAGTCGTTACATCGTTTACTCCGCTGTTCATTATATAAATAAATCCATCACCAATACCTCCGCCTAACTGGACGGTAGAAGTATTGCCGCTGGCTGCGTCTATTTCAGTCATACTTCCTATGGGAGATGCGTAACTATCCTCAGAGAAAGTCAGGTCTAGTAAATCATAAACCAGCCACACATTACAGGTTGTTGCCGTCCCTGTTACCAATCCTATCTTTAATGCGTTATATGCAGAATCGTATTTAATGAACATCTTACTTTCGTAACCAGAACGAATACACGTTGAAGATGACGGGTCAAAGTAGTTCTTTACCGTGTTAAAGTTAGGAACGTGTCTTACTGTCTTTCCGTCAGTATAAAGAACGCCTCTTTTTGAGAGAATAAACGCCATTGTTATTCTTTCATCCTGACCATACTGGAGTCCGTCAACCACTACCAAAGACTGAGAATTCATTCCGCCATAATAATTTGACAGGGTTATTTTACCGAGGTTCGCAGGAGTGCTTCCTTGTAATAGGGATATGCACCCACCTTCCTCTCCACGTTCTTCTTGTACGCAAAGAAGCTCGTTATAAAACTTCTTCATTGCAATTATCTTATTGGCTCGTCCATCCCCCATCTGATAAATGGCACTATCTTGTCCTGATAGGATTTGAGGGTTATCTGTTGCTGAAAGATATATATATGAGGGGTCTTGATCAAATACAAAAACACCCCTGTTTTTCCAAACAGCACTACATATTCCAACTCCAAAATTAGATATATAAAAGTAGGGGATAACCTGTATTCCTATATTAACGTCTGTTGAAAGAGTCTTATCTACTTTAAATCTGTACCAATATGAGTCGTAGTTTAACTGATTGAATTGAGTAGGTTTCTGCGCAACTCTAGGGAATGTAACCCACCCAGATTGACTTAATCCTGCTGTCCCATCTACAAAAGTACCTACTGAAGTCCAAGTTCCTGCTGTAGTTTGATATTCAAACGTGCTTATTGTGGTACTCGCAGTAGTATTTGGAGATGTTCCTACGTCCATAAACGCTGCGACAATCGGGTCTATGGAGTTAAAATACACATAATCAGACGATGTCATCCCTCCAATTGATATAGAACTCGCACCGTAGCTGTAATAAACAGAAGAATGGTAGAATTGAGCTTCAATAGCGTCTTGGAAGACTCCATCCCATACATCTTGAACTGATGTAAACCCAGAACCATAAGTACAGGAAGGAACTGATACTGTAGCAGAAAGTGCTGCACTAAATGTAATCTTCAGCCAGAATCCATTTGTTCCATACATATATACTGGATAAGCATCTGTCGGTTGAGTCCAAGTAACATATCCTGTTTGGCTTAATGTCTTTGTAGCGACTCCGATAGTTCCGTCTGTAAAACCAGAAACAGCAGTCCATGTACCATTCCAGTATTTTACTGTCATTGTAGATGCGTTTGTGTTTACGCTGGCATTAAGTGTGAATTTAAGTCTATTTGACTGTACTTGTGAACAGACAACTACTGCATCTGTTGCGTTTGTTCCCAACGCCCCAAGAGAAGCAAATGTGGCTACGTTTGCATCGTTTACCTGATCTGTGTAATCAGTTCCAGATGTAGGCATTGTAGGAAGAGCCGCTGCGCTGGAATATGTGTAGAATCTTGTTATATAGTCATCAGTCCCTGAACATATCTGATGCTGGTCAAGTCCATTTGAAAAGAGCAGTTTATCATTAATAACTGACCACGATCCCGGTTGTGAACCACTTGAACCGCTGAAGACTTCACTCCCGAACGCACCAGTAGTTACGCCCGGAGGCGCTGTCGTTGCTTCAAGAATATCGTCATCAGACATTTGTGCGTAGAAGTGTCTTTCTGTCCTCTTTCCCTTGGAAAACTGGAACATGGACATAACTGAATTAGTTGAGTCAGCAGTCGAGTGCTGTTTTATCATTCCCGGTCTTTGTTTGAAACCCGGATGCAACTGCCTCATGTTCATTACTTTGGAGTATGTTCCTACCTTTAAAAGAGATGGCTCATTGTAGGAATTCTGGCCTCCAGCAAAAGGGATGGTCTTTAATTGTGTTACTGGTCTTGATTGCATAATATCCTCAATACGGACGGAAATCGTAAAATAGATCAGACATAGTTACGTCTGAACCGTAGGTTCCTGTGAATCCTCGCAATGTTTCAACAAGATCGTCTTTGAAGTCTCCTATTTCGGGGACTCCCGCTCTTTGAGGAGCTACGACTGTATTCTTAAGTTCCAGCCACGCTTTCTTTGTTATCAGGTGATGAAACACCTCTGGTAGTTCTGATACTGTGCCATAATACCTGCCTAAAGTAGCCCTATTTGTTACTGTAGCGACTCTGGCAGCGGTATAATCTGTTATGGTGTCATACCAGTCATCTGATACATTCTCAATGACTATGCCGTTGTAGTAGTCTGCTGTTTTCTTCGCAGTTAACGCAAGAGTTATAGAAGTAGCAGTCCCACCTTGGGATACTCCTTGAGTCAGTTCTCTTGGTTCTTTGTAGTAGTGGAAAGTAAGAGTATCTGAGCCACCGTCATCTCTGACAATCGTATTGCCTTGTCTGTAATAGAGATACTTTGACCCTGTATAATTTGTGCGGTGTTTTGTCTGAATTGATATAGGAGCGACTTTATCACCATAGGAATTGACGATGTCGCAAATGCGATAGAGGTCAACGGGGAGAGTGAATACCCCGCTAACCCCTGTTACATTTTGTGAGGTAAGAAACAAATCGGGAAATCTTGTAAAGAGAATATTGAATATATATCTCTGAGATTTGTTAATTTTCTTGACAATATCCGAATTGTCAAAAACCCCTGTTGTTGTTCCTTGTGTTTTGTCTGGAGTGTAATCATTTAGTTCCGTCCTGATTTCTTCCAGCATCCCGTAGCAGTTTTCATATCGGTACAGGCTTTGTGTCATTTTTTACGCCCTTAGTTGGGTTGTGTTTCCAATGTATATGGCTTTTCATTCTGTTCCCTGGAATCTTCTCCCCACAAATTTCACAAGTTAATAAATCATTCTTGTTAATTATTGGAGAGGGTGAAGCAACAGTACCCATTAACTGCTGCATCTGATTCATCAAGGTTGCCATCTGCAATCTCAATTCTTCGTTTTCCTTGCTTAACTTCCCTATCTGTCCTTTTTCTCCGTCCGACAGGGTATAAGGTTGAAGCAACTCAATCCCTAGTTCTGCGGCATATTGCTTTATCACTTTACTGGGAGTGTCATAAGGTTGATTAGATGCCTTACGCCTCTCGTTTCTTTCGTTATAAGTTACTATCTGGCGAATCTTAAATTCTCTGTTTCTGTCTAAAGCGTCAAGAGAAATCTTATCCTCATTAACAGAATGACCATCTTCGTCAAAATCAAGTCTGGTCATCCCTCTTGCACCTAAATTATTAAGAACGTGTCTTCCCATTGCTTCGTCTACTTTTAATCGTTTGCCTGAAAGCAGGGTATAACTTAATCCACCATAGGTAAAATCCATATCTTCGTTTGTGCAATTCCATAAGAAAATCATTGTGTTGCCTCCATTTGTCTGTATGAAGTTGGGGATTTCTCACAAACTTCATCAAAAGTTACTGCATAGATTACGTCTTCCACTTCAGGTAGGTATTCCATGATGTCGTGTCCTTGAGGGACATTTTTAGCAATCCATACATCAGTTATATCGCCACCGAAGTAACTATTTTCTTCTTCCATTAACTTCTTATATAATGCTTGCGCCTTATAGTATTTGTTTCCTTTTCTGTATGGTAACACATTATCTGGATGCTTACAAGTTGGGATTAAAACGATGTTGTGATCAAAAGCTCCACATATGTGGACAGGAGCAGAGTCATTTGTTACGACTGTCTTTGCTAAAGAAATAAGCGCCACAAGTCCTTTAAGGCTTAATTTATCTCTGAAATCAACGCAGTTACTAGCGTCTACATTAAGGACTCCGTGCTTATCGTTTACGTTCTTGCCGATTATTCCTACTTTCTGCCCAACGTTGGTCAATCCATCTATTATGTCCTGCCAGTATTTTAAGGGGAAAGTTTTTGATTCCCAACCAACACCGGGATGAACCAAGACTAATTCTTCTGGTTCTTCGCAAATGTCATATACTTCTTTCAGGTGCTTTGCTTCAAATGACAGTTTTATCTGTTTATCATCATCTGGAATTTGTCTTCCCAATGTACAAAGAGATACCCAGTCTACAGGATGAATGAAATGAAACGAAAGAGCTTTCCCGAAGTTCTCCCAAGGCAACTGATGAGTGTTCATTTCAATAACTGCATCAAAGTATCCTTCGGGGTAGCCTTTGCTCAAGTTAATGCCCGGAATATGGTCGTACAATTCATAGTCTTTAGACATGAGCCATATTTCAGCATCTCTGTAGGCTTTTTCTCTTATATAACGTATTACTGGTTCAGACGAAACAATATCTCCCACTCCGCCTAATGACCAGATAAAGATTTTCTTCTTATGATCGTATTTCTTTTGTTTCCACGCTTCTATGTCTATATCTAGTTTAGTATGCAGATTTTCTCCATCTCCTGCATAATGAATCAGATAAGACGATAATCTTGAAACACCTGTTGCCCTGTCCATTATTGACATACGGTTGAAGTTATAATGAAGTGGAAACACTTTCTCTCCTGAAAGCATTATCTTCATATTTAAGAAGGTCTGCTCGCCAAATGCGTTTCTCAAGGGTTTTATCTCGTCTACTACCTTGAAAATATGCCTGTGTCTTCTTGAAGCGACAAAAACACCAGTATTGTAATAAGTGCTTCCGTCATACTTGAATCCTTCTACTGAATAGACCTTCATTACTTCGTATATACAGATTGATCTCTGGGTGAACTGTCCTTCGTTAAAGATGCCGAACTGGTCTTCAGGAACTATGTCAAATAACGATGGAGAATCGTCTCTGATGAGTATATCTGCATCAATGAATGCTACCCTGTCATATTCCTTTTTTAGAAGCTCATAACACGCAAATTTCAACCAATGGGCAGAAGGAACATTGCTGGGATCGTTAAGAACGATTAAATCAGCGCCTATTTTAGCTGAATAAGAAACAAAATACGGTTCTGTTTTTTTCCAGATTTTATCGTATTTGTCTCCGCAAACTATTGTCAGGATGGCTAGTTTCATATTTGTCTAAATGCCGCCTTTCTTTTCCCACTACCATGAACCTTCTGAAATGCGTCCATTAACTGGATACGGTCTTCTTTTGTTCTTTGACGTATCATATCGTTTCTGTTTATTACGTCTCTTTCTCTTACTTCCTGCATATATTTGGCGGTGCGTTCTAATTTGTCTTTTACTCTCTGATTGTTTAAATCTCCGTCTGACAGTAGTTTAATCTCTCTCATATCTGGTTGACGAAACCCACCATCGTCTGTTTTGACAAGAATAAGATTTACTGGCTCTCCGTAACCTCTGTCGTAGGTGATGACAAAGTGAGAATGTTCTTTCCGAAATACGCAATCAAGACGTTTGTCCAGATTTTTGAGGGTTTTCATAAAACCTCTTTCGGGTGTAACCATTGTGGTTCTCCTTTCATTTAAACTTCTTTATTCCCAATAACCGTCAACACCGCACACCATCATTAAGTCCTGCGTATTAGCCAGCACATGAGTTACCAACGGTCTGTAAGTGATGATTACATAAGTTCCAGCCTCACAATATACAGGGGTTACCGGATGCCATGAATGTGTGTTTGTAGTTCCGATGGCAGTATTTATCGGGAAAGATGCCATACCGACAGTCTGCTTCCTTGTGCCCTTGACAGGAGTGGTGTTAGTTGTAACGTTTTCTGTCGTTGCAGGATCAGCGTTTGTGCAGCCGAAGGAAAGTTCTATAATATAAGGGATAACTGTAGCATTTGTTCCTGTGGCAACCGTGCTGCACATCAATATATCAAGTCCGCATAACATTAATCCCTTCGCTTGAGTTACCGATGGCGCTGGAATTAAGTAAGAAAAATATTGCCATGCGGTTGCTGCTGTAAAAGATAGACCAGCTGCATTGGCGTAATGCTGTATTCCCCCGAGTCCCGCTGTTGCCGACGTTCCTAATGCTGTTGCAGAGATTGCTGTTCCGACTGCTGGTAATGCGGTCTGCGTATAGGCATTTTGAGTAACACCTGTTGCCGCACTTCCTGTCGGTTTACATTGTGCCGACTCGTGCATACCTGCCGCTTTGTGACTCCACGGCTTAGCCGTTTCCATGTCTGCCGATGAAACATTGACAGATGATATAAATAGTTTCTGTGCTGTGAGTCCGTTAGCCGCTGTGTTGACACATCTTCCATAGACATTTAACTGCATTGAGGAGAAGGGAGTAATTACGGTTGTGTTTTTTATGTCCTGTGAAGCAACTAATAAATTGTCAATCCAGAACTCAATCATATCTTCGGACATATATATTGTGTAATGGTGAACTTTGGTAATATCAAAGGTAGGCCATGTCGTAGCCAATATAGTAGATAATGAGATTGCGTAAATATCAACGGAGTTATTTGTTATCATGGCGTAAAGTCCAGCCACGGTGTATTTAAAATATGCTCCATCTGTCGGGCCGACTGTGACAGTATTGGCTGTAATTCCCGCACCCCATTCAGAAGTGTTGTTGGTGAAAGTTGTGGAATCGCCGAATAAGGACGTTCTCATTTCAAAGTAAGTCCCCGAAGCACCATAAATGGGGAATGTGCGCCATGACTTAAAAATACTGCCCTTGCCAGAAGCGACAGAGGCATTGGAGTTTAATATCAGTTGATTCAACTGTGTTACGGTTGCCGTGTCATAGGGAGTTGCCCACTTGGAAGTATTAATAACAGTCCCTGAAAACCACTCATTAAATAAGATATTATCTACTCCTACTCTAGTTCTGTAATCCCTTGAAGAATCTGTTTCAATGACTGACCTTGTCCCTACGATTGAACCAGCATCGTGTTCTGAGGCAGTTGTTACGAATCCTGTAGTAGCTGCTGGCGGTGTGATTATGTTAAGATTATGGTTAGCATCTACCTCTGCCACATAGTTTGATGCACTACCTGCTATTTTATTTGCGAAACTCATTGTTTCCTCCTATTTTACAAATATGTAATGTATCTTGAATGTCTTGGAAGCGAATCCCTCTGTTAATACTACGTTGGCTGTAAATCCTACCCCTGCCGTTCTTGCCGTGACATAACAGGTAGAAAAAGCGGCAAGGTTCTTATGTGCGTCTGCATTGTTGTCTGCCGTTGTATCGTCACCCTCGATAAAGACTACGACATGAGAAGTGGTCAGCATATCGGTCAGTCCGGTGATAATCACCGATGCCTCATCGGTAAGCGTTGTTCCGAAATCAATAGTGGCAGAACCGTAACCGGAAGGTTGGATTCCGCCAGTATCACCTTTTTCACCTTTGATTGTAACGGCATCGAGTAATTTGACTATCTGAACAGGCATTTTGTCCTCACGAATAATTTAATGCTTTAACTGTTGCTAAATCAGTGGCATAATTATCATACAAATCATTACCATCAGCCCATTGAAGAACAATGTTTGTCGCTGTGTCTAATTTCTGCACTTGCCATTTGGCAGCATTTAAAGCAGTACCTATACTTGCGGTACAGGTATATATTACAGTTCCGTCTATGTATGTAACTTGTGCAAAATTTGAAGATGCTACTTTTATATTTCCGTCAGAATCGCAAGCAATAGCAACATTTGTAGTCCCTGCATCTCCCACCATCTTTGCGAATAGATGACCGTTTTGATCTACATGGAGAATACTATATGTGTCATCATCTGTATTTTTACCGACAACATAAGTGCCAGGTACTTTTCTATATGTAGTTTCAAATCCGTCTTTATTGGTTGCCATTCGCCCCGCCTATTATTTTCATCATCATCCGCATTCCTTTGAACATATAATACATTGAATCAGTCATTATTTTATCGGGGTCATTCTCTACTGTAGGTTCTTTCTTTTTTGTGGATACTTCAAACATATCCGCAAATCTAAATGCTTGATGTGTTTCTCGTAGCGACTTCGGTTCACCAGCCTTTAACTCCTCTTCCCTATTAACATCAGGTAAGAGAGAATTATCTTCTTGAATGAAATCTTTTGCAAAACTACGAGGCATAATAAAGGTGGTGGAATATAGCGTCCACCTCGCTTTTAAAGGTTAAGTAGTAACAATAGCAACGCCGGTCTTTGCTGCTGCTGCACCGCCACCTGATGCCCATGTGCAACTATTACTCGCTGTACGATAAGCAGTAACATTGATTGCACAACAATCCTTAAACACCATATCATAGGTAGAGGGAACTGCATCTTGGTTAGTGACAACCTGTGCCATCTTGTATCCGTGATTTGTTGAAAATGCGTAAAATTCGCAACGGTCAAAAATCCAATCTCTGTCAATACCGTTGGAAGAAATGTAAATCAGAGGTCTAGTCGTGGCATCAATCATGGCTCCAATATTACATTCAAAAAATTTACCGTCCGATACCATAGCATCTTGGGCAAAATGAATAACGCAAGCTGTATCTGCGCCAAGAGTTCCGAAGTCAGTAGAGCCGAAGTTACATTTCTCAGCATAGAAATAGTAACCATTGGCGGCTATCTTCAAAGAACTATTTAGAGCAGTTGCCATCTGTGTTGCCGCTGCACAACCGATAAACTGACTTCCTATCAGGCGAGTCCCATAGCCAGCATTAAGGAAGGCTGTCACATTTCCAGCCGCAGCACCCTGATTCATTAGAGTTACATTAATAAATTGGTTATTCACCCCAGTATTATTAATAACCGAGGCAACTCCAGATGTAGAAGTTGTCAAACCTGTACCACTTTCATAGCCTTTTTGCTGGACTCCACCTAAACCGACTAAATGAGTTCTGTTTTTAGACCATGCAATAGAAGCCGTAACTGTTTCCAGTCCCGGTGTTTTCAAAACAACGTCATTCCTGTCAGTTTTTGTTACGGCATAAGCCTTTGCCGTAGTTGTATACATCTCGCTTTCTTTTACGCCAAGATAACGCAACCATGCTCTGTACTGGTCACTTGAGGAGGAATCAGGCACAGCATATACAACCTGACCAATTCCAGGTCCCAAACCTGTTACATTCATCAACCAACCTACTAAACTTGGGTCTAAATTGTATTTTTTAATCATTTTAATTCTCCTTGATAGTTTACCCTCTTTCGAGATACTTATTAATAACTCTGAATATACTCTGCCGCTTTTAAAAGAAGATCGGGTGAGTCTTGAAGAAGTCCTATTCCTGTATTACATTGAGTACATAATAAACCTCTTAACTCACCTGTTGTATGATTATGGTCAACCGCAAAATGTCTGTAATTACCCTTTGGTTTATCAGAACCACAAATAGCACATTTACCATTTTGTAAATCTAACATTTTTTGATAATCCACAAGAGTAATACCATATTTACTTTTTAAATGCCATCCATGAGCAACTTTTCTATTATTAAGGTGATAAATTTTTTTCTTTTCACTTTCTCTAGTTGCTATTTTTTTCCAATGTTCTCTTGAATGTGTTTTTTGGCATTCCTTACATTCATTTCGCATTTTATCTTTCGTCCGTGTTTTACCATAATGAATATTAAAATCATTTATTGGTTTTTTGTTTAAACACTTCCGACAAATCTTAAATCCTTCATCTGTTGACCAATCCTTCTTTGGTTTCTGTTTTTTACGATAATTTTCAATCGTAACTTTATTCATGCAAACTTTACATCTATAACATTTTTTGTTTTTAGATTGCTTATTTGCATAAAACATATCTAGTGGTTTTATCTCTTTGCATTTAATACATTGTTGTGTGTCCATGGTGCATACCTCCGTTTTATTCTTTAGCATACACCATGAACACTTTTTTGTCAAACAATTTATTTATTCTTATGCCAAAGAGCCACTAACTACTTAATCTCACGTGTAAAGTGAGGGTTCCACGAGATCGGAAATAAGGGCTAGACAGTTCCTTTGCTCGCACCCGATTTGTGTGTAAATTCGCAGGTATGCATCCCATTCGTCATACCCTGCTCTCTGATGAAGCTGACTATTATCCAGATTACCCCAGCCAAGAGGACTCATTTCGTATTTCTGGATTACTCCTTCGGGGAAACAGTAAATGAGGTTGGACTGGCACATAGGATCAATAATCATTTCCACGGAGCCATCGCCACCAGAGAACGTCAGGGTTTCATATCCGCCCTTCAGAACGCCGGGAGAGAACCGCACATCAGGAAGCAGAAGATTTGCATACTTCCGTTTCTGACCCAATCCCATCAACATCTTATCAATCTTCCCACCAGAGGCGGTACGGACAACGTCAATCGCCTGAAGCATAAGATCAATAGAAAGTTCACGGTTTACGCTGGAATTAGAAAGAACATTTGCAGCCCATTTCGGCTGAGAAGCAACGGTAATGCCTTCATAAACAGACAGGCGGGTTCCATTGTCAAACATCCCGTAAAGACCAGTTAATTCGACAGGTGTTTCCGTACCTGCGTGTGCCAAATCCCTCGTACCCATTTTCACAACTACCATACCATTCGTAGTCGTGCAAGTAACACCGTTTGTCAACGAAGACAAGGTAGGATGATTTGCGGCAAACGTAGTAGCATTGGTTTCAAACGTGACAACCTTGGTGGACGGAGCAACTGCTTTTACTCTCTGTGCGTATGCGGCAGAACCCGAAGAACCAAGAACCGTATCGCCGGCAGAGGCGTAGAAGTCAACCAACTGACCTTCAATGAAATACTTAATACCTAAATCATTGTCAAAGGTTACTGCGTAAGTCGCATTGGCTGCGGCTGAACTTGCAGCAGAAGCACGACCAATCTGTCCATAACCATCCCAATGCATCTGACGGTTCATGTCAACAATAATGCTCTGATAGATGTCTTCAATTTCATCAGCCAGACCATCGACAAATGCCGCTTCGTTGCCTTTTGCAGCTTCAATAGCCACACCAGTAATACGCAGAGAACCATACAAATACGCAGGAGTGATGGTTCCGTTGATCTTGATACCAGTCATCGGATCAGGCAATTTGCCAGATTCTGCACGACCACCAGTTGACTGATTACGTGCTATACGAAGACCAAAAGTATAACCCTTTCCTTTAGGGGACTTATCCGACTTCGGGAAAAGATTGTAGGTTGTTTTTTCATCGTTGAACTGATTTTTCAGTCCATCGCCATAAACGGTTTTTAGCGCATTGGCTAAATTTGTTAAATCAGCATAACTACCCATTTTTTACTCTCCTTTTCTATGTAACGCCTCCGAGAAGGCTGACCGAAGTCCCTTTAATCCTTTTGGAAGTTCGGTCTTTATAGTAGGAGCCGCACCACTTGAAGCAGGAACATTTGGAACGCTTAACTTGCCAGCTAAATATTCTTTTACTGCTTCCTGTTTGATGCTCTCCTCCAGTTTTTTGAATTTACTCACACCAGAATTTAATAGTTTCTTGATTGCTTTCTTATCGGTTATGGCAATTTCATTGCATTCGTTTGCGACTCCCAGCGACCAAGCAATGTATTCTTTCTCTGCCTGTTTCAAATCGTCAATCAAATCTAGGGAGTTTTTAACCTCTCCCTCGTAAAAATCTACTGACTGTTTCGCTTCTGAAGCTGCTCTTTCTGCCTGTTCTCTTGCCGTAACCTTATAAGTTACTTCTTCTTTTTCCCTTTTTAATCTGGCAATCGTTTGTTCTGGTGACTCCGTTACTTCCCGCTGCATCTCCTTTTCTCTTGCCCAGTACTCATGGTGACGCTTGTTTTCTTCTGCACGGGCAATTATCTCATCTATATTGTTGAGATCAACTTTTTTACCTTTTATCTTGGCTCCAGATTCAACAAGTTCTTTTAACTCGTCTGGATCGTCAAGGCTGTTTGCTTCCATAAGTGCTTTGACGGTCTTTAGTGCCGCAAGATCACTTTTAAATCTTGGGTCTTTATGCCAAGGAACTTCAGAGTCGGACGACTTCTCTTTTACGTCCTTATCTGCTGTGGATGAATCAGCACCAACATCCTTTTTAGTTTCTTCTGTTGTGGAGTCCGAGTCCACTTTTACGGTTGTTTCGTCTGCCATAAATTCTCCTTTGGGGTTTATTTTGCAAGTTGGGGATATCCCAAATTACAAATAAGTTATCTATCCGTTCAACTCTTTTGGTATAAATACTACATTAAAAACAAAAGCAGTATTTACTTCTGTATTACATTCTCTTAAATTACCTGTTAATAGATCATAGCAGTTGTAATTCAGATCATTCATAAATCTTATTACTTCAATGCGACTTGACCCCATTTCTTCAAGTGCCGTATCGTTTATTTCTAAAATCACCGCAGGATGATACTTTAATAGTAGATTGTACGCTCCCTTTAAGACCTTAAACTCGCAGCCCTCTACGTCTATTTTAATGAGTTTTACGGGGTCATTAATAACTGAATCAAGCGTGACCATTTCAGTTTTCTGCATTTTCTTGTTTAACTTGGTTTTTTTATTAAAGGGATGTTTGGAAATATCCCAAAAAGCATTGCCTCCGTCATTGTCCAAACAGACATAAAGATCAATTTCCCTGTTTTCGTCTCCTACTGCTTTGTTGAAAAGATATGTATTCTCGTATCCATTTATGTGGATATTTTGTTTCAATGACTTGAAGTTAGTTTTCTCTGGCTCAAAGGCGTATACTTTTGTTCCTAGTTCAGCGCCTAGAACTGTAAAAAATCCTACATGAGCGCCACAATCAATAAATGTGTCTCCTTCTTGAAGGAACATACGCATAAACTTACCGATCTCTGCTTCGTATTCTTCTCCATGATCGGCAAATTCAATCATTATGCCTTGAGTGGTTTTCTTTTCATCAAGTGCTAGATTCATTCACCGCTCCTTTGAATATTTTACCACTTTTGGACATCACTTTCTTAACCATTCTCAAACCTTTTGGCTTGGGAAGTTTTACTTTCTTTTGGACTGCTTTCATTAAATCGCCCAGACTTGTTATTTTATCCATTTTCATCCTTTCTATAACGTGGCAAATAAGGAACTATCGGAGATACAGGAGTGGGAACACTAGGAGTCGTTAAACTTGTATCCGGGTTAATCGCAGTATTTATGTATTGTGTTCCCCCTAATGGGTTAATAGGTTGTGGTGTCTTTGCCACTTTTTCAGCAATCTTGTTATTAGGGATTATCGTTCCGTCCTGTCTGGGAACAAAAACCTCTTCTCCTCTTACACCTACAGGTTGGGGAGGTGTTCCATATCCTTGTGGAGTTGGTGTTGGCTGTGAAACTGGTGCAGAACCTGCGGACAGCATCTCCACTTGAGTCAATGGTCTGTTGGGAGCTTGAACCATCCCTGTAAACGCTTCTACTCCTCTTTCACCAACTATATAAGGTTCTCCTGCATTTACCCTGCCGCCTGTTGCTTTCTTTTCTATCTCACCGCCATTGTCTTCGTCCTTTTTAGCATCTACGACCAGCTTCTTTTCGTCTATATCGTTCTTACGTGATTCCTGTTGCTGTTTCATTATGTCTTGTGCAGAGGGAATCCCCGCTACCTGACCTTCCATGTCGGGTTCAATATGCAGTTCGTTCTTCAAGTAGAACATCTGCTCTTTTCGTGTAAGTAGTGAATATAACTTATCCATTTGGACAAATTCTCTAGGATCATGCGGTTCGGGAGGAACATTCTTCTGATCTTCAACCAACTGCATATGATGAGTGTCTGTATGGGAGATCATTATCTGTTTTGATTTTTCGTCCCATTCTCCAAATGCTTCGGACATTATACATCTGCGGTGAGTTTCGTAATGTATCTGATGGTTGTCGTATTTAAAGAACGGATCGTGGACAAGAACTTCACTTTCGGGGCTGATAGTTCCTGTCTTTTGATCTACGTCACAAACCATTATATTTCCGACTTCACCTGACTCTATGAGGGCATTTTCGTAATCTGCTCTCTTTGTATCGGGGTTTTCCTGTTCGGTGAATCCTGAAAGACCTGCCCGTCTCAAAAGTTCCTGTTTGAGTTCCTGATCTTCTGCTACGTTGCCTAAAATCCCACGTTGGGCAAAATCAAGCAATATGTCCATCTTACCTGCGTTTGTTGAAGCAATACCAGAATCAAGTTCCATTCTCAAATCTGTATTGTCTCTTAAATCAGCCGCCTTGAATTTGGTTATCTTCCACTTATTGCCCCTACCCGCTATTTTCAGAATACGTTCTTCTGTCATCATCTCTTGGGCAATAAGCATTCTTTTCTTATTAACACGTGTCATTGCTCTTATATAGCGGTCTATATCAGGATAATGACCTTTTTCAGCAGTTTCACGAAGAATATCAACCATTATTCCCGAAGCCTTGGAACCGGGAGAATCACCCCTTAATATGTTTTTAGGATCACCAGATACATCCTGAATTACTGTTCTCTGAATACTTCTTTCTTCAAGCACCATATTGGGAAGCGGAGTGCCGTTTTCTATACTGGGTTTCTGACCTCCAGAAAGAATCGGGTCATACTGAACCATCAAAAGACCTACTCCAAGTCCATCTACGTGATCTACACGTTTTAAACCGATTTCGCCCGGACTGAATAATTTAGGTCTTCCCAGTCCTTTTCGGTTGATTGATAAAGCCTGATCTATTTCGTTGATTGTGTTTTGAGGACTTATTAAGTTATTAACACCAGCGTTTGACCAGAAACAGCCTGGTGAATAATCAAAATGAAAGTCCGTTAGAGAGTAGTACCATTTGCCATTTTCTGTCTTAATCGGCAATCTGTCGTACTTTTTAAGCAGTTTATCGCCACAACTTATTATATAGCGTCCTAATGGGTAAGTTCGTGTCGGGGACATCTCTACTTCTCTGAAAAGCACTAAATCGTCATCGTCTGCTGTATATACAGAAGCATCAAGCCCCGCTCCTTTCCAAGGAGATACTTGACCCACCATGTGCATTAATCTGCGGTTGTAGTCTATTGTAGCAATGCTTTCACCGCCAGAAATCTTCACTTTAAAGATGTCTTCTACCCATTCTCTTGATTTTAAAGATTGAATTCCTATCCAGCGTTTCTTATTCAGGCGATCTCCGAGCATATCCACGAATACTTGAAACGGAATAATTGCTTCTGAACCTACCTCGCCTGTATTAATAGGATTGCCGTCCTTATCAAAAACCCATTGGCTGTCATTCATAAACGGATATGTACGCATGAATCCAGTTCCAAAAAGAGGCAGTTGGAGTGCTACTTTCTCTTTTTCGTCCTGAAATTCACCTTCATTCAGACCGTCCATCCATTGCATTAATGTTTCGCCGAGTTCTGCTGCCTTAATATCGTCTTTATCGTTACTGTTTGGTGCGACTTTTAAGACAAGTTTCTGGTTTAGCATCATTGCTTTGACTGATCTGCAATATTCGCATATCTCGTTTGAAACAGGGGTCGGTATATAATCGGGTAAGATTCTTCTTCTGAAAGACTGAGTTGATTTGATGTATTCTAAGTATTGTTCTCCGAGGTAGTACAGGATGTTCCGAAACCATATCTTCTCCATCATCATTCTTGAATAATCACGCTGGGCGGTATCAAAAAGAGTATTTGTAGCACTTAATAGCTCTTTATCATCAATCTTTCCTTTTACTTTCTGATAAACTTCGGATAATTTCATTTAATCCACCGAAAATACGTCTTGTTCCTCTAAAAGAGGAGTTGTTTTAGTTTCTGGAGGCTTAACTACTTTATGTGCTTCCATTTGTGTGTATTCAACATAGTTCTTTGACATAAGTCTATTTAAAAGATCGTTTTGTTGACATTGTAGACGTTTTTTATCAAAAAACAAGCTAATTATTAATATTCCTAAAATTACATAAGAAAACAACACTAAAATTACTGTAAAATTACCATCCATAATAAGACTCCTTGTCTTGATTTTCGTAAAATTCTTCTAATTCCATATGAGCTATCCCAGATATGTCTATTGGTTTTTTAGATTCCTTTTCTGGAAGTGACTTGCTCCATGACTTCATTTGCATTGGTCTTGCCATACATAATAGGGCAAAAGAATCCGCACAATTATGAACAAGGATTCCCCCTTCGATATAAAAGGAATGTGAAGAATCCTCAACATCTAAACAATAAACATCTTGTTTGCCAAATGATTGTATATTAATAGCCTTTACGAGTTTTCCATGTAAGCAAACTTCTACAATGTGGAGAGCAAGTTTTTTGATTTTGATAACCGTTTGTAAAAAATGGTTTTGAACATATTTCACAAAGTTGTTCTTTTCTTCTACTTTTAATGAGTGTTCCTTTCTGTTGACATTCCCTTGAGCAGTATAAGGATAAATGAGTCCCGTTAAATTCTTTTCCACATTGTTCACATATTTTTTTTGTTCTCTTAATAATTGCTTCCCGACAATCATTGTCATAATGTTCTTTATGCCATTTTCTTCCCGCATCACTTCCATGCCAGATAGATGCAAATTTTCTGGCGTTAAGTAAATTTTGTTTTGCATTTGATAATTTATGTAATATACAATGTAATTGCATATGTTCTTTAACTGGTTTAATTGTAATGTTATCTGGTTGGTTATTCTCTTTATTTTTATCTTTATGATGGGAATGAAATCCATTAGGAATTTTCCCATTATGAAATTCATATACTGCTCGATGCAACCTTTTGCCATTGTGTTGGAAGTATTGTCCACATCTATAATATTTTTCTCCATTAAATTCTTGAATAGTATCTGAGATAATATTGACTTGCATAATTGCCTCCTAGTATTATTTATACTAATATAGCAATACTTATCAGACAAGTCAAGTGCTTTTATCCATTTTTTGTTTAATAACATGAATTTATGGTCAGGAGTACAAATAACTGATCTTCCGTTTGAAAAATCTATTTTTATAACATCTGTGTTTTTTTGTGTTTTTCTACAATTATAATATTTAGTCCATTTATCATTAATAGTTTTAACAAATCCCTCTGTCCCTACTAAATCAGATATTTTTATTTCACCATTATTTGTTATAACCAATGTGTCGCCACTTAAACAGTGATCTTCACCACTTGAATCAATATCTTCAGGATTATTAGGGTTGACTACCAGAGTTGATAAAGTCCTGATAAAATGAATGCAGTTGTCGTAAATCTGCATCATAGGTACACCAACTACTTTACCATCTTCTATAGGTACATGAAGTCTCTGATGCACTTGTCGCCATTTTAATACACGTGCAGGATCACCGGGTCTTAAAACAATACCTTTCATTCTAAATTCATCTGCTGTGGAAGCGCCTTGTCCACCACCTCTATAGTCAGGTTTCTTGTTAAAACACGTAGGATCGCAAAATCTAGTAATTTGAGGATTAAATACTATTCCGTTATTTGTTTTGTCTGTCGTGTTAAATCCCATAGATTCTTCACGTACTTTAATTCCTTCTGCTATTTCGCTGTCAGAAAGTCTTAATCCTTGATTTGGGGTTCCATTCCATCCGTACCATTCTGCAAACATATAAAATCTACCGTCTGAATCAATCCAGTACCAATTTGCACTAAAAGGCGCTCCAAAGCCCCAGTCAAACGTCATAAACAAGGGCGCATCTTTAGGCACGGGAATTGACTTAATTACATGATGGTGTCTGTTCCACTCCTGAAAAGCCTGTCCAATGAATGTATCCCATGAACCATCCCTAAAAGCAGCTCTCAAGTGAAGTGGGAGCGTATTGAGCATATTCCAGTAAGTAGCATCCAGATAGGGGTTGTCTTCTGCTTTGGATTGAATAAATTTGAATTTCTTGGTGTAGTCTGTTGGTTCTTTATATTCAGGAGGGAAGATACCGTCAATCCAAAATGCCTTACAAAAAGCGTGTCCTATCCCACCGGGATTCGTTCCTCCAAAGAAAAGCGTCTCATTATCGTTTAAACCAGACCATCTTAACCGCATTCTAAGGTCATTAAACGTGTCAAACGGGTTCTTTGTCAGTTCATCTATCCCTATAGCAGCGAATTCGGCAGACTGATACTTACTTGAATCATCCAAATTCCTAAAGCAAATAACTCCATTTCCGTACTCGGGAGCAAGTATAAAACACCTGCCATAGTCCTTGTGATCAGAATATCCCTTTCCCAGCCATGCGGGGAATTCACGGGCAATCTTTGTCAACTGACGATCCTTTAAAGAAGGATAATCTTCACAAGCAAGCATCACCTGCACCCATGTCAATCCCTTTTCAAAGTACCACGCCATCAACAATCTGACAAGAATCCACCTTAAAAGATACGATTTCCCTCCCCCCAGGCACCCACCATAAAGAAGATATTTATACATACCGCTGTCTACAGCAGCGCAGACTTCCATCTGCCGTTCAGTAAATTTCGCAATGTCCTTGTCAAAATCTACTTCCTTACGCTTATTGTTTAACTGCTTTTCAAGACGAGCATCTGACTTCTTACTCATAAATCAACCTTCCAAAACAACAACACCAAAACAAGCAACAAACAGCAGCAAATTATCCCATTACTACACCTATGTTAGCTTTTTTAAAACATCAATAATATCAAACTCCAAATGCCACCTTCCCACAGCACCAGTACAGACTTATCCCCTTGCCAAACGTCTTTGTTCTTTACACATAAAACTACCCGTTAAATTCAATTAACGAAGTTTACGAGCATGTATCCAGATAACTCTATCATCACACGTTTGTCAGGCAGCTTCCGCTCTACGTCTTTGGCTCTTATCAACTCCCTTCAATACCGCCACCGCACCAAAGGTAACTCTCATCTCGTATTTACATCTAATTTATAGCCTGTTTTATCCTGCATTCCACGTCTTATCCGCCCTGCGTGGACTTTCGGAACGTCGGGTGTATCAACACCATGTGACTTTTCGCTATCTGTCAAAGAACGCTTATTAAAGCGATAAAACGCTTTGTTTTACAAAGTCTGATTTTGAGTATAGCTGCTGCATAGACAGGGTGAGGGGGGTGTATGGGGGGTACCCTTTCTGTCTATTACGATCTATAAAAAATAAAATATTATTCATCTTTAACGTCTATAATTTCCCCATTTAAACTCTGTCTAGTGCTGTCATTATTGATCTGTATCCTATTGATTATTACTAATGGTAATACGCTCTTGTCTGATCCTGTCAACTCCCGCTCCTTATCAAACAATATGCCAGCAGAAACAATACGTTGCTGAAGTGTAGCCTTTTGAATATCTTGCGCGCTTATGCCTGATAATAACCTAGCCTGTAATCCAGACAATATAGCTGATTGGTTTTCCTTG
>Ga0114951_10000733_pt1 | contig 44216 bp, 27 predicted proteins | sample AM7aDNAmetaG_FD_88677 | JGI IMG/M metagenome (GOLD analysis project Ga0114951, IMG submission 88677) | Freshwater microbial communities from Finland to study Microbial Dark Matter (Phase II) - AM7a DNA metaG | ecosystem: Environmental > Aquatic > Freshwater > Lake | place: Finland: Lake Alinen...
CGACGCCGGACGTAGTTTTGGCGCTGTTTCCGCGGACGTTTGCCGTGGGGGCTCACTTCGGAGTCGTCCTTGTCGCCGATGGCGATGAGGAGGGCTATTTGACCACCGAAGTGGCGACGTTTCGCTCCGATGGCGCCTATTCCGACGGCCGCCATCCCGACGCCGTCAAGTACACAAAAAGCGCCGAAGAGGATGTAAAGCGCCGGGACTTCACCATCAACGGATTGCTTCTTGACCCGCTCAGCAACACGACCGATCTGCGCTCTGCGGTCATCGATTTTGTCGGTGGAGTTGCGGACCTGGATGCCGGACTGGTGCGCGCAATCGGCAAGCCCGAGGAGCGTTTTCTCGAAGATCATCTGCGTATGCTGCGCGGTGTCCGCTTCGCCGCGCGATTTGGGTTTGCGCTGGAGCCGGGCACCGCACGCGCCATGCGTTCTCTGGCCGCACGCATCGACGCGGTGAGTCGGGAGCGTGTGCGCGACGAACTGACCAAGATGCTCACCGAGGGGCAGGCGCGGCGGGCCTTCGAACTGCTGGACGAGACAGGCCTTCTCGCCGAGGTGCTGCCGGAAGTGGCGCGGATGAAGGGAGTCGAGCAGCCGCCGCAGTTTCATCCCGAGGGCGATGTCTGGGTGCACACCCTGGGGCTGCTCGGTCAGCTTGAAGCGGGTTGCTCCATGACGCTGGCCTGGGGTGCTCTGCTGCACGACGTCGGCAAGCCGCCCACATTCCGCCGGGCCCCCGACCGTATCCGTTTTGACGGGCACGTCGATGTAGGTATCGCGGTGGCGGCTGACATCTGCAGGCGCTTCCGGTTTTCAAATGAGGAAGCGCGGCAGGTGCTGGCGCTGGTCGAAAACCACATGCGCTTTATGGATGCCAAACGCATGAAGACCTCCACGCTCAAGCGGTTTTTCAGGCTCGACAGGTTCCAAGAGCATCTTGCCCTGCATCGCATGGATTGCCTCGCGGGCAGCGGATTTCTGGACAACTGGGAGTTCATGCGCGAGCAGTGGCTGGCCATGCCGGAAGAGACGGTCAGGCCGCAGCCGCTTATCACTGGCCGCGAGCTGATTGCCGCCGGCTACAAGCCTGGGGCCGGGTTCAAAGAGATGCTGCGGATGGTCGAGGACGCGCAACTGGAAGGCGCGATTGGGACAGCAGATGAAGCATTGACGCTGGTTCGAGAGCGGTTCAGGAGCAGCGAGGAATTGGGAGGAAGCCCACCTTGAGGAAAGTGGTCGTCGGGTTCAATGCCCGCGGCGGCCGAGATAGTCGGCGATCCAGCCGATTATGAATCCGAGGATTCCGCTTACGATGACCACGGCCACGTGCCAAACGATCACATGAATCGCCTTTAGATTCGGGCAATGCAATTCGAGCATGCCCAGACCGGTAAGGCCCGCCAGCGTGCCCGCGGCAATTCCCGCCATGCCCCTCTCCATCACAAAGCCACGGCGCAGGATGAGGGCTGCGATCAGGCCGGTGGGGATCGCCACACTCAATCCTGCGATCAGGCAAGGCACTCCTTGGTGTACGAATCTGAGAGTGCTGTAATCGTGGAAGAGAAGTGAGAAAAGAACGGGAAATGCACCGGCGGAGAGGAGCAGCGCGATTGCTCCCAGGTGCGATCCGGCGGCGGGGCGCATTTCTCGGGCGCACGCCGCCGCAGCCAGCCAGGCGGCCGCGACCAGCACTGGGAAGATGAGTACGCGCTGGAACTGGCTAAGTACGCGAATTCCGTACAGGCCAGGAGGCAATGCGCCCCCTACAGCGAAAATGGCGAATAGAGCCAGCAAGGCCAGCGTGAAAACCCAAAGCGGAGCCAGCGGCCGGACCGGGCGCAGGTTACTAAGGACGGTGCTGCGGATTCTCTGAACGGCCGCGCGGCCGGCATCTGGAGGAAGGGCGCGTTGGGCGGCTTGGGCGAGGATATTGTCGATAGGGTCTGGCTTCATGTTGTCCTCACTCTGCTGCCAAGAACATCGCGCAGCTTTTCGTACGCTCGATGCGCCTTCTGTTTTACCGATCCAGCGCTGGAAGATGTGGCGCGCGCGACTTCCTCAACGGTCATTCCGGAAACCTTGAGCATGACGATCACTTCACGCTGGCTGGCGGGCAAACCGGCAAGCATCTCATCCAAACCGGGAATGCCACTATTGGAACTCTCAGGCTGCGAACCTGCATGGGTCGCAGCAGTCTCAGGCAGCACGTCTACCTGCATCTCGCGGAGTTCCACGCGCCGCGCCTTGCGATAATTGTCCAGGCCAGTGTGGCGGGCGATGGAAAAGATCCAGGGCAAAACAGCTTCGCCCGTCCGATAAGTGTGGCGCGCCTTGTGTATCCGCATCCAAGTGTCCTGCAACAGATCGTCGGCAAATCTCCGGTTCGCGGCCTGAACCAGGAAATAGCGAAGCAGCAGGGGGCTCACCCTTTCGATTAGAGCCGTGGCCGCTTCCTCATCCGCCTGCTGGTAGCCGGACATTAGCGACTCGAGCCCCAGCAACGGCGCCGCATCGGACGCCGAAGGAGTGGGCATCATGGGATCCTCTTGGGTCCGCGGGGACGCGGTCGAGATCTTCACTTCCCATTATGCCCGCGTCCGCCAGCGGCGTGGGCTTTTCTTTTGCAGAAACGTCCACGCCGCACCCTGTCCATTGATCCATCTGCGTTTTCGTTAGTCGTCTCCCGGAATGATGGCGACGCCGTTGGTTCTGGGGGTGGTGGCAACGCCGGCCAGGTTGAGGTTGCCGTCTCCGTCCACCTTGAAGATAGAGAGGTGAGAGACCGTCCCGGCTCCGTCGATCACCGCCACCAACCCCGCCTTGTACGCGATGTCGGTTGGACTGCCATTCAATGTCGCGGCCACTGCGGCCTGCTGCACGATCTTGTTGCCGTATGCCAGGTAGCGCGAAATGCTCTTGCTGGGGGAATTGGAAGAGAACAGATACGGCCCGTCCAGCGCGACCCAGCAAGGAGCGTGCTGCGTGCCGGAACCGGTCACCGTGACAACAGCGTCGCGGCGCACCAGGCTGATCTCGTCGGCATGGGCAATGGTTACGTATGCGTCGTTGCCCCGGGTAACAAGCCCAAATGGAGCGCTTACGTTGGCGGGAATGTTCTGGACCAGCGTAGCCGCGCCGGTGACAGCTTTGTCGGCGGTAAGGTCGACGGTCTCGATGGCGTTGCTCTTCTCAGAGATGATCAATTGTGTACCCAGGACGCCTACCTGCGCGGCCGAGCCGTCTGCCTTGAAGAGCATCGCGATGCCATCGGGGCTCGAAGCGACGCCGTAGTCGAAGATCTGGTGCGATTCGACCTTGGTTGTTCCGAGCACGTAAAGGTGGTTGTGCCCAAATGCCACGCTCAGAGGGCTGGATGCGGTCGGGATCACTTGTTTCAGTTCAAAGCCATCGTTGGACCTCTGAAAGATGGAAACGGACTGAGAACCGAAGTTGACAACCGCGAGTTGGTCGCGCCATGAGGCGATGCCGCCGGAGTTCCCGCTGGCCCCGCCCTCGCCGCCTGTAGCCACGGTTTGCGTGAGAATGCCGGAGGCGTCGTAGACAAGCAGTTGGTTCGTGGCTGCATTTGAGGCTGTCACGACGAGGGTTTGCCGGTCCTGATTCTGGGCAGGGAGGGTGGAAGCGGTTCCGAGCAAGAGGGCGAGGGCGCTGACGTAGTAGAAGCTCTTCATCTGTGTCTCCATTGATAGGGGAAGTCCCGCCGCGGCGCCGTAGGAAATGCCCCGGATGAGGACAGGCCCTGCAGTTTCGGCGGTCACTTGCAGGTTCGCCTCAGCGGAGGGAAAAGTTACGGTGCGCGCCAAATATTTTATTGCGGGCCTGGCACAGGCGGCGCCGGACCTGAAGGTGGGGATCGCCTATTCACGGACAATGCGCATCTTTGTTCGCGAGGATTACGCAGATGTGCGAATGAGACGTTAATGCGGGTTCAGAGGCGAATTCCCATAATGTGATGTGGCGCACTGCCAAGTGTGATGGTGAATGAGATAAAAAAGGTGAGCCCTTTCGGGCGGTGAACCGGTTTTGAGCGCGTCAATTCCCCAAGGAAAGCGAGAAAACTATGAGCACTTCGGCGGCTGACGGGAAACTTGTCGATTTTCAGGCTTGCTGGGCGGATATGGATTTGCCTGCCGCTGTTAAGGAAGTGCTGAGCGCGGCGCCCCTGGTGCAGACCCCGGAGACGCGCGGCCAATTGATGGATTGGGCGCTCGGGCGCGCCACCGGGGAGACGGATTGGACCTTGGGCAATCGCGAGGACCATGGGCAATATGAGGCCGTCTTTCTGACGCCGGGCATGGGACGGATTGCCGAGGCGGTGGTCACCAAGGCGCGCAATGGCCTTGCCATCAACTTTCCTGATCCGGCCATGCGCCGGCGCGATCCCGATGCAATGGTCATCGGGGACAAGTTGCCCACCGACAAGCCGACCTACGAGGAGCGGTTTGGCGAGACCTTCGAAAAGACCCGGCAGGAGACGCTGGACTGGCTGAAAACTCAGGAGTTGGTGGCCATGCCGTTCTATGCCGGCACCGATGCGCTGGGGTATGGATCCTTGCTGATTGTGCCGCGGCAGGCCGCATTTTTTGCCGCAGCTCTGGGCGACTTGCAGGGGATGATTCCGCGCAACCAGGTTCCAGCCGGCTTCAGCATTACCGGCGGAGTCTTGTTCGTTGCGCCCCCCTTCCGCCATACCCACTTTGGAGGACGCCAGGTGGTTGTGCACCAGCGCACAGAGACCCACCAGGAAGTGTTTGCCTACAATCTCTATCCGGGTCCAAGCGCGAAAAAGGGCGTGTACTCCATGCTGCTGGACAAGGGCGAGCGCGAAGGCTGGACCACCAACCACTGCGCGGCGGTGGCCGTGGTTACGCCTTATGAGAACCAGTTGATTCTGATGCACGAAGGCGCCAGCGGCGGCGGCAAAAGCGAAATGACCGAGCACATCCACCGCATGGAGGACGGACGCCTCTTGCTCGGCCGCAACGTGGTCACCCACGAAGAGCGGACGCTGAACCTGCCCGAGGCCTGCCACCTGCGGCCCATCGCCGACGACATGGCATGCGCGCATCCAAAAATTCAAGGCAACAGCAAGCGGCTCACCGTGGCCGACGCTGAGAACGGCTGGTTTGTGCGCGTCGACCACATCCATAGCTACGGCACGGCGCCCAATCTCGAGCGGCTATGCATCGACCCCCCCGAGCCCCTGATTTTTCTCAACCACTACATTGTGCCCGGCGGCACCTGCCTTACCTGGGAACACGTCGAAGACGCACCGGGGAAGCTCTGCCCGAATCCGCGAGTGATCCTGCCGCGCCGCATGCTCGAAGACATTCTGGACGGGCCGCAGCGCGTGGACGTGCGCAGCTTTGGCGTGCGCTGCCCTCCGACCCACAAGGGAAGCCAGCTCTACGGAATTCTGGCCATGCTGCATGTGCTCAGCCCGGCGCTCGCCTTCCTGTGGCGCCTGGTGGCCCCGCGCGGACATGCCAACCCGAGCATTCAAACGCAGAAATCCAAAGAGATGCAGTCCGAGGGCGTTGGCTCCTACTGGGCTTTTGCCACCGGCCGTCGCGTGGACCAGGCGAACCTGCTGCTCCGCCAGATAGTCGATACGCCCGAGACCCGCTATGTGCTCTTGCCCAACCAGCACATCGGCGCGTGGAAGGTGGGCTTCATGGCCGAGTGGATGGCGCGCGAGTACCTGGCGCGGCGAGGCAGCGCGAAGTTTGCACGCGAGCAGGTGGGCGAGGCAATCTGCCCGCTGTTGGGATATATCCCGCACCAGTTGAGGATTGAGGGCTCCATGATCCCGCGCGTGTTTCTCGCGGTCGAAGAGCAGATCCAGGGCGGAATGGACGTGTATGAAGAGGGCGCGCGCCAGTGGCGGGAGTTTTTTGCAAAGGAACTCACGCAGTTCCTGGTGCCGGAACTCGATCCACTCGGGAAGAAGATCATCGAGGCGTGTCTTGACGGAGCACATCAGGAGGATTACCGCCGCCTGATTCCGCATCCGATGTTCCGCGACGACGGGCTGTAAGGGCAGAGCCCGGTTGCAGCCGGCCGATATTAGCTTCGGCGACCGGGTACCCCTGCCGCTGGAGCATTGCTTCCCGCTGTGGTGATAACCACTACGCTCACCAGAATCAGGAGCGTTCCAGCCACCGTGCGCAACCCCAGCGCCTCGCCGCCAAGGAAATACCCCACCACCACGGCGACCAACGGATTCACATATGCATAGGTCCCCACCTTCGTGGGCGACTCATGGTGAATCAGCCAAACGTAGGCAGTAAACCCGACGACGGACCCCGCCACGATCAGGTAGAGCAACGCAAGCCATGCGCCGCGTGAGACAGCCCAGGGGTGGAAGTTGTGAAATTCTCCCAGCGCCGCCGAGGCCAGCGCCAGCAGCAAACCACCGGCCAGCATCTGCGCTCCGGAACTCATCACCTTCGACGTTGGCAGAGGCAACTTGCGGGTAAGAGCCGAAGCCAGCGACCAGCACATGGCCGCGAAGATCAGCGCGATGGCCCCAGCCCGCTCGATGGGCGCACCGCCAAGATTCAGCGAGCGGCTCATCAGCACCGCCACTCCGCCTATCCCGATCAGAAGGGCCAGCCCCAGGCGAACGGTCAGCCTCTGGGTGCGCAGAATCACGATTTCAGAGAGCGCCATAAATGCGGGGATCGTAGCCATCATCACCGCGGCAATGCCGGAAGGCACGCGCTGCTCGGCCCAGAACAGCAACCCGTAATCAAATACAAAAATCAGCAGAGCCAGCAGGAACGCAGAGGCCCACTGCCGCGCACTCGGCGGGCGTTCGCCATGCGTTCTCATCCAGCCGTAGAGCACCGCTCCCGCAACCAGGAAGCGCATTGCGGCCAGCAGGAACGGCGGCACTTCATGAACACCCACCCAAATGGCGAGAAAGGTCGAACCCCACACGAAGTAGATAATCGCGAAGGCCAACACTGTCTTCCATGCCGGACGATGGGTTTTGCCATCCATAGCAGTTTCCTGTCAGCAATCTACCAGCTTCCGCGCGCCCCGTCGTGTACAGCTGTTGCAAGGGCGCGTTACCATTCCTTCAATGATCAAACGCAATTTAATCACTGGCCTGACGCGCAGGCAGATGCTGCAACTATCAACCGCCGGCGCTGCCGCAGTGAGCGCGCGCCTGGCATTTCCGCAACTAGCTGCGGCAGAGAATCGTGCTTCAATGGCCCGGGCTCCTCATTCCGCGGAGCAAAAGCTCTATGCTGACACTTTGAAAATCTGGTGCGACGGGCTCGTTGCGCGCCAGGTTACCGGCCTCACTGACCCGGCTCTGCGCGGTGGTCTCCTGTGCCCGGCCTGCGGCTTGATCCATGGCCGCTGCGGAGACGCGGTATATCCCCTGCTGCGGGTGGCGCATTCCACCGGCGACCAAAAATATCTGCGTGCCGCGCTCGCGGTGCATGAATGGTCCGAGCGCACCGTGAGCCGGCCGGATGGCAGTTGGGCAAACGACGTCTCGCTCAGTACCTGGCAGGGAATCACCGTGTTCCATGCAATTGCTCTGGCCGAAGCGCTCGAACATCACGGCGCAATTCTGGATGCGGCGACCCGGAAGCAGTGGACTGAGAGGCTGGCCCGTGCGGCGAAATTTCTTAATGGTTTCATCTCCATCGAGACCGGCAACATCAATTACCCGGTCACGTCTTCGCTGGCCTTTGTGCTGTGCGGCCGGGTGCTGGGCGATGCGCACTACATCGAGCGCGGGCGCAAGATGGCGCATCAGGCCATGTCGTACTTTTCGCCCAACGGATTCTTGTGCGGCGAAGGGCATCCGCTGGCCGGCGTGAGCGTCAAGGGCTGCCGCCCGGTCGATCTCGGCTACAACGTCGAGGAGTCTCTGCCCTCGTTGGCGCTCTATGCGCTGCTTACGGACGATAAGCCGGTTCTGGACCAGACCATTGCTGCTCTCAAGACACATATGGAGTTCATGCTGCCCGATGGCGCGTGGGACAACAGTTGGGGTACGCGCAACTACAAGTGGAGCTGGTGGGGCAGCCGCACCAGTGACGGCTGTCATCCCGGCTTCGTCTTGCTGGCCGGGCATGACCCGAAGTTCCGCGAGGCGGCGCTGCGCAATCTTGAACTGATGGCCGCGTGTACGCACCAGGGGCTTCTTTACGGAGGCCAGGATTATTTTGAGCATGGCGACCAAGCCTGCATTCACCACACATTCACACACGCCAAGTCGCTGGCAACGGTGCTCGATCGGGGCAGTTTTCCCGCCGAAACCGCTGCCCGTCCCAACCTGCCGCGCGATGAGCCCTACGGGCTCAAAACATTTCCAGAGATCGGCACGCGGCTCGCGGCTGTGGGTGAGTGGCGCGCCACAGTAACGGAGAACGACTGGGAATACGTGGAACACGTACAGGCGGGCGGAGCCGGCGGGGGTGGTGGGCACGTCTCCGGCGGGGCTCTGTCGATGCTCTACCATCGCGCCCTGGGGCCGGTGCTGGTGGCCAGCATGACGGAATACCAGATGATCGAAATCTCCAATCAGCAGGCGTATCGCGGTGGGCCGCACATGGAAATGACGCCGCGCATCGAGTGCGTCAGCGGCGCAACCTACACCAGCCTGAACGATTTCAAGGCAGTTGTTACAACGGCCGAGGCAGACGGCGCAATTGTGTTCGACGCCCGTGGTCGGCTGTTGAGTACGTCGCGGCAGACCCTTGCGGGCGGGGATGTTGCCTATCACCTTGTCTGTCGGATCAGTGCCGGCGGCGTGGACCTTGAGGCAACGGTCACCGGCGCAGTTGCTGCCCCGGTACGGTTGCTCGTGCCGGTGGTTTCGCTGGCCGGGGAGCGCGTCGAGTTGCCCAACGGGCGAACCGTCAGAATTGCCAAGCCGAAGGGAACCCTGACCGTAACTACAGATGCTGCAGAGGGTTTCGAGGCGGTGCCAACCGAAAGAACCTTCAACCTGGTTCCGGGCTTCGAGGCGGTGCCGCTGTCGGTAATGTTAAAGGCAGACGAAACGGCGCGCATGAGGATAGAGGGAGCGACGAAGTTGTAGCCGATTTAATGCGACGTGAGATATAGTCATCGACATAGCGCATCGATAGCGCGCTTCCCCGGTCTTCCCCGACTATGGACAAAAATTCGCTTCACCTTTGGTTTGCTTACCCTGACGATCTGCTGACGGAGAGCCTTGCCCGCTCGTGCGCGGCGCTGCTCAGTGAAGAGGAAATTGCGCGATGGCAGAAGTTCCGGTTCGACTGGCATCGCCGCGAATCACTCACCACCCGCGCCCTCGCGCGCACTGCCCTGTCTTACTACCACCCGATTCCGCCTGAAGCCTGGCATTTCAGGGCCAACGCATACGGCAAGCCGGTCGCTGAGCCGGACTGCGGGCTGCGCTTCAACCTGTCCAACGCCTCCGGACTGGTGGTCTGCCTTATAGCCGAAGGGGCCGAGGTTGGCGCGGATGTGGAGCCGATCAAACGTGCGGGAGATATTCTGAACCTTGCCACAGAGGTGTTTTCCGCCCCCGAATTGGCTCAGCTCAAAGCCCTGCCCGACACGGAGAAGCCGGACCGCGCCTTATCGTTGTGGACACTCAAGGAGGCGTATATCAAGGCGAGAGGATTCGGACTTTCGCTCCCCCTGCGGAGGTTCTCCTTCCTGTTTGGAGGCAAAGAGGGAATCCGGCTGGAAGTGGACCCGGCTATGGACTCTGATCCGGGGCGCTGGCGGTTCCGAATGCTCGATCATGTCGGACACCGCATTGCGATGGTCGCGGAGGGGCCTGCCGAGCGCGACTTGCAGGTCTGGGAATCGCATCCCTTACTGACGCCGCCGACGCGGCTCGGCGCGACGGGAGAATCGTGGTTTCCCCTATCGAGCGTCCCTTTCCTCTCCGAACTCAAAAGAGAGCCAGCTCCGGTTGGGTAGTAAGTCAACCAACCCAAGAATAGTTCCAAGGGCTGCATTTTTGCTTGGCGATGCCGCCAAGCCGCTTTTAATGCGAAATTGCACAATGATTCGGGTGGGACAGAATGCTCTTCACGATCATTGCGGCAATATTTTTTTAAGCATCCCCGCAAACGTGCCCACATAGGGCTCGAACAGCATGTACATATGCTGTGTGGGAATGTTGTGAACCTCGATACCGCCACCGGCAAGTGTGCTCCATCCCAGCGCCTCATTTTCGCGTTTCCCCAGCGACTCAGGGCCGCGGTCAATGGCGCGCATCAGCGTGACTTTTCCCGCATAGGGCGTAAAAACGTAGCGCTCGATCGCCCGGCGATGCGCTTCATCCATCTGGAAGTAGCGAAGGCTCATGGGCAATCGCAGCCCCGCAAGCCGATAGCCGGAGCAGGTAAGAACGCGGGCTTGATGGTAGATCACGTCCCACCAGTAACGGATCTTCTCCGCGGCCTTGCGCCTCAGATAACCCACACCCTGTTCGCGCAGATGCTCTCCAAACGTGGCCAGCTTGTCTTTCGTCGCGAGGATTTCCTCGCTCCCGGGAACCGACGTGTCGAACAGCAGCAGCAGGGCGGGTTCGGCGCCCTGCGCGCGCAGTTGCTTCGCCATCTCGAAGGCAACCAGCCCCCCATAAGACGCGCCCCCGATCAGATAAGGCCCCTGCCGATAGAAGGCCCGCATCTCTTTCACGTAGATTTGGGCCAGCTCTTCCACGCTGGTCTCGCCGATCACCGCCTGCGCAATCAACGGCGATTTGAAAGCATAGAAAGGCTGGTCAGAGCCCAGAGCCTTGGCCAATTGCTCGTAGAAAAGTACGTCGCCTCCCACAGCGTGAACACAGAACAGCGGTATGCGCAGGCCGTTGGGCTGTATGGGAACCAGCGTGGACCAGACTTTTTGTTCCGCAGTGGCAACGGGTTGCTGCGCCTTGCGAATGAGTTCGGCGAGCTGGCGCACGGTGCGCGCTTCAAACAGGATTGCAAGTTCCAGGTCCACCTGCCAGGCCTTCTTGATCTTCGCAAACAGTCGCACGCCCACCAGCGAATGACCGCCCAACCCGAAGAAGTCGTCGTCGAATTCCACTTTCTCGACTCCCAGCAGGTCCTCCCACCAGGAGATGAGTGTCCCCTCAATGCCTTCACTCGCAGGCGCGGCTTGGTGTGCTATGGCCTTCGTCGCTGTCCCAGTGCTGCCTGCGTTCAACTCATCAAGGGGCTGCGCAACGGCAACCACCGCAGTGGGAGTAGAAGCAAGCAAAATGCGAACCAGCGCCCTCGCGCCCTCGCGCGGCGAAATTCCCGGCAGCGCGGGGATTTCGATGGGCAACTCCCCAGCCGAGCGTGAGTCGTCGCGAACCGCCACCTTGTTCTCCAGCGCAACGGATGGATCCGCGATGCGCCGCATTGAGAATCCTTCAATCTCCGCGAGCACCAGGCCCCGCTCATCGAAAAGCGTTATGTCGAACGTCTCAATCTCGCTGTGAGCGGAATTTTCCTGCCGCGGCCGGATGTGACTGAAAAAGCGCGCAGGCAGCGGACGATAGGCGCACATCTTCTTGTAGGAGATGGGCAGAAACAGGTCGTTGGAGTGGCCGTAGTCTTCCGTCAGGTAGAGCGCGGCCCCAGTCGCCATGTCGAGCAGCGCGGGGTGCTGGCGCAGGGCGGATACATCCGTGGCAAACCGCTCATCCAACTCGATCTCCGCAAGACCCTCGCGATGGCCGATGTGCAGCTGTCGCAGCGATCGCCAGCGTGGGCCGAAGTCGAACTGGCGCTCCTGCCGGGTGCGATGCTCGTCGTCGAATACGACCTCGTCTTCTCGGCACCGTGCGGCAATAGCGGCACGATCAACCTGTGATGTTGGGCGATAAACGCAAGGCGCAATGGTGCCGGAAGAATGTTCCACCCACTCGCCGGGCCGTGCCGAGCCCGCGCTCGCGAACACGGAGAAGCGGAATGCGCCCGCCTGCGGACCGGCTTCCTTGTCCCGCTGCAGCTGCACCCGCACCTGCTTGGATTCGGCGCGGTCGCACAGGAGCGGCGCGAGAAAATACACATCGCGGAACTCTATCGCGCCCTTGAGCGACCCTTGCAGAAACGCTCCGGCGACCATCTCCAGGTGACCGGTTCCAGGGATAAGCGCCGTGCCGTTCTTGAACCTGTGCTCTGCCAGCACCCAGCGGCTTGCCTGCGAAAAACTGCCGCCGTAGACAATTGCATCGGGCGTGTTGAGCAGTCGTTGCTCCAGCCACGGATGCGGCGAGCCCGAGCGTGCTCCCATGCCCACATCGCGCCACAAACCCCAGTTGACAACCGTCGCCGCCCCTTTGCGCCTGAGCGCAAAGGCGTCGAGTAATGCGTTGGCGGCCGCGTAATCCACCTGCCCCGCCTGCGGAAAAATGGAACTGATGGAAGAGAACAGGACGAAGCAGGGAGGCGGCGCATCGCCGAGTGCCTCTTCAAGGACCAGCGTTCCACGCACCTTTGGATCTAGAACGCGGGCCGCACTCTGCGCGGTCTTTAACATCAAAGGGCCATCGTCCAGAACCCCCGCGGCATGAACGACGCCGTCGATATTTCCGAACTGCTTGCGAGCTTGCGCAACGGCCGCGCGCATCTCGTCGAGATTGGTTACGTCGGCCTGAACAACCAGCAACCCTCCGGCAAGCGAGCGAATTTCAATGAGCGTCCGAATGCGCCGCTTATCAGCTTCAGACAGTTGCACATCGCTTGCTGAGGCTTCCCACTGCGCCTCCGCGGGCAACGGCGAACGGCCCACGAGAACCAGGCGAGCCTTGAACTCACGCGCCAACTGCTCGGCCACAACGAGGCCGAGCCCGCCCAGGCCACCGGTGATGAGGTAGACACCGCTGCGCTCCAGACGGCGGCGCTCTGGCGCAGCAGACAGATTGAAACGGTCAAGCGATTCGATGAACCGTTGGCCCTTGCGATACGCAACCGTCGTGCTTTCGCGAGCGGAGTTCATCTCGGCGATCAGTTCAGCGGCGCACTCTTGCGCATTGCCTTTTTCAAAATCGATATCGACGGCGCGACACGCAATTCCCGGAAGCTCTTTGGGCAGCACGCGCGCCGGTCCGAGCAGCACGGCACGCGCCGGATTGCGAACCGGCTCTTCCGCAACCTGCTGCATTCCATCGGAAATCAGGGCAATGTCGATGTCCGCAAGGTCGGGAGCGCCAAGCGCCTGGGCAAGATAGAGCGGGCTATAAAAGCTGCGGTCCAGCGTTTCCTCAAGAGTCGGAACAGAATCTTCCAGCGACCAAAGGTGGAGTATCTTGCGGGGCGCGGGTCCGGTCTTCAGCACGTCCGCGAGCAGTGCGTCGTAGTCCGCGCGCGCGGCGGGGCGCACGGTGTAGCTTCCATCTTTGAGTTGTTTATAAGTGGCGCCTGCATCGACCAGAACAACTTCCTGCTTGCCGGCCCTCAGTGTCGCGGCAATGCGGTCGGCGAGCCCCAGGGCATCGCGAAAAATCATCCAGCGGAAGGGCGCGCTCGTGGCGACGGGGCTGAGCGTGGCGCTCTTCCAGATGCGACGATAGAACACTATCTCTTCGTGGCCTTGAGCAACGGGCTCAGGCTCAAGCGCAACCGCGACCGCCCGTTGAACCTTATCCGGATCGATCCAATACCTCTGGTGCTCGAAGGGGTACGTGGGCAAGGGAACGCGCTGCACGGAACCGGGTGTATTCGGTTTGTTCCAGTCGATGTCCGCGCCCAGAGCCCAGAGCTGGCCCAGGGTTGTAAGCGCGCAGCGAAGCGCGGGAACGCTCTCGCGCGGATGAGGCAAAGACTGGAACGCCTTTGCCGCGGCTCCGCCCTGCTGCCGCGCCAACGATGTGAGCACAGTGCCAGGGCCGGATTCGAGCAGGATTTGATCCGGCCTGCGGAACAGTTCGCTCAGATTGTCTGAGAAGCGGACCGTCGAGCGAATGTGCCGCGCCCAATACGCCGGGCTCGTAGCCTCCTCGGCCTTGATCCATGTGCCGCTCACATTGGATAGATACGGAATGCGCGGCGGCTCGAACGCAATCGCGCGCATCCGCTCTTCGAATGCGCTCAGAATAGGGTCCATCATCGCGGAGTGGAAGGCGTGCGAAGTGAACAGGCGGCGGCACGCGATGGACTGCTTGCCGAGTGCCTCTTCAAATTCCGTGATTGCTTCTGTTGGCCCTGAGACAACGCACATGCCGGGGTTGTTGATAGCGGCCATCGAGAGCGCCGCAGGCAGCCGCACTTCAGCCGCGGGCAGCGGCACGGCAAGCATTGAACCGGCAGGCAACTCGTAGATCAGGCGTCCCCGGAATGCGACGATGGCGAGCGCATCTTTGAGCGAGAACACTCCGGCCAGGCAGGCCGCGACATACTCTCCGATGCTGTGCCCCACCATGGCCGTGGGCTGCACGCCAAGCGACATCCACCATCGCGCCAGTGCGTATTCGATCGCGAAAAGTGCCGGTTGTGTAAGCCATGTCTGGTTCAGCTTCTCAGTGGCGGTGTCTTTTTCTTCGTCGGGCGGATAGAGCGAGCCCAGCAGGTCAATGCCCAGAGGCTCGCGCAAGTGCTGTGCGCAGACGGTGAGTGCATCGCGAAAGACCGGCTCGTTTTCGAAGAGTTCGCGGCCCATGTTGAGGTACTGGGAGCCTTGCCCCGAAAACATGAACGCCACCGGAGGCGCGGCTTTGGCGGCGATGCCGGAGACGAGCTTGTTGCGATCCACACTGAACAATGCGGCGATCGCTTCCGGGTTGTCGTCGACGGCAAGTGCACGGCGATGCGCAAAGGCGTGGCGGCCCTGTTGGCAGGTAAACGCAACGTCAGCCAGCTTCAGCTCTGGATGCGCTTGCAGATGAGCTGCCAGATCCGCGAAGGCCTGATCGGCCGCCGCCTCTGTTTTTGCGGAGACTGTCAGCAGTTGATAGGGCTTCGACTCACGCGCAACGGTGGGCTGTGGCGCTTCCTCCAGCACAACGTGGGCATTGGTTCCGCCGATGCCCAGCGCCGTCACTCCAGCGCGGCGCGGCCCGCCTGCTGAAGCCCAATCCCTCAGCGTGTTGTTGATGAAGAACGGACTGCCCTTGAGTTCAATGTGCGGATTGAGTGTCGTGAAGTTCAAGCTGGCGGGCATTTGCCCGTGTTCGAGCGCCAGCACAGTCTTGATAAGGCCGGCCACGCCCGCCGCGGCGTCCAGATGCCCCACGCTCGACTTCAACGAGCCAATGCCGCAGTACCCGCTCCTCGCGGTTGATTTGCGGAAAGCCTGGGTTAGTGCGCGAACTTCAATCGGATCGCCGACTACGGTCCCTGTACCATGCGCTTCGACGTAGGAGATATCGGCGGCCGTCACTCCGGCAAAGTCCAGAGCTTCGGCGATCACTTCGGCTTGGCCTTCAACGCTTGGCGCCAGATAACCTACCTTGCGCGCCCCGTCGTTGTTGATGGCCGATCCAAGAATGACGGCGTGAATGTGGTCGTGGTCTTCGAGTGCATCTTCAAGTCGCCGCAACGTGACAACGCCCAGCCCGCTGGCGAAAACCGTGCCGCTCGAACTCGCGTCAAACGACCGGCAGTGCCCATCGCGGGAGAGAATTTCGCCCTCTCGATAGGGGTACCCAAGGCCATGCGGAATTTCAATTGTGACGCCGCCGGCCAGCGCCATGTCGCACTCAAAATTGAGCAGGCTCTGGCAGGCCAGGTGCACGGCAACCAGCGATGTGGAGCAGGCGGTTTGTATGTTGATGCTGGGGCCGCGCAAATCAAATTGATACGAGACGCGCGTGGCCAGCACGTCCTTGTCGTTACCCGTTTGCTTCAGTTGAAACAGGCCCGCGGATTCGAGCAGCCGTCGATTGGCCAACAGGTTGTGGATCAGGTAGGTGTTCATGCCCGACCCGGCAAACACGCCGATGGAGCCCTCAAATCGTTGCGGCGGATGCCCCGCGCTTTCCAGGGCCTCCCATGCGCATTCCAGAAAGTGCCGGTGCTGCGGGTCCATGATCGCCGCGTCCCTGGGGCTGAAGCCGAAGAAGAATGCATCGAAAAGAGGAACGTCGTCGAGAATCGATGCGCGCTTGACGTACTCCGAGCTGGCCAGCTCTTCAGCCGTTGCCCCGGCGGCGAGCAACTCCGCATCCGTGCGGTCGCCGATGGCCTCAACGCCATCGTGCAGGTTCTGCCAAAACTGCGCCAGATTGCGTGCGCCGGGGAAGCGTCCTGCCATGCCGACGATCGCGATTGTGGAGGGCTTCACGGCGTTCCTTTCAGCGTTGCCGGGCTAGTCTGCGGCGCTGCGCACGGTCAGAAAGCTGGCTCTGTGCCTGCGATCCGGCCAGGTGCCCGGCAAGCGCATTCACCGTCGAGAACTGAAAAAGATCGAGCAGTGCAATCTCGCGGCCCAGGGCCTCCTGCAGCCGCGCGTGCACTTCGGCCACAGTAAGCGAGTGAGCGCCGAGATCGAAAAAATTGTCGTCCATGCCGACGCTCCGAACCCCAAGCGCCTCCTGCCAGATGCGCGCTACAACGCGCTCGATCTCCGTGGCAGGCTCGGGACTGGCTTGGCTGGTTGCCGCGGCCGGCGTGGGCGGAGGCAGCTTCAGCAGAGCCTTGCGGTCGATCTTTCCGTTGTCGGTAAGCGGCAGCGCGTCCAGAAAAACGAAAGTGGAGGGAACCATGTACTCGGGCAGTTGCGCGTCCAGGGCACTGCGCAGAGTGGCAGCCGTCGCGGTTGCGGCAGCGTCCGCGACCAGATAGGCGACCAGCCGCTTGTCGCCCTCGCGGTCTTCGCGAAGCACGATGACGGCCTGACGAACGCCGGGGCGTTTTTCCAGCAGCGCTTCAATCTCGCCCGGTTCGATGCGATGACCGCGAAGCTTGATCTGGTAGTCGGCGCGGCCCAGAAACTCGATGCTGCCGTCAGGCAGAAAGCGCGCCAGGTCGCCGGTGCGATAGATGCGCCCGCTTTGCAAAGTCTCGATGGTCAGAAAGCGCTCGGCGGTCAGGTCGGGCCGGTTCCAATAGCCTCTCGCCACGCCGTCGCCGCCGATGAAGAGCTCGCCCACTTCGCCCACGGGGACCTGGTTGAACTGCTCGTCCAAAATATAGATCTGGGTATTCGCGATGGGCTTGCCGATCGAAACCAGGCTGTCGGCTTCTTCCGTGCGGCAGGTCGTAGACCAGATCGTGGTTTCCGTTGGTCCGTACATGTTGTGAATCTCGCCCGTGAACACCTGGCGCAGATGATGGAGGAGGGCGGCAGGCACAGTCTCGCCTCCGAGCAGTATCTGCTTCAGCGAGCCTAGGGCGGCGAAGGCACGCGCGTCGAGCGTCAGCATCCGCGCCAGCGACGGGGTCATCTGCAAATGGGTCACATGATGACGCGCAATCTCATCGGCAACCGTGGATGAGCCCTCGTCGCCATGGAAGACGACTGTAAAGCCGCGCGTCAGTGTCCAGAAAATCTCCAGCACAGATATATCAAACGACACGCTGGTAACCGCCAGCCACACTCCAGGCTCGCATCCGAGGTCGCGATCCATGCCGGTAAGAAAGTTGACGACGTTTCTGTTCTCGACCATCACGCCCTTGGGCCTGCCCGTCGAGCCGGATGTGTAAATCACATAAGCGATGTTGTTGCTAATTGCGGCGGAAGATACCGCGTCCGAGCTTTCTCGTGCGATGACAGTGTCTTTGGCGTCGACTACGGTGAGCTTTCCATTGTCTATCGGAATGCGCGGGCGCGTCTCCGTGTTGGTAACGAGCACCGTCATGCCGGAATCTTCAATGACCAGCGAAAGCCGTTCCTTCGGATAGCTGGGGTCGAGCGGAACATAGGCCCCCCCGGCCTTGAGGATGGCGAGCATTCCAACCACAAGCGCCGCGCACCGCCCCATGGAAATGCCCACCAGCGTCTCCGGCGTTACGCCGAGACTCTGCAAGTGGCGGGCAAGACGATTCGAGCGCTCATCGAGTTCGCGATATGTGAGCTTTTGCTCGTTTGCAATCAGGGCAACCGCGTCTGGCGTACGTGCGGCCTGCGCGCAGAACAATCCTGCAATGGTGCTTTCGCGCGGGTAGTCTGCCTCGGTTCGATTCCACTCAAGCAACTGTGCGCGTAACATGAAAGTTCTCCAGGAACAGAAACTCAATGCCGGTTCCGAGGAAGGTCTCAATGGCCTCATCGGGCGTATTCACGATCGGCTGCCCCTTGACGTTGAAACTGGTGTTGAGCACCATCTGGCGGCCTGTAGTCTTTCCGACGGATTCAAGCAGCGCGTGAAAATCCGGATTGTCTTGGACCGAGACTGTCTGCAGGCGCGCTGAGCCGTTGACGTGCGTAATGGCCGGCAGCAGATTCCTGACTTCGGGCCTCACGTTGACAATGCTGATCATGTAAGGAAACTCAGAGCCCTGCGGCACTTCGAACCAGCGATGCGCTTCTTCCACTGCGCACGCGGGAGCGAAGGGGCGAAAGGCCTCGCGCTTTTTGACCATCGCATTAATGCGGTCGCGCATCTCCGGGTGACCAGGGTCTGCGAGAATGCTGCGATTGCCCAGCGCACGTGGGCCATATTCCATGCGCCCCCGCAACCACGCGATCACGCGTCCATCGGCAATGAGCCTGGCTGCCGACTCGCAGGTCGCTTCAAGCGAGCCAAGATTCCGCCACTGAACATTTCCTTCAAAGCGATGAAGCGCGGCTTCAATATCGGCAGCGGTATATTGCGGTCCGAACAGCGGCGCAGGCAGCCGGTGGTTAGGCATAGGCAGCGTGAGTGATGTGCGATAGAGCGCGGCGCCCAATGCGACGCCATCGTCGCCGGCCACCGGCTGCACATAAACTTCGTCGAAAAGGCCGGAACGGAACAGCTTTCCGTTGGCTGTGCAGTTCAGAGCCACGCCCCCCGCCAGCGCAAGGCGGCGCAGGCCTGTCTCGTTGCCAAAGTGTTCGCACACATGGATCACCACGCGCTCTAAACACTCCTGCAGCGCGGCGGCCACGTCTTCATGGATGGAAGAAACGGATTGAGCCGGAAGCCGGCGCGGTATCAGGTGCTCGTCAAGATAAGCGCGGGTGGCGGTATAGTTTTCGCGCTCTTCGCGCGTCTTGTTCAGCTTGAGAATAGGAATGCGAAAGGACCCGTCGTCGCGCAGTTCCACGGCCTGCTCAAAGAAATCCCGGAAGCGCGAAGGGTCCCCGTAAGGCGCCAGGCCCATGATCTTGTATTCGTCTGAATTGAAATCAAAACCCAGATGAAGCGTCACCAGCGAATAGAGAATGCCAATCGAGTCGTTAGCACCGATGGTGCGGATTTTTTCAATCTTGCCGTCGTGAAAATCGTAAACACTCAGGCTCTCGATTTCGCCCATCGCATCGTTCACAACAATCAGGCATTCATCCCATCCAGATGTATAGGCGGCGCTGGCCGCATGAGCCATGTGGTGGCCGACGAAGTGAACCTTCTCCTCAGGGAATCCGGGCAGATCGCGGCGTACCTGCTCAAGCAGCGCATCGCGTGAAAACACCTTCTTGTAGAGTTCGGACGAAACCTCATCCTGCGTGTAGAGATCGCGATAAGGAGAGTAGTCGAAGCCGTGGGCAATCTCGTCGATGTCGTCGATTGTGAGTCCCGCCTGGGCCAGGCAAAAGCGGATCGCATCAATCGGAAATTTGCCGGTGGCCTTTTCCCTGTTGAAACGCTCCTGTTCCGCCGCGGCAACCAGCTTGCCGTCAATCACCAGCGCGGCCGCTGCATCCATACCCTGGGTAATCCGGTATTCACGCTCCTCGAGGCCGGGAAATCTGGCCTTCTTGAACGGCATGGAGTTCTCCAGCCCGCTGATCCCAATCACCCTCATTCTTGCCCCTTTCAATGAAGTGCCGAGCCTGTCCGCAAACCGCATTTGCTGCGGGCGGTTCGCAGCGCGTTCCTGGCGCTGCGCGATCGGCGATGGCCCTCGGTTTCGGCGCAGAGTTACTGTCTGAATCGACGATGCACCGGGAATGCACGAGGTTTCGGCGCAGGGCTGCGACTATCCTCCACAGAGCGGCACTCATCATCGAGAGACTAGCATAGTGGCTGCCGTCCCGAGAGAAGCGGATCGTTCGCCGCACCAAGTTCAATAACCCGAATAAGTTGCAAGGGATGGCCCTCGTGGGTGTTACGGTCGAAAAAAGCGTACCCGCCCGGTTTTCCCTGCCCACTTCTATGGCGGCAGGAGTATCCTTCCTCTTCAGACAAAAAGCGATTGCTCTCGTGAGGACAAGAACATGAAGCGGATACTGTTTATTCTTTTGCTCTCTGCGCTGGGTGCCTGCGCGGCCTCGGCTCAAAGCAAAGGCCACGTCGCAGACCGGATTCCGGTGATGATTCTCGACGGGCAGAGCGCCGGCGCCTACCACAACTGGAGGCTGACCACGCCTGTGCTCAAGACTGAGCTTGAAGAGACGGGACTGTTCTCGGTAACGGTCTCCACCGCGCCGGTATCGGGCGAGGACTTCAGCAATTTCAAGCCGAAGCTCAGCGACTACAAGGCCATTGTGATGAACTACGACGGCCCAGATTGGCCTCAGGATCTGCGTGCGGCCTTTGAACAATACGTGAGCGCTGGTGGCGGTTTGGTCATTGTCCATGCCGCTGACAATGGGTTTCCCAACTGGCCGGCTTATAACCTGATGACCGGCATCGGCGGATGGAGAAATCGCACCGAGCAGGCCGGACCGTACTGGTATTACAAGGATGGCAAGCTAGTATCTGATCCTTCGCCTGGTCCCGCCGGCTCGCACGGTGCGCGTCTGCCGTTTCAGGTAGTCACGCGTGAGCCCGAGCATCCCATCATGAAGGGATTGCCTCCAGTATGGATGCACTTTCCCGACGAGCTTTACGCCACCATGCGCGGCCCCGGAAAGAACATGACCGTGCTGGCCACCGCGCACTCCGACGCCAAAAACAGGGGAACCGATCGGGACGAGCCGATTCTGATGGTTCTGCACTTCGGAAAGGGAAGAGTCTTTCACACCATCATGGGCCACGATGTGGCGGCGCTCAGTTGCGTTGGATTCCTTGCAACCTTTCAGCGCGGGACAGAGTGGGCGGCCACCGGAAAGGTGACCCAGAAGATCCCAGCCAGCTTTCCCACCGCGAAAACCGTGAGCTACCGTGCGGATATTGCCGAGATGGATCCGGCCATGCTCAACGGTGCTTCGTCGGCGGTGCGTAGCCAGCAGACGCCGATTGCTGTGCCGGCGGCTACTTCGTCGCATTGAGTGCTGTGCGTAGTTGATTCAATCGGCCTGGCGGCCTGAGATATTAGTCCCATCTATGCAAAGCGCCCCGGCGAAGCTCGAATGCCTTCGCCAGGGCGCTGTTGGACTAGCTTCAATTACTTTGCGGTGCGGTAGATTTCAGAGCCTGCCAGCAGGTAGGCGCCCACTCCATAAACATAGCTCGACGTCTCCGTGAAAGCTCCGGGAGCAGCTCCAACCGGCTGGATCGCACCAAGCCGGCCATCGGCATAAATATGCGTCAGCATACCGCCCCACGCCTTCTCAACCGCGGGCCAGTAAGTCTTCTTGTTCAGAATCTTCTCGTTCACGCCATAAGCCAGCGCGTAGGTTACAAAGGCGCTTCCCGAAACTTCAGGCAGAGGATAGCTCTCGGCATCCAGCATCCCGGGACGCCACAGGCCGTCCTTGCTCTGGATTGCCAGAGTCTCGGCAGCCATCTCCTTCAGCAGCGCAACATACTTGGGCCGCAGCGGAGAGTTCTTCGGCAATTCCTTCAGTACGCGGACGATGCCGCCCATCACCCAACCGTTGCCGCGCGACCAGAACACCTTCTCGCCGTTCTTCTCGTGCTTGTCCAGGTAGGATGCGTCGCGGGAGTACAGGTGCTTCGAGCGGTCATAGAGCAGGTCGGTCGTAATGTCCCACTCGTGATCCATAAACGTCAGGTACTTCTTGTCGCCCGTGGCCACTGCCATATCCGCAAACACCGGCGGCGCCATGAACAGCGCGTCACACCACCACCAGAGCGGCTTCTTTGCGTCGTCCGGGGTCGCAATCTCCGCGTCGAGCCGGGCTTTCATCGGATCGAGCATCTTCTTGTCCTTGTGGATGAAGTACTGCTCGAGATACATCTGGCCCACCGCCTGGTCGTCGGCGTGCTCCACCCGCGGTCCGGGCGACCACTGCAGATTTTCTGCAATGTCCATCATGGCCTGCTTGTACTTGTCGCCGGCCACCGGCTGCGGTACGCCCATGAACCCGGCATACAGCGCGCCAAACGTCCAGTCGTATTGGGCCTGCTCGGGCATGTGGTTGAGCTGCCAGTCGGCCACGATCTTCATCGCCTTGGCCAGATCGGCCTTCGTCAACTTGGCCGAGAGGTCCGTCGCAAGCGGTCCGGGTGTCGGTAATGAATCACCGGGGGGTGCGAGCTTGACGTGCTCGTTTTGCGCGATCGCAACGGAAGAGGGTGAGATCAAAGCGAATATGCCGGCAATGGCCAGAACAGGGAGGCATTTAAGGCGTCCCATCCGTAGAGAAAAATTCGTAGTCTTCATTTAAATCTCCAATGATGTGAAAAAGCAGTTCAATTTGGTTGATCGCTAGGCGGGCGTTGAGCCCGGGACCGTTCGCCGCGGTAGGCAGTACCCTTCCGTTTACTAGGCGTGTTGCTGTTATCGCTCGGTGTATTTCCGATTTTCGCGCCAGACAAACTTATTGATACGCCAGTCCAATGGAGTTCCCCCCAAGAGGAAAGGCCGCCACGGTTATAGCAATTCCAGAATTGGTATACATCGAAGGCAAACCACAAAGTCGACGCGACCGTCAGGGAGCGGCAACCTTGCATGAATTCTGCCAGGGTACGGTGATCCTGGAATTGCTCTTATTGTCCAATTAGCACTATAGATGAGTGTAATCCCACAAGAATCCAGTTCAGGCGGCTTCTTTGGCACGCGCAGTAAATATGCGGTCCCGCACCTTCGCAACCGGCCGATGAAAATGCGCCAAATTTGCATGCCATTTATTATGAATAATTTAGAAGAAATTTTAACTGCAGATTATTAAGGTCCATCGGCGCACAATAGTTATATGGTCTGTTTCTGCACCGACGGAATGCCATTTCGCCGGAAAGGCATCCACGCTTCCCATTGTGGGCACGGTACCCCCACCCCCTCCCCTCCCTCCTCCCTACCCCCCTCCTCCCACCCCCCCTTGGCATTTTCCAGATTGATGCTTAACGGCGCCGATTCGCCCATCTGAACTCGCCCTGTCAAGAGGGCCGTGGATTTCAATCTACCTAAGTCATTGATTTTATTAGCAATAAGTCCACCTTCCACTTTGCAGAAGATATACCGCCAATCCCATAGCCTTAAAGGTAAGCAGACAGCAAACGGATGTGCCGCGCCCGGAGAATGTGTACGCCCTCCCCCAATCAACGGATGGCTCCGGGGCGCGGGGCCGTTTGTGTCTGCGGGTAAACGGCTTTTCTCTGAATGGCAGACCGCAACCACGGCAACATTCAGCTTCTGGAAGCTGATCCATACCAGGCCCATGGCCGGCTCTCGGCGGGCCGGTCATGGCATTGGAGCGTTTTCGATACGACTGTGAACAATCATTTGGGTGCCCCGTCCTTGAATCGTTCTTTGATCCATGGGTGGGAGAGCACAAATCCTAATCTCCGCCGTAAGCACTTAAACAGAAGGCGCTCCAAGAGGTACCAAAGCAATGGCTAACATCCTTGTAAACATTGAAAAGGGCATAGAAATTGGTGCAAAGGACGTCCTGAAATGGCTGAGGGGAGCTGATAGAGCCCTGGCGGCGGCCCCCGTCGTGATCGCGGCCCTCGCCATCCTGGTCGAATCCCTTGAAAAACCCCTGTCCGAGCTGGCGGGCGCCGCTGCCAACCCGCTCAACATTCCACTGGATATACAGACGGCAAAGGATCTGCGGGCAGTCTGGCCCGAGGTCAAGCTGTTTCTAGGCACTATGGGCGTGAAGTTCTAGGGCACGCCGCGAATTGAAGGAGCACTCTGAATGAAATCTATCTCGAATATGTGGGAACACCCGAAGACGTCGGCTGCCGGATTGCTGATCGCCATCGTCACCTTTGCCGGCGTTCTGTCGCAGCAGGGCGTAACCCTGGGTGCTGTCGGCACCGGCACAGTGGTCACCCTGGTCAGCGGAATTGCCTCCGCTCTTCTCGGGCTTCTCGCCAGGGACCCGGGCGGCGCTGTGAGCCAACCCGCCTGCGGGTCCGCAAGCCAGCAAGCCAAGCTGAGCGCATGGGCGCTGATTGCGCTGCTGCTTCCGCTGCCGTTTCTCAGCGGCTGTACCGGAACAACCGTTGCCCAGAACATTGTCAACTGGACGCCCGCTCTGCAGGGTGCGGTAGCGGCTGTGAATTCGACCGCGGCCCTGCTCACCCCCAAGGATGCGCCGGTCTTTGTTTCCGCCACGGCGGGCTTCAAGGCGGCCTCGGATCTGCTGGTGGCGCAAGCCAGGGCCTACCTTGCCAACCCTTCGGCGGGGACACTGGCGCAAATGCAGGCTCAGGTAGTGGTTCTGCAACAACAAGTGAATGTGGCTCTGCTTCAGGCCTCGAGAATCATGGACCCGTCGAGCCAGCAACATGCATTGATGGCTATTCAATCGGTGGGTGCGGTGGTAAGCGCTGTTCTGGCCCTGGTTCAATCGGTCTCAAGCAAGGCGGCGGTAGCCCAGATGGCCACGGCCTCAAAAATCAAACTGGCGTCGGTCCAGCCCTACCTGAACGAATCCTGGGTGGCCGTAATAGTAGCCGATCACTACGATGAGCCAGTCGCGCTGGCCCAGATGCAGGTAGCACAGGCAGAGCAGAGCCAGATGCGGGCCGGCTTCTAAAGGCCCGCGCAACAAAGGCCGCTCCAACTTCGGAGCGGCCCTCGTTCTTCATGGATTGGGTAAAGTAGATCGATTCCCCGCCTACGAATTTGTGTCTCGCGCTTCTCCCAAAATCAGTTTAAGAGTGATCTGCTTTCTGCCGCGCAGGAAGGTCACGCTGATCGTGTCGCCGGCCTGATGCTTGTCCATTAGGGCGTTGATGTCCTGCGGATCGGTCACTTCATGTCCGTCGATGGCGATAATCAGGTCGCCTCCGAGCATGATGGGCGTGTTGCCTACATACGCCTGCTGCTTGCCGCCGTGCAGGCCGGCGCGCTCGGCCGCTCCGCCGGGAAGCACCTTCTGAATCAATACGCCATAGTCGGAGGAAAGCCCCATCTGCGAAGCCAGATCGGGACCGATGGCATAAGAGACAATCCCAAGCGAAGGCCGCTTGACGCGCCCATATCGGGTCAGGTCGGCCAGCACGGCTTTGGCCGTGTTGATCGGAATCGCAAAGCCGATGCCCGAGCTCTGGTCAGCTCCGTTCGAAGCGATCATCGTGTTGATGCCGATGACTTCGCCGCGTGAGTTCAGCAGCGGGCCGCCGGAGTTGCCGGGATTGATGGCTGCGTCGGTCTGGATCGCGTCCTCAATGGGCGTGCCGTCCGCGTTGCGAATGGACCGGATGGAGCTGATGATGCCCCGCGTCATGGTGCCGCTCAGGCCAAAGGGGTTGCCGATGGCATAGACCTTCTGTCCTACGGCAAGATCGGTCGAGTCCGCCAGCGTAACCGGCTGCAGGTTCGGCGCGTCAATCTGCAACAGCGCCAGATCGTGGACCTTGTCCGTGCCCACAACCTTGGCTTGGTAGCGGCGCTTGTTGCTGAGCATCACTTCAATGCCGCGGTTGGCGCCCTCGACCACGTGGAAGTTCGTCAGCACGTGGCCGGCCTTGTCCAGAACGAACCCGGAGCCCTGCCCTTGCTGCGGCACGGTTCCATAAAAGAAGTTGAAGACCAGCGTCGTCGAAGTAATGTTGACCACAGAAGGCAGCACCCTCTTATAGATGCCGATATTGTTTTGCTCCTCCGCGTCATACGTGGGCGCAGCCTCAGCCTCGGTAAGCTCGAGCGGGGAACTGGACGCCTTGGCGCCGAAAAGTGAGAAGCGGCCCAAAACAGGGGATACATGAGCGGTGAGGTACCAGAACCCGCCCACTAGCAGAACGACTAAGAGAACCCGGCGCAGTTTCATGGTTTGGAGACCTGAAAACCTTCCTTGAAGTTGTCGGTGGTCAGTATTCAGCAATAGCCCCTTGCGGTGAAACCGGCACTCGCTGGCAACTGATACAGCGGCTGCGCGCCCAGGTTCCATCGGAAGGGCGCTACGCCACTAACTCCTATTCTAAAGACATGTTCCGCTGAGAATTGTTGCTGTCCGCCTTCAGATGTTGCCACAATGCGACACTCTGGGCGCGCAAATGTTCCATATCGCCCTTATTGTCAATCACATAATCAGACTGGGCTGCCTTTTCGGCATCTGGTATCTGGTGCGCTAGGCGAACGCGCGCATCAGCTTCGGCAGCCTCCCGCTGAGGGCCGGGCGGGCCGATTCGAGCAGCAAAGCGGGTAATTTTGATCTCATCGGGAGCCGTGACCACGACCACTCGGTCAATACGCCGTCGCCAATCGGACAGCACGCTCTCCTTTTCGCCGCGAGCGCAGGCGTCTCGGACAACCTCAAAGATGAGCGCCGACTCCACGACCGCTACAGCAGAGCTATCCCGCACGAAAACTTCCCTCATCCAGCGCTCCTGCGCTGCGATCACCGCAGGATGCACGATTGCATTCAGTTGGTCGAGCCGTCCGCCTTTGAAGGCCAGTTCGGCTAGGCGCGGACGGTTCAGACATCCGTCGGAGCCTACTACTTCCGGCCCGAAGGTGCGCACAATTTCGTCGTAGACGCTCTGCCCGGGTTCCATCATGGCGCGGCCCAGCGCATCGGCCTCAATGACTTCGGCGCCCAATTCTCGCAGAAACCCCGCAACGGTGCTCTTGCCGCTGCCCAGTCCGCCTGTGAGCCCGACGCGCAACACGGGCTAGAGTCCCCGCCGCGGCAAGTCTCGTCTCATTTGGGCCGCATGCACCGTGTTGGCCATAAGCATAGCCACCGTGAGCAGACCCACGCCGCCGGGCACAGGCGTATACGCTCCGGCACGTTCGAAGGCCTTTGGATGCACGTCGCCCACGATGGTGGAGCCCCGCTTGGCAAACGTTGCCTCGCGCTTGGCGTTGCCCCGGAAGAAGCGGTCGAACTCTTCGCGCGTGTTCAGGCGGTTGATGCCCACATCAACGATGGTCGCGCCGGGCTTGACCATCTCTGGAGTGATAAAGCCGGGACGCCCGATCGCAGCCACCAGTATGTCGGCCTGACGGGTGATCGCGCCAAGGTCGCGGGTCTTCGAGTGGCAGATGGTGACGGTGGCGTTCTGGTGCAGTAGCAGCATGGCCGCCGGTTTGCCCACCAGGTCGCTGCGGCCCACAACCACCGCGTGCTGCCCGGCCATGGGAACGCCGCTGCGCTTCAGAATTTCTATAATCCCCGCCGGAGTGCAGGGAGCCAACGCCGGCCTGCCCGCCTGCAGGCGGCCCACATTCACGGGGTGAAAGCCGTCCACGTCTTTTGAGGGCAAAATCGCATCGAGCAGGGCCTTGGTATCGACGTACGCGGGAAGAGGCAGTTGGACCAGAATGCCGTCGATGTCATCGCGATCGTTGAGGCTGGCGATCAGGTCCAGCATGTCTTCCGTGGTGACGGTGTCGGGTGGCGTGATGAGTTCGCTGTAGATGCCGAGTTCGGCGCAGGTTTGCACCTTGCTGCGCACGTAAATCTCCGACGCGGCTACATTCCCCACCAACACCGCGGCTAGTCCCGGCCTTACACTCTGCCCCGCCAGTAAGCGAACCTCTTCAGCCACTTCCAGCTTGATTTCAGCGGCAATCGCCACCCCGTCAAGAATTTTGTGCATTCGTTCCCCCACAATTCATGGTATCGCTTCCATCCATGACACTTGCACCCACCCCCGGCCGAAATAGGCAGTCAACGCCCCGCGCCACCGCTTTTCAGAAAGGCACAGTGGCACTGGCGATGAGGCAGTCTGTCCGTGAGAATCGCACAAGTTCAATGCTTCGATTGGTCGAGCGAGGCACGTCACACCGACTTGTGATTTATCTCACATACAACCATGAGATGAACTCCTGTACGGTCGAGCCTGCAAGTAATGTTTCAAATCACATGCAATCGAGTCACGGAACCCGCTGGCAACGGCGCAACGGAGATAGGGCTTCATGAGTGTTTTCAAGGATGCAGGACATCTTTTCAGGTTTGCGGGGCTGTTCGTACTCGCCTTTCTATTGTTTCTGGTGATACGAGGGTTCGTTGTCCCCAAGACCTTCGGACAGTATGGGCACTATCGCGGTGCGGCCATCGGTGAAGTTGGCGCACATCCGATCAAGTTTGCTGGGCACCAGACCTGCGAGATCTGCCATACAGACGTTCTGGATGTAAAGAAGAGCGGCAAACACGCGCACGTCAACTGCGAGGCTTGCCATGGCGCACTGGCGAGTCATGCCGATGATCCAGCGTCGGTGACGCCGGTAAAGCCGGATACGGCTGTACTCTGCGCCCGGTGCCACACGGCTAGCGCAGCAAAGCCGAAAGGCTTTCCGCAGGTTGTGCCGGCAGACCACTCCAACGGCTTGCCGTGCCAGACTTGCCACAATCCACACAGTCCGGCGATGGCTGCGGGAGGTGCGAAGTGAATCTTTCCCGGCGTCAAATGTTGATTCTTTTGCCGGCTGCGGCGGTTGCATGGAAGTCCGTGCTTGCGGGAACTCCTGAAGATTCGCCCAACTACAAGATGTCCGAGCACTGGTGGGGAATGTTGATCGACATTCCGAAGTGCATCGGTTGCGGCAACTGCGTGAGGGCATGCCAGACCGAGAACGACGTGCCGGACGGCAACTTTCGCACATGGGTAGAGCGGTACCATGTGACCGATGGCGACATGGTCAGCCCCCAGGTGATATCACCTGACGGCGGCAAGGAAGGCTTTCCCGTTGTGCAGGAAGACGCCGGAAAGTACTTCTTCGTTCCCAAGCTTTGCAATCACTGCGCGGACTCCCCGTGCACGCAGGTGTGCCCGGTGGGCGCAACATTCGTAACGCCTGACGGCGTTGTGATGGTGGACCCGAAGTACTGCCTCGGTTGCGCGTATTGCGTGCAGGCCTGCCCGTATGGGTGCCGCTACATTCATCCCGAAAAGAAAGTCGCGGATAAGTGCACGCTTTGCTATCACCGGATTACCAAGGGACTTACCACAGCGTGCTGCGAAGCCTGTCCAACAGGAGCACGCCAGCTTGTCGACTTGAAGAATCCCAAGGATCCGATTCACGAGTTTCTGAAGACCCACAGCGTGCAGGTGTTGAAGCCACAAATGGCCACCGGCGCAAAGGTCTATTACAACGACCTCGACGGTTCAGTGAGATAGACGCAGCTAGCCCAGGATTGGTGAAGAGATATGAATGGTGTTGAAGGCTTCATGTATCCCAACGAAATCGCACTCCAATGGAGTGTGCTGATCGTTTTGTACCCTTTCATCACGGGGTTGGTGGCGGGCGCCTTTATTCTGGCATCGCTGGAGCGGGTTTTCCAGGTTGATGCGGTCAAGCCGACGTACCGGTTGGCGCTGCTCACTGCCCTGGCGTTCCTGTTGGATGCGCCCCTGCCGCTGGTTTTACATCTGGGCCATCCGTTCCGCTCACCGGAGATGTACTTTACTCCGCACAGCACATCGGCAATGGCGATGTTCGGGTATGTGTACCTGTGGTACCTGATGGCCGTGCTGGTATTGGAGATATGGCTGGACTACCGGCGCGAGATCGTGCGTTGGTCGCAGCAGTCGAAAGGAATTCTTCGCCTCGTCTACAAGGTGATGACGCTTGGCTCTTGCAACATAAGCGAGCGTTCGCTGGCAATCGACGAGCGGGTCGGATGGATCATCACGCTGATCGGCATTCCTTCCGCCTTCATGCTGCACGGATATGTCGGGTTCATCTTTGGTTCGATCAAAGCCAACCCCTGGTGGTCGTCGCCGCTCATGCCGGTGGTATTCATCTTCTCTGCAATGGTGTCGGGCATTGCGGCGGTGATGCTGCTGTACATGGGACTGACCAAACTACGCGGATACAAGATCGATATTCGCTGCGTAGACACTATTGCAATGTACCTGTTCTATATCTTCATCATCGACTTCAGCCTGGAGATGCTGGACCTTATCCACCGCATCTACGAGGCCGACGAAAGCTTCCGCAGTTTGAACTTCCTGGTCCACACACAGCTCTACATTCCGCACATCCTGATCCAGATATGCCTGGGTACCCTTACACCGCTGATCCTGCTGTTCCTCACGCAGGTGGTAAAGCTGCCCGAGATAGTGCGCAAGCGGATGTATGCCATAGCCGGCAGCCTCGCTCTTGTGGGCATCTTTGCGATGCGCTGGAACGTCGTGATCGGCGGACAGTTGTTCTCCAAGAGCTTTCTCGGATTCACAACCTACAAGATGACCCTGGTGACGCGCGAGGGACTGCTGGCGGCGATTGCCCTGACTATTCTGCCTCTCATCTTCCTCTGGATACTGGTGAAGCTGCTGCCACCTTGGACTGAGAAGAACGAGCACGAGGCTATAGCAGCGGACTGACCATAACTGGAACTCTACAGAACTTCGGGTGGAAGCCATGGATAATCTTCCCGACGAACTAAACCGGCTCACGGAGCGCCTGGAAACGCTCGAGCAGCGCGTCTACGCCCTCGAGCACCTCTCCCCAGCGTCCAGTGCGCCTCCCGCACTGGACGCCACTCCGTTGCTGGCGGCGCAGGCAATTGAAGCGCCCGACCTTTCCGCGGAGCGCGCCAGTTCCGCAGAGCCCACCAGTTCCTTGAACAGCGGAGTGTTTTCTGTTCTTGGCAAGGCTATGCTTGGCATTGCCGGTGCCTACCTGCTGCGGGCAGTGGCGGAATCGAGTGTGCTTCCAAGGCAAGCCATAGCCGCGATTGCGATTCTATACGCGATCACGTGGTTGGTATCCGCATCCAGAGTCAAAGCTGGTGACTGGTTGGCAGGTGCGACTTATGCCTGCACATCAGCCTTGATCCTTGCTCCCATGCTCTGGGAACTTACCCTCCGCTTCAAGGTTCTGCCTGCACAGTTGGCAGCTGGCGTACTCTGCGGATTTGTGATTGCGGCGTCTATCCTGGCATGGAAGCGCGACCTTGCGCCGGTATTCTGGGTAACCAATGTTACCGCCGTTGCAGTTGCACTTACACTATCGATTGCATCGCACGATATTGCGCCGTTCGTCGCGGTATTGCTGGTGATGGTTGCGATTAGCGAATACGGGGCGGAGCGCAATCGTGAACGCGGTGTGCGGTTCCTGGTGGCGCTGGCCTCGGACCTCGGCATTTGGACGCTTATCTATATTTACTCCAGCCCGCAAAGCACACGCGAGGACTACCCGGCGATAGGTACAGCCGCATTGCTTGCTCCCGCTTTTGCGCTGTTTCTAATTTTTGCTGTAAGTGTGATCGTCAAGACCGTAATGCGCGAGAAACAGATCACAGTCTTCGAGACGATCCAGGCAATGATTGCATTCCTGCTGGCTGCCGCCGGATTGCTCTATTTCGGGCCGGCCGCGAGTGCTGCCGTTCTCGGGATTATCTGCGTTGCATTGTCTGTCGCTTGTTACGCTGTAACGTTTGCATGCTTCGACCGCGTTGCGCAATCTCGCAATTACATCGTCTTTGTTACCTGGAGCGCCGCGCTGTTTTTGGCCGGCAGCCTTTTGTGCCTGCCCCCGTCGCTGATGACCGCGAGTCTGGGCGTGGCTGCGATCATTGCTGCAGTTGCAGGCACACGGCTGCACCGCCAGGTTCTTGAGTTGCACGGCCTCGTGTATCTGGTGGTGGCCGCAATCGTATCCGGCTTACTGAGTCATGTGTTGCAGGCCCTGGCCGGAACACTCTCCACCACGCCGTGGTGGGCCATATACGTGGCCGCTGCGTGCGCCGTTCTCTGTTATGCGGCCGTGAAGCCTTGTTTGGGTGAATCTTGGGGGCTGCAGACTGTTCACATTGTCTTTGCATCCCTGGCGGCTGGCGCGGCGGTGGCGCTGCTCGTACAAGGTCTGCTGGGATTGATCGCGCTCAGCGTGATCCCAGGCGCGCACCACATCGCGTTCGTTCGCACTTTTATCCTGTGCGCCGCGGCTCTCGTGCTTGCCTACAGTGGTGCTCACTGGCGGCGGATGGAGTTGACGCGGATTGGCTACGCCGCGCTTGTGCTCGTTGCCGTCAAGCTCCTGTTTGAAGATCTGCGCCATGGCCATCTTGAATTCATTGCTGCTTCAATTTTTCTCTTCGCCATTACATTGATCATGGTTCCTCGGGTTGCGCGAATCAGGCGGCTCATGTAAGTATCAGGAGCTTCGGACGAGTATTCCTGGAGTTTGGCAAGTACAAAACCGTCACGGAACTCGAGAGCGAGACCCGGGACTCCGCTCTTCGTCTTGAGCTACCAAATCAGCGTTATGTCTGCAGAGGCTCAATCAGGTATTTAGAATTCCTCAACTTCAGTTTTCTGATTCGGACGTTCTAATCGGTCCCGGGCAAAAGCCATCCCCGCACAAAGGTTTCCGTGCCTGCGCTCTCGACTTTGTTGGCACCGAGCCGCACCCTCGCCGTTCCGGTATCCCTACTTCCATTCACTCTAATCCCAATATTTATGCGGTCTATTTTGAAACACATGTACTTAATCAGGACAGAAGTCTCATCGCGGGAAGTCCATCCATCCGCAACCCGCTCTCATAGTTTTCCTGACTGCTGAAAATCGGCTTCCCTGCCGAAATACTACTTATGTGTTATTAGCACGACGGGCGGCGCATGAGCCATCTCCGTCTGCATGGTATCGGGTGATTAACACTCTCTTGGGTAGTTGGTAGACATGAAGGGGACTAAATATGCAGATTGAAAGGCGGAACGACAGGAGAGTGGATCTGCCGTGGGCTCACTTGCGTTTGCCCCCGTTTCCTCAAGTCGCCATCCGCGTGTTACAGCTGGCTAACAACGAGAATGTACAGCTGCATCAACTATGTGACTTAATCTCTTCCGACCCTGCGTTTGCCAGTGAAGTCCTGACTGTTGCCAACTCTATTCTGTATGCTCCTCGCTATCCCTCCAGCACCATTCTCCAGGCGATTGCTGTGCTCGGGGCGAACGCTTTGCAGGGCATGTGCATCACGGTTGGAGTTCGAGCTTACCTCGGGAAGTCGATGAGTCATCCCTTGATGAGGATTCTGTGGCGCCACAATCTGGCATGCGCCATTATCGCGGAACGGCTCGCCGCTGTGGGCTTTATCGATAAGGACACTGCGTACACATCGGGAATCATGCACGATATAGGGCGCATAGCCCTGGCGGTGATCCTGCCGAAGGAATACGCTGCCTTATTGGGCACGCATCGCGGAACTGCCTCTAGCATCATGGAAGGAGAGCGAGCGTTATTTGGATGGGACCACTGCGAGGCAGGGAGGCAGCTGATCGCGAATTGGAAGCTGCCCTCCGACTTCGATGCAACTGTAGCCGAGCACCATTATGAAAATCCACTCGAAGGCGCTTGGGGAATGGCAGAATTGATTAAAGTAAGTTGCAAAATGGCCGACTCGGTAGGTTATCCTGCATTTTCCGGCTGCGAAGTCACTCCATATTCCGACCTGTTGGAGCGGCTTCCGGCGCGTGAGCGCATGCACTTCTGTCCCGATGTAGGAACACTCGCCTCCGATGTGGCGAATGCCATTCACGCGATCGAATCCGTCTGACTGCGGCCAGGCCGTTAGCCGGAATCATAAGTTTCACTCAGTATTTGCGCGCCTTCAGGCGGTGTCAGACACCGGAGATATTGCCGTCCACATCGACATCGATTGCCAGGGCACGAGGCACTCGCGGCAAACCCGGCATCAGCATCATGTTTCCAGCAACAATCACGATGAATCCTGCTCCGGCTGACAACAAGGCATCTGTCACATTGAGCGTCCATCCTTTAGGAGCACCTTTGAGACGTGGGTTGTCAGACAATGAGTATTGCGTTTTGGCAATGCAAATGGGCAGTCTGCCGAAGCCCCATTCGGTATAGTTCTGGAGCTTGGCGCATGCCTGTTCACTCAGCGTGACACCGCTCGCACCGTATACCGTTGTTGCAACTTTGCGAATTTTCTCTTCGAGTGAGTCTTCCATAGAGTAGGCTGGCCGAATCTTGGGCAACGGATTCGCCTCTACCGCAGCAGCAACCTTTTCAGCTAGATCGACAGCTCCCATGCCCCCTTTGTTGAAGGCTTCGACAAGCGAGCAGGCAATCTCCTGCCGGTTGCACTCTTCTATAACAAATTCGAGTTCAGATTGAAGGTCCGCAGGAAACTGGTTGACGGCGACCACAACCGGAACGCCGAAGCCCTTGAGCATGGAAATGTGGTGAGTTAGGTTCGAAAAGCCAGCCTGGAGTGTTCCGCCACCCTGCTCGCGCAGGCTTTGTACCGTAGTGACAAGGACTGCGACAGCGGGACCGATCCCCGAAGACCGCATCACAATACCAAAATACTTTTCCGCGCCCAGGTCGGCGGCGAATCCGGCTTCGTTGACCACGAAGTCCGCCAAACGAATCGCCATCTGCTGCGAAAGGACACTGCTGGTGCCGTGAGCAATATTGGCAAACGGGCCTGTGTGGACAAGCGCGGCCGCGCCCTCGGTAGTCTGCACCAAGTTGGGCTCGAGAGCATCGTTAAGCAGCGCCATCATCGCTCCGGTTGCGCCCAAATCGGCCGCACTCACCGGACGACCCGCATGAGATATTCCAACGATGATCGAGTTAAGACGATGACGAAGATCAGCGCGACTTGAGGCAAGCCCCAGAATAGCCATAATTTCCGAAGCGGCTGTAATTACGAAACCTGTCTTGCGGCTTGTCCGTTCGCCCTTTGAATGGACCCCGACGGTGATGTGTCGCAGAGCACGGTCGTTGATATCGAGTGAACGAGGCCAGATGATCCGGGCCGGATCAAGATCCAGTTCGTTGCCGTGAAAAATGTGTGAGTCTACAATTGCGGCAAGAAGGTTGTGTGCTGAGGTAATGGCGTGAAAGTCGCCGTGGAAATGCAAATTGATCTTCTGACTTGGTTCGACCTGAGAAAGGCCGCCGCCCGCGGCTCCACCTTTCAGTCCGAAAACGGGGCCAAGCGAAGGCTCGCGCGAAGTGACGATCGCCTTACGTCCAATGCGCTCCAATCCCTGAGCCAGCCCAATCGAGACCACCGTCTTGCCTTCACCAGAAACAGTCGGCGTCGTAGCCGTAACCAGGATCAACTTGCCTCGAACAGGAAACGCGGAATCGGAAAGCAAATCCAGCTTGACTTTGGCTCCGTAAGCGCCGATTGGTTCATAATGAACAGGTGAAAGCCCAAGCTTCCGAGCAATCTCATCAATACGTAAAAGTGTAAAATTCATAAAGTCTCTTCATAACTATACGAGGCAAGGCGTTCGGCGGCGTGTGATGCATGCACACTCGTACGCATCCATGACCGCACAAGTTGTCAAGCTCATCGTGATCAAGGCCGTGGCAGTTGCGTGACTTGGCGGATGCAGGCGCTGAAAAGCGTTCGTTTCCCGCACTATGAAGATCTCTCTAGGGCAGCCATAGTTCCCGTGACGCGAACAGCCGGAACTCTTCTGAATAGACAAACTCGTGAGTAATCCACGTGTCCTGTATCAAATCAACACGGCACCACCGGCGAAACAGGCAAATCCACCACTCTGCATGTGGAGATATTCTGTTGTCGGGAAATGCCAATTGAAGATTCGAATAGACCGTATACATAAAGTCCAAGAGTGAATTGGCAAACTGCGTCGCATAGAGCACGCTCTCCGGCGGATCCTGCGGAGCACTCCAGCTAACAAACGGAAGCGTGCCAGGTCCTGAGACGTCTTTTGGATCGAGCCTCATTGAAAGAGTGGACGTCTTTCGCGAATCATTCATGCGGTCTTCCAATCCAACCAGTTCCCTGCGCTCGCGCATTTCCTTCAAGATGCTTTCATATTGCTTTAAATGATCTCCAAAATACTTCTCCATCTCCGGAGTTCGCGGATACCAGATCGCATACATACGCCCAAAGAGCGCGCCAATATCTTCTGAGCCGCTGACTTGGTTCTCTCCTCTTGAAAGAGCAGGCTTGATCGCGGTCGTAGCAATGTGGTGCCCCAGCCGCCGATAGGCTTCGAACAGCGTCTCAGTGAACCACTGGTTTGCTGTCGGATCCTGAGGAAACGCCGCACACTTCAATTGATGAGTGAGTAGATCCGCCGGCTCGTCTCCAACGAGAGACGACTTGAGGTAAACAATCACGCCGGTGTAAGCATCGTCACGCGCGTCTTCCAAACACGGACAAGCAGTAACCGCGGCCGCCTTATCCGTCGCGGTTTGCGGAGGAGGATAGCGTATGGTCCCCACCACGCAGTGCGTCTTGCTGTTCCCTGTATCCGCACACCTCTGCAGTGGTCGCAGGTCCAGATCGATCTCGGCGCCAAAGTCCGCTCTGCACTTGGTGATCGCCCCTCCCATCCCTTCAAACGTCATCTCCTGATCGGCTTCTGCATCGCAAACAATTATGTATTTGCAGCGGCGCCGCACCAATTCATACAACCCCATGTTTTCAAAGTGCCCACCATCGCTCAAATTCACATACTTCGAGCTATCGCCGACTAATCCGAATAGCTCCTTGAATAGGTGATAAAGTGCGAAGCGGGGTGTCGATCTCCCATTGGTGGATGGCCAGGCGTCCATCTTGCGCGTATTGGATATCCACCATCCCAACCGCACATTAAAGAACGTCATCAGAAATGCCAGAGCCGGGTTGCTGTTATAACCTTGGTTAGGATTGAGTGCGGCCCCACTAATGGCCACCGCGGAATCCAAATGGATGCCGCCTCCTCGATACGCATGTTCTTCGGTGAGAACATAGCCGTTATAACTCACCTGACAGTGTGGCCGGGCATCCGTCCATGGGACGCTGTAGCCAGAGTAGAGCGGAGTAAAGGCAAAGCTCGTCCCCTTTCTCTCCTGGGTTGCCAGGTCATTCCCCGTGGTGAGGTTCAACGTTGTGCAAAAGATTGGGAACGGGCCGTCATAGTGCCCCTCTTCTCCCGTAGTCCTGAAATACCCTCGCGGCAGCAGATCACGTACGCGCGGAGGGTGCTCGAGCATCACGCCTTTCCCGGTCCTCACAAAGCTGCGATCGTCGAATCCGGTAAATGGATCTGCCTTCCTCTTCCCTGGAACCGTTGCTCCAAGATAACAGCGGGAGAGCCGATTCTTGTAGAACGCGTGCATTGAGAACTCGTTGATATCCACCCGACAGCCCAGAACCCAAGCCACCAGGGCCGCACCCAGCAGGCACGTCACATCCGCCGTTACAAATGGTAGCCACTTGGGCCCGAAACTCAACGGACACTGTGCCAGCAGGTAAGCAAGCTTGTCAACGCTTATGGAGGCGGCAAAAGATACAAGAAGCAGAAAACTCAGCACCGCCACCGGGGCAGCCACTAAAGCCACAAGGTCAATTGTCTTGAAGCCCAGGAAGCCATTGCCCGTAGGCTTGCCATCCGCCTTGCCGCTCCAACCTGCAAACACAGTCGCGCCATGAGACACCACAAATGCAATTAGCGAGGTCCACGTCCACGCATTTCCTCGGACTGCAATGGCGTAACCTACATAGGGCCCCAAAAGCGCCAATGCCACGATCCCAGCCCATAACAGCGCATAGAGCATTGACCATGCCCGCAACCGGGCCAGCCATTCCCGCCTCATGTTTCCGTAGTCCCGGCCTAATAATCCGAGCGTAACTTCAATCGCCACCCATGGAACACTAAGCAGCAGAGCAGGCAGCAGCGCCAGGCGAATGCGCCAGGCATCGACTACAATTCCGGCCTCACCGTTAACGATCGTCATGTCATGGATCCACCTGCTGAGCGTCACCGATCCCCAGCGACTAGCCTCCATGCCTGCCCAGCCCAATGCGATCGCAACCACCGTTGCTACAATTCCTCCTGCTGCAAATCCAGTCAGCGCGACTCCTGCACGCCACCAGCGTACTTCTGGATCGAAGCTTAGGAATGCCCTGTACGCTCCCCCCGCAAAAATCACCAGCTCTGCCATCAGCAGCGTCAGTCCGCACAGAACGGCAATAGGTCCCCAGTACCGAGGTGAACTCGTAGCTATATGTAGTTGCACCCAGTAGCTCACCCACAGGGAACATCCAAGCCACGGCAATATCACCCATGCCACCACGCCGCTATTGGTCAGCAGGTTCTTCACTGAGCCCACGCTGGTCGCTGCGCGCCGTTCCTGTAGATATAGGTTCCTTGTTAGAATGCAAACTGAACAAAAGGCGTAGAGGGCCCAAGGTAGTCCAGACGCGATCCAGGCCCGTACTCCAACGCCGCCTCCATGTCTGAAGCCTGGGTGCCAGCCTTCGATTGGCCGCGGCACCAGCAGATGGACCAGATAAAATCCACAAGCAAACGCTGCCAGAATCGGGATCTGGTTAAGAATTGTGTTCCTAAGCCATACCGCCACCGCCGTCCAGGTATCGGCGGAGAGAACTCCACGTGAAGGTGTGAGATAACTCGCGTACCGCTTGAGCCATAGGATTGGCTCTGGCGCCCTCGGTAGACAACCCGGCTCCGCTTGCGGTATCAACTCCTTGATTACTCTCGACTGGCTCCCGTTGTGCAGAATCCAGCCCGCAAGAAACTCGTGTATATATCCACCACCTGACACCGAGGACATATACTCAATCCTTGGCAGCAGTCCCATTTGCGCAAATCCCTGCAACACACCCAGATTAAACGTCGCGCTCCGTATTCCCCCTCCGGAAAAGCACACCCCCGTCAGGCCCTTTTCGGCCACAATCTTGTAGATATCTCCTGCCGCCGTATCGCCATTCCACACCCGCCTGGAATGCATTTCCTGTTCCAATAGCCATTTGCTCGGCATAAAGTAAGTCTTGGCCGCCAGTCGCTGCTGTAGCTTCGGATCTGCTATTAGGTCATCCCATATATCGTCTTTCGAATAGAGCCTGCCACCGAGCTCTATCTGGGACGGGAGGATTTTCTCTACTATCTCGGGAGCACTCATCTGCTCAGAGTCAGACTCGTCGACTCCGGCCACTCTCATCCGCAAATCTGCATCGTCGCGTAACGCCGCGCACAGCTCATCTCTGGTTTGCCGCCTCCCCTCGATGTCTACCGTGTCAGGAAATGCAACTTCTATCAGGCGCCTGCAATACAACTCAAGCATCCATTTGCTGCGCGGATACCCACAAGCGGTTCCAACGAGATTTCGATAGCTTCCGCTCCCCGCTTGCAGAGCGTTGCGCAGTTCATCTTTCTCTTTGTATCTCGTCAGGCAAATCCGGACCTCCTGCGGCTCAAGTCCATTCTTCTTCGCAAATGCCACATCCACCAAGCTCTCCCAATACAGCTCGTTGGAAGCGTAATGGTATGTCTCCGCTACATTCCGCCTCAGCGTCGGCGAAGCTTTCATCTCCGCGTACAATCGATCTCGATCGTAATTCGCTCCACAAATATTAACTGTTCGTGGGAACACTATTCCGGCGATCTCTTCCCCGGCTGCGTCAGGATCGGCTCCGTATTTTGCGGCTACGCGCCGTTTGAACTCTATATCGCTTTTGAGTGCAGCCTGCAGCCTCCCCTCGCTGTACAAAGCACCCTCAATCCACGCCCCCGCGGGGAACGCAATGTCTGTTAGCCGAGTGCAATACTCCTCATTCGCCACAAGGGCAGCAACCCTCTGGCGTAGCCTCAGATCGACAGTCATTGACCTCATAAGCGAGTGCTGAGTAAACTTCACGCCTTCGACGGTGAACTCCGCAATCGGATATCCTTGCTCGTCCTTTCGAGCAAATACCTTGTCAACTAAGTCTCTGCTCTCCAGTTCGCCTGCGAATCTTCTGGCTACCCGCAAGCGAAGCCGCGGGTTCTTCATCAGTTCCGCATGCAGTCTTTCCCGATCGAATCGTCTGACCCATAGCCTTAACTTTTCGGGAAAAATGGCCCTTACAATCTGCTGCACTTCCGGCTTACCGGATTGTTGCAGATGCTGCCCCGCGACCTCATAACTGAATTCTTCACTCGCAAGAAGCGCTGTGCGTAGTTGTTGTTCGCTGTAGGTCTTGCCGCCTATCTCCACTTCCGTCGGGAATGCCGCGGCAACTAGACGACTGCACTCGACGAAGTCCGAGTCTGCCTCTATGGTGCGCTTCTGCTTGTCGTTCATGGATTCTCCAACAGCGTTCCGTGCCGATCATTTCATCAGTTGTGGACTCAGGCGCTGAAGGGCCTTTCCCCGTGGCGTAAAGAAGAATGTATCTATAACAAATGAGATAAAACGTTGTGTGAAGATCGTGCTGTGATCCGGAACAACATCAGGATCGATCTCCATCATCCAGTAGGGTGTACCGTTGCAGCGATTTGGCCTCTCCTGAATAGCGAAACATGCGTGCGTATCCGCGAGGCGGAACGTGCTTACAATATTCAGGTGCTGCTTGTTAAACAGGTCGCGATTGCATCCAGCTATCGCGCTTGGATCTTCGATCTGGATGACCTGGCCCGTCGATGACACGCGCATCTGGTTCGCCCCAACTGCCTTCAGCATCACGTGGCTTTGCAGAATCTGCATGTGAGGCGCAGTGCTCAAATAATATGAGCTCTGCGCTTGGGCGCCTTCCTCCTTCGTCTTGAGTTTCCAGTAGGGATGCTCCCTGTGTGGATCGAAGCAGGTAAGATCGAGATCGCCTCCCGGCTCAGAACTCAGTTTCCGAAAGCTCCCGTTTGCCTTGAACCCAAAGTATGGAAGTCCGTGTCCGATTGGCAGCGCGACCTTTGTAGCCATATCTGTGGTGGATGTAAGGGAAACAAAGAGAGGTCTGTCTAGCTCACTTTCCGCCGAGGATGCGCCTTCGGAATCCTGATCGTCCTTGCCGAGTGCGAGCGGATGGTATTTGTATCCGTTATAAGTTAGAAAGTCCAACATTTGCTTGGCCTCGGTGGCCGCCCCTGCCGGATTGATGAAGATCACCAGGTCGGCCCGTGAGTCTACCGCCAGCCTTGCTGCGAGTCTCTTTTCGCTCGCTGCCTGCGGATTTTCCTGGGCATCGGCTTCCTGAGTGTAGATGGTTGCCTCCGCAATTTGACTCGCGGTCGCCTCGCTCACGGTGCGCTCCAGCAGCAAGCCGCCGAAAGAATGCCCGATGAAGACTGCCAGAGCTCTTTTGTTTTCATGAGTGCGAGTAGCAATCTGAGTCAGCGCACTTGACAACGTCGCGCCAGGCACGCGGATTGCCGTAGCCTCGCGGTTGAAGTAAGAGAACTGGCGCGCAATCGGAAAATAGCTCTTCACCAAGTCGCCGCGCCAGCCAATATATATACCGATTACACGATGCGTTTTCTGAAATCTTCGGTATACCTCCTGCAGCGCAGCTTTGAAGCCCTCGACATTTTGGTTCGTTTCACTGGCATTGTTCTTCCACCCATGCACAAAAGTGATGACGATTGGGTCAGACTGTCCTGGCTCGGCATTTGCAAGGTCGTTTGCCTGGCGGATGAGCCGAAGCGCCGTATCCACCTCGCCCTTTTCGAATAGCTCGCCCATGTCGTCAACTTCAATGAACGCCAGGCATACCGCATTACTCGCGCCTGTGCAGTCTTTGTCCGGTACGTGGGCCGCACTATTGTTTCCTGAGGAATCCGGTGGCGCGGGCACCGCAATCGCTGGATGCTGCAGACGGTACGACTGCAATGGCACATGACAGCCGGTAAGAGCGAAGAGCAGGAGTCCGGCTGCCAACGTCTGGCCTTTCGTGATCATTGATTGCCCCCTGTGCCTGATTTCGGCTGCGAACCGCGGCGAAACAGCGCGCCCAGCACGTTAGTAATCTCCGGCTTGTATTCACAGTAGAAGCTCGAAAGCACTGCGGTGCCCAATGCGCCTGCCGCACGCTGTCCCACTTTTCCCGCGGAATTCTCCGCACCGGGATACCACGGAAAGCCCGCGTATGCGCCGCCGAGCTCTGCCGCAAAACGTGAGATCGCTGGTATACGGTGGCCGTGCCCTTGAACGGAGGAGCGGCGAACGGTTACCACGTCGAACCATGCGTGATCGAATCTCTTCCAGCCGTCATGAGCGAAGGCATCCAGGCTCTCCGCCGACGGATTCACGCAACTTTCTTGGGCCCCAATCGACATTCGCGCGGCGAGAGCGCAGACAGCATCCCTGTGACGAGCAAGGACTGCGGCATCGGAGTGATAGGCAAGGAATCTCGGGTCATCCTTGAGCATAAGTCCAAAGACATACTGTGCCGCCCCTTTGCCAATGGCTTGCGAGTAGCGGGAGCCAACGCGCCTGCCATAGCCGTCCCAGTTGCGCCCCCACTCCGGCGGTGACTTGATCACTTGCGCTCCGAATCCAAACACCAAAGCTCCAAGCAGAGACTGGTCGCTGACAGAGCTTGACACGAAGTCCAGTGTCCGCTGCCGCGTCGTGTAACTACAGTCTCTTGCTGTAAGGTCGGTGGGGAATGCCCCGGGGCACACCTGGATTGCCGCAACCTTCTGCGTTACAGTTGGTTGAGCACCCACCGCCCCTGCCGCGATAATTGCGGTAATCAGGAAAAGCAACTGGACTGGCCTCAATATCATTAACCCCCTCCATCCACTTACGAGAGCAGTTCCCTGAAATATGCATTCAGCAAGCGGCCTTGCGGGTCATATTCCCTGCGGGCATCTGCCAGAACCTTCAGCCGTTCTCCATAGGCATTCTGCACGATATTTGCATCCAGGCCCGGCGTCTGATTCGGCAGAGGTTTACCATTCCTCTCGACACAGAACTTGTTGTAGGCATCGAGATAGTCGAACCACCCAGGGTTCGCAGTGGATACGGGATCAATGGTCATCACCGTTCCGTCGTAGGAATACGAAAGTAGCGCCTTCTGATCCTGCGCGATGCGATAGCCAACATAGAGCAGGTTTGACCGATAGCCCTTTTGCGCATAATAGTCGTTGCAGAACTTGAAGAAATCAGTAATGGCCGTCGGATACTCGTCCTCGGGGAAGGCAAATAGGCTGAATGTGTAGCGGCTGTCGTCGGACACCGGCGGATACTGAATGATCTGATCTGGCGGGATAGTGTAGTCGCTCGAAACAATGGATTCCAGTTGCAAACGCCAGGCTGCGTTGAAGGCATCTATGATCCCGTACCGTATGGACGGGATGGAGATATTCTGTTCGATGTCATGCCCGAACTTGGGGCCCGATGTACCCCAGATGTGATTTCTCAATGCCCATGCGGCGTGGTTTGGTTCGCCGGATGCGCCAGGATTGTACTTGCGGAACTCGACAGTAATCTTGCCGTCGAAGGGGAAAATGTAGAACATCATCGAGTAATCAAGGGCCTTCAGGTCGGGAAGCGCGGAAATGAAGTCCTGCAGTGTGTACGTCGTGTGATGCACATGCATCGGCAGTAGTGTCCTGATCTTGTAAGTGACCTCGTAGATGATCCCAAACAGGCCATAACTGGACCGAACTTTTTGCATTAGTTCAGGCTGCCCATCCTCTGTGACTTCCAGGAGATCTCCGCTGGGAAGCACCATTTTCACGCCTATAACATAGGAGCCCACCTGACCATATTCGCCCGCAAAGGAAGCGTCCTTGGTTCCGGCGCAAGAAGCGCTTCCCGCCGACAGGCTTCCAATCTCAGTATTCACGTAGAACTGCAGGTTCTTCGCTTTCAACGCATTTGCCATATTCAGATGCACGGCGCCTGCCTGCACAGTAAGGCTGTCCTGCCCGATATTGAGAATCCGATTCATCTTCATCCGGATCAACGTGCCACCGTCTGCAACACCACAGGGCGCGGTCGAGTGGTTGGAGCCAACGGCACGCACTGGAGATGGATAGGTGACGGAATCTTTCAGCACAGCGATAATGTCGTCTACCGAGTTCGCATCGACAATCACAGCAGGATGCGACACTATGTTGCCGAACCAATTAGTAACAGTGTTCGCTGCCATCAGTCCTCCACGGTGGGCAAGCCTGCCCGCATCTTTCGCGATACCCCGACACGCCCTAAGAATGAGATAGGCTATCTAG
>Ga0114951_10000734_pt1 | contig 44185 bp, 39 predicted proteins | sample AM7aDNAmetaG_FD_88677 | JGI IMG/M metagenome (GOLD analysis project Ga0114951, IMG submission 88677) | Freshwater microbial communities from Finland to study Microbial Dark Matter (Phase II) - AM7a DNA metaG | ecosystem: Environmental > Aquatic > Freshwater > Lake | place: Finland: Lake Alinen...
AATCCTCAGGCCGGGTCAGCTTACGGTCCAAGCCCGGTGAGCTGGCTTCGAGCGTATATTCCGCGCCGGGAACCAGGTCTTCCATGTCCAGCAGAACGCCGAAGTCGCGGCTGAAAGCGGAGCAATCTTCGTGCGTTACACCGGAAAGCTGTTCAACACTCAACGTACCTTCGACCAGCCGTTCCGGAAGTCCTTCGACGCCTGCCTCGATAGCGGCCTTGAGTTTCGCTCGTTCTTCAGCGTTTTTCTCAAGGAAGATGCGCAGGGTGCGCTCCTTGGCCGGGCCAATGAACTCGAGGTCCACCACGTCCAGTCCATGAGAGGCGGCCACCCTTGCCGCTGCCGACCGAATTGCTTCCAGCTTGACTGCCATCGTACCTTCACCCCATCGAGCAAAGATCGCTCTCTGGGGACCCATGCTTACGCCGCCTTTTGGCGGTCATTTTCGGAGTGTTCACTCCGGTGAATTTGCCGCAAATAAAAAGTGGGCTATAAGCCCACTCATCTCTCCGCCAGCCGGTGCGCACACGGTGTTCTCTGACGGACAAATTCGTCTGCATCCTTAGCATAGGCGAATTTGCAGGGAATTTCAATGGGGAAGAGAGGGGGAAAGGGGTGAAAAATCAGCGCTCCTTGTGCCTGCGTACCCGCAAATCTGCAATACTTTCGGCCATGAACCGGAAAGCTGTTCTCTGTGCTGTGGCGCTTGCCACCGGATTGAGCTTCGGTGGGCCCATTTCGGGATGGGCAGACGATGCCGCCGCCGCCATTGCCGCCGGGGGCCTGTTGCCTCGGCGGGAGACGCGGATTGTGATGGCGAAAGAGGTGCTGCGGATCAGCGACAAGAAGGTCGTAGTGGATTATGACTTCCGCAACGAAACCGACGAGGAAGTGACGACGGAGGTGGCGTTTCCTATTCCGCCGTACAAGAACGACTTCCCCGAGGGCAGTGCCTCAGCGCAGTCGTTCAAGAGCTTCCGACTCTGGGTGGATGGCGAGCGCATTCATTATGAGGCTGAGGCGAAAGCATTCCTTAAGGGAAGGAATGTTACCGGGATTCTAGAACAGAATCATATAGATATCCCGACGTTTGGCCACTTTGACGATACAAAAGATCAAGTCTTCGTCCCTGATTTTTCTCGGCTTCCCAAGACAGCACAGAACCGATTACTTAAGGAGGGCCTATTTGAAGACCAGGGCTCCCTGATCTACAGCCTCTGGACAGTTCACCTGCAATACCACTGGACACAGGTCTTTCCAGCGCATTCCACCGTTCATATCCGCCATGAATACGCGCCTGCGGTGGGATTCACACAGGTTACCTCGACAGCGGTCGATGATTCTCTTGCACGACCTGCCGCTAACCGCAGCGCGAGAGGCGATTCGGATGGGATGAAGCTGCTAGCTGGCTTTTGTGCGGATCGACAGTTTCTCAACGCGCTTGGACGCAAACTTAAAGAGAGTGAATTGCAGGCCAAGACCAGCGACGAGAGACTGATGGCCGGAACCTCTTATCCGCACTGGGTGGATTTTATTCTAACTTCGGCAAATACCTGGCAAAGGCCCATCGAGGACTTTACGCTCATCCTTGAGCGCCCGCGATCCGAGCAGGGAGGGCGATTTCTGGTCAGTTTCTGCTCGCCGGGCAATGTCGAAAGGCTCGATGTGGATCATTTCCAGGTTCATTTGGACAACTTCGTTCCCACGGCGGAGTTGCACATTGGGTTCTTCGATTTGCCGAAATCAAAGCCTGTCAAGCCGGAAGCGGCGAAGAGATAAGCAAACCCAGGTTCGGATCAGTCAACCACATCTGCTGTATCGCAGACTGATCGGGCAGTGAATCTGGCTTGGAACCGGATATGCTCATCCTATGGCTGTTACTCATTCCCCCCATTCGCCGTTGTCTGCCGCTTCTGTCTCTGAAGCTCGCACCGCACTGCTGAAACACGCCGCGCGCGATGCTATGGACTATCTGGAAGGCGAGGACAAGCGATCGGTTGCGCCGCGTCCGGAGGCGGTGAAGGCGCTGCAGGTGCTGCGCGGGCCGCTGCCGCCGGGACCGACGAGTGCGGAGGCAGTTCTGCACCTGCTGGATGCTTATGGGTCACCGGCAACGGTGGCGAAGACGGGTGGGCGCAACTTCGGGTTTGTAAACGGGGGGTGCCTGCCGGCGGCGCTGGCGGCGAGCTGGCTGGTGAGCGCGTGGGACCAGAATGCGGCGTTCTTTGTGCAGTCGCCAACCGCTATTGTTCTGGAAGAAGTGGCGCTGGAATGGGTGCGGGAGCTGCTGGGACTGCCAACGGGAACGGGCGGGGCGGTGGTGACCGGAGCCACGATGGCGAACTTCACGGCTCTTGCGGCGGCGAGGCATACGCTGCTGACGCGCGCCGGGTGGGATGTGGAAGGCGAGGGGCTGTTCGGCGCTCCGCCGGTGACGGTGGTGGTGGGCGAAGAGGTTCATGCCTCCGTACTGAAGGCTCTGGGGCTGCTGGGGCTGGGGCGGAACCGGGTAGTGCGAGTGCCGGTGGATGGTCAGGGGCGGATGCGCGCCGACGCGCTGCCGCACATGGATGAGCGGACGATTTTGTGTTTGCAGGCTGGGAACGTGAATACCGGGGCCTTCGATCCGGCGGGGGCGATTTGCCCGGCGGCGCGAGAGGCTGGTGCGTGGATTCATGTGGACGGGGCGTTTGGGCTGTGGGCCGCGACTTCGCAGGAGTACCGGCGCTGGACAAACGGATTTGAACAGGCCGACTCGTGGGCTACGGACGGACACAAGTGGCCCAATATCGGCTACGACTGCGGGGTTGCGCTGGTGCGCGATCCGGATGCGCTTCGGGCGGCGATGTCGATTCAGGCTTCGTATCTGGCACTGGGAGAACATCGCGAGCCTTCGGACTACAATCCGGAGCTGTCGCGGCGGGCGCGCGGAGTGGAGTTGTGGGCGGGATTGCGGTCGCTGGGGCGGTCGGGGATGGCGGAGATTGTGGAGCGGACCTCGAGCCATGCACGGCGTTTTGCCGAGGGACTGCGCGCGGCGGGCTGCCAGGTGCTGAACGATGTGGTGATCAACCAGGTGCTGGTTTCATTTGGCACGCCGGAGAAGACGCTGCAGGTGATTGCCCGGATCCAGGAAGAGGGGACAAGCTGGTGCGGGTCGACCGTGTGGCAAGGGCATACGGCGATGAGGATCAGTGTTTCATCCTGGGCCACGACCAGGGACGATGTGGACCGGAGTTTGGCGGCGATGTTGAAGGCGGCGAAAGAGGGCTAGGGTGTCGAAGCCCGTCGCCACCGCTGCTTCGCACTGGGGAAGAACGTGTCTCGGTGATTATGAAGACATTTTCGTTTTGCACCCAGGACGGCAAGGGATGACAATAGCGGAATGAAATTGTTCCGGGTTGTTGTCGTGCTGCTGGCCGTTTCGACGGCGATGCCTGTGCTGAACGCGTTCGAAAAGCAGCCTGCCAGCGTGTATCACGGGCGGCGTGTGGCGCTGGGGGCGAAGCTGCATGGTGGGGTGGCGGTGCTGTTTGCCGCTCGGGAGCCGCTGCGGGACTTTATGCCCTACCGGCAGGATGAGGATTTCTACTATCTGACCGGATGGACGGAGCCGGGCGCGGCGCTGGTGGTGGTGGCAGACGCTCCGCAGGCGACGCCGCCGCGGATGTACCGGGAGATTCTGTTTCTGCCGACGCGGAATTTGCGCATGGAAAAGTACACCGGGGAGAAGCTGGATGCGGCTTCGCCGGGGGTGGAAAAGGCCGCGGGCGTTGACGCGGTGAAGGCGATGACGGAGTTGCCCACGGTGCTGAATGAACTGATGGGCGCCAATCGGAGCCTGATGTACAACATCTGGACGCAGCCGGAGTCTGCCCAGGCAAAGGCGCTGCTGGGATTTACGGCGGTGACGCTGGGTGGGGATTCGGCACCGGCGGGGCACGACGTGACGGGACCGACGGCGCAGTTGCGGGTGGTGAAGGATGAGGGCGAGATTGAGCTGCTGAAGAAGGCTTCAACGGCGTCCATTGAAGCGCAGCGCGTGATGATGCGGGCGGTGAAGCCGGGCGCGACGGAACTGGCTGTGGCCGGGAAGATGACTGCAGCGTGGATGGAAAACGGCTGCGAGCGGCCCAGCTATGCGCCGATTGTAGGCTCGGGGATTAACTCGACCACGCTGCACTACGATGCCAACTCGCGCACTATGGAAGATGGCGACCTGGTGGTTGTGGATGCGGCTTGCGAGTACTCGATGTACGCCTCGGACATAACGCGGACGGTGCCGGCAAACCGGCAGTTTACGGCGCGGCAGCGGGAGATTTACGACATTGTGCTGGGGGCGCAGCAGGCGGCGGTGGATGCGTTTGTGGCGGGTAAGTCGAAGATCAACGACCGTGACCGCCACGATCCGGATTCGCTGGATAACGCGGCCTATAACTACATCAACACGCACGGGAAGAGCCTGGATGGAAAGCCGCTGGGACAGTACTGGCTGCACGGGCTGGGGCACATGCTGGGGATTAACGTGCACGATCCGGTGGAGGTTTACCCGGCGGTGCTGAAACCGGGGATGGTGTTCACGATTGAGCCGGGTATTTACATTCCCGAGGAGAAGCTGGGGGTGCGCATCGAGTGCGACTTTCTGGTGGGCGCCGACGGCAAGCTGATCGATTTGGACGGGGCGCTTCCTCATACAGCCGAGGCTGTGGAAGCGGCGATGCGTGAGAAATAGAGGGATGGACATGGACCCGCGCGACGAAGTGGAATCCAGCCAACTGGAGATGATGGCACAGGCCTTCAGCGATCAATTGCTAGCCTGCCTGGATGCGTGCGCAAGAGGGCGCAAGGGGCTCTTTTCCGATGTCGATCTGCTGGGCGACGAGGAGGGTGGCTGGCCGGAGGCTGCGCGGTTGCGGGAACTGGCGATGGGATTGCAGGGAATTTTTGCGCAGCAGGAAGAGCGGAATGCATTGTGCGACGAGTTCCTGGATCTTTGTTCGATGCACGGCGAGAGCAACCCTGGAGAGCGGCGGCTGGCTCGGACGTTTCTGGAACGAATTGAACGGGGCGACGTGGGAACGCCGACCCAGGAAGAGAGAAAGCTGTGGTAGTTCTGCACGCATTTCTAGCACTGGCGGCGGGGTTTGCGACGATGGCTGTGCTGGTGGCAGTACTGACCGCGCTGCTGGCACGGCTTACGCCCAGTTGGGTGGGAGAGCAGGGCAATCCCAAGCCGGGATATATCTTTGTGAACCTGGCCTATTCGTTTCTGGCCGCGTCGGCGGGCGGCTACGTGACCGCGTGGATTGGAGCAACCAGCGCCATGCAACTGGTGCTGGCGTTGGGGATTGTGGTGCTGGCTCTAGCGGCGCTGAGCGCGATGCAAGCGCGGGGCAAACAGCCGATCTGGTACCAGTTGACGCTGTTGGCGTTGACCCCGATGGGGGTTCTGGCCGGAGGGCTGGTTCGGCTGAGGGTGCTGGGGATTTTGTAGAGCGGCCGGTTGGTAAGTTAAACGACGATTTGAAGTTGTACTTTCCCAGGTCCCAGAAGCGGGACCTGGGGCACCCCTTCTTATACCCTATCCAACACCCCATCTTGCTGCGACCTCAAGGGGTTGGGGTTACCAGCGGACGCCGAAGGTTACGGGGATCAGTTTGGTCCCGGCGGCAACGGTGGTGGTTCCCAGGCCGTTCGGATTGGAGAGGACGGCAGGCGTATTTATGTTGAGATAGCGGACCTCAGCGAAGAGCTTCATGCGGCTTTCGTTATACATGCCGCCCATGCGGTGCTGGTATCCGCCACCCACATTCCAACCACTCTGATTCGAAGAAAAGTGGCCCACGACCTGGTTAACGGTCGTGATGCCGCAATAGTAATAATCGCAATATTCCGCCAGTGTCGGGTTAGTGAAGCTGGTGACCTTGCGATAAAATCCGCCTCCGCCAGTGACGTAGAAGTCGTTGCTTGCCTTGGGGAAGAGACTGATCACTGGGTCGAGGGTAAGGGACCAAATGTGGGCATGGCCGCCGTTGGCGCCGGTCTCGGCAATCAGATTGCCGGGGAGCTTGTCGTTGATGAGCTGGAACTCGGCCAACAGGGCGAGGCGTTTGGAGAAGTTGTAGCCACCTCCCACGGTAAACTGCCCGCCCCATGTGACATAAGGCGAGGTTTGGTTGGTAGGGCCATTGAAGCCGCCGCCCACCTCGAAGGCGAAGTTGTTTGCAGCTTTGCGCTTCCAGCCGCGATCTTGCTGGCCTGCCGCGGAGGCTGCCGGCGCGGGTGCGGAGGGAAGTGCGGCCAAGCCGTCGGGGGCGGCGAGTTCGGCAAGCTGCAGTGAGCTGGATTCACTATTCGAAGACAAGGCTGCTGAAACTGACTGGCTGGGGGAAAGCAAGGACTGGGCGCAGGCTGAACCGGCCGCCAAGACTGCCAAGCCACATAAGAAACCGACACGCCGCCTCAGCGACATCCAACGGGAGAATGACATGCCTAAACCTCGAAGAACGAATTGTATTGTGTAGACCGGAAGTCACGCAGTACTCCCATCGTAAGGTTAGACACCAATTCTGGCAGGAGGTTGCGGTGGGGGATGGGATGGGCACATTCTTCACACGTGGGCCCTAATTAATATGTACCACTTAAACAAAAATGGCACTAGAATACTATAGTGTCACCAAAAGAAGGGGGGACATATGGAACTTCAGGCCAAGCTGCGGATGGGAGAGAAGGGCCGCGTTGTAATTCCAGCGGCAGTGCGAGAAGCGCTGGGGATGGAAGCAGGCGGAGTACTGGATTTGCGAGTTGTGGATGGTGAGGTGCGCCTCTCGACGATCAGGGGCAGGATTCTGCGGGCACAGGAGCGTGCGCGGCGATACATTGAACCAGGAGTCAGTCTCTCCGAGGAGTTGAGCGCGGAACGGCGGGAGGCTGCCAGGCATGAATGAGGTTGTGCTTGATGCCTCTGCAATTCTTGCCTTGCTCCAAAACGAACGAGGTTCGGAGAAGCTGACGGATGAAGTCATGAATGATGCCGTTGCCAGCACGGTCAACCTCGCCGAGGTGCAATCCAAACTCGTCAAGAAGGGGTACGATCCGGATGAGGCCTGGGAGGACGCCCAATTGCTCGTCACGTCGGCCGAACCCTTTACCAGCGAACAAGCAAAGATTGCAGGAAGCCTGATCGCAAAGACGGAGAAATTTGGCTTGTCGTTGGGGGATCGGTCTTGCCTGGCGCTGGCGATTGTGCTGAAGGCTCCGGTGTATACGACGGAACAGATTTGGAAGAACTTGAAGGTGGGGATTCCGATACATGTGATTCGGTGATGCGGATTTAAGGCGCGAATGCAAAGCGCTTGGACTTCTGTATGCTTTCAACGAGGTGAGGACCATGACAGACCCCGTTGTGAATGCTGCTCAGTTAGCATTCTCACTCCGGTTGAAGAACTCCAGCGATGTGTCTGAGAATACGAAGAACGCTAATGCCATCGGAAAGAAATGGCGCAGTGATGTCTACGCTCTCGATCCAGATCGATATCAAATTGAAGCGATGGTGGCTTCGGAGCTCGACCAGAGAATTGACGTCGTTGATCAGAAACAAGGTTGTGCGTATGAGTTCAAGGTCTCAGGTAAGGGTGCTTGCGCGGAATTTTACAAGGACATTGTCAAAGTGATTATCTGGAATCGGAAAGGCAAGAAGAAGTTGTCCAGCCTTGCGTTTATCACAGAGGAAAAACATGGGCGGCCATTCCTTGACGCACCAATGCCACGCGCCTATATCAAACATTTGGCAGAAGTGGGCCTAATAGTAACCGTCGAATATGTGCGGCATGATGGATGAGTAGTGGAGGCTGCTACCAACAGCAAGGCCGGAGCGATTGCTCCGGCCTTGCTGTTGGTGGCGGGTTGGTTGCTTAGCCCTGGATGTCGAATTGCTCGGGGTGCAGGGTGGCGTCGCTTTTGACGAGGATGTTCTTGCCGACCAGTTCCTCGAACTCGGTGAGCCAACTGGCGTTGTTCGACTTGAGGACCTTGACGGTTTCGGGGTTGACGCGGATGAGGACGTCGGCTCCCTCGAAGTGCTTCTTCATCTTGCGCAGTTCGGTGTAGATCTCGTTGCAGACTGTGGTGGGGCTCTTGACCATGCCGGTGGCCTGGCAGGTGGGGCAGGGGACTGACAGAGTCCGTTCCAGAGATTGCTTTACGCGCTTGCGGGTGATGGCGACGAGGCCGAAGTCGTTGAACTGGAGAACCTTGGTAGGTGCGCGGTCGCTCTTGAGGGCTTCTTCAAGGGCGGCCATGACGCGGAAGCGGTTCTTGCGCTCGTCCATGTCGATGAAGTCGATGACGATGATGCCGCCCAGGTCGCGAAGGCGAATCTGGCGGACAATCTCGGGAACTGCATCGAGGTTGGTCTTGAGGATGGTGTCCTCGAGGCGAGCCGACTTGCCGACATATTTGCCGGTGTTGATGTCGATGGCGACGAGGGCTTCAGTCTGGTTGATGACGATGGAGCCGCCGGACTTGAGCCAAACCTTGGAGCGCAGGGCCTTAGAGATCTCGTCTTGAATGCCGAAGTGCTCGAAGAGCGGCGTTTCCTTGGTATAGAGCTTGACGCGGCGCACGAGGGTGGGCGAGAAGCGGTTGAGGAAGCGGACAATGCGCTCGTAGTCGGCTTCAGAATCGACCCAGATGTTGGAGAAGTTGGAGCTGACCTGATCGCGAAGGATGCGCTCGATGAGCGAGAGATCGTGATAGATGAGCGCAGGCGACTTGGAACTGTCGGAGCGCGCCTTGATGTCGTTCCAGAGATTCATGAGGAAGCGGAGGTCGGCGCGGAGATCTTCTTCCGACGCTCCCTCAGCCGCGGTGCGGACGATAAGGCCGCCGGTGGCTTCGCCGCGCTCGTGAATCAGAATCCGCTTGAGGCGCTGGCGCTCATCGTCAGAGGCGATTTTGCGGCTGACGCCCACGTGCGAAACGGTGGGCATGAAAACCAGGAAGCGGCCGGGGAGGGCGATGTGCGAAGTGATGCGTGCGCCCTTCTTGGCGATGGGCTCCTTGGCGATTTGGACCAGGATCTCCTGACCGGGCTTGAGCAGGTCGGAGATGATGGGCAGGTCGGAGGTCTGCATGGAGCGGCGCGAGGGGCCGCCACGGCGGTTGGTAGCGGCGGGAGGCGGTGCCGCCTGCGCTCCACGGCCACGGCGTCCGCGTCCACCGCGATCACCACGGCGGGCCTGCCCGGCCGCGTCTGTGGTTGCGGGCTGGGCTCCGGCGGAAGCATCGTCTTCTTCGTCGAAGGATTCATCTTCGCCGTTTTTGTCGTCGAAGTTTAGTTGGATGCGGTGGTCAAGGTGGGCTTCCTGGAGCATTTCGCCCAGGTCGCCGGAGCGCAGGTGGCTGGGAAGTGTCTCTTCCTCAAAGTCGTCCATCTCCTGGACGTTGAGCTTGTGATGGCGAGAATGGGGGACAGCTTCGAATTCTTCTCCGTCTATGACCTCTTCTTCGATGCGGCCGGCGCCAGGGGCGTAAGCCGAAACTGAAGGCACAGATGCGCCAGTCTCTTTTGCGGGGGTCTCTTCTTCCTTCTTCTTCTTGCCGAGGCCGAACAGGCGGAAGCCGGTGGGGGCAGCGGGGTCAACATTGTGGGAGGCGGAGGCATCGGCTTCCGGCGTTTCGTGGGCTGGGGTGGGCGCGTCGTATTCAGACTCGACGACTACCTCATCCTGGCGTGTAACTGGTTCAGCCAGAGGCTCTTCGGAAGAGGGCTCTTCAATGACCTCTTGGACTTCAAAGTCGACCGGGTCGGATGTCCTGGGCGCGGCCTCTATGGACTCTTCGAAGAGATCTTCTTCTTCGAATTGCATTTCAGCCAAGGGGGCTTCGGGGACGAAATCCTGGTGAGAGTCGGCTCTTTCCGATACGAGGTCCTCTTCTTCCACCTCATCGGGGTTTATATCGTGGTTCGGGAATTCGACTTCCTGAACCGGCTCGGGCTGAGGGGTGCGATGGCGGGAGATAGACTCGCCGGGCAACAGGCCACTGCCATCCCACTCGAGCGGGCCTTCAATCAGCGTTGGGGGCTTGAAACTGCTGGCCGGGCGGATTGGCGCGGCTGGCTCGGGTGCGGACGCAGGAGAGTCGCTGACCGGGGCGCCACCGTATTTTGAGAGCGACTCGCCGGGCAGGACAAACGGAACTGGGGCCTGGGACGACTCGCGAGGCGTAGGAGCTGACCAAGCAGATGCTGGGATGGTCTTCTGAGCCGGGGCGTCGACGGGCTGGAAGGCGGAGGCATGAATCTCGTCAGCGATCTCAGGTTCATCGAATGGTTCCGAGGAAATCACGATGGTGTTTTCCGATTGTGTGCGGACTTCAGGGGTTGCGGCGGTTCCACGCGCGCCACGCCGATTGCGGCGTCCACGCCAGCGGCGAGCGCCGGTGCCTTCCTGGTCGGCTTCAGCCTGCTCGGCGATGACCACGGACTCATAAACCGGGGGGGCTACTTCGACGATTTCTGGAGCGGCCGCTTCAACAGGGCGGCGATCCCTTGGGGGACGCTCGGGGCGCGGCTCACGCTTCTGGGGGGGGCGGGCAACGACCGGTTCCGCAACGGGAGCCGCATGCCTGACTTCGCGAGGAGCCTGGTTGGCGCCACTGGCCGCGGCTTTCTCAAGCTCGTCGGTCTCTTCCGGGTCTTCCAACTCCATGAAATCAGTCACATAAAGGAAGGCATCGCGTTCGAGACCAAGGTCTACAAATGCGGATTGCATGCCGGGCAGGACGCGGGTGACGCGCCCGTTGTAGATGGATCCTGCCAGGGTGTATTCGTTTTCGCGTTCGTAATAAATTTCCGCGAGCTGATCGTCTTCAAGAATTGCAAGCCGCGTCTCATGCGGCGTGCTGGAGATGCAAATCTCTTTTGCCATCGTACCTTTCCGTCCAGCGGCTTAGGCCTGCTGGTACACGCGGCAAGGAGGGATGGAGACGCGCAAGAGCGGTAGGGGAGGGGATGGGTGGAAAGGATGACCTAAAAGACGCTTCCGAGCGGCTGCCGGCCCCGGGGGGCGACGAACTACGCGGATTGTGGCGGATGTCCTGACGAACAAGCCAAGCGAGCCTTACGATACGGTGATCCAATCGCAGAGAGTTTGTGGCCAATTCCGATGCCCCTGGCGACATATCTTCGTCGTCGGGTCGGAACCAAGCCGGCAAGGCCGGCGGGGCCGTTGTACCGCTGGCGTTTGCATAGACCAACCGCACAAAGGAAGCGAGGCAAAAACACATCAACGCTTCCGCGGTATCTATACAACTAACTGGCCGCCAACGGTTTTCCCGTCTCTGCGTACTCATAAACCCAATCCTGCCGGGAGCGCGGTCCATGCGGACCTAGCCGGCGAAATGCTTGAAAATACTTCTCTTGCGGTCCGGACTGTTCCGGGCAACACAAGAGGTGAAGCTGTTTTATCGGCCTCCGGGAAATGTTCCGGAACCGAGTCAGTTTACAAACCTGCGCATGCGGACATTCATCACCGCACCTAGCGCCAGGAAGGTAAACAACACCGAAGAACCGCCGTAACTCATTAACGGTAAAGGAATTCCGGTGACGGGCATAAAACCGATGACCATACCGACATTGACCGCAATCTGAAAGGTCAACACAGCCACTACTCCCATGATAATCAGGGAACCGGACAGGTCTGCTGCTGTTTGAGCGTTCTGAATCAAACGCATCAATATGAAAAAGTATAGCAGCAGGACGAAAATCGCGCCGATGAAGCCATGTTCCTCGCTGAAGGCGGCAAAGATGAAGTCGGCGTGGGGGATGGGGAGGAAGTCGCCCTGGGTTTGAGTGCCCTTGGCGGCACCCTGGCCCCAGACGCCTCCGGAGCCGACGGCAATGAGTGATTGCTTGAGCTGGTAACCGGTTCCCCTGGGGTCGTTGTCAGGGTTTACGAAGCTGGTGAGGCGGGCTTTCTGGTAGGGCTTGAGGATCTTGCCGCTGGTCCAGACACCTGCCACCAGCACGACGGCGGCTGTGGAGAGGATGAGCGCCTGGCGGATGTTGATGCCGCCGAGGAAGAGACCGGCGACGAGAATAGGGGTATAGGTGAGCGTGGTCCCCAGATCAGGCTGCTTGATGACCAGGAGCATGGGAATGCCAACCATAACAAACGCCTTGGCGATTTCTTTCCAAGTGAGCGAACGCCCGCCCAGGTTGGCAAAGTAACGGGCAACGACAAGGATGAGAACCAGCTTGACCCACTCTGAGGGCTGGAAGTGCATGGAACCTATCTGTATCCAACGTTTTGCCCCAAGGACCTTACGGCCGACGGCGAGGACTGCGACCAAAGAAAAAAGGCAAACGCCGTAGGCCCAGGGGGCCCAATCGAGTAAACGGTGATAGTCGATTTTGGCGAAGAGGAACATGGCCACCAGGCCAGCGGCTATCCAGAACATTTGTTTGGTGTGGAAGCCCAAATATTTTGTATGCAGGGTGGCGGTGTAGATCTCAAAAACCGACAAGGCGCAGAGCGTGACGACCATGGCAAGCAGCGCCCAGTCGAAATCGCGAAAGCTGAGAAGGCGTCGCATCCGGTTATTGCCCCTTTCGGGAACTCGCTGGCCGGATTGCGTCCGGGAGCGGTCGAGTTGGGGTTGGGCGAGATCCGGCTGCGGGTGCAGCGCCGGATTTGTGTAAAGGTTGAGTTCCGGTATGCGTCCCGGGAGCGGGGTGGGCTACGATCTGGCCGTTCTGAACAAGCAAGTTGCCGGCCTGAAGCTTGGCGGGTTTGCCATCCTGACCGACAGAGTTGCCGGGAGCAGTAAAGACGGCGCTCATCGCGACCGGAGCCGCTTGTTTCAGGGGGACAAGGTTATTTGCCAGGCGGCGTTGCTTCTCAACATAGGCCGACACAACCTTGGCGCCAATGCGGGCGGGGTAATAACTGAATTCGCCGTTCTGCCAGAGCACGGCGACCACCAGTTCGGGATTGCGGCGAGGAGTGAGGCCGACAAACCAGACATTTGGGTTGTTGCTTTTGCTCTTGCCAATGCGCCCCAACGCTTCATGGCTCATGGTTTGCGCGGTGCCGGTTTTGCCGCCGAAATCGATGCCTTCGAGGTGCGCTGAACCGGCGGTATGGAAGTAGCCGGGTTGAGTTACCTCCGCCATGCCGTCGGTGACGGTAATCCAGTTCTCAGGATCGATGGGAAGGTCCGCCGCGCCGGTGCCCGGAAAGCTGTCTGGCAGCGCCTTGCGGAAGTCCTCAGGCAGTTGATCAGGAAAGACTGTGTGCGGCCGGACCATGTGGCCGCCCGAGGCGATGCCGCCGATGACGCGCGCCAGTTGCAGCGGCGTAGCTTCAACCGCGCCCTGGCCGATGGCGACATCGAGGGTTTCGTCGGGATACCACCGGTTGCGGTAGTTCCGGAGCTTCCATTGAGCAGAAGGCATGAGGCCAGGCTGTTCGCCGGGGAGATCGATTCCAGTCTTCTGGCCGAATCCGAAGGCGGTGGCATATTTTGCGATTCTGTCGATGCCCAGCTTGTCGCCGAGCATATAGAAGAAGGTGTCGCAGGAGAAGGGGATGGCGTTGTGGATGTCGACCGCGCCATGGTGCTCGTCGCAGTGGTGGAAAAAGCCATATGGGCCCCATCCGCCGGGGCAGTTAATCTTCATGGTCTGAGCGATGCCCTCTTGCAGGCCGGCTACCGACATGAGGATCTTGAAGGTTGATCCGGGCGCCAACTGCGCCTGGATGGTCTTGTTCATAAGTGGATGGTCGGGGTCGGTGATGAGCTTGTTCCAGTCGACTCGATTGATGCGGACGGCAAAGGCATTCGGATCAAAGCTCGGTCTGGAAACCATGGCGAGAATCTCGCCGTTGCGGGGGTCCATGGCTACAATAGCGCCATTGCGGTCACCAAGCGCCAACTCGGCGGCGCGCTGCAGGTCGTTGTCGATGGTGAGTCTGAGGTCCTGGCCGGGGGTGGAGTGCTGGGTGCGCAGGTAGCCCACTTCGCGCCCGTGGCTGTCCACAATCACGTCTTTTGAACCGTCGAGTCCGCGGAGCAGAGCATCGTAGGTCTCCTCGATGCCTGCCTTGCCCACCACGTCGCCTGGTTCGTAATAGGAAAAGCGCGGGTTGTTGAGATCTTCCTCGCTGACTTCACCCACATAGCCGATGAGGTGAGAAGCGAAGCCGTCGCGAGGATAGAGACGGTGTTCTTCGTCAATAGTTTCCAACTCCGGCAGTTCGTTGCGGTGGGCCTCGATAAATGCCTGCTCATCAGCGGTGATGTCCTGCTTGATGGGGATGGGCTGATAACCAGGCGCAGCGCGATAGCGGCGAAGGGTGGAGCGCAACTGCTCGAGGTCGAGGTTGAGTCCGTGGGAAATGAGGGGCAGGTCGGCGTCCACATTGCGTCCCATTTCACGGACCAAAAAACAGGAAACGGCGGGGTAGTTATCGACCAGCAAACGGCCCTCGCGGTCAAAGAGCTTGCCGCGGGCGGCGAGAATCGGTTCCTTGCGAATGCGGTTCTGCTCGGCAAGCAGGCGGAAGTTTTCCGCGCCCAGAACCTGGAGGCGCCACAACTGCCCGGCCAGTATGAGCATCATGAGCAAAATGCCGTACTGCACCACCGTGAGCTTGAGGGTGGTGAGCTTTTCGCCGCGGTTGCCGATGCTTGAGACCATGTTTCTGCGCCCTTGGATACTGTTGTCTTTCTCGGCTAAATTTGAATCGCTATTTCCGGAGTCTTCAACCTCCGTGTGCATTCTCCAGGAGCCTGTGGCAGCCTGAATCAGTCCCTAATCTGGAGACGGTCAAGCAAGGGAAAGAGCACCAGCGCGAATAGGGAGTTTCCGACAGCCCGGAAGAGTTCAGTAAACCATCTCCACTCCAAATCGAGGCCGAGCAGGATGCGATAGATGAACACGTAAATCGCGCTGGACAGCAGCGAAAGCAGGAAGTTGAGCATTATACGGATCGTGTGATTTTCCACATCGATGCGCACGCCTACGGAAGCTGCGATAAAACCGACCACGGTTTTGCCAATTCCGTTGATGCCGACGGCATGATGCGAGAGCGCGTCCTCAAACAGGCCCATGGCAGATCCCATGATTGTGCCCTGGATGGGGCTGCGCCGGCCCAAAGCGAAGTAGACGGTGACTACGAGGGGCAAATCGAACCAGGCGTAGGGGCCAAGGACGCGGGGCAGCCAAGCCTGCAGAACCAGCGCGGCCAGCGGCACCAAGGCATACACCAGCACCGGATAGCGGCGGATCTCCATATCGCGGCGGAAGTTGGCTCCGAGGACAGACATGACTATGGATTCCTCACTGGCTTGGGGGGGTGGGCGGGTTTGGATGCGGGCTTTGGGCCAGTCCCTGGGGCTATCGCGCCATTCTTACCCACGGGCGCTACGTCCTGCTTTTCTCGTGGGGAGGTGGCAGGCTCGGCAGGTTTTGAGCTGCCTTGGGTATCGGGTGCGGCTTGGGCAGGCACTCCCGGGGAGAATCTGTCGGGATGGAGAGCGGCGGGTGGGTGGGCTACCGGATTGGGGTTCGAAGTGTCCAACAACGGCTGCTGGTCTGGCGGAAGGTTGGGGTCGATGAGGCCGGGCAGCCGTTCGGCCATAATCTGTGAGGCTTTCGCCTGTTCCTTGATCGCCTCTGCCTCAGCGCCCTTGAGGTTCTCGCTGGTGGCGAGGTCCTGCTGCTCCTGGGGCGAGAAGCGCGGCTCGGTGGATGTGACAACGAGAACTTCGTCCAAGCGGTCAATATGAGCGGCCGGCTTCACGATGATGTCAATAAAGGAGTCACGGTCCGGGTCGCGGACCACCTTTTCGACCACGCCTACGGGGAGCCCGCGCGGGAAAATCAGATCCCCGCCGGCGGTGAGCACTTTTTCACCCGGCTGGATGCGCTGGTCGGCGAGAATGCCGACGATCTCGAGGTGGCCGGCAGCATCGCCGCGAAGAATACCGCGAATGCGCGTGGTTTCAAGGATGACACCGGCGCCGCTGGTCTGGTCGTTGATGACGAGGACCTGGGCGGTGCGGGGAAAGACATCTCTTACCTTGCCGACGATGCCATCTGCGGTAATGACCGCCATGTCCGGCTTGAGGCCGTCGCTGGAACCCTTATCGAGATAGAATACCCGCGACTGGTCGCTGCCGCTGGATCCGATTGCCTGGGCGGGCAGGGTCGCGTAGATGTATTTCTGCTGGAAGTCGAGCAAGGCCTGGAGCCGCTGCCCCTGACGAGCATCCTCAAGCAGGGCGGCCTGCTCGAGTTGCAGCCGGCCGATGGTCTTTTGCAGATCCTGGTTTTGCTCGCGGACGTGGCGCAGATTGAGGTAGTTCAGCCACATGCCTTCAAGACCGAGCTTGGAATAATGGATACCCTGTTCAGCAGGCGAAACCAAGCTCTCAGCCCAAAGCCGGATAAGGCGCACGCCAGAACTGTCTTTGGGGTCGAGGCTGCCGCGGCTGTCTGCAGGGCGGCGCACCTGCACGGCAAGGCCCACGATCTGCGCCACCAGAATGGCCAGCAGTACGAGGAGGTTACGGTAGCGGATGAAGAAGGAATCCATAGGCCAGGCCGGGGATGAAGCCCCGGCACACTAGTCGATCTTGATCTTGCGCAGCAGTCGGAAGTCGGAGAGCATCTTCCCAGTGCCGAGCACTACGGAGGCCAAGGGGTCATCAGCAACGGAAACAGGCAAGCCGGTCTCCTCGCGGATACGCTTGTCGAGGTTCTTAATGAGCGCGCCTCCGCCTGTGAGGACGATGCCGCGGTCGGAAATATCCGCGGAGAGCTCGGGAGGAGTACGCTCCAGGGCTACGCGGATCGCATTCATAATGACGGCGATACACTCGCCGAGAGCTTCGCGGATTTCGCTGTCGTCGACGGAGATGGTCTTGGGCACGCCTTCAATCAGGTTGCGTCCCTTGATTTCCATCGATAGCGGCTTGTCGAGCGGGAAGGCCGAGCCGATCTCGATCTTGATGTGCTCAGCGGTGCGTTCGCCGATGAGCAGGTTGTACTTTCGCTTGAGGTAGTTGGTAATGGCCTCGTCCATCTGGTTGCCGGCCATGCGCACGGAGCGCGAGTAGACAATACCGGAAAGCGAGATGACTGCGATGTCCGTGGTACCGCCGCCGATATCGACGACCATATTGCCGCCGGGTTCTGTGATAGGCAGTCCCGCGCCAATGGCAGCCACCATGGCCTGCTCGACGAGATAGACTTCGCTGGCCTTCGCGCGGTATGCCGAATCTTCGACGGCGCGCTTTTCCACCTGGGTGATCTCTGAAGGCACACCGATCACGATGCGGGGGTGAACCAGCATCTTGCGGTTGTGCGCCTTTTGAATGAAGTAGTTGAGCATCTTCTCGGTGACTTTGAAGTCAGCGATGACGCCGTCTTTCATGGGCTTGATGGCTACGATGTTGCCGGGCGTTCGGCCCAGCATCTCCTTGGCTTCCTTGCCGACCGCCTCAACCTCGCCGGTATTCTTGTTAATCGCGACGATGGAGGGTTCGTTGACAACAATGCCCTTACCTGCGGCGTAGACCAGGGTGTTGGCAGTGCCAAGATCGATGGCCAGGTCGCTGGAGAACATACTGAAGAGCGAGCGCAGACCGTGCGATCGCGAAGAGCGCGAAGGATATCCGTTCAATGACATTGGGAGACTGGTTCAACCTCAACGTTTATTGTACGGCCAATGAGTGCTACCCGTATCAGAAGCCGAAATGACGCGCCTCAGAGGTAAACAGTACGGTAAACTCAAGTGTTTGCGGCCCGGCTGTATAAATCTACCTGGGCAGGGGCGAAGAATCAGCGGTACTATTGCAGCGGCGATTTTCGAGGTTTGTATGACATATCCAGCATTCCACAATCTGATCGGCGGCGAGTGGCTACCGGCCGTGAGCGGCAAAACCATCCTGAACCTGAACCCGGCAGACCACTCCGATGTGGTGGGAGCGTTCCCTTCCTCTCATGCCGAAGATGTGGCTCTGGCTGTGGCGGCGGCGAAAAAGGCCTTTGCCTCATGGCGTCTGGTCCCGGCGCCGAAGCGAGCGGAGATCCTGATGCGCGCGGGTATACTGCTGCAGCAGCGCAAGGAGCAGTTTGCGCGCGACATGACCCGGGAGATGGGCAAGGTGCTGGCCGAGACGCGCGGCGATGTGCAGGAAGCCATCGACGAGGCTTTTTATGTGGCCGGCGAGGGTCGGCGGCTATTCGGACAGACCACGCCGAGCGAGTTACAAAACAAGTTTGCCATGAGCGTGCGCATGCCGGTAGGCGTGGTGGGGTTGATAACTCCGTGGAATTTTCCTATGGCGATTCCAAGCTGGAAGTTATTCCCCGCATTAGTGTCAGGTAACACTTGCGTCATTAAGCCGGCAACAGATACACCGCTCTCCACTTACAACCTTGTACAGACGCTGGTGGATGCGGGGTTGCCTGCCGGGGTGGTGAACATTGTGAGCGGTAGCGGGTCGGCGGTGGGGATGCCGCTGGTGGAGCATCCGGATGTGCGCGCCATCAGTTTTACGGGATCGAGCGAGGTAGGCTCGCGGGTGGCGCAGCGCGCGGCGGCCACATTCAAGCCTGTTTCGCTGGAGATGGGCGGCAAGAACGCGCAGATTGTGATGGACGACGCCAACCTTGACCTGGCGTTGGACGGCGCTCTGTGGGGCGCGTTTGGCACCACTGGCCAGCGCTGCACGGCGACCAGCCGCATTCTTCTTCAAAAGGGAATTGCGGCGGAGTTTACAGCCAGGTTTGTGGAACGCGCAAAAAAGCTGAAGGTAGGCAACGGGCTCGATGAGTCTGTCGAAGTCGGCCCGCAGGTAAATCCGAGTCAGATTGAAACTTCGGCGAAGTATGTGGAGATAGCCCTGGCCGAAGGCGCGAAGGTACTTGCCGGCGGCCATGCGCTGACCGAGGGAGTCTATGCGCACGGAACTTACTTTGCGCCGACGGTGGTGGGCGGAGTAACTCGCACGATGCGGATTGCTCGCGAAGAAGTGTTTGGCCCGGTGGTTTCGCTTATCGAATTTGAAACCTTCGAAGAGGCCATTGAGATTGCGAACTCAGTTGAATATGGGCTTTCAGCATCGTTGTATACGAAGAATGTGAACCGGGCGTTTACAGCAATGCGCGATCTGGAAGCAGGCATTACGTACATCAACGCGCCGACGATTGGGGCCGAAGTTCACTTGCCTTTTGGTGGTGTGAAGCATACGGGCAACGGCCACCGCGAAGGGAACGGCGCCATCGACTTCTTCACGACATGGAAGGCCGTGTATGTGGATTATTCGGATAAGTTGCAGAGGGCGCAGATTGATAATGCGGAGTAACTTGAGTTACGGCCGAATCCTCCAGAAAGTATTGCGTGAAGAATGTTGCAATGCGAATTAAGTAGTTGCCAGAGGAACTCGACAGGATAAGGAGATAAGTGCTGATGAGTTATGTGCCGGACGCAAATCGGTATGACGGGGCGTTGTTTCGACGGTGCGGGCGGTCGGGAATTGTTTTGCCGCCGGTTTCCCTGGGACTTTGGCAGAACTTTGGCGGAGCTGATGTTTTCGAGACGGGCCGCGCGGTTGTCCGGCGGGCGTTTGATCGCGGCGTGACGCACTTCGACCTGGCAAATAACTATGGGCCGCCGTATGGTTCGGCGGAAGAGAACTTTGGTGAGATTCTGCGCAAGGATTTCAGCGGGCTGCGCAATGAACTTGTCATTTCGAGCAAGGCTGGCTGGGATATGTGGCCGGGGCCTTATGGCATTGGCGGATCGCGCAAGTATCTGCTGGCGTCACTGGACGATAGCCTGAAGCGCATGGGCCTCGACTATGTGGACATCTTCTACGCCCATCGCCCTTGGGATAACTGCCCGCTTGAAGAGACAATGGGTGCGCTGGCGCAGGCGGTTCATCAGGGCAAGGCGTTGTATGTGGGAGTTTCAAGTTACAGCCCGGAGCGGACGTGCGAGGCGGCGCGGATACTAAAGAGCATGGGGGTTCCGCTGCTGATTCATCAGCCGTCGTATTCAATGCTGAACCGATGGGTTGAGAAGGGGCTACTCGCAACGCTTGATGAGCTGGGCGTAGGCTGTATTGCGTTTTCTCCGCTAGCCCAGGGATTGCTTACCAATAAATACCTGAAGGGCGTGCCCGATAACTCGCGGGCCACCTCGCAAAACTCTTCGCTGCTAAAGGAATTTCTGAGTGACGATAATCTCAGGCGGGTGAGGGCTCTGAACGAGATTGCGGCCGGGCGCGGGCAGACGCTGGCGCAGATGGCGATTGCCTGGGTTCTTCGTGACCATCGAATAACTACGGCATTAATTGGCGCGCGCAATGTCGAGCAATTGGATAACTCGCTGGATGCGGTAAAGGACCTCGGATTCACTGAAGCCGAACTGAAAGAGATTGATAGTTATGCGCAGGACGGTGCGCTCGATCTCTGGAAGGATGCGCGGGAGAAGATGTCTTAGTCAGATCTAACTGTACTTGATATCCCGGTTCCATGCGGACGCGCCCTCCCAGATTGGGAGGGCGTGCTTTCTACGGCAATGTTAAGCCCGGACTTCTTCCAACACATCTCTGAGCGCGAAGCTGGTTTCCAGCCTAGTCACTCCGGGCAAGCGCGATAACTCGTTCTGGTGGAGGCGGCCGTAGTCGTCGATATCGGCTACGCGGACTACCAGCATGTAGTCATACTGCCCCGCCATCAGGTGGCAGCTTTCGATGCCCTTGGAGCGGCGGATGGCGGCTTCGAAGGCGGCCAGCACCGGAGCCGACTGCCGCTCGAGCGAGACGCGGATGAACACGGTCATGCGCTTTCCTAGCATGCGGTCGTCGACATGGGCGCGGTAGCCTCGGATGGCGCCGGAGGCTTCAAGCGCCTGGATTCGGCGGGAGGCTGCCGAGGCTGAGAGGCCGACCGCCTCGCCTACCTCGTAGTTGGTGGCGCGGCCGTTGCGCTCGAGGTAACGGAGGATGGAGGCATCGAGCTGATCAAGACCGGTTGCCGCAGATTCTGAAAGAAGATCGGGTGAATGTTGCGTCGTTATGTTCTTCTGATCACGGTTTGTTCCCATAATGCACTTTTACCACGAAGATTGCATACATTGGAAGCTGTTTGCGCCGTACGATACTTGGGCAGTTAAAAGTGAATGCACTCCGGCGTCAGACGTTCAATCCTCCGAAAGGACCTTGGCGCCGGGATTTTTTGGCACTCAGCCTCTCAAGTCTGCATCCAACCCCTTTTGGAATGAGCGGAGACAGGAGAAACACAATGATTATTGGTGTTCCTAAAGAGATCAAGGACAACGAAGCGCGCGTAGGCGTGACCCCGGCAGGCGTAAAGGCACTGACCGAGGCCGGTCATGAAGTGTTGGTGGAGACTCTGGCGGGCGCGCAGTCCGGTTTTCCCGACGAAGAGTACCAGAATGCCGGCGCGGAGATGGTCGGAGAGGCCGGCCATGTCTGGGGCAAGGCTGAGATGGTGGTCAAGGTAAAGGAACCGATCGAGCGGGAGTATGTTTTCTTTCGCGAGGGGCTGGTCCTGTTTACCTATCTGCACCTGGCGCCCCTGCCTGCGCTGACAGACAAGCTGCTGGAGTCGAAGATTATCGGCATCGCGTATGAGACGGTGCGCGACCGCCAGGGTACTTTGCCGCTGCTGACGCCGATGAGCGAAGTGGCGGGGCGGATGAGCGTGCAGGTGGGAGCGACCTATCTGGAAAAAGAGCGGGGCGGTCGCGGGATTCTGCTGGGCGGCGTGCCGGGCGTTCCCCCAGCGCACGTGACCATCCTGGGCGGCGGCGTGGTGGGTACGAACGCGGCCAAGATAGCGCTGGGTTTCGGCGCGAAGACAACCATCATCGATGTGAATCTGAACCGTCTCAGGGAACTGGACGACATTTTTAACGGGCGGCTCTACACACTCGCATCAAACAGCTATAACGTGTCGCAGGCCACCCGCGAGGCGGATCTGGTGATTGGCGGAGTGCTGATTCCGGGTGCGACGGCGCCAAGAATCGTTACACGGGCGATGGTGTCTGAGATGAAGAAGGGCGCAGTGATTGTGGACGTGGCTATCGACCAGGGCGGATGCGTGGAGACGGCGCGGCCGACTTCGCACTCGGACCCGAGTTTCGTGGTGGACGGCGTGGTTCACTACTGCGTGACCAACATGCCGGGCGCGGTGCCGCATACTTCCACGCTGGCGCTGACGAACTCGACGTTCTCTTACGTGCTGCGCATTGCCAACAACGGGGCGCGCGAGGCGCTCAAGCAAGATGCGGGTCTGGCAGAAGGGCTGAATACGTGGATGGGCACGTTGACGTATCGCGGTGTGGCCGAGAGCCAACTTCGGCCTTGGACGCCGGTTGCCAACGTACTTGCATAATGGCAGGAAACAAGTCACTTTGCTGCAGGATCTGGGTGTCGTTACGGGTGTCGTAGAATTAGGCGTCACACGGAGGACACCATGGAACGCCGTCAATTTCTTGCAGCTTCGATTGCTACTTCAGCCTTTGCCCTAGCGGGCGACGCCACGGCACAAAGCCCCGCAGCGGGCGCGCGCGAGTTCTACCAAATTCGCCGCTATAACCTGATGAGCGGGCCGCAGCTCAAGCTGACCGAGAACTACTTTGGCGACGCGCTGATTCCGGCGCTGACGCGCCTGGGCATGGGGCCTGTGGGCGCGTTCAAGCTGGACATCGGGCAGGATACGCCGGCGTACTACGCGCTGATTCCCGGCTCGTCCGTGGAGGCACTTGCGGAGTTGGATTTTCGACTCGCCAAGGATGAGGACTTTCTGAAAGTGGCGGCTCCGTTCTGGAATGCGACGGCGACGGCGCCAGCGTTCCAACGCGTGGAGACATCATTGCTGTCAGCGTTTGCGGGCTGGCCGAAACTTACGCCTCCAGCGTCGTCGGCGACGAAAGGGAAGCGCATCTTTCAACTGCGCACCTACGAGAGCCCCAGCAACTTTGACCATGTGCGCAAGGTGGAGATGTTCCACTCGGGCGAGTTCGAGATCTTCCTGAAAGCCGGATTTCATCCAGTGTTTTTCGGCGATACGTTGTTCGGGCAGAGGATGCCGAACTTGACGTATATGCTGAGCTTTGCCGACACGGCGGAACTGGAAGCGAAGTGGGATGTGTTCCGCAATGATCCGGAATGGAAGAAGCTGTCGACGAGCCCGCGGTTCGCGTTCGATCAGATTGTGAGCAACATCAACAATCTCTTCCTGAGTCCGCTGGCCTGCTCGCAGATTTAGGGCGCGGTCTTTGAAGGGGTTCATGCTGTCCCACCCTCGCGCCAGAAGAAAGGCGCAAGGATGGGGCACGGGGTCTTTGTGCAGGATTGAGAGTGTTCTTCCTGACCACTAACAACTGACGGCACTATAATCGCCCCATGCGCTTTCTGAGCGATCCACGACGCCGGTCTGTCGCCCTGCTTGCCAGTGGAGTACTGCTGTTTTTCGCCTTGCTGGGTGCTCTGCAGGCGTTCAATATCCGCATCCTGAATCCTGTCACAGCCGGGGAGACGCTAGTGTTCACCGGTCTCACGGTCCTGGTGTTCCTGCTGCTGATGGTCCTGCTGATGCTGCTGCTCAGGAACATCCTGAAGCTGTATGCGGACCAAAGCAGCAGTGCGCTGGGGGCGCGACTGCGGACGCGGATGGTTCTGGGCGCCACGCTGATTGCGCTTACGCCTGCGGTGTTCATGTTTCTGTTCAGCTTCCTGCTGATGAACCGCTCGATCGACCGCTGGTTTTCGCAACCCACAACTGAGCTGCGCGAGGACTCGACGCGGGTGGTGCTTGAACTTGCGCAATACGTGACCAGCAACGCACGGGGCGAGGCGGAATCGATCGCGGGTACGGGCGCCGCGGACCGCGACATGCAGACGCTGCGAGATGTATTGGCATCGCATCGAGTCACGCTGGACGGCGGCTTTGTGGTCATCTACGACCGGAACCGGGCGGTGGTGGCGAATTTCGGGGCTCCGCCGGTGTCAGGCGAAGCGGTTCTGGTTCCCTGGCAGGACGAAGGAGCCCACGACAACGCGGCGATTCACGGTCCGTTGGCGGCGATGCTGTTGGCCGCGGCACAACGCAGCGATGTGCAGGTGGTGAAGGTAGGGAACCTGGAGTATGCGGTCGGCATGTCTGCCACGGCCTCAGGCAAGATAGTGGTGGCGGCGCTGCCCATGCCGCAGGGATTAGGCCAAACCACGGCGCGTATCCGTTCAGGTGCGAAGGCATACTGGCAACTGTTCCGCACGCGTAACGAAATCCGCACCATCTTCTTCCTGATGCAGCTGCTGATTACGGTATTTATCTTCTTTTCGAGTCTTTGGCTGGCAATGTTCCTGTCGAAGCAGATCACGCGGCCGGTGGAGGCCCTGGGCGTGGCGATGGACGAGATTGCGACCGGCAAATACGACCATCGCGTGGCGGTGATCGCAACTGGCGAAATGGGCGACTTGGTGCGCTCGTTCAACCACATGGCGGCGGACCTTGAAGCGAGCCGGCAGTTGGCGGATAGTTCGTCGGCGCAACTGACGGCGGCCAATCAAGCTATCGAGGAACGTCGGCGGGAACTGGAAACGATTGTAGAGACGATTCCTTCGGGCGTAGTGACGCTGGACGGCACCGGAGTCGTGCTGCAATCCAACCGTGCTTTCGCGGCGCTAATGGGACTGAGGGAGGATGTGAGCGTGTCTGGGGAGAGGATCAGCACGCTGCTGCCCTCCGAATGCGCGGACGATCTGGCAGGCGTGATTCGGCGTGGGAACCGCATGGGCGCAGCGTCCACAGAGGTGGAATTCCGCGCGCATGGCCGCACAGTTCATCTGGCGATTACCAGCGCGCGGCTTGAGCTGATGCGCGGTCAGACAGGCAGTGTGCTGGTAATGGAGGACACGACGGAACTGCTGCGTGCGCAGCGGCAGTTGGCGTGGAAGGAAGTGGCGCAGCGCGTGGCGCACGAGATCAAGAACCCGCTGACGCCGATTGCGCTGTCGGCGGAGCGGATCGGCAGGCATCTGGATCGCGGTCAGCCGGACTCGCTGAACGTGATCCGTAAGTGCAGTGAGGTCATCCTGAGTTGTGTGGGGACGTTGCGCACGCTGGTGGATCAGTTCTCCGCGCTGGCGCAATTTCCCGCTCCGCAGCCTCGCGCCTGCGACATGAATAAAGTCGCGGATGAGGCATTGGCGCTGTTTGCAGGTCGTCTGGATGGCATCACTGTTCAGCGGGATCTGGAACCCGGTTTGCCGACGGTGCTGGCAGATCCGGACGCCATCCGGCGGGCGCTGGCGAACCTTATCGACAATGCAGCCGAGGCGATGCAGGGCAGCCTTCTGCGGGTATTGAATGTTCACAGCTCTCTCAGCGAGGATGGCGGGGCGGTGGAGATTTCAGTATCCGACACCGGGCATGGGCTGACCGAAGAGATCCGAGAGCGGCTGTTTTTGCCGTTTTACTCGACTAAGCAGCGTGGTACCGGGCTTGGGTTATCGATCGCGGCCAAAATCGTTCAGGAGCATGGCGGCTCCCTGCGCGCCGAGGCCAATAGTCCCAAGGGAGCGCGATTTTTGCTGCGCCTGCCACTTATGGAGCCTATGGCGGAGCCCGATGCCGATGTGCAGGGAGAAGTGTCCGCCCTTGAGGGCAAGTCCACAACGAAGGGATTGCTTGGATGAATCAGATTCTGGTGGTGGACGACGAGGCGGAGATTCGCAGTTCATTAGAAGAGATTCTGCGCGAGGAGGGGTACGGTGTTTCCACCGCTGCCACCGCCGCAGAGGCCCTGGTGATGATTGAGGACGCACCCTATGACGTGGTGCTGCTTGACATCTGGCTACCGGATCGCGACGGGCTGGAAGTGCTTTCGGAGGTGCGCCAACTGGCCACCGAGACGAGGCCGGAGGTGGTGATCATCAGCGGCCACGGCACCATCGAGACCGCGGTGAAGGCCACCAAGCTGGGCGCGTACGACTTTCTGGAAAAGCCGCTTTCGCTGGATCGCACGCTGATCGTGCTGAAGAATGCTGTGGAAGCGCGGCGTCTTCGCACGGAGAACCAGGAGTTCAAACGCCAGTTCAGCGTGGGCTCGGTACTGACCGGAGAGAGCGTGCCTGTGAAGGCGCTGCGCCAGCAGATTCGTCTGATGGCGCCGACCAACGGGCGGGTGCTGATCTATGGCGAATCGGGTACGGGCAAGGAGCTGATTGCGCGCGCGATTCACGCCGAGAGCCTGCGCCGCGACCAGATTTTCGTTGAACTGAATTGCGCTGCCATCCCAGAGGCGCACATCGAGGCTGAGCTGTTCGGCTACCGGCACGGCGCACAGCCCGGAGGACCGCCGGAGCAGCGCGGCACGCTGGAACGCGCCGATGGGGGAACGCTGTTTCTGGACGAAGTGGGCGATATGAGCCTGAAGACGCAGGCCAAGGTGCTGTCTGCGCTGGACGACCAGCTGTTTACGCCTGTGGGCGGGACACAGCCGCTGCGCGTGGATGTGCGGCTGATAGCCTCCACCAACAAGGATCTGGAAGAGGAGATTGCCAAGGGCAACTTCCGCGAGGATCTTTTCTACCGACTGAACGTAGTGCCGTTCTTTGTGCCGCCGCTGCGTGAGCGCAAGCAGGACATTCCGTTGCTGGCGCGGGAGTTTCTGACTGAATTTGGCCGGCAATACGGACGCCCGCGCATGGAGATCGGCGATGAGGCGTTGGCGACCCTGTCTCAATATCATTGGCCGGGGAATGTGCGGGAATTGAAGAATGTAATCGAGCGGGTGATGATTCTGAATCCGCGCGTACTTCGTCTGGAGCGCAAGCACCTGCCGCCGTTGACGCACAAAGCGGGCACGCGCTCGACCGAAGAATTTTCGAGTCTTCAACAGGCGCGAGACGCCTACGAGCGCGAGTACATTCTGAAGAAGATTGAGGAAGCGCGCAACAACATAAGTCACGCCGCGGAATTGCTGGGGCTGGAGCGCAGCCATCTGTATCGCAAGATGAAGGCGCTGGGAATTGGCGTGCGAGAGTAGCGGGCCAATAGAGAATTTGAGTGCTCTGAGTCCCGACTATGAGATACGGGATGGTACGCAGGGCGTGTCCGGAAGTGAACGTGAGTTTGCGCGAACGGACAGCCGACCGCCTTCTGTTTGCGCGTTGCCTGCAGCTATAACATTGAGAAATTAGCCACTTGACGACTGCACGGCCAGCGCTTGCAATGGCATCCAAGTTGCTCCCTACAGATTGCATCTGGATTGACTGCAAGAACCATGCAGGAGGCTGACCATGGCGAATTTTGAGCGGCTTCGTGATGTAGTTTCCGGGCCATTCAGCCCTGAGATTATCCGGCAGCGTACGACCGCCGGATGGCAGATGGTGTCAATTGAATGGCGTCGCGAACTGCCTGATGCGGAGGCCCCTTCGGAAGGCGTGTTTGACGAGGACATTCCCTACGGGCTGCGCATTTCGGACGATTGCAGGCGGCTGGAAGTTCACCCTGTTGAGCACCAGATTCTGATGGAGATGATGGAGTTGCTGGGACAGGACCTCTCCTATTCGAGCATCGTGAGCAGTCTGAACGAGAAGGGATTCCGGATGCGGGATGGCCGGTCGTGGAGCCGCGTGGCGGTCTTCAACATGATCCCACGTCTCATCGAGGTGGGTCCCCGCATCTTTTCGTCCGAAGAGTGGGAAAAACGGCGCGTGCGGTTTGCGCACGCCTTGGCGCCGCGGGAGGGGTCGGACGGTTGGCCTATTCTTCCAGTCCGAACCTGACCAGGATTTCGATGGTGCGCTTCCTGAGTCCTGCGCGAAGTGCGGCGACCCGTGCATGCTCGTCGTAATCTCCGGCGGGCTCCAGGAGCGCTGCTTGCCATGCTGCGTGCAACCGGCCGGCCTCGGCTTTCAGCGTCTCGTTGATGGCTGCGGAGTTGTCTTTGGCGATTAGCCGGCATTGCTCAGCCAACTGCGAGTACGAGAGTGACCAGATCGTGGATTGGTCATCGTCATGATTCATGGAGAACCCTCCCATCAAAACGTTCGGTAAGGGGCCCGTTGCCGGAAACGCTGTCCGGCATTATTCAGGCGCGGCGCCTCAAATCACCGCGAGTTCGACCCACCCGGCCGAATTCCATCCAAAGACAGGCTTCCGACGCCGAGGCAGGCAATTGCGATAAGCCCGAGCAGCATGCAGAAGTCGGTGCGGCTCTCGTGCATCGCCGCCCAAAAGCCCTGCTTATGAAGCATAGGCACTTTGGTGGTGGCGATGGCTACGGGGATGTCTATGAGCAGGGGAAGAATGGCGAAGGTGGCCGCGAGGCCAAGAATCAGCAAAGCGCCGCAGACGATTTCAACAACCCCAACAAACGGGCCAGTGAACCCGGGAGCGGGAATGCCGATCTTCGCAAAGCGACCTGAGCCGAGAGCGGCGGGAAACAGAAACTTCTGGATGCCTTCAGCGAGAAATACCCATCCGACAAGCAAGCGGAGCAGAAGCAGTCCCCATGCGGTCTGGGCTTTCGGTGCCGATGCGGTTGCCATTTTTCTCCCCGGGCAAGGAAGTGCGTTATGAATTGGAGCTTAGCTTCTTCATTCCCAAATGTACGGGAATTCTACCACCGGAAAGATTTATCGACTCTGCGCACTGCCTAAGGTTGCGCTGCACGAAATGGAGCGGCAACTCAAAAATCAGCCTGCGGTGATCGTCTCAAGGCCGTGGCCGTGCGGGCCCATTTCCCTTTGCCGCAGCAGAAATGCAAAGAGCATACCAGCGAGTCCAAGAATGGAGAAGATCCACATCCCCATCCGGTAGCCGTTGGGATTGGCGGCACTGGCGTGGCCGTGATCGTTGGCCCAGCCGATCATCAGGTTGAAGCCCGCCATGCCTATGTTCTGAATCATGGTCATCAGGCCATATGCTGTGCCCAGCTTCGACTGGGGAACTATGTACGCCACAGAGGGCCACATCACCGCCGGGATCAGAGAGAACGAAAGCCCCATCATCGCCATTGGGACGTATAAAGATGTGTGCGTATACCCCATCATGAGGTAGACCGGAACCAACAGCACCGACCCGAACATCATCAGGAGAGCGCGCTTGCCGATCTTGTCTACAAAGAGCCCCAAGAGCGGCGTGGCGATCATCGCGAATATGGTCAGGATACTGACCAGGAATCCGCCAAATTCGCGTGTGACGCCGTGTGCATCCATGAAGAACTGGTAAGCGAAGGTCTCAAACGGAAAAATGCCTGAGTAGAATACGACGCAGAGCCCGACGATATACCAGTACGAAGTCCCGAAATTGAAGAGATCGCCCAAGACCACCTTGTCGGTTGGCCCAGCGTCACCCAGTTCGTATTTCTTCTCCGCGTAAACCTCCATCAGCCAATAGATCGCAGCGCCAATGACGCAGAAGGTGGCAAAGGCCACAGAGATGAGCAGGGGCGAACGCCAGTTGGAATAAGCGAACCTGGCCCAAGTGGGCGACCGTTGCGCCAGCAGCGTACCCAGGCGGGCAATTGTCAGATTGATGCCGAATGCGAAGCTGAGTTCCTTGCCGCGAAACCATTTTGCCAGAGCGGTGGTCACGGCGACGATCAACGATTCGGCGCCCATGCCGAACAACAGCCGCCCAGACGCCATGATGGGTAGTGCGCCTGAAACCGCGGTCAACGCCGCCCCCATCAGGCACAGCGTTCCGAAGATGAAGATTGCCTTGCGGACTCCGATGCGATCCACAATGTAGCCGCCCACCAGCACCAGGAATACATTTGGAATGCTGTAGATGGCCTGGAGCAGCCCAATATTCGAGTCGGTGAAGTCAAGCTGTTTCGAGAGCAGGTCGGCGATCGGGGCAATGCAGTCATAGACGTAATAATTGCCAAACATGGCCAGGCTTACGAAAATGAGCACAGCCCAGCGGTAGCGGGGAGATGGCGAAGGGAGGGACGGGCCAGGCATGAAGGCAATCATCCTTGGGGCGCGGCTGCGCCGGTGGTCATAGGGTGGAAAGCTGCAAAAAACGACGATAGCAGATTGAAGCGGGAAAGGTCTGGAGGCCGGACTGAATTCCCGGTGATTGCAGTTGCGGGACGCCGCAGGGAGATTCTCCACCGGCTATCTCTACTGCCGCCAACTGTACTACTTCAGGATAGGCCCAAGCGAACCCGGATTATCTGGCGTTGCCGGGTCAATGCGGAAGTCCCATACCGACTGGTTGATGTCGGACGCGGAGATAATTTCAACCAGAGCATACTCGCCGATGGTCAGCTTCTGCTGGGGCTGAATGCGCAGCCAGCGCTTGCCCGGAAGCAGTTCCACCTTGGCAGGAACCACGTTCTCGTCTTGCGTAACCGTGCCTGTGACGCTCATGTGAATGGCGCCGACAATGCGTACTGCCCTGCGCTCATCCACGCGGACGATGGCGAAGCCTGACGCGGCTGAGTGAGCTCCGTGCTTGCCGTTGACCGCATCTTTTGTGCCGCCGGTGCTTACCGTGATGGCGTGGGAGAGCACAGGCTCTTTGGTGTCGCTCACATTCAGCGAGAGGTAGATTGCCGGATCGTTGACGTGAAGATGAATCTTGGCGTGCGCCCCTGTAAGTTCCAAGCTTGCTTTGGCTCCGGCCAGGGGGTTCAGCGTGCTGAGTCCGTGGCGAGCCTTCGCATTGACGTCGAGATCGGCGGGCACCAGCTCGACCAGTTCCGGCGTGCCCTGAAATGTGTCCAGCGCAAAGACGCCGTCTTCATCTGGCAGTTCCAGACCAGTTGCGACCTCAGGCATGCGGGCCTTTTGCTCTTCACGTTCGCTGGTCTCTTCCTTGTCGATGTCCGCGGCCTCTTTCATCGCCGGAGAAGGCTCTTCCCCAGTTGGAGTGGCGTGGTCTTTTTCCCATTTGAGCGTTGCGTCCCAGTCAACCAGGTCGAATGGCAGCTCCTCCCAGTCGCCGCTGCGCTCAATGGAGATGTAGCGCACGCGGTCGCCGACGACCTCATATCGACGCACCAACTGGTAGTTTCCGTCTTTGAGAATGAGGCGATGGTTCCGGGCCAGGCCGGGCGCGTCGGGCTTGAGCGGCAGAGGCTTCCCCGCCTTAGGATGAGCGCTTTGGGCCGATTGTGCCGCCGCGCCTGCCGCAGCCAGCAGCAGGATTGCCAGCGAAGCAGCCAGCAGGCACCGCAGATGAGTGAATCGATTCATCGCACACAGTTTAGACGAAGCAGCGCTCTGTGCGTTGGCGGGTAGCTGCGGCAAAGAGAATTCCGGGCGGTAGCTCTCTCGATCGATAGCACACCCTGTGGAAGCAAGGGCAGTCTTTTGCCAGGACTTCGGAGGCAACCCCGTCAGGATAGCCCGTTCTGGTGGGAGGCTGCGTTGGCAAGGCCGGCCAGCCCTCCCGTATCGCTCGCGGCGAGCGGTTGAACCAAACCGCTGGTGTCCGCTCCAAGTTCTGGACGACCTCTTTCCCGTCGGTTTCTACACGATGAATCTCAATGCGAATGGTCATGTAGCCTCAGTCGACCATCCGTATGTGGAGGGAAAGGATTCAGGCGTGCTCAAGGTGACCCTGGCCACCAAGAGCTGTTCAGTCTCGGTCGAGATTCCCTGGGGCAAGGAAAGGCACCGTCCGCTTTGATGGGACAAGAGGCAGCCTACCGAATGGCCTGCACAGCGCGCAGGTAGGCTCCGTAAATCTCGTCACCGAAACACGCAAAGATAACTTTCTTGACGGTATCGCCGGCAGTCAGTTCCGAGACTATTTCCCGGACTGCAATCTCCACTGCCAAGCCAATGGGGAAGCGGTAAACCCCGCAACTGATGGCCGGAAACGCCAGCGAGCGCAGGCCGTGTTCGTGCGCAAGGGCAAAACAGGAGCGATAGCAACTCGCCAGCAATTCCCTCTCTCCGTTCTCTCCACCATTCCACACCGGGCCGACGGTGTGGATCACGTATGTGGCCGGCAGGCGGTAACCTTTGGTGAGTTTTGCCTGTCCCGTGGGGCAACCACCCAGCAGGTGACACTCGCTGAGCAGTTCCGGGCCCGCTGCGCGATGGATGGCACCATCGACGCCTCCTCCGCCCAGTAGCGAACAATTGGCGGCGTTGACAATGGCATCGACTGCGAGGGTGGTGATGTCGGTTTTGAGAACTTCGATTCTCTCTGTCATTGAGCCCTGGTCCGAATCACTTCTCACTGTCCAGCATGCGCATCTGCTCCTCGCCGTAGCGGGTTCCAGCCACGCCTTCGGCGGGAACGGCCGATTCGAGGTTCGAAATATCTTCGGCGGTCAGGTTTACGGCGAGCGCGCCCAAGCTATCGGCCAGTTGCGCCCTGGTGCGTGCGCCGATGACCGGAACGATGGAATTCCGCTTGGCGAGCGTCCACGCAATGGCCAACTGCACCGGCGTGACGCCCTTATCACCGGCCATCTCTTTGAGCCGGGCAGCAAGTTGCTGGTTTCGGGCGAGGTTGACGCCGGCAAAGCGCGGCAGATGGGCGCGATAGTCCCCAACCTCAGCCGGCTTTGAGTTCGACAGGAGACCACGCGACAGGACTCCATAGGTTGTAGCGGCAATGCCCAGCTCATCGAGAACCGGGAAAATGCCCAATTCCGGTTTGCGGCTTATCAAGGAATACTCGATTTGGAGATCCGCGATGGGGTGGACAGCGGCGGCGCGGCGGATGGTATCCGCTCCGACCTCGGAAAGTCCGATGTGGCGCACGTAACCGGCTTTCACCATCTCCGCGATAGCGCCGATGGTGTCTTCAATGGGCACGGCGGGGTCAAGCCGGGCAGGGCGGTAAACATCGATGCAATCTACGCCTAGCCGCTTGAGCGAGTAGGCCAAAGCGGTCTTGACGGCAGCAGGCCGGCCGTCAAATCCCACCCAGGCACCGTCTGGTCCGCGCTGTGCGCCAAATTTCACCGAGAGCAGCACATCGTCGCGCTGGAAACGCAGGGCACGGGCAATGAGCATCTCGTTGTGGCCCATTCCGTAAAAATCTCCGGTGTCGAGGAGATTGACACCGGCATCGATAGCGGCATGGATGGTGGCGATCGACTCCGCGTCCTCAGATGCGCCATACATACCGCTCATGCCCATGCAACCCAGGGCGATGGGGAAAACCTCGGGCCCAGTCTGGCCCAGTCTGCGGCGCAGTTTTGTGGTGTCTGTCATCAGTTGGTTCCTTCCACCAAGCATCGTAGCCCCGCCGCTCCGGGGCGGCAAGCCGTACTTTGGCCTGTGCGCGGCCTTTGACGAAGAAAGATGGTATCCATGGGCACAGTACCGATGGTCGATTTTTTAAACCACTGAATATAAGTACCTTACTTGTGAAGGTGCCGGGTTTTCAGCTTATCTGGAGAACTTTTTATTTCCATCGAGTTCAGAACTCTGCCATACTTGATTGTGCCCATCAGGTACGTCCAATCCCACCAATCCAATTTAGAGGTTGCACCAATGTCGGCAAAGTATGTCTTTGTGACGGGCGGAGTTGTGTCCAGTTTAGGCAAGGGGCTGGCCGCAGCCTCCATCGGTTGTCTACTCGAAAGCCGTGGGTTGCGCGTCAACATGATGAAGTTTGACCCGTACCTGAACGTGGATCCGGGCACGATGTCGCCCTTTCAGCACGGCGAAGTGTTTGTGACCGACGACGGCGCCGAAACTGACCTCGATCTCGGCCACTACGAGCGCTTCACGCACGCGCCGCTCTCGCGCGACAACAACCTTACGACCGGCCGCATTTACGAGCAGATCATTCTCAAGGAGCGGCGCGGCGACTATCTGGGCAAGACTGTCCAGGTGATCCCGCACGTAACAAACGAGATAAAGAACGCCATGCGCAAGGTCTCATCGAATGGCGCGGACGTGACGATTGTCGAGATCGGCGGCACGGTGGGCGACATCGAGTCACTGCCCTTTCTTGAGGCCATTCGCCAGATGCGCCAGGAACTGGGCCGCGAAAATACCGTCTTCGTTCATCTCACTCTCGTTCCCTGGATCGCCGCCGCGCAGGAACTCAAGACCAAGCCCACGCAGCACTCGGTGAAGGAGTTGCTGGGCATCGGTATTCAGGCCGACATCCTGCTCTGCCGCTCGGACCGCCCCTTGCCGCGCGACATGAAGCAGAAGATTGCCCTCTTTTGCAACGTGGAAGAAAAGGCTGTTATCGGCGCCACGACGGTGCCCTCCATCTACGAGGTGCCGCTTCGCTTTGCCGACGAAGGCCTTGACGCGCTTATCCTCAAGTACTTGCACAAAGTTGCGCCTGAATCCGACATGAATCGCTGGAAAGACCTGGTCCACCGCTGCTATAACCCCAGGGATGAAGTTTCGATCGCCATCGTCGGCAAGTACGTGGAGTACGAGGATAGCTACAAGTCGTTGAAGGAAGCTCTGACGCACGGAGCTGTTTCGCAGCATTTGAAACTCAAGGTTACCTGGATTGAGGCGGAGGGTTTGGAGTCGAAAACTCCCGATGACAAGAGTTATGAGTCGCAGTTAGAAGGATTCGATGGCATTCTTGTTCCCGGCGGTTTTGGCAAGCGCGGTATCGAGGGCATGTTGAACGCCATCCGCTATGCGCGCGAAAAGCAGGTGCCTTACTTTGGCATCTGCCTTGGCATGCAGACCGCCTGCATTGAGTTTGCGCGCAACGTCTGCGGGCTGAAGGACGCCAATTCCAGCGAGTTCGATCCTGCCTCGCAGCACCGCATAATTTACAAGCTGCGCGAGCTGCTCGGCGTGGAAGAGATGGGCGGAACGATGCGCCTGGGCGCGTGGACCTGCATTCTTCAAGAGGATTCGCTGGCCGCCAAAGCCTACGGCGGCGCTACGGAGATCAGCGAGCGTCACCGCCATCGCTACGAGTTCAACCGCGAATACGAAGCGCTGCTCACCGGCGGGGGCATGCTTATCAGTGGCACGACCCCTGACGCAACCTACGTCGAGATCATCGAGTTACCCGGCCATCCTTACTTCCTGGGGTGCCAGTTCCATCCCGAGTTCAAATCGAAGCCGCTGGAGCCGCATCCGCTGTTCCGGGAGTTCATTTCGGCGAGTTACAAGAACCGGCAGGCGCGGCTTGCATCGGAAAGCGTGGCTTCGGAAGTCGAAGCGTAAGAGGGAATCCGCGCATGAAAGAGCAATACGTTGGTGATATTGGAGATTTTGGCAAGATGCTTCTTCTCAAGCACCTTGCCAGCCTCGGCTTCAAGATCGGCATCAATTGGGTGCTGACGAAGGACGATGACGGTACAGACGGTAAGCACCGCGACTATCCGTGGTTTGGTGTACGACACAAGGTCAATAATCCACTCTATCCAAAGAGGAGTAAGCCAGATGATGGCCGTGACTGTTTGGCTTGCAGTACTGACGAGGGAATGCTGAAAGAGATCGCGCAATGCGCAGTAAAACCGAGGGGCTGTCGAAAGATTCAGGACCTTGAGCGGGTGCTCACCGAGGTTCTTCCAGACAAGCCAGCTTTCTTCAGAGAGGTATATCAGGACGGCGATGATCGTAAATCCAAGAACATTTCTGCGTTAGCAGAGTTTGGGGGCACAGATCTAACATTCTTCGATCCAGACAATGGACTCAGCTTTCAGGAACCACAACGAGGGAAATCTCCAAAGCACATCTATTTAGATGAATTGCTCACTTATTGGGCGGAATGCAAATCCCTGCTTTTATACCACCATTGGGGTCGCCCGAAAGGCGGAAATCTTCCCATAATTGAAGGAATCCAGTCAAGGCTGGAGAATGAGCTGAAGGGCTCGACCTTATTCACCTGTACATTTCGTAGAGGTTCTACGAGAACCTATTTCCTCGCGGTACATCCGGCGCATTCGGGCCGGACGCCTGACGGGGAGTTGGAGGGCGTCAAGGCCATGAAACCACTCACGCTCGCGATGGATGAATGGAGACGGATCGCTAAACCATGTCAAACCACACATCTCTGGCAGTTCAATCCAGCAGCACCGCCTCTACCGCCTTCCCCGCTAGCGCCCTGTCAAAGGTGACAAGCTGGATTCCGGCCGCCATGGCAAACGCCGCGAGATAGCCATCCGCCCATTGCTTGGTTGATGCCTCGTCGCGGTCGGTGTACTGCCTGAACAAAGAATCGATTCCGTGCGGCTCTTCCATCATCCGGTTGCCTGGATTGGCAAGGAACGCATCGTAAGCTCTCCACGCCTGGGTCTGAGAAAGAACATCTCTCCCCATCGCGGCTTGGTTGGTCAGCAGGCGCAGCAACCCCAGTTGTGTGAACCGGCAAAAATAGACCACCGCATCACTGCCGAGCGATTCGCCCCAGACCGTGGCTGAACCATGATGCGGGTGAATCTCATGAGCTAGAGCCAGCCAGACATTTACATCAGGGAAAAGGAATGTACTCGTAGACACCTTCTTCACCCAGCTTCAGCGAGCCCGGGCGCTCTGATCGGATTACGGGAAAACGCGGCCGAGCACCCTGCCTTGGCGCCGCGTCTCGGCTCCGGAGCCGCATCGCAACGCCATCCAGAATGATCTCGCGCATAGTCGTCCCTTCGCTGGCCGCCTTGACTTTCATTTCGCGGTAGATGGGATCCGGGATGTCTAGTGTGGTACGCATAAAAGCATATTAGCATATATGTGGAGTTATGGACAAGGCATCACCTTTACCTTTGGCGTGATGGTCCGCTCCGCCAGATTTGGTGACGCCATCTGCGCTCGCTGCTGATTCCACGTGCAATCCTTTATTTGCCATGATTTTGCTAGCATATGCCATCTGCAGGGCGTCGTAGATTATGCCGCAGAAATGGCTCGGATTTGCCCACTTGGAGCTCCGTATTGCCATTGCCCAATCAGCTCTTGACAACAGTTTTCACCGGGCCTATTGTTTTCTTCGTTTTGGTAAAGGGAGGATTCGACATGGTGGCTTACTTTCAGCTTCAACCCGCGGAAGCGGAGCTTCAGCAGTTAGCAGAGCAGTATTGGCAAGACGCCGGCGAAAGGGAACGGCAGCTTGAAGAGGCAGCGTACGAAGCAGGAGAAGCGATTCGAAATGGCGAATTCACGCTACCAAACCTGGAGGCGATCGTTCGTTGGAAGTCCGAACGGATGGTTCATTATCTGATCGGCAACAGCAATGAGAACATCAAGAGCGCTCTGGCGATTGCCGCGAATTCGGAGGCCTCCACCGAGGAGGCAGTGAACGCGCTGATTGGACTTCGTGGCATCGACATTGCCATTGCGTCCGCGGTTCTTGCCGCGATCTACCCGGATCGGTATGCAGTGCTGGATTACCGTGCTCTTGAAGCATTGGGGCACGCGCGCCACGATGTTGGTTTCTATGCCGAATACAACGCGTTTCTCAGGAGGCTGGTAGAGTGCGGCATCGTAAAGCCGCAAGAAGGCTTACCTGCGCCCACGGCGCTTCATGCCATGGAGCGGGCGGTGTGGCAGTGGTCGCGTAACCGGGGAGAGTAGCCTGTCTGCTTGCTGCTGGGCGGCTCCGCTGGTGCCGCCCGGCAGGATAAAATCGGGTTCGTGAACAACTCGTTTGAAATTGGTCCGGTGCACGTCGGCGCTGGCCAGCTATTCCTCATAGCCGGTCCGTGCGTAATCGAGAGTGAAGCCCACGTGCGCACGATGGCGGACGCGCTTCAACGCATCACAGCCGATCTGGGCATTCCTTACATTTTCAAGGCCAGCTACGATAAGGCGAACCGGACCAGTGTGAAGAGTTTTCGCGGACCGGGACTGGTGGAGGGTACGCGCATTCTGAGCCGCCTGGCTAAGGCGACGGGGCTGCCGGTACTCACCGACGTACACGAGCCATCTCATTGCGAAGTGGCGGCGGAAGCGGTTGACGTACTTCAGATTCCGGCGTTTCTCTGCCGCCAGACCGACCTTCTGGTCGCGGCTGGGAAGACCGGCCGCGCCATCAATATCAAGAAGGGCCAGTTTGTTGCCCCCTGGGATATGAACCATCCGGTTGAAAAGGTGCGCTCGACGGGCAATGAGCGGGTGTTTCTCACCGAGCGGGGCGCCAGCTTTGGCTACAACAACCTGGTGGTGGATTACCGCTCTCTGGCAGTGATGCGCGGGCTGGCGCCGGTGGTGTTTGACGGTACGCACTCTGTACAGCAGCCCTCGGCTGCGAATGGCGTTAGCGGTGGCCAGCCGGAGTTTATTCCGCTGCTGGCACGGGCGGCAGTGGCCGCGGGCATTGACGGGCTGTTTCTTGAGGTGCACGACGACCCCGCCAACGCCAAGTCAGACGGCGCGAACGCATTGGATCTCAAACTGCTGAAGCCGCTGCTTGAGAAGCTGCTGGCGATTCATGCAGCGGCAAGTTAGCAGGCTGCCCGTCCTGAGGACCGCCACTTCCTGGAATGCCGTTTTTGCAGGATTCGAGTGCCGAGTCGGGCTTACCAGGCGGTGGCGGCGACAAGCACGGGAGGGCCGGCCTTGCCGTCAATGACACCAGTTTTGAGGACTAGCTCGACGTTCTTTTCTTCCCATGCGGCGGGCAGCTGTTTCACGATCTGCTCGATATATTGGGTCGAGACAGCAAACGAACTGGCAGCTTCAGTTCCATAGGGTCCCAGGCCCGCGATGACCATGACCGGCCCTTCGGTGGTTGGGTCGTGGTAGCGGGCCACAATGGCGAAATCGCTGTTGACGGAGGTGTACGGCTTTGAAAAATCGATGCCCCACTCGAAACTTTGAGGATTCTTAGCGTCCTGAACCTGGGCCCTTGGGCCTTTGAGGAAACGAAACCTCAGCGGGTCAAGCAAACGCATAGTCCAAGCGTTGTTTGTGGCACCGACCAGAATCACGGGGCGCGCGTGCATGTCGGTCAAACTGGCCTCGATATCTTCCTTGATGTCGTAGGTAATGCCGTGCTGCCGAAGAACGCCGACGATGTTGGCGAGGGCGATCGCAGTTGCCACGGAAACGTGGTGATGCGGGCCTACCATGAAATCGCTGAAACTGGTATCAGCCGAGTCGGGCACCATTATTTGAGGATGGCTGGTTCCGACAACGATGAGGATGGGCTGGGTTGATCTTACGAGCGGCCCCCAAAACTTGTCGGTGGTGGTGATGTTTGCAGCGGAGAGCCGATGATAAGAATAGGTTCCAAACGCAGCGACCGCCATGAGCAGCGCAATTAGACTCAAATCAACTAACCAACCAAGGCGGCGTCTCTTTTTTGGATTGGGCTGTGGAGGGCCAGCCTTCTCTGCATCAGGGAGCGTCTGTGGTTCGTTGACTTCCTGTGCGCGCAGCAGAAATTCCGGCACATAGGAACCGAGCGGGAGCTCGATTCGCAGGCGGGAAACATTTTCATTTTCGTGGTAGTACTGGGCGATTCGCTTCCTTACTTCGCTGGCGCTGAAGCGGACCACCGGATCTGCGTTGGTATCGTAATCGGGGGAACGTCCAAAAACTTCAACCCCCAGCGTACGTTCCTTTAAGTCGCGGGAACGGCCATCGAGGGCCGCATCGACCACATACTTGAGCAGCGCCGGGTAGCGCTTGCTGCCACGAAAATGATAGCTGGCCATCATCATGTCCAGCTCTTTATGAACGAGTTCGCGTTCCTCGGCGGAGGTCGGTGTCCAGTGCTCCGCAGGGTGCGCAGTAGAAGACATAGTAAGTACTCAGTTTCTCCGTAAGGGCGTAGCATACACCTGCATGACAGGGATTGTCACGCACGCTTTGAGGCTTTGCCGAGTCAGAATGAGGTTGCGCAACGCGGGCTTAACATTAGTATAAGTTTTTTATTTTCAATACGATTAAAAGTTTTCGAGCTGCTAATGTTTCAGTAATATACGGTATCAGCCTTGCGCGCGGGTCAGACAAGGACAAGAATTCGCACGATTTGAAATTCTTCTATTTCTGGCGATGTGCGTGTGGTCTGCCCAAACCGAGGGATAAGTCTGCCTCATGCCCATGTCCGGATAAACGATAGATTTCATAATCTCTTTGAGGCAAGCCGGAGCCCGCCTTCCGCAACTTATAAGAAGGAATGGGGATGAAACACCGGGCAACCGAGAAGAACAGGGTGATCTTCCCCAGGGGAGATCTTTTGACGGTCTGCGCGCTCTTAGACGGACACCGCGCGGCTGGATCGAAGGCTTGTACGGTCGCGAACGACAGATCGCACAAGCTTGGAAACCTGATAAAGCCATGGAGGCTTCACAATGACGCTACGCAAAATAATGAGACCCATGATCGGGTCCTTGCTGGTTCTTCTGGTGCTTGGTTTTACCCAAGCTCTTCTGGGGCAGGCCGTCAACGGCACACTGCTTGGCACGGTGACGGACGCAACCGGCGCAACGGTCGCCAATGCGAAAGTTTCGGCTACTCGCACATCGACTGGCGCAGTGCACACATCGGTCACGAATGAGAGCGGTAACTACACGTTCCCAGATCTGCAGCCCGGCGTGTACACCCTGACCATCGATGCCGCCGGTTTCAAGAAAGCGGAGCAGAAAAATATCAATCTGCTCAGCAATACTTCGACCCGTGTCGATATGGGACTACAGCCCGGCAGCGTATCTGAGACCGTGACTGTGAATACGGCTCCTCCCGTGCTGCAGACTGATCGCGCCGACATCAGCACCAAGATCGAAGCGATCAGCATGTCGGAGTTACCGCTGACCACGAACCGCAACTTTCAATCGCTGCTTAACCTGGTTCCAGGCACCGCGCCCGCGGTTTTCCAGCACTCGCAATTCTTCAATGCCCAGGACTCTCTGCAAACTGAGGCCAACGGCATGCCCCGGCAGGGCAACCTCTATCAGATTGAAGGTATTGACGACGATGAGCGCACCGGCCTTCTGCAGATCCTGATTCCTCCGGCCGAGGCCATCCAGTCTGTCGACATTTCGACCAATAACTTTGAGGCTGAGCTGGGCCGCGCAATCGGCGCCGTAACCAACGTTACCCTCAAGTCCGGCACCAACGCCATTCACGGATCTGCCTTCGAGTTTATTCAGAACAATGCCGTGAACGCACGCCCCTACTTTCAAACGACACCCCTTGGCCACCTCACTTATAACTATTTCGGCGGCAGTCTCGGCGGGCCAATCAAGAAGGACAAGATCTTCCTTTTCGGCGATTACCTGCGCACGATCGATCACGAGGCCATCGGCGGCACATTTACCATCCCCGATGCGCGCTACTACACAGCCAACAGCAGCGGCAATATTGACCTTAGCGCCGCGCTGGTCGGAGGCAAGGGACAAATCTATGACCCGGCAACCGGCAATGGCCTTTCCGCTACTACGCCGGGAGGCATTCCACGCACCCCGTTCGCGAACAACCAGATACCGTTAGCCAGGGTCAATCCTGTCTCGCTGACCATCCTCAAGGATGTAGTTGCGGCGGCGACAAAATACGGGACACTGGACAGCACCAAGCCGTTGAACGCGCCCACAAACAACTACTCCTCCAACTTGCTCTTCACCAAGACCCAGGACAGCTACGACGCGAAGGGTGATTACACTCCCTCTGAGAAGAACCACCTGAGCGGTCGTTTCAGCTATCAGAAGACTGTTACCTTCCAGGCGCCCTCGTTTGGAGCGTTTCTGGGCGGCCCGATGGGCGGCGGTTTTGAAGCGACAGGCACCCAAAACTCCTACAGCACCGGCGCCAACTTCGACCACGTCTTCTCGCCCACCTTCTTTACTGAAGCGCGTGTCGGCGTAGCCCACCTCAGGAACCAGGCGCTTCCCAGCGATTATGGAACCTCTGACGCGACCACCATCGGCATCCCGGGCGTAAACATCGCCGGCCAGCCGTTCACCGCCGGCCAGGCGCAGATCACCATCAACGACGGCTTCTCCAGCCCGATGATTGGCTATGTAAACTCGCTGCCCTGGATCAGGGGCGAAGCCAACATCGACTTCGTGAACAACTGGACCAAAGTAATGGGCAACCACACGTTCAAGTGGGGCGCCGATCTTCGCCGTGTGCGTGACGACCTGTTGCAGGACCAGACGTTTGGCCCGCGCGGTGTATTCAACTTCTCAGCCGGGCAGACCTCAGATGCGGCTTCTGGCGGGACCAACGCGATCAACGATATTGCCAGCTTCCTTCTGGATCAGCCCAGTTCCACGGGCCGCGATCTGAATACCTTCTTCCCGTGCTATCGGCAGTGGTGGTTCTTTGCGTTCGCCGGCGACAAGTGGCAGGCCACACCCAAACTAACAATCGATCTCGGTCTGCGCTGGGAGTTCTATCCGCCCGCGACCCCGAAGATAGCCGGCGGCTTCTCGAACTACAATCCCTCCAACAACACCATCGTTCTTGCAGGCCTGGGCAACAACCCGTCCAACCTCGGCATGGCTACCCAATACAAGTATTTCGCTCCCCGCACGGGCTTCTCATACCGCCTCACCAGCGATACGGTCATTCGTGGCGGCTTCGGCGTCAGCTATACGCCGTTCCCGGATAACACCTACGCGTACAACTACCCTGTCCGGGCCAACAACAGCTATTCGTCGGCTGGTATTGCATCGTCTTATACTCCCGCGGTTCTTGGAGATGGAGTGACCGTGGCCAGCTTCCAGGCCGGTTTCCCAGCGCCGGTTCCGGTTGCGATTCCGACCAGCGGAATCATTGCCGCCAACACGACCCAACTCATCACACAGGCTTACTTCTACGTTCCTCTGACTTACCGGAACCCCTACGCGCTGTCGTGGAACGTAGCGATACAGCAGGCCTTCAAGGGCAACTACTCGCTGCAGGTCGCCTATGTGGCTAACCATGGCACTCGTATTAGCGGTTCGCAGAACATCAACAATCCCAGCACCTGGGGCGGCGGCAACGCCTCACTTCCGGAGAATACGACAGCGTTCACCGGCGGACCGATTGGGCGTACGGCGGCTACCAATCAATACTTCCTGGGCTTTTCAACGAACTATCAATCGCTGCAGGCACAACTCACCAAGCGCTATTCCGCCGGTCTTTCGTTCACATCCGCATTTACATGGGGCAAGGTTCTCAACTACATCAGTGGCGACGACGGAGGCCTGACCTTCTACATCAACTGGCGTCGCAATTATGCTCCGGCGGACTTTGACCGCGCCAGAAACTTTGAACAGTCCGTATCCTACGATCTGCCTGCGGGCCGTGGGCACTCTCACTTCAACACCGGTGTTGCGGATAAGGTCCTTGGCGGATGGAAGATCACGGGAACCGTCTCCGCAGTCTCGGGCTTGCCCTTCACGGCAACCGCAAGCGGCACCACGCTTAGCACCCCCGGAACCGCGCAAACCGCAAAGATTACCGGCGGCCTGAAGGTGCTTCACAACATTGGAGCAGGCAAGCAGTGGTTCGATAAGACCAGCTTTAGTCAACCGCTGGGTTGCACGGCATCGCCCTGCACAGCACCCGACCTTGGCAATACGGGCAGAAACCAGTTCCGCGGTCCCGGCTACGTGCAGGACAATGTGTCTCTTTCAAAGAAGTTCGCAATTTATCGCGAAGCGGCTTTGGAGACGCGCATCGATGCTATCCAGCTAACCAACACACCTCAGTTCGCCAACCCGCAGAACAGCTACACTTCTGGAAACTTCGGGCAGGTTACGAGCACCGTGGGCAGCGGCTCAGGTACTGTGAACGGCGTAGGTGGCGGCCGCTCCCTGCAAGGATCGGTGAGGGTCACGTTCTAAAGATCAGTCACTAACCGCAACACAACTGGCCGGTCACCGCTTGGATAGGGTGACCGGCCAAATCATTTTAGGAGACTCGAACGATCTTCGAGGCAATCTCACGGCAGGTTCATAGCTTCACGGCTGTGGGGGAGGGGGGGTGGGTAGGAGGGTAGGAGGGGGGTGGGTGAGGTGACCAGCGGAGGTGGTTTTCGCGGATTCAGGATCGTTGGCGCCACGGTGCGGATTCATCTCTGCTTATCCTCCAAAAAAATTGTGCGCCAACGGAGGGATAAATTATGCAAAAGCTGGACGGGAAAATGGAGGGTCTGAGATGCATCTGTTGGGAGCTAAAGAGGCTGCGGAAAAAGGCCTGATTCCGAGCGAGAATGGCGAAAGACGTCCCTCAGGGGCTGAAGCCCTCGTTTGTTTTCAGGGGTTTGTGGCACGGCTTTAGAGCTTATCCGTAAATAGAA